>Ga0066640_10001540_pt1 | contig 13808 bp, 8 predicted proteins | sample CryGeyCG2114_020_2_FD_59505 | JGI IMG/M metagenome (GOLD analysis project Ga0066640, IMG submission 59505) | Groundwater microbial communities from aquifer - Crystal Geyser CG11_big_fil_rev_8/21/14_0.20 | ecosystem: Environmental > Aquatic > Deep subsurface > Groundwater | place: USA: Utah... | reverse complement strand
GAATCTGTCTCATCCGGACACATAAAGCGAAAATTTGTAGGATTATCCTCGATAAGATCGCGCAAAAATTCTCCGGCAACTCCGGTATTGCGTTCGACCTTTTCTCCCGGCTTTCGCATTCGGACTTCATAATGCTTGAGATCCGGCAGGATTAATTTTTTTCGCAAATTGCCGCCAAACGCATGCTTATTCATACCCATGCGAGCCTTTCCTGTTGGCACAAACTCCAAAATCTCGGGGAGCGGATGTCCCTTACTATCAACCAATTCTTGCACATTATATGAGTTAAGCCATTTTTCAAGAACTGCACGCTGACCTTCATCTTTACATGGAGCAATCGGAATTCCATGCGAGCGGAAATTCCCCTCAATCTTTTTGCCATCATACGACTTCACACCGCTATGTCCCTTCTCATTTTTATACAAAATAACCGGCCAGCGTGGTTGAATAATCTTTTTTGTAGCACGCGCCTTTTTTTGAGTCTCACGAATAGAGGTGTAGGCCCACTGCAAAGCTTCAATCATCTCTTCATGCGCTTCGGAGCCATTTACAATTTTAATCTCATATCCAAGGCCACTAAAATAGTTGGTCAATTCCTCATCACTCATTGTTGCATAGATTGTCGGACCCGAAATTTTATATCCATTTACATGCAAAATAGGCAATACCGCGCCGCTCTCTGCTGGATTCATAAATTTATTACTATGCCAGGCAGCCGCAAGCGGACCGCTTTCTGCCTCTCCATCTCCAATTAAACACGCTACAATCAAGTCGGGATTATCCATAATTGCCCCATAGGCTGTGGCAAGCGAGTATCCCAACTCCCCTCCTTCATGAATACTACCGGGCGTAGTTGGATTCGTATGACTCGGAAAGCCATTAGGCCAACTAAACTGCTTAAGCAAATAGCCCATTCCTTTAAGGTCTCGTGTACATTCGGGATAGTATTCGCCAAGTGTACCCTCGGCAAATAAATTGGCTAATACAGCCGGCGCACCATGACCGCTTCCAGCCATAAAGAGAATATTTGCATCATCGTGCTGTGAAATTAAATAGTTCAAATGAGCATATACAAAGTTAATGCCAGGCACGGTTCCCCAGTGGCCAAGAATTCTATCTTTAACATGCTTTGGCTCCAGCGGCGCCTTCATTAAAAAGTTGTCCTTCAGATAGAGCTGCGCCGCACCAATATAGTTGGTATATCGCAAGTATTTTTCAAACCATGGACTGACGCTTTTTTTCGGCATAATTTGTAGGTTACAATATCTTGTTATTTTACTATAAAAGGGCGATTTCGGCAACAATCCATGGTATAATAGAAGGGATATGCCACAAAAGAAAAAAAAGGCAAATGACACAAAGAAAAGCATCGTGGTGCTCGGCGCGGGCTTTGCCGGCCTGCAAGTGGTGCGCGAGTTAAGTGATCGCCTCAAAAAAACACACGATATCATTTTAATCGATGAAAACGATGTGCATATTTACACACCCGATCTCTACGAAATTGCGACTGCGTATAATGAAAAAATCAACCCTGTCTGTCTCACAAAATTGAAAGATACGGTTGCAACGCCCATTGCATCGCTTATTAATAAACGGCGTGTAACATTCATTAAAGCGCGTGTGAGCAAAATAGATCCCCATAAAAAACAGCTCACACTCTCGCATCATGGTGAGATTGAGTACGACTATCTTGTCGTTGCGCTTGGGAGTGTGACAAATTACTACAATATTCCCGGGCTGGAAGAGCACTCACTGCCGCTCAAAACTATGGCGGACAGTCTGGCGATTAACTGCCATTTGGACTATCACTTTCACAAACTGTGGGAAGAGAAGAAGAAACGCACCTCTGTGGATATTATTATTGGCGGCGGCGGCTTTACCGGTGTTGAGTTTGCAAGTGAGCTGCCCGGCTGCATCAAAAAAATCTGCAAGAAATTTAACTATCCGCGGAGCGCAGTACACATTACGATTATTGAGGGAGGCGAATATTTTCTTGGCGACGATAAAAAACTCTCTAAACTTGTCTCGCGCCGCCTCTATGAGTGCGGCATTATTGTGCGATTGCAAAGCTACATCACCAAAGTTACGGACGAATATGTCTATGTGAAGCACGGAGGCAAAGAGCAGCTGCTGCCTGCCGACATGGTCTTTTGGACGGGAGGAGTAAAACCAAATCCGCTTGTGGCACAAAGTTTTGAGGAAGTAAACAAGCGCGGCGCACTTCAAGTGAATGAATTCCTGCAGCTCAGCAGACATCCGGAAGTTTTTGCAGGCGGCGACAATGCAGAAATCATCGATTACGCAACAGGCAAGCCGGTACCCATGCTCGCGCAGCTGGCCTTTGAGCAAGGCAAGCTCATTGCCCGCAATATCGCAACGGCGATTGAAAATGAAAATCTTAAACGCTACCGCCCAAAGTACCGCGGCTTTATTGTGCCGCTCGGCGGAAAGTATGCGATTTGGAAAACCAACAGCCATATTTTTAAAGGGCGCTGGTGCTGGTATTTGCGCCGTCTCGTAGATTTAAAATACGCACTCTCCATCCTTCCCTTTTGGTACGCACTCAAAAAGTGGCTCCACGATACGAATGTATTTGTGGGGAATGATTAAAACATGGTGCCCAGGAGAAGATTCGAACTTCCACAGGCCGGAGCCCGCCACCCCCTCAAGGTGGTGCGTCTACCAATTCCGCCACCTGGGCAAGGGTTTGCCCATATCTAAATGGGCGCGCGTATTCTACAACGAAATCCCAGGAACAGGAAACTTTTTCCCAAGTTCCTTGACCTCTTCGTGAATTCCGGCCAGTACGGCATCGTCTTTCCAGTTGGTTACGGCTTTGTGCATCCACTGGGCAAGCTGCTCCATATGCTCTTCTGTAAGCCCGCGGGTAGTAATGGCCGGCGTGCCAAAGCGAATGCCGCTTGGGTCAAACGGTTTGCGCGGATCATAAGGCACAGTATTTTTATTTACGGTTATTCCTGCCTTATCTAATGACTCCTCTGCCTCCATACCCGTACAGCCAACATCGGTCATATCGGCAAGCAGCAAGTGATTATCGGTACCTCCGGTAATTAACTTCCAACCCAGCTTACTCAGCGACTCACCAAGCGCCTGAGCATTTTTAATAATTTGCGCAGCATACTCTTTAAATTCCGGACGAAGCGCCTCACCAAAGGCAACCGCTTTTGCCGCAGTTACATGATCGTGCGGGCCGCCTTGCAAACCAGGAAAAACTGCCTTGTCGATGGGCTTAGCGTACTGCTCCTTGCACATAATTATCGCACTGCGCGGACCGCGGAGCGTCTTGTGCGTCGTAGTAGTAACCACATCAAATCCAAAATCAAATGGATTAGCAAGCTGCCCGCCGGCAATTAATCCGGCAATATGTGAGATATCCGCCATGGCAATCGCGCCGACTTCGTCGGCAATTTCGCGGAATGTTTTCCAGTCGATGTCGCGAGGATATGCGGTATATCCTGCAATAATTAACTTTGGCTTGGCTTCATGCGCAATCCGCCGCACATCATCCATATCTATTCGGTGCGATTCTTTATCAACAAAGTACGGTGCAACTTTATGAAACTTGCCCGAATAACTTACGGACAATCCATGGGTAATATGACCGCCTTGATCGAGCTTTAATCCCATAATCGTATCTTGATACTCCAAAAGTCCAAAAAAGACGGCAGTATTTGCCGGACTCCCGGAGTACGGCTGCACATTCACATGCTCGGCATTAAAAAGTTTTTTTGCGCGCTCAATTGCAAGCTCTTCAACTTGATCCACAAACTCCTGACCGCCATAGTACCGTTTTCGCGGATACCCTTCCGAATATTTATTTGTAAAAATCGATCCCACAGCCTCAAGCACCGCCTCGCTCACATAATTTTCTGAAGGAATTAATTCTAATCCGTATGCCTGCCTTTCCATCTCGGCATGCAAAATCTTATAGACCGCCGGATCCTTAGCTTGAAGTGCAGACATAGGAAAATGGGTTAATGTGTACAGTCGATGATTCGCCGTTCGGTCACAATCATGTCGACTGGCACATCATACGAGTCGGTCGGAATTTTTTCAACGATTTGGAATTCAAAGGCCAGCCCAATTATTGGACACTCTACTTTTTTTAAAAAGCGGTCAAAGTGACCCATACCGCGCCCGATACGATTTCCCTTTTCATCAAAGGCAATTCCGGGAATCAGCACAACATCAATTTCGTCGAGGGGAATTTGCTCACATTCGCGCGGCTCTTCAATGCCAAGATAGCCCGGAACTAAATCTTTTTTTATGCAAGCAACAATTTTGTCATCAATCATTTTTGGCACCAAAATAGTCGCGCCTGGTAATTCCCAGAGAATAGGATGCGTGTCCACCTCACTTTGCGTTGGCAAATAAGAAAAAATGGTCCGTGCTTTTGAAAGAAGCTGGAGTTCGAGGGCGTTTTTAGCAATAGACAAGCTCTTTTTCTGCCTTTCCATAAGCGGCTCAGTATCACGTTCTGCTCGTTTTGCAACACGTATCATATCTTTATCTTCTCGAGTCATACATACATAGTACCCCGGCACAACTTGAAAGGGCAAAAAAATCTATTAAAATAATAACTCATCTAACTTTTACACTCATGAATACATTTTCTTTTTCAAAGACTGTTGCGCTCTTTGCGGGCGTTGCACTTATTTCTGGTGCTGTTGGCGGCGGAATTGCTGCATCACTTATTCAACCAAACCAAATAAATCAAAATGGCGATCCTTCTCGCATTATTGAAGAGCGGGCCTTTGTAGAAGAATCGGATACGATTGCAGCAATCGAAAAAGTTGCGCCGGCAGTTCTAAGCGTAGTTGCAACAAAAGATGTTGAAGTTTTTATGAATCAAGGCAGAGATCCATTTTTTAACGATCCCTTTTTTCGTGATTTTTTCGGTATACCGGAGCAACAACCGCAACAACAGCAGCCTGAAACCGAACGTCTGCGTGTAGGCGGCGGAACGGGATTCATTATCCAAGAAGATGGCTTAGCAATTACGAATAAGCACGTCGTGAATGATCCTCAAGCCGACTACAGCGCTCTTACCAATGAAGGTGTTGAATACGATGTTGAGGTCATTGCACGCGATCCGGTAAACGATCTTGCAATTATTCAACTGCACGAAAAAGGCAGGCGTGATGAAGAGCGCAGAACCGGTGAAGAGCGGGAATTCGGACCCAAGCCTAAAAATATGCCCAAAGTTGAGCTGGGTGATTCCACAAAATTACAAGTCGGACAAAATGTCTTGGCAATTGGAAATGCACGCGGCGAGTATGCAAATAGTGTGACATCAGGAATTGTCAGCGCTATTGGAAGAGATATTCAAGCCGGCGACAGCAGCGGGCAATTTTCCGAACTGCTCACCGGTCTCATTCAAACCGATGCGGCAATTAATTTTGGAAACAGCGGCGGTCCTCTCATTAATTTGGCCGGACAAGTCGTTGGAGTAAACACAGCGATCGATGCCGCCGCAACTGGAATTGGTTTTGCAATACCGATCAATCAAATTAAACCGGCGTTAGAAAGTGTTGCAAAACACGGAAGAATTATTCGTCCTGTACTTGGTGTGCGGCATATCATTTTAAATGAAGAGCGGGCTGCGCAGATGAAACTCGATGATCTCGAGTACGGTGCGCTTATTACCGGCGACCGCAGCCGGGGCGAATTCGGCATCATTCCCGATAGTCCGGCAGAAAAGGCGGGTTTAAGGATTGATGATGTAATTCTCGAGGTCAACGCGGAAAAAATAGATGAAAATAACGAACTCAGTATGATTGTCCGGGAACATGCACCGGGTGATACATTGCGGCTCAAAGTATGGCGGGGCGGTGAAATTCTCAATATTACAGTAACTTTAGAAGAATTTAGTGAAGCGTAATTGCTCTTCCTGCGTCTCTATCTAAGTCTCATGTCATCTGTTGCACTTGACTTCGAAGGCTTTTTCAGTAAAATACCACTCCTTAACCATTGTTCTGCCCATGAATAGGCCACATTCCCCTGACCGGACAGCAAAATCAGTTGTATCTCCTACCCCAAGACTTCGAGCATCACATATTGCTGCTACAGGCACTGCTATTGCTGCGCTCATTGCTGTGGCATCAAAAAGTAATGCAGATGGGCCTCCTCCAAGCTCGTCGCCGCCAATTATTGATCGAGGTCCGAGAGATGGGGGCGTAGGGCCAGCCGATGGCGGAAGCGCGCCGGATGGAAGTAGCGCGGCAGATGCCGGAACAATTTGCGACAAAAAAGATACAGGTGCAGCACCACCAGACGTATGCATCGATGGAAAAACAGTCACCGTCACCGTTAAGCTGCCGCTCCCGGGTACAGGCGAACCTTATAAGCGACCGTGCTGCGAGACCAAGAAGACACCGAAAGCGGCACCAAAAAAAGTAAAAAAACGAGCTGCGGCAAAAAAGCGAAAACCGGCACCAAAACCGGCCGAACCGGCTGTTTTCGATATACCGGAGCGGGGCGCGCGCCTGGAATTTCCATGCAATGCTATGGGACATCCAACCGGCTTAAAACTTCGCCTGATGGGAGATTTTAGAAGATATCCATTTGACCCTGAAGATTTCACGTACGAGCTCAAACAAAATACACCGGGAAATCCAAATGAATTAACGGTAACGATGAAAAGCACAGACGGTCTCTATATCTATGAATCCGCAAACCCTATCGGAAGAAACCGCCACAACGAATCGCAAGCATGCAAGATGATTCGCATTGAGCCGCCGGTACCGGGACGCTTTGGCGGGGAACGGCTGACCGAGCCGCAAACTGTGGACCTACTGGCCGAAAAAGTCAGAGACAGTGTTCGTGTTCTGTTTGACCCCGAAGGGAAAAAACTTAAATTACCCGATGGCAAAGCACCAAAATGCAATACCTATCCTGATCCGCGCGATGCAGATGTAGTTACTTTCTTCTGCTGGGATACGCGCCGACAAGCAAATCTTTTTGGGGCGCAACTTTCCGTGAAAGATCTCTCAAAAGAGGAAAAACTAAAGTACAAGGTGCCGATGCGGCCTTACTTACGATAATATGTCAGAAACATCCAGAGAAGCACCAATACAACTACAGCGTTCTATAGATGAGATAGCGCTTGCTCCGCCGTATCAGCGCGCTGGTCTCCGTAGTGGAAAAGCTTGGCAAGCAATTCATGATGCACTTGGTATACAAGCAGATAGCTCAAAGACCTCATACACAACCGAGCAAAGCAAACAGATTTGCCAAAGATTGTGGCCAAATATCGATATCAGCTTTTTAGACGCGAGCGATATTCATCTTGCAGAATTCTCCGCACTGCATACCCTCCTGTCGGCTTATGAAGCTGTAGGCGGCGAAACCGCTTTTCAAGAACCGATTGTAGCTCAAGAAGGTGTTTTTGAAATGTCATACGGAGATGCAATACATCTCCTTACAAGCCGCTTTGCAGGAGTGCAAATATTAGATCAAACCGGTGATGCAGATGAGAAACCGCCACTTGCTATACATAGAGTTCTTGAATGGATGGATATTCTCGAACGTATTCAGTACCACACCGGACATTCACCAGAAGGATATCTCCCTGTAATAATTATTAACGATCAGCCTGAGCTTTTTTTTGCAACTGAAACGACCCAAGCAATCGTTCAGGATATGTGGAAGAACCAAATTGCCATCGAAATAGCGGCCGATACCGCCGGCTCAACCGCAACTCAACTCCATGCACTCTATGACTATGCAGCACTATGGACGGCCGCAAATCGTATGCCGGCACAGCCAATAATTTTTGGCAGTGATTACGCTACAGTATATATTGCACGCGAAGACGCTCAGGAACTTTTGAGAACAAAAAACAGCACCTTTACGTTAAATGCAGCTGCATATCTCACAACCAATCAACTTACAAATATTTATGAGGCAGTTACAGCAAAAAAAAGAGAAGAAATACCGCCTGATCAAGTCGTCCACTGGTTCAATAAAAATTGGCCGGCACTTTCTGCTGTGAAATATCAATCGCAACTGCCGCTTGCTCGAGAAGAACAGAAAAAAATAGTACGATTTTTTCGAGAAATACCAGAAGCATTGTTTGCAACCATTTTCCCTCAAGGAATTGTTCTTGTACATCAACACGAAGACGGGATTGCCTTAAAAAAGAGTAGGGATAAATTTACTTTTTGCTGTGATGATAAATATCATCATATTTACAAAAATTTTATCCAAGCATTTGAAATCTATCTTAGATCTGAAGAACAGCGTACTGAGGTCGCAGGTCCCCGAGCAGCAATTCCAAAGGAAACACAAATATCTAATGCACTTGCAAGTGCAGCCACAATCCGCGCAACAGATTTACATATCCGCATCGATGTGCCGGAAGGATCTCTTACTGTTGGAGCACTTCAGGATGCCATACACGAGCTAAGAATGTGGTTCACCGAAAATCCGGATAAACATGAAAGCTTGCGGGCGAAACGAGCAATAATATCTCTTGGGGATGGATCAACTGCTGCCGAAGGGATAACATTTTCAGGTTATGATTTTATCATTCCTTATAAGATTGGTGGGAGCAATAACGCAGCAGTGCTGAATAAAGCTGCAGAGACGACAAGTGCAAGGGCAACAAGTGCAGAGCCCTCGCTCGATAGTGAGATAAGCTTTGAGCTTTTAGGTGACGATGCCGGATCACTGCCGGACATGCCTACACCCCTCACCCCTGAAGATTTTATTGCCTTGAGAGAGGCGCTTATGAGCGGAAGCGTGCTTTCTACTGATCAAAAAAGCCGATCGGTATCGGCGATTAATGCACAAGAACTTTTGTCGAAAATGTTTCCTAATATCGACATCTCTTTCGGTGATGGAGAGCATTCAGTAGAGTATTTGCACCGTCTCGCGGAGGCTGCAGAATTTGTGAGCAGCGCGATACTGGAACAAATACCAACAAATGATGATTCAATACCAGTATTTGTTATCGAAACGGAAGCAAATGCAGACGAACAGAGCGCCTTCGCGGTATCTACATATGAAAGAATCGTCTTACATCTTCCGCCCGAAGGAGATCTTGATGCCTTCAAAAGAGAGTGCCGCGAAGTGATTGCACGTTTCTTACCAGATAGAGTACCGCCACCACTGCCGCAAAGAACAATTGCCTTACTGGAGTATGGTGATGAGCACGATGAAGAAGGTGATAATCCAGCAACTATCGAACTGGATGATGAGGACATTGATGAAATCCGCGCAGCCAGCAAACATGAAATAGCGATGCCACGCCCGCGTTCTTTTGTTGCTGCAGGTGCAGATGCAATTGATTCAATTGCTAGCAGAGTTACAAGCAGCGGCTCTCTTCTCGTCGATCCTGGAGCAAATAGCTATGATGCCTCGTTTGACACACATGAAGCTGATGCCGATACAGATGAATATGCTGCTTTTACAACAACCGAAATACCATCTTTGGGCGATCACCGCCAGTTGGAGTCATTGCCGCCTATACAATCAGTGAATAATTTCCTGCAAGAGGTAGGCGCAACTGAGGCGGTTGCACATCAACCAGTAGCTCCTCATACAATTGAGCCTCAACAAGTTCCTCAACCAATTGCTTCTCCAAAATCATCAATTCCAATGCAAAGATGGCATACCCGCGCAGGTGTTGCTGCAATACTATGTGCTGCTGGTGTTATTATTTTTGCACAGCGCTATAAAAAACCTGAAGAAAGCATTGTAATCCCGGCACGGCCAACGCCGCCTGTGCCTGCCCGCGTTGTACAAGTATCAGCCGAAACATCCCGAACAATCACAGCTGCCTGCTGGAATGCGCTTAGAATATTTCCCGATCCCAAAAACCCTGCACGGGATTTACGCACAGGTATTTTTAACGCATATTGCAAACTGCCAAACAATAGTACAATTGATGCTGGTCCTAAAAATTTTAATGAAGTAATTTCTACTTTACAAACCGGCGAAGAAACCGTTACAGAACAATTGAGCTTTCGCGGCGAAAGAAGGAACGAAGTGTGCACCGGCACAATGGAAATTAGTCGCAAAAATTTTCCTAAGAGTAAGAGAAAAAAGATTATCGAAGAGGAAATACCTGGCATAGAGCGCTCCACAGAACCCCAAACTGTTGAGGCTACCTGCGTTTCACAACCACAAAAGTAATATCGTCAGTTTGCTCGGCTGCGCCGGTAAAATTCTTTACATCCTGAAGCAGCCCGCTCTTTATCGCATCCGCACTTTGTAATGTGCCATGCTGCATCAAGGAACTCTTAAAACGCTCCATTTCGTACATCTTTCCATCCGGTCCCACGGCCTCAGGCACACCATCGCTATACATAACAAGACAGTCACCGGATTCAAATTGAAGTTCTTGCTCTTTCATCAACTTTGAAACATCCGGCACCATGCCCAAAGCAATGCCTCCGGTCGGTGCAACTTCTACCTGCTGCGTTGCCGCTTTATAGTGGAGCATTCCGGGATGTCCGGCGCTTACAAAGCTCAATCTGCCTGCATCATACTGCGCCATTATCATGGTCATAAACATATTTTGCGCAGTTTTCAATTTAAGAACTCGATTTGCATTAATAAGAATCTCCGGCAGGCTTGCAGAAGTTGAATATGCGTAAATAAGAGCATTCGCAATAGACACAACGATTCCGGCAGGCACACCATGTCCGGTTACATCTCCTAAATAAAATATGTGTTTATTTTCGGTCACCGAAATAAAATCATAACTATCTCCGCCCACCTCTGCGGCAGGAATAACTTGAGCAGCAATTTCAATATCTCGAACTTGCGGCAACTCTTTTGGCAAAATTTGCGTATGAATTTTAGAAGCCAGTTCGAGCTCTTTTGCAACACGCTCTTTATAGACACGCGCCTCCAGAGACTTTTGCAAATCAACCGCCATTTGATTAAATGTGCTCGCCAAGACACCAACCTCATCGCGTGTTTTCACAAAAACCCTGGTAGAAAAATCACCGGTTGCCAGTTTAAGTGCACCTTGCGTTAACTTTTGAATCGGACGGGTAAGCCGCGTCGAGGTAAACCATGCAAAACCAAATCCCAATAATATGCCAAAAAGTGTCAGCAAAATAATGCGCTCTTGCATGCGCGCAACACGGGCATCGAGCGCGGCATACGTCAGGTCGAACTGCACCGCAAAGCGACCGTCAAAAGGAAACACAATATTTGCAATTCTTTCGTCATCAGCAATCGGTGGGATCGGCCGCTCATCCCGATCTACAGCCAAAAAAGTACCATCCTGATTTTTCTTAAGATACACAAGACGGCCACCCTCCCCTTCGCGGGGTTCAAGTGCATAACTGGGCAACCGCGATTTAATACGCTCTGTAAGTCCGCTCTCTTCTACAGTCCGGGTATCACCCTCATACGCGCGATTTTCTTCAGCAATGGAGTCATAAAGAATCTCTCCTGCAAAGCTAAAAATCTTTAAAGCTTCAATATCATCACTCTTGCGAAAGACAACATCTTTCAGCTCCCGGTTAAAAAGTACAAAGCTATTTTCGGCCAAAAATGTCTCATAGAGGTCGGCAATTTTTGGCGTAGTAAGTTCGGTAAGTGCACGGGTCTGCACGTAAATGTCATGAGCAAGCTCTTCTTTTTTCTCCTCAATAAGCTGAAAAGCCGTCGCGCTGAACAGCACAACAATAAGAGCCGTCACGCCAACAATTAATTTTGATTTAATAGAATGAAACATGTTTTATTTTTTTGATGAAGCCCGCAATCCGACTTCCTGTGCAAGAACGTACCCATCAACCCGCGGCTCCCACAAAATATCACCGCTCACTGCATAAGGAACTTCGGGTGAAAAGAGGGGCACACCAACCATATCCTGTACGGTAATAATAGCCAGTGCTCTGCGCATACGCCGCAAACGATCACGCGGATCGAGCGTCTCACGGCTCTCTTCAATAAGCTTATCGACTTCGGGATTAATATAGTTAGCACCATTAAATTGACCAAATGTTGCTTGCGGCGAGTGAACTACCGCAGTCAAAAAATCGAGCGCATCACCAAGATCGGAGCGCCAGCCAAAAAAGAAAAAGGGCGACTGGCGCTTTTGAATAAGCTGACCAATTTCTGCAATAGAGTGAATGCGAATTTCTGCTGCAAGTCCTACCCGCTCAAACATGCGCATGAGATTTTTGCCAAGACCTTCAAGCCCCTGCGGTAAATCCAAAGTTATTTTTGGAGGTTTGATAAGCGATACTAATTCACGAGCACGCGCTTCATTATAAGATAGCTTCTCCAGACCACCATCGTAACCAAAGACGCCATTCGGTATAAACTGATAGACCGGCGTTGCAAAACCAAAGCCAAGCTTTGCCAGCTTTTCGCGGTCAATAGAGCGGATGACGGCTTCGCGCAAGAGTGGATCTTTAAAAATAGACTGAAAATTGAAGAGCAAAAAATTCACCTCTAAACTCGGCATTGTTTTAAGTACAAAATTATTTACCGGAAAGGCATCGGCAAGATCCGGCGGCAGATTTTGCAATACTGAAACCGTTTTTTCCTGCAGAGCCGCAGTGCGGTCGCTCTTTGATGCAAGAGTCACAAGCTCGACCGTTGCAAATGCCGGCGCTTTATCCCAATAGGCATCGTGACGGTTCAAATGCAGAATTCCCTCTTTTTGCTGTGCAAAAATATACGGTCCGGTACCAATATGCTGCTCGCTCGATCCCTTAAAAATAAAAAGTGAAGAAAGCTTCGCGGGCAGTAGAGGATCAGGTGCTTGCGTAGTAATGTGAAAAGTCTCTTCATCAATTTTTTCGATCGCAGCAATATTCGCAGCCAAATCCGAAACACCGGAGTTTTGTGCATCGCGCGCCTGCAACAATGAGTATTCAATATCAGCAAAAGTTACCAGCGAGCCATCGTGAAAGCGAACATCCGGGCGAATTCTAAATTCCCATGTAGTAGAATCTTGAACGCCGTATGAGATTGCCAGAGCCGGCTCCAAACGCAAATCAGGCACAACGCGAATCAGCGGCTCGTATATATGCAGCAGGCGCGTTCTCGAACCGATATCGTTCGTAAGCGGGTGCAAAGACACTGCGGGCTCAGAGAGTCCGATTCGGAGTGTTTTTAGTTCTTCACCTTGGTGAGACATCATGGCCCCCACAGCGGCATCAAATTTGGATTCAAAGAAGACCTTTGAGCCAACGAGCACAAGCGCCCCAAAGTACAAGATAATTAGTAATATCCTTCCTATACGCATCCAGATAGTATACAGGAAAAATAACCAATGGACCAAGCATCAAATAACAAATAATAACTAAACAACCAATATCAAAATTCCCAATCTATTTTTGTAAATATCCTCGCAATTGATGCATCATTTGCACACGTTTTTGAATAAGCCCAGCGGTGCCAACATCTTTTCTATGAAATACCGGCCCCTTTACTGTCTGCGCCGCAATTTCTGCCTTTTGCTCAGCCTCTGCCAGCGTATCTCCGATTCCCACAAATCCAATTGCGCGGGAACCGCCCAAATACAGCCCGTCCTCGCGCTGGTCTACAGATGCAAAGTAGCGCTTCACACCGGGCGGAAGCTCGCCAACTAATTCTATCTTCTCATTCTTTTTTGGCGCATCTGGATATCCCTCTGGGACAACATACTTACAAACGGTCGCCTTTTCTTCAAACTCCAGTTTCATGCCGCTCAAACTTCCATTCAAAATCGCCAGACACACATCCACAAAATCGGTCTTCATAATCGGCAGCACATTCATAACCTCGGGATCTCCAAAGCGAACATTATATTCAATCAAACGCACACCTTCTTTGCA
>Ga0066640_10001536_pt1 | contig 13820 bp, 9 predicted proteins | sample CryGeyCG2114_020_2_FD_59505 | JGI IMG/M metagenome (GOLD analysis project Ga0066640, IMG submission 59505) | Groundwater microbial communities from aquifer - Crystal Geyser CG11_big_fil_rev_8/21/14_0.20 | ecosystem: Environmental > Aquatic > Deep subsurface > Groundwater | place: USA: Utah... | reverse complement strand
TCGTCCACATCGGGATGGCTTCGCACCAGGTCATACGATGCAGGTTCGACCAGCACGGTGAGGTGACCCCGGGGAAAAGCTCGTTTCAATGGTGTGTAAACCGAGGTGTTATAAACCACGTCGCCGATCGAGCGAAGCTTGATCACCAGAATCCGCGCATTGGCGGGGAAACGATCTCTCAGACTGCCGTTCGGGTTCATGGGTTAATTTCTGCGCGCCGCCGCCCGCTCAATCACTTCCATCAAGCGGGTTTCGAGTATGCGGATATCATACAACTCGCGGCATCGTTCGCGTGCTTGTTGCGCCTTGCGGCGGGCTTCTTCGGGATGTTTAAACACGTGGTCCAGGGCCTGCGCCAGCTGGGAAACGTTTCCCGGGTCCACGAGATACCCGCAGTCATCCAGGACTTCCGGAATATCGGACACGCGTGTCGAGACGGTGGGTTTGGCCATGGCCATAGCGTCGAAAATTTTGGCCGGCATCTGCCCCACCGTGTCGCTGGTTTCCCGTTGCGGGATGACCAGTACATCCGCGGCGGCCAGGTATTCCGGCAACTGGGCAAACGGCACTTTGGGAAATACGCGGATCCTCGCGGCCACGCCGGGCCAGCGGGACCGGACCCGCTCCTCCGGCTCATCGCTCCCCACCACCACGGCCCAAAGTTCGGGATCCTTCAGGTGCTCCAGCGCGGCGAACAGGTCGTCCACCCCTTTGTGGGCGCGCGGGGTCCCCAGAAACATGACCACTTTTTTCCCGGTCAACCCCAGTTTGTTTTTCACCGCTCCCGCATCATACCGTGCCGGATCGAGCGCCCCGGTGTCCCGGCAATGATGGATCAGCGTTCCTGAAAACCGCGATTGCAAAAACCGGTTGCTGACGATCACTTCGTCGGCATATCCAATGAGGCGTTCCATCAGCCAAGTATAGGGCATGCCATTCGGATTGGAAATGTTCAAAAACCGGCCCAGTCGGTTCATGAACCCGGAATGAAGAAAAAAACCCAGCTCCCAGTCGTCCACATCCACAACGAGGGGTTTTCCGGTTTTCCATTTTTTCAGAAGACCCACTCCGAAACTGGTCGGCCTCAATTTGCAGGCCACCAGCACATCCCCCTCGATCGCGTCCACGAGGCGCGGCAGGGTGCGGGCAAAGGCCGGGTATCGTTTCCACGGAAAGGTTTTAACGGGCAACTCAATATCCCGAAGGGGTTCCCAAAGCGCGGTTCCCCGCAAGGGCCCGATCAGTTCCACGGGATAGTGCCGGGCGGCGGCCCGGGCCAGAAGTGCGGCCCGGCCGAGGGAGTTGTCCGACATATCGAAGCATAAAAAGGAAATCTTCAAGCGGTCCTCGATCAGGGCGGGTTGATCTCCAGCCGCCGGGGGAGAATGCGAAGCTCCCGGATGTCGGTATACAGCGGCCAGCCCGAAGTGGGAACCAGCGCCACGGGCCGGTCCACCCAGCGGCGATAAAAAATCCTGGGGATCCGGAAGGGACCTATCTCCAGCGTGTCCGCAACAGGAAGAATTTCCCGGCCCGGCGCAAACTGGATTCCCAGCACCACCCGCGCGTTCACGTCCACCGGTCCGGATAGATAATGGGCAGTCAACTCCAGCCGGTCGCCCCGGCCGGTCAACTGCGCCGTCCCTTTCCCCTTCATCGCCCGAAAGGCCAACTCCTCCAGGTCTTCAAACCAGATGGTTCCCCGGGGAACCAGGCGGTCGAGCGCCATCAGGATCAGTTTCCCATTCACGAACAGGTCATAGGGATTGATCTGGATATTCTCGAATACCACTTCAAACCCGCGGACGCGGACCTTGTTGACCACCACCCAATCCGCGGAAATCCTGATTTGCCGGTACCGTCCGGAGTAAAGGTCCTCGGGGTTTTCTCCGGGAACGATGGAGACGGTGAGGTTCTGGCTGTCGGAGATCCCGAAAATCGGATAATGCCGAAGCGCTTCGATAAACTTGAGGCCCACCCGGCCCAGGTTGTCGATCCCCTCCAATTCTTTTGCGGGTTGAACGTTTCGTTTCAACACCAGCCCGACGGTATCGTCCGGCAGGGGATAGGATTTGAACAGGGAAAAGGTCTGCTGAAGGGCCGGATCGTAAAGCAGACGCTCTTTCTTGGAGTTGATGTTGGCGGCGATAAAGGCGGGCCCCACTCCCTCGTTCTTGGTAATGAAGTAATCGGTCATTTCCCCCAGGTTGCGTTTGACGCTTTTCACTTCGATGGGAAGATTTCTCGCCTCGGCGCTGTTCCGGAACAGCCCGCGCTGAAAATAGCGGTGATTGGTGAGCGTGCGGACCGTGACCCATTGACCGGGCTTGACCCGGGCATCCGCCAAGATGTCGTCCAATATTCGATCAATGGGCCAGACGTCCGGAAACGGAGGGTACCAGTATCCCAGCACCCAACCCGTTCCCTGGACCAAGGGATTGGAACTCGTGGCCGTGGTTTTAGGGAAAAACCCCGTGAATAAAAATGTAACGACGCCAACCCCCACGAGGGCCCGAATCGCAAACCGGCGGATGGCGGCCCGCCGGATCCACTCGATCGCCGCCGCCGATAAAACCGCCATGGCCGGCAGGACGGGCATGATGTAGCGCGTATCTTTATTGATGATAAGGGTAAGAATCAGATACGGCACCACAATCCAACTTACCAGAAGAAGATTCCGCACGCGCCCCTTGAACGTCGCCAGCCCAAGCCCGGCAAGGAAGGGAATCACCAGCAGAACCCCGGTGTACAGCCTCATCACCTGTGGATAAAACCACCATCGCGCAAACCCGGCAACCGGGTCTCCTTCCCGGATTCCCGACAGGTTGGATTTCATTCCCCCGGTGGTGAGACTGACCAGGTTGTGGGCATACCAGGGGAAACAGATCATCAGGCAGACGCAGGTGAGCATGAGCAGGTTGAATATCTTGCGAGGCGAAATGCCGATGCGGGGAACCGAGCCGACCAGAAGGCCAATGAGGACCATCTCGATTCCCAGGGCCAGGATTCTTCCATCATTCAGAAGGTACAGGAGGAAGGGAATTCCCAGCGTGGCCAGAATCATTCCTGCATAAAACAGGGCCTGGAGGGGCCATCGGGAACGGGGCGATTCGTTTCCGGCGAACAATCCCACCAACACCACGGGCAACAGGAAGAACAGAAACGTCCACTTGACTATCATCCCCAGGGCAAAAGCCAGACTGAAGCCCAGGGACCATCGGGTCGATTCCAGGTTTTCGGATTTGAAATAAAAGTAATACGCCGCGGCCACAGCCGCCGTCAGCAGGGGGTCGATCAGAGCCTGGCGGGAGGCAAACACCAACACGGGATAGCAGGGGATAAAAAATGCGGCGATCAACCCGGCCCGGCGGCCCATGAGGGTACTGCCGATTCCATAGGTGAAACCCACGATGGCGATCAGCACCAGGGTGTTCACGATGACGGCGGCATCGGGAGAAAAATCGAACAGGACGATGAAGGGCACCAGGACGAGGTGGAACAGGGGCGGATAAAACGGTTCCACGTTCAACACATTCTCCCACCATCGATCGCCGGTGTTCATCGCATTCCAGTATTTGAACGCGATATGCATGTGCGCGCTCATATCCCAGGGGGGCGGGGTTTTGTCCAGTAACATCCAGATAACATTCGCGCCGAAAATCCAGATGATCAAACCGGTCAGCAAAAGCACATGACTGCTGAACCGACCCGGGGGCGGTTCGTCAGGTGCGGTCACCGGGCTCTCACCCGAACCGAAAAGGGGGTTAAGCGGCATGCGATCTGAGGTCTGCGGCTTCATGAATTGCAATGCGGGAAAGGCCCCGGAAGGAAGTCGATTCGCCCGGATTTGAAAGGGTCAATCCGGTTTGATGGTTCGTGGCCGAAATATCGGTCCGAAGGCTGATTATAAAGCATGGACTCAATTTTTGCATCATCATACCAAGGTTCGCGTGTATAATGCCATTCGCCATTCTCAAGGCGCCTCTGATACTTCGTGATTGTTTGATTCCCCCGCCCGCCGGCCTGGTTTTCTAAAAGGGCCGGCTTTGAGCTTCGGATCATTTGTAGAGGTTCCCTGAGTTATCCGCCGGGGTCATGGAATCGCAATCCCCGGTCCTCCATTTCCATCCGGGCGATGCAAAGCGAAATTCCTACCCATCCGTTCAACCCCAGGGAGCATCTCTGGATCATCCTCTGGACCCTCGTTTGCCTTTTGGCGTTTTCCTATCGCCTGGGAGAGATCCCCCCCTACCACCCGGATGAAAATTTTTACGTGGAATCGGGCCGGAACATGGTGGAGGGAGGGGACTACATCACGCCGGTGTATCACGAAGAAAATCGGTTTGCCAAGCCCATCCTTTTTTACTGGCTGGTTTCCGCGGCTTACACGTTGGGGGGAATCGGCCTGGTATCGGCGCGAATGGTTTCAGCCCTGGCCGGCGCTCTCTCCGTCTGGATCACCTGGATGATCGCCCGGCGGTTGTTTGGTCCGCGACCCGCACTTCTGGCGGCCCTGATCCTTCCGGGATGTTACCTGCACTTCCAGATTTCCCGCTGGGCGATCACGGACATGACGCTGACCCTGTTCATCCTGGGGGCGCTGTTGTTTTTCATCCGCGGCTACCAGGACGAGAAGGATGGGCGATGGGATTTTTATATTTTTCATTTCTTCCTGGCCCTGGGTTTCATGATCAAGGGTCCCCCCGCTCTTCTCATCCCCCTCCTGACCGTGGGGTCGTATTGCGCCGTGATCCGGGACTGGGGCGTCCTGAGGCGGATGCGGATTGTCCCCGGGGTGCTCATCATCCTCGGGCTCAACGTTCCCTGGTTTGCAACCATGTTCCTGCTTCACGGGGACGAGTTCACCCGCCACATTCTGGGAGCGGAAATCCGGGATCGTGTCGTCCACAATGTTCCGTTCAGTTTCTATTACGTGGGGGTTTTGTTTCGCTATTACCTGCCCTGGTCCCTGTTTTTCATCGCGGCGTTGCTGGTGTATTCGGGGATGGTTCCATTTCCCGGAGCCCGAATTGCGGAAAGTGCGGGCCACCCTTCCCCATTGGGAAAACGGATCCGCGAAGCGTGGCGCAACCTTAAGGCGGGGGAGGGCCGCCCCCTGTTGTTCTGTTTTCTGTGGATTATCATCACTCTTCTGTTGTTCACGATCTTCCGAATCCAGCATAGCCGTTACATGCTTTCCGCCTCGGCCCCGCTGGCGATGGTGCTCGGCCGGTTTTTCGTCACCTGGGCGGAACACCCCAACCCATACCGGACCTGGCTGGTTCGCGGTCCTCTCTATCTTTCCCTGGCGCTGTACCTTGTCCTTTCGCTGGCCGCGGGAATCGCGGAGGTCGTCCTTAACCCGGTGTTCCACGTTCCCTTTCGCATGATGCTGTTTCCCCTGGTCACCGGATTCGGGGTGGTGGCCCTACTGTTTTTCTACGCCAGCCGGAAACCGTCGCTTCTCGTTCCCACCCTGGCCATTTTCCAATTACTCCTCCTGACCTCCATGAGCGGCGATCTGCATCCCTTTCTCGACCGGTACCCGATGAAGCATCTGGCGGAAGCGATACGATCCCACGGAACGGGAAGCGAAAAAATCGGGGCCTACCGGCTGGGAAGCCACCGGGCTCGGCTGGGCATCCTCACCGGGCAAATGACGGTGAACCTTTATGACGCCCCCCAACTCCAATCCTTCGTGAAAAACGGGGCGCGGGTTTTCGTGGTGATGGAAAAGGAGGCCTGGGAACGGCAGTTTCAAAACTCCGGCCTCCACAACCTCGCCGGAGAGAACGGTTGGAAGAAAGACGGGGTGGAAAAGGGGATCCTGAAAAAAATCCTGCGCGACGGACTTCGGCCGCACATGCCGGAACTGACCGAGGAGTATGTTCTGCTCTCCAACACCTGACCGGAATCGCGTTTTTACTACTTCACAACCGGCAGGTCCACGTTGCGGTAATCATAAGTGACGTGGTCCCGGTTCTCCATGGCGGTGAAATACGTGTAGGTCTTGTTGGCCTGGATCACGTAAAAACGCCCGGGGTAATCATTCTGGAGGCGATCGAACTGAAACGTGGCGGTGAGCCACGTGGAACGGGGATCTTCCTCGATGGCCTTGAACAACTCCTCCGGTTCCTGAATGGGGAACTCCTCATTGCGGTCGGAGAAAAAATAAATCACGTGCTTGGGATTCCACCGGGTCAGCCGGTAAGAGCGCACCGATTGGCCGGGAGGAACGTTGAGGTTGATGATGGGCGCCAGATGCCGGGCATCCACGCTTCGCGGGGCAAGGGTCACTTTCACCTTGATCGGGGTGGCGTTGACCACGATCATCGAAAGCATGCAGGTGCCCACCACGACCGGAAGCAATTTTTCCTTCGTGCTCTCGGTCAGCCAGTCGGAAAGGGTCTTGGCGGTCATGATGGCCAGGGCCGGGAAGATCATGAAAATATATCGTTGCGTCTGGTTTTTGCTCGTGCTCATCACCACAAACACCAGCACGGCCCAAATCCAAAGGAGCGCCGCCCCGTCTTCCTTCCGGATAAAAGCCTTCCTCGCAAACACCCACAGCGCCCCCAGGGTGAACGGGAGCCAGGGCCAATAGGTCTTCAAAAAATCGCGCCCGTATCCCAGGAAAATTTTCAACTGGCTGATATCGAAATAATCGGACCGGATCAACGTCATATGTTGACGGCCGAAATGCGATTGGACAAACACGTCGCCGAATTTGATCCAATTGACCAGGTACCAGAAGCATCCCAGGACGAGCGCCAAGGCCACCCCTCCCCAGTACTGGGGCACCCGGAAAGCGCCCAGCCGATCCCTCCAGAACAGGTAAACCGCGCCGATCACGAGCGGCCAGAATCCCAGAAAACTCTTGGTCAGGATGCCGCAGGCGGTCATCGCCCCATAGAGCCAGTAATAGCGGGGATCTTTCAGGGCCTTGTGCAGGGCAAACAGCGCGGCGGTAACAAAACAGGCCAGGGGAACATCGAGCATGGCCCGGCGCGCCCCGTCCAGGAACATCCCCGGGAACAAAAGGATGAAAGCCGCAAAAAAGGCCACCCAGGTGTCCTGGTATAAATACAGGGCCATCCGGTAGGTGAGGTAAATGGTGACGACACCCAGGACCGCCGGGAAAAATACCGCCGCGTAAGTGGAAACCCCGAAAATTTTATAGGCCAGACCCATGAGCCAGAAAATCAAGGGGGGATTCTCAAACGAAGGACCGCCGAAATAGGTCACGACCCAGATATTTTCCGAGTCGAAGATTTCCTTGGCCTTCTGGGCGTAAAAGGCATCGTCGAAATTGGTGAGCCCCACGTCCAACTGGCGGCCCAGCAACAAAAGGACGGAGGTGAACAGGATGAACACCACCTGGAACCTTCGTTCGCTAAAAAACTGGATCAAGATTCACCTCGGTCAAATACACTTTTTTGCAGGGATCACTTCTATTCATTTTTGTAGCGGCCTAACCCGTCGTTCCAGCGGATGCGCAGGAGGTCGAGAAACATGTTAATAGGATCGACCCAGATCCGCACCCGGGACGCCTCGACATGCCGCCATTCCACCGGCACTTCGCGGACCTGCAACCCCCGCTTCTTCGCCAGGTAGAGAAATTCCACGTCGAAACTGAAACCGTCCACCCGCATCACCGAAAAAATGGGCGCGGCCTTTTCACGGAAAAAACATTTGAACCCGCATTGCGTATCGATGAAACCGTCCAGCACCAGCATCTGAACCATGCGGTTGAAGCAACGCCCCATTCCCTCGCGGTACCAGGCCTGGTGCACCACGACGTTGGAGTTGGGGAGGGACCGGGAGCCGATGGCGATGTCCCACCCTTCCCGCAGGGGAAGGAATAATTTCTCGATCTCCTCGATGGGAGACGAAAAATCCGCATCGGAAATCAGGACAAATTTGCCCCGCGCCTCCAGAACCCCTCTACGGACGGAGAAGCCCTTACCGCGATTCCTCTCATTGCGGACCACGCGGACCTGGCCCGGATTGAAAAACCGTCCGGAAATCTCCCCGGTCCGGTCCACACTTCCATCGTCAACAACCACCACTTCCCAGGAGTAGTCCTGCCGATTAAGGTAATCCTTCAACAAGGGAAGCGTTCGTTGAAGGCGATGCTCCTCGTTGTAAGCCGGGATGACAACCGAAAGAAAAAGATCGAAATTCATGGGGGCCGCGCAGGGCAGGGAATCGTCCGGATTACAGGTATCGATTCAGTTGCTTCCTGTCCTCCCCGGTATGGTGCGGGGGGAACAGGAAACCAAAGGTTTCCAGCCGCCAAACCAGCACGTCCAGCGACTTGAGCATGTAGAACCCGTGCCATAACGCGCAAGCAACGGAGCTTCGGTGCATCCCGCTCTGGCCCAGGATAAAATCTCTCAACTGTCTTTTGGAACGCCGGATCAGCGGCCAATTCCCCCGTTCGCGCAAGATACGGGCTAACCGGAAGAGATTGAGAATTCGCCGAACCATAACGAAACCGCGAGGAGAATTTAGACACCGCCCCCCGCAAACCCTATCTTTCCGGGTGACCCGTCACGACCATTTGCCGAAGGCGGACCTATACTATATCATTGACTTACATAAGTAAAGAAAGCCGTCCCGGCTTTCATCCTCATGCCAACCCGGAGAACACGATGACCCCCGAAGAACTGGACCGAACCGCGCGCGGAATGATCCGGCCCGGATCCCCCCTGGTGAACCATCATATGGAAATCATGCAAACCCTAGTCGGAATCGACAGCCGCAGTTTCAACGTCAATGAATTCGAAGGCGACCGCACCACCCCGAGCGACATGCGCGAGATCCTGGAATGCGCGCAAGACTATCTGGCCGCGATCGGCTTCAGCGACATCCGCATCAACTGTTCCCCTTCCGGCAAACCCCTCAGCAATCCCCTGCTTCTGGCGAAAATCGATGTCTCTCCCGAAAAACCCACCGTCCTGTTTTACGCCCATCTGGATAAGCAACCCTACATGGATGACGCCACGTTCCAGAAATGGGAAGGCACGGCCCCGACCCGGCTGAGATGGAACAAAGACGGCACCCGGGCCTACGGGCGCGGGGCCGCGGACGATCTGAGCGGTGTGGTCGCCACGGGGTTGTGCGTGGACGCGCTTTTACGCGGACTGGGAGGCGGTCTGGGAAATAAAATCCAGGAGGCGATTCGCCAACTGCCCTGCAATATCAAGATAATGTTCGAGACGGAGGAGGAATGCGGTTCGCACTCTCTGGTGGAGCAGATGCTTCAAAACAAACCGTTTTTCGAGGGAACCGACTGCGTCGTCATCACCGACGTGGTGAACCCCGCGACCGGCGTCCCCGGGCTGACCACCACCCTGCGCGGAATCCTGGTCTTCAAGACAACCCTGGTCAAACGGGATCCCGCCGCCCGGATCGACGAGCAGACCGCCCTGTATAAACTCACGTCCACCCTGATCCGGGAAGACCACTCCCTTGCCATCGAGGGCATTGCCCGGAGCGACCGGCCGGTCACCCCCGAGGAGGACGAGGGTTACCGCAAGGTGCCCACTTCCGTGGAACAGCTCAGAGAGACGGGCGGCCTTCTGGCGGAAACCCGATTGACGGTTCCGGAAGACACGGCGGAAGTTCTGAAAGCCCAATTGCGGAAATCCTACGCCAACGTCCGCCCGGGCCTCCGCGTGGCGGGGAGCGTGATTTTCGGCCAGGCCGGAGCCCGGTTGTTTTTCTCGGGGGTGAGCGAACCCGACACCCTCAAACGCGCCCTTGAAGCGCGGTTGCAGGCCTGGAACCGGTTCGAATTGAAATTGACGCTCCGGGAAGTTTCGCGCGAGGCGGAACAGGCGGTATTCGACCTGACCCTGCAATCGGCCTCCCAGGATCCTCATTCGGGAATCAACGGGGGGCCTTTCCCCGTGGCCGAGTTGCAACTGGCGCAAATGGTCGACCGCCTGGTGGGCCTGGAAGGAACCCTGCACCCCGAAATCGCTCCATGGGTCCAGGGCGAAATCCCGTCATTTCGCACTGCCGCGCTTTTCGTGGACTCCGACGGCTCGTGTCATCCCTTTGAAGAGAATCAGGCCAAAGCCGTGGTGGAAATACGGCTGGCGCCCGGGAACACTTACGAACACGCGGCTCAGGAATTGAGAAACCATCTTTTGGGACACGTCCCGAATGGGTTTGCCCTGGAAATCGAAGAATTCGTCGGCGCCTCTCCCTGGATGACGGAGATCGCCCACCCCGTTTTTCGGCTCGCCCTAGAGGCGCTGTCCACAGGATTCAAAGCCCGTTCCTGCCTTTATGGGTGTGGCGGTTCTATCCCCTTCGTTCCCAAACTCATGACTGTGCTGGGAGACGCCCCTCCCCTGTGCCTTGGCGCCTACGATCCCGAGGCCCGCATGCATGAACCCAACGAGAGCCTGTCGATGGCCGATCTGTTGGGATGCGCCCGCGCGATGGTCTACCTCATCTCATGGATAAATAAGGCTTTCCCAAAGGATTAAAAATGAAATACTTGCTATCCTTAAAATAAAAAGTTATTGTTTACGAACGTAAATCCACTTGGGTCCCATGATAATAAATCTAAAACCAAATATTATTTTGGCGGGGCGAAACTGCAGTCCGTAGCCACAAATTCATTCACCTTAAATGTAATCTATAGTAACTCAAATAGTGCCATTCGGATGGTAGCCCTTTAAATGAACACGGAAACCGAAGAGCAACATTACCGGCCCATCAATATTGAATTTCTGGACAAGGGGGGGGAAGAGCGGTTTGACATCTTTTACCGCACGGAGAGTTTCGGCAGTATAAAGTTTGTCAAATTTGCCAGTACCGATCCCAAGCACCAGGAGAAAGTGCGGCGCCTCCTTGAAGAGGGCGAGGCCGATCAGGAGTTTTTTATCCAGGAGGAAGACCTCTTCAAATATTACCGGTATGCCACGCGAAGCCTCCAAGCCATCGTTTCCAGTCCCAGCGTCCCCCTCGAGAAAAAGACGCAAAAGGTCTACGAGGTTTCCAAGGGCGTCATGAAGGAGTTTTTCGACTACCACGCCTCCGAAAAGATCCTCGAAAGCTCCCAGGAAGTGATGGGCATGATGGAGGATTGCCTCAGTACCGCGGACGCGGGTTTCGGGGCAATTGCCAAGATCACCAACAAGGATTACTACACGTACACTCACAGCGTGAATGTCGGGCTCTACTGCATGACGTTCGGGGTCAAAAACAAGATGCCGGGGGAAGAAATCCGGTCTCTCGGCCTGGGCGGAATGTTGCACGATGTGGGCAAAGCCCAGGTCGACACCGCCATCATCAACAAAAACGGCCGCCTGGATGAAACGGAATTTGAAGCGATGAAATCGCATTCTCCCCTGGGCGCCGAGCTACTGGCTAAAATGAATTGTTACAAGGACTGCATTGTTCAGATGGCGGGACAGCACCACGAGAAATTCAAGGGAGGAGGGTATCCCCAGGGGCTCCAGGGCGAGGAGATCGCCATGTTCGCCCGAATCTGCAAAATCATGGACGTGTATGATGCGTTGACCACCCGCCGGTCCTACAAAAAAGCCATGACCGCGTTCGATGCCCTGACCCTCATGAACAAGCAGATGGCGCCCGAATTCGACCCCAAGCTCATGAACCATTTCATCCGCCTCATGGGCCCCGATCTCTGATCCACCCGGTCCACAATGCTCACCGGCATTGGCATCCCGCCTCATTCATCATAAAATAGGATTTCCCGAATTCGTCTCGGGTATTTGCCACCCGGATTTCGCGGCACCTTATGAGCTCTTCACAAACAGGCTCTCCTTTCCCTCTCGGAAAGGGAGATGCCCTGGTGATCATCGACATTCAAAACGATTTTCTTCCCGGCGGAAGTTTGGCCATTCCCCGCGGCAACGAGGTGCTGTCCCCGCTCAACGGCTACCTGGACCTGTTTCAAAGGGACCATCTTCCGATCTTTGCCACGCGGGACTGGCATCCCGCGAACCATTGCTCCTTCCGCGAACAGGGGGGCCCCTGGCCGGTGCATTGCGTACAGAACAGCCCGGGAGCCGAGTTTGCGCCCGCCCTGGCCCTGCCCCCGGACACCGAGGTGATATCCGCCGACACCGTGCCCGAACAGGCAACCTATTCAAAACTGGACCGAACCGATTTCAATGCCCGGCTCCAAAAGCGGGAGATCCGCCGCCTCTTTATTGGCGGTCTCGCCACCGACTATTGCGTTCGTTCCACCGTCAGGGATGCCCGAAAACTGGGGTACGAGGTCTGTGTCCTGCTCGATGCGGTCCGGCCCGTGGACGTCCAACCGGGGGACGGGCAAAGGGCCATCGATGAAATGATCGGCCTCGGTTGCCGCACCTGCACGCTGGCGGACCTGAAGCCGCAGGTTCCCCCAACCGGAACCCTGCTCACCGACCTGTACCAGCTCACCATGCTTCAGGCCTATCACGAACGCAAAATGAACGATACGGCGGTGTTTGAATTTTTCGTCCGCGACCTTCCCGGGAAGAGAGATTTCCTTCTTGCCGCGGGACTGGAGCCGGTTCTGGATTACCTGGAAACTCTGCGATTCACCCCCCAGGAATTGGATTGGCTGAAAAAGAGCGGCCATTTCAAGGCGGGATTTGTCCAACAGCTTGAAACATTCCGATTCACCGGAACGGTCCATGCCCTTCCCGAGGGGACCCCGTTTTTTGCGAACGAACCCGTGCTTCGCGTGACCGCCCCGCTGAGCGAAGCGCAATTGGTGGAAACGCGGATCATCAATCTGCTTCAGTACTCCATCCTGGTGGCCTCGAAGGCCGCCCGGGCGGTGCTCGCGGCACCGGGAAAAATTCTGATCGACTTCGGCCTGCGGCGGGCTCATGGAGCGGAAGCCGGGCTTTGGGCGGCGCGTTCCGCCTATCTCGCGGGGTTTGCGGGAACCGCGACCCTTCAGGCCGGCGCCCTTTGGGGCATCCCCCTGTTCGGAACGATGGCCCATTCCTTTATCCAGGCGCATGAGGATGAAGCGGAGGCGTTCGAAAGCTTTGCCCGGTCCCATCCCGAAAACGTCGTTCTGCTTCTCGACACGTACGACGTCGAGGCCGCGGCGGAGAAAGTGGTGCAACTTGCGCGACGGCTGGAAAAGGAAAACATCCGGATCCGGGGAGTGAGGCTGGACAGCGGCGACCTGGCCGGACAGGCCAAACACGTGAGAATGAAACTGGACGAGGGAGGGTTCCCCGGCATCCGAATCTTTGTCAGCGGCGACCTCGATGAAACTTCCTTGAAGTCCTTTGCGCTCGGCCGCGCCCCCATCGACGGGTACGGCATCGGTACGCGGCTCACCACCTGCGCCGATGCGCCCTTTCTCAATTGCGTTTACAAGTTACAGGAATACGCGGGGCAACCGTGTCGGAAACGGTCGCAGGGGAAATCCACCCTGCCCGGAAGGAAACAGGTTTTCCGGCTATACGACGCGCGGGGAACCATGGAGAGGGATATCCTGGCCCTGGATTCGGAAAGGATGGAAGGCGAGCCTCTGTTGAAAACGTTTATGGAGGGCGGACGGCGCGTGGCCGCACCCATTTCCCTGGAATCCATTCGAGAACACGCCGCCGAACAACTCCGCCGCCTGCCCCCGCCGATGCAAACCCTGCAGGAAGCGCCACCCTACCGGGTGGAGATTTCGCCCGCCCTGCACCGGCTCGTGGATGAAGCCGACCGGAGAGCTTGCTGATCGACATCCGGGATCGACCCGGGAAGGCCTCCCCGCCAACAAGGAGACCGTTGCGTAACTCAAATATGTCGCCCTGAGCTTGTCGAAGGGCGATCTC
>Ga0066640_10001526_pt1 | contig 13849 bp, 6 predicted proteins | sample CryGeyCG2114_020_2_FD_59505 | JGI IMG/M metagenome (GOLD analysis project Ga0066640, IMG submission 59505) | Groundwater microbial communities from aquifer - Crystal Geyser CG11_big_fil_rev_8/21/14_0.20 | ecosystem: Environmental > Aquatic > Deep subsurface > Groundwater | place: USA: Utah... | reverse complement strand
AGGTATTTCCAATATCGCTATATCTCCAATAATATCAAATGATTTTGTGAGGGATGCGAGTTGGGATTGACTAAGTTTTCCTTTGAGCGCGTCTTCAATTGAGCGGGGTTTTTTTGAGAGGGGGATGGAGAGGCGTTTGAGTATCTTGAGGTTTGTTTTGAATTTCCTTGAGATTGGCAGGTAGATGAATGAAAGGTCGGAGGTTATTTTAGCGTCTTTGCGCAAAACTCCTTCATCGGAAAGCTCCCTCCTGTATTTCTCCCCTTCTTTTTTGGGAACGCGAAGAAAAAGGGAGTTTGGCATGGAAATTCACGCTAGTAGCAGGCGTTTGAAAGTGCGACGTAGGCGGCGATCACTTCGCTTGGGTAGGTGTTGCCGTTTGGCATTGAATTGCCGTTTGGCATTGAAGGGTAGGCGTTTTTGGCGCAATTGTTCGCGTAATTTATGAATTCGTGGTTTCCGGAGCAGGAGCCGCTTATGGGCAGGTTGTATTGCGTTGTGAAAGCATTTACCAAATCAACCGCCTCGCTTGGACTGCCCATGTCGTAGGCATACGCTGCAAGGTAGGCGTTCATCCATTCCTGATTCAACTCTCCGGTGAGTGGGTCGGCAAGCATCTGTGAATTGCTGTTGATGGCATCCTGAAGGTCCGTGTCAGCAAAATCTATACTCAATTCCCTTGCGCCAAGGCAGGCGTTTGTGGAGTTGAAGGGATTGTAATATCTGTCTGTGGGAACGCACTCTCCGTCGCCCTCGTGGTATGTTTCAATCCTTCCCATCAAACCGCATTCAAGCCCTCCATCGCCGCTTGGGCAGGCGTTAAGCGGAGGTGGTGGATTTAAGGCGCCGTTAATAATGGTAGAACTCAAGCAGGCACCGGAGAATGTTCCTCCGACCTGACTTTCGCATAAAACGTAATTTTTGGCATTCAAATCAAGCCCATCGGTTTCAACATAGGAAATTGCCCGCACGAAAAGAGGGTCAACTGAATAATCTCCTGCGTATGCGCTAAGCTCCGGGTAATCGGTGCAGGCTGTATCGGAATTGGAAATTGAAGGCAGGGACACGCTGAAATAGTAGCGCAAGGGAGGAGGCGCTGAAGAGATTTGCGCTCCGCAGGAGTATTTGTTTTCAGTATCCGGAAGCACCGGCTCTTGCATTTTAGTTGCATCGTGCACAATACCGGCTTTCATGCGGTTGTTGAATGTGAAGGCGCAATGGGTTGCCCTTCCCTTTGGAGAGTAGACGCTTGCAATCCTGTCATAGAGGGAATAGTAGTAATGGCAGTTGTCAGACCAGGCATTAAGCTGGGGGTTGTTTTGTACGGGGGGGGTAATGGATGAAACCAGTCCAAACTGCGAGTCTAATGGCACTACGGAAGGCAGCTTATCATCCGAGAAACCAACATGCGCAACCCCCACTATTCCGGAGTATGCAAGCATCTGCGCATTCTGGAAAAGGTAATCGTAGGAGCTGGCAGCATCATCCCCATCAATCGCACAGCCATCAGCCGAACCCTCCTCAACGCCAAAATACGCCCAGATGGAGGGCTTTTGGTATTGCTTTAGTATTGTGGAGTAGGTGAAATTTGCCGCCTCGTATATTCTGAATTGCGGATTGCAGTCGTGTTCTGCAACACTTTCAGGCGTTATTATTATTCCCATTCCAATGAAATCAATGTCATTTTTTATTCCGTATGGGTCAAGCCCCTGCGCTATTTCCTGCGGAGTGCCTATAACATTTGCAAGTGTTTCCTTCCAGTATTTTTGCGCGTCATCAGTAATGTAGGGAAGCATGAGAACTGTAAGGCAGTTTGGACAGACGTCTTTTATCGCACGTATCTGCCCTTGCACGTAATTTGCAGTAGTGCTATCGTAAGCGGCGTAATCCGGCTGTGTTGTAATGTAAATTGGCGCGATGTTGTTGCTAAGAGAGCTTGCAATCTGCTCTGTTTTGAGTATGTTTATCGTCCCTCCTTCATTGTAAATTATATACAGGGGGATGATTGTCCTCTCAAGAAAGCAGGCGGTTTGTATGTAAGAAGGAGTAGGCGGCGCTTCTGGCGAGCTGGCAGAAAAGGAAAGCCACTGCACAGGCAAGTCCATTGAATAGCCGCAGTATTTGTTAGCTTCATCAAATGAATGAAAATCAGGCCCCATGCCAAAGGAGAAAAAGCGGAGTATTTTTGGCGAGGAGAGGAGGGTGGTGAAGGGATTGGCGTGATAAGCCTCCAAAAGCTCGGAATAACTTTCATTGCTGCACGCTTCAAAAGAGCATTTCTCCCCAAGCAGGGAGCTTTTTATATACATCCAGGAGAATAGGGAAGGGTGCTGTTCGCACACGTAGCATTGGCAGGGGGTTTCATCTGGCGGCTCGCAGGTGACATCGCTTGTGTCAAACATGTGATTTATGCTTGAAGTTGTGGCTCCGCCTGCATTTTGGGCACATCCTGCAAGAAGCAGGAGAATGAAGGAAAGTGCAAAAAATTCCGTGTGTTTCATAAAAATCCTTTTTTATGGGTTTTGCGCCCTCTTGTGCAGCCAGCGCCATTCCGAAGGCCGAAACATCCTTGATTTGTCAAACATGCTGGCAAGGAAAAGCCCTGGGAACAGCATTGTAGTCTGTATGTTAAAGCTATAATAATAAGTCTGCCTTGCTGTCTGCATAAGCGCGTCTCCGATGGCTCCCTGCTCTTCTGCTTTTTTGAAAGCGTCTTCTGCACTGCGTGTTTTTAGGTGCCGCGCTATGAAGAATGGAGTTTTCAATCCGAATTCATACATCTCAAACTCCTGCTTCCTTATGTCCTCAAGGCTGACTGCCTGCCCTGAAATCGGGTCAACGCCAAGCCCGATGTCGGTAGGCATCCTGTCGCGGCGCCAGAGGTTTGACTGCGCGTCCTTCCGCACATTGTAAAGATCCGCAAGGTAGCTGTAATCCGCATTGTGTATTATCGCATTTGAGAGCCGCACGTTTAAGTGCTGTCCTTGTTCATAATCAAGCCACATCATGCCCGGCGCGAAGGGCTTTTGCTGGTTTATGTAATAGGGATGTTCTTTTTCAGGGGTTCGCTCGCTTTCAGGGCCTGTTGCCATTTTGTAGCCGGTAAGCAATAGATTCACGTTCTTTCCCTTCTGGAAAACAGGGTCATACCAGTGGGTTTCCTTCTGTGAGATTGCGTCCGAATCAAGGCCGGTTGCCGCCTTGTATGTTTCATTTATGCTCCTTGCCTGTTCTGCAGAATGGGCACTTAGGTAATTTTCGGACACGTTTAGCATATTCTGCAGCGTCCTTCTTCCTATTTCCGCTTTCCCTTCTGCTCCTCCCATCCCCCACTCCTGCTCGTAGGTTATTGGCATGCGCATTACCGCGCCTTTTCCGCTTATATCAAACCTTGTCCAGCCTTCCGCCTCATCATATCTCCAGGGGGATTGCACACGCGGGAGAACGGTGTTTGAGAAGCGGTCAAAGTTCTCCCAGAATTTGAAAAGGGATTTTACCCCTTCCGCGTGCTTTCTTTGGCTCATCTGCCCAAAATCATAAACAGAGGGGTAGCCGGTGAACACCGCCATGGGCCCGCGCGTAAAGTAGGAAATCCAGCGCGCAAGCCGCTCGGCAGGCGCAAGGAAAAAGCGCGTCGCCCCTTCTCCCGGCATCAAATCATGGCTCATGACATAATGCCTTGGCTCGTATATGGACTGCCCTGTGTGGTATCCCACATCCATCGCCTGCTGGATGCCGAAGGAGGAGCTCGCCGCGCGCGGGTCTCTCATGAAGGAGGATTCGTTGATTGCGAATATCATATCATACATCCTTGAGAGCTTTGCAGTTTGTGCAAATGCCCGCCCGTATACTGCGTCATCGCGAAGCTCTTTTATGGTATCGTGCAGCTCGCTTCTTCTTGTTTTCTGCAAATCCGTAAACTGGTTTAGAAGGGGCTCGAGCCTTGTGAGCGCCTCGCTTTTCTGCTTTGAGGCCAGGTTCATGCCTTCAAGGGAGTTTTTTATCTCAAATTTCACAAACATTCTTTCCTCGCCGGGCATCTTGCCGGACATCTCTTTAAGCACATGGTGCACTGCCCTTCCTACCGCATCGGTTGAGTTTTCAGACTGCTGCTTTTGCCACTCAAACGATTCCTTCATTCTCTGCTCCTCGCTTAAGAGGGCGCTTTTTCCATATTTCTCAATATCTCCGCCGCTTGAGAGTTTTCTGTCGCCAATTGCGTCCCGCATTCCCTTAAGCAGAGTTGACTCTCCAAAAAAATTCCCTTTTTTGTAATCCCGCTGGAACTCGCTCCATGCCTTCTTCTGCAGCATCTGCATTGCAAACGCGGTTTCAAGCTTCTCTGCTGTTGGCAGCATGCCCGCCATCATTATGTTTATGAAGGGGTTTTGCATTTTCTTGAAAACCGCTTTCGTGGGGGTGCTGTACCCGGACTCAAGCCAGTGCTTCCCGTCCTTGTTGTAGACCGGCACCAGCTTGTCGGCAACTGAAGCGCCGAAAGCGTCTATGGGCGTTCTCATTGGCTGTCCCTGAACATCCTTCATGATTTTTCCCTGCGCATCGCGGACGTATTTGAAGAAGTTGAGCCCGTCTTCCTTTATGAATTTCTGATACTGCCCTTCCGCGAAGAGGGGCCTGTACGTCCTGTCGGAAGTTGAAATCCACCCTCGTATGACTTTCCCTTCGGTGATTGCTTTGGCGTCATCGGAATTCCATTTTAAGTTTGTAGCCATGCCCCAGGTGATTCCCTTTTTCAGGAGCGCCTCATAAGCCGCAAAATTGCTTAGATTGCCGGATGGGTTTATTAGGGGAAGAAGATGGTCCATGTAGAATTTGAGTATTGCAAACTGCTCATTCACGCTCTGGCGGAAATCACGGAACATGGAGTTGTGCATGTCGGTTATCCTTCCTTCCATCCTGTCCGCAAGCAGTCTTCTTGTCTCGCTTGAAATATCTGTGCCGTATCCCCTGCCCTGCCCGCGCAGTTCATACATTTCACGAAGGGCAGCCCACTTGTAGGCGCCAACATTGAAATCATTCAGAACGTAGTCTCTTGCGGTTTTTATTGCGTCCGTGTAAGTGGGCGCCCTTCCTTTTTCTTCTTCCCATCTTTTTACATCCCGCATGTATACCATCGCAACTAAATACTCCCTCATTCTTGCCATATTTTTATCCTGTAAATTGCTGCGGTCAAAAAGAGGTTTTGTTATCTGGAGTATTTCCTTATTTTGCGAGTCAAAGGAGTCTATGTGCCCAAAGACGTTTGCTATGTAATCCCTTGCGGCAGACAAATCAGTCACTCTGCCTCTTACATCCCTGTCTGCACCCGCATATCTTTTATCTTCCGCGCAAATGCTGCTCATGAGCGCTTCAAGCTTTCTTGCAGTTTGCGCATCAATCACGCGCCCCCTTTCAACCTGAAGAAGGCTCTGGAGCGCCTCATGGTATTTCTCATCCCGTATGTATCTTGCAAGCGTCTGCGAGAATGCCGGATCGGAGAGCTTCTTTGCAAGCGCTTCGTTTTGCGCAATTTTTGTCATCACGTATGCAAGTATGTCCTGCTTTGCAGTGAGTGAAAGGTCTTTTTGCACCTTCTCAAGCTTTTCCTTTGAATCCTCAAAATAGCTTATCTTCCTCTCTTCCAGGGAGTTCTTCTTAACCCAGCCCCAAAATCCCTTATCCGTGGATTTCGCCTTCACCCCAAGCCTTCTGCCTGCAAAATTCACGGTTTCAACAAATGCACCCTTTGCATAGTTTGCCTGCATTTTGCCTGCGGTTTTCATCTGCGCGGTAACCTCAACCGGAAGGACAAGGAGGTTTGCAAGCGGGCTTGTAATTAAGGGGGCGAGAAGATATTTTCCAAGTATGGGAACTCTCTTGACTGCCAGGTGCACCGCAAAAGCCGCATTGTAAAACGGGCGGAAGACCTTTTTTGAGAGTATGTTGTCGTATCCATATGCTTCATCAATCGCCTTCATCTGGTCCGATTGTATTAATGATAGACCGACTGTTTTTTTGAGCGAGTCAAAAAGTCCGGTGAGCCTTTTTCTGCTGTCGTCATTGCCTGCGAATTTCAAGCCTTCAATCTCCCCGCGCGAGGCAATTTCCTGCACGTATTTTTTCCCGCCGGAGAGTATGGAATCCACATAAGAAAGGGTTTTGCCTGCGAAAAGCGCAAGAAGCGCCGCAGCGCGCACCGACGGGTCAAGCTTTCGGTTTTCCATTATCTCCCTGTATTTTTGCGCCCTTGCAGCATCAAGCGCACTGCCTGCCCCAAGCGCACCCCCTGTTGTTCTTGAGAATTTGCCAAGCGTAGCCACCACGCGCCTGTCCAGCTCCTGCTTTGCCAGCAGGTTTGCACGAACCACTATCTTTGCCATCCTTGTTTTTTTTGCCCTTGGCAGGCGCGGAACGGTTATGTCAAAGAGGGCAAGGGGGTTTTTGCCCGAGTAATACATTGAGGAGATGAGAAGCCCCATTATGAGAAATGCGGAAACGCATATTGCCCCTTGTATTGGGTTTGTGCGCACGTTCTGCAGGGAGTCTGAAAGGGAGGTGCCAAATGCATTAAGGGAATTGTTTTTTGAGCCGCAAACCATTGTTTGCGATTCCGAACCTTCAAGTTGCGCTTCCCCTTCAAAAACCGCTTTCACTGATTTGCATTCCTGCCAATTTTCTATTTCAGGGTCGGTGCAGCTTGCCATTCCCCATTCTGGTGTTCCTTGCGCTCCGGTAATGGCGGCGGCAGGGCCGCTGCATTGCAATTCCTCAAAGCCACTGCTCTCAAGCACGTAGAATTTGATTTGCTTCCCTTCCAATGGGGAGGTATCCGGTGCAATCACCGAGTAATCAACACCCTGTGGGATAGGCGAGCCGCCCTGCTGTTCCGCAAGCGCCCCTTCAGGGTTGTTAAAATCAAAGTAGGTTTCAAGGTGCAGTTTTGTGAGCTTTGCGTGAATGGTAGTTCCCTGCGTGTAGAGCTGGAGCCTGCTTGAATCCTTCCCCTCCGCCTGCGCTGAAAAAATGACAGCTGAAAAGATGAGAAATAGCGCAAAGATAGTTAACGCTGTTTTCAAGCCGCCCATATGCACTTCTTTGTAGAGTTTGAGTATTTTAAGTTTGTGGCACGAAAAAGGCACTCCTACTCAATGTAAATTGAGGGTTTAAGGCAGCATCACTCAATGTAGATAGATGGTTTTGAGGGAAGGGCGCAAGCAGCCTTTTGCTTTCTTTCCCCGTTGGCATCCGAATCAGGGAGCACTTCAATCGCACAGCCGAACTCCTTTTTTAGAAATGCGGCATTCTCCAGGAAGCATGCAAGCTCCTGCTCGGAAGTAAGCATTTTATCAGTCAGAACGTTGAGGTTGCCTGTGAATTTCTTTGCAAGCAGGGCGCACTCCTTCATATTATTCTTTAGAGAGAGGTCTTTTGCCGCCTCTTTCAGGGAAGCGTCAAGCCTCTTTGCATTATAAACGATTTTTTGCAGTTTTCGCTTCCATTCGGATGCTATGTATAATTCTATTTTTTTGGGGGAGGGGCGGTTTATCAGCTTGAGTATGTGGCGTATATCTTCAATTGTTTTTACAAGAAGCTCTTCTGCGAATTCTGCCTCAATGCTTATTTTTGAATTGTCGCTTTTGGGAAGAACAGCAGTGCAGGCGAATTTTGAGTCTGGCACAAACTCCTTTTTCCCAAGCATTGACCAAATCTCCTCGGCAAAATGGGGCATTATGGGGGAGATTAGTATGGACCATTTCTCAAAGAATTCGCGCAGGGAGGGGCGTTCTGCTCTTTTAATATACCAAACAGCATCGGAAAGCGCTCCGTAGAATATTTCCTGGCAAAGGGCGCGCGTCTCAAGCGATTCGTAAAGCTCCCCTGAATGAAGTATGGTGCGGTTTAAGCGCGAGGAAAGCCAGATATCAGCCGGTTCGGGGGAGTGTTTTTTTGCAGAGGAATATTTCTGCGCCATTTCCATTGCCTGCCCCAGTTTGCCGGAAACTCCGTTTGCGGTGCTCTGCGAAAAGTCCGAATCCATGGAAAGCTCCGCCCCTCCTACAACTGAAAAGCGTATTACATCAGGCCCCCATTTCCTTATTGCATCCTGCAATGGAAGTATATTCCCCATGCTCTTTGACATCTTTTTCCCATCCATCGTGACAAAGCCGTTTGCAACGATTTGGCAGGGGGAAAGCTTCTCTCCGAATATTGCAACGTGGTTGAATATGAGAAAAGTCAAGTGGTTGTGCACCAAATCAAGGGCGGAATGCCGCGAATCAAGCGGGTACCAGTAGAGGAATTCATTTCTCATGGCTTTCGCATCAGGCGTAAAGTTCTCTGCCTCTTTCCCCAAAAACAGGTAATCAAAAAGCGCATCATTCACCTTTCCCTTTGGGTAATTGGAAAGCAGGTGCGAAATTGTATAAAATGCCATATAGATTGTGGAATCAGAAAGCGCCTCTATCATCTGCGTTTTGTCAAATGGAAAAACAGTGCCAAGCCCTTTTGAGCGCGTGCACGCCTTTGCCTTCAGCCACCCTATAGTGTATTCGTATTCGGGAAGGGTTTTTTCAGGCAGGATGCACATTTTCTTCAGGTGATTGGTGGTTTTCTCCTTCCATTCTTCGTTCCCGTAATCTATGAACCACTGGTTTTTCACGGTTTTTACCGTGCATAATGCTCCGCACCTGCAATAAAGCGGGGAGTTTGCAATCTCGTGCATGAGGAATGCGGAATCGTTTTCAACAAGCTCGCGTGCCACTTTTTCCTTTGCAGCCATTGCACTTTCTCCCGCATATTTGCCAGTAATCATTTTTCCCCCATAAGCTTCCTTTTTGTAGAGAATATTTGTTGCCTCTTGCGCTTTGGGGTCGGTTTGGCTTTGCACTTTGAGCTGTTCTACTATTTCGCAGGAGGGGCATTTGCCAAAACCCGGAAGTTCTATAACTTGTATTGGCAGTATTTTGGAGCCGGCATCGCGAAGGGCAAGATAATCAAAGGGCGCGTGCGCCGGAACGCTCATCACAATTCCCGTGCCAGTCAATTCATCCACAAAGGAGGCGGGAAGAATGGGTATGTTACTGCCTGTCATGGGGTTTATGCACTTTGTGCCTGCAAGTTCGCTTCCCTTAAATGTCTTTTGTATGTTTATGTCAAATTGGGAGGAAAGCTTTTCTGCGGCTTTTTTTGAGAGGAATAGTTTCTCCCCCTTAAATGTGCATTCTGTATATTCCGCTGCCGGGTTTACCCAGAGGTTGGTAACTCCATATATCGTTTCGGGGCGGTATGTGGAAGCGGGAAAGAAACCTTTTGCAGATGGGAACTTTACCACGCACACTTCCTCAAGGCGCGGGTCAATGTCGCCACGTGTGTCGTGCCCTGATACAGGGCTTGCGCATTTTGGGCACCAGGGAATCGGATGCGTGCCCTGTTTTATGTACCCCAGTGAGTGCAGGGTGCGGAACTGCCATTGTATGAATTTATTGAAATTCTCATCAAATGTATAAAATTTCCGTGACCAGTCTATGGAGAAGCCCATCAGCTTCATCCCTTCTTCTATTTCGCGGGAGAAGTAGGAAACCAGCTCTTTCGGGTTGGTGAGTGTCAGCGCCTTTTCGCGCGGAATGTGATAAATGCGCTCAAAAATATCCAGAATTTCCCCATCATTTTCGGCAATCCTCTCCGCCATTGCAAGCACCGGCGTGCCTGTCACGTGGAAAGCCATTGGAAAGAGCACGTTGTATCCCTGCAGTCTTTTGTATCTGGCATAAATGTCCGTAGTTGTGTAAGTCCGCCCATGCCCTATGTGTTGAGGCGAATTCGGGTAGGGGAATGCCGCTGTCAGGAAGAATTTCTTGCCTTTTCCTGCCTTTGGGGAAAAGAGCTTTTCCTCCTGCCATTTGCCCTGCCATTTTTCGTAATCAATTTCCATGCGGGAATAATGAAGATAATATAATATTAAGGTTAAGGATGTGCAAAAAGGGGGGTTTTTAAATAACCAAACTGAAACTATTTTCCGTATGGGAAAAGCTTTTCTTGCATTTGCGCTATTTTTCTTTTTCTTTTCCCTTGCGTCAGCGCAGGGAACATCAGGCAGCCAGCTGGCTTGGGAAAGTTTTGCATCTGATTTTGCAGGCGGTGAATTTTTCGCCCCCACTCTCCTCGCGCTTGCAATAGGCGCGTTCATTGCAGGCATTGCGTGGATGTTTGGCGAGTTCTTCTCCTCTCCCCAATTAAAGGCATGGGTGAAGGGGGAGCTTTACGAGCTTGGGGGAAGCGCACTGATGGTGGCGCTGGTTGCCGTGCTTCTCGTGCTTTTTGCCGCCATAAGCCAAACCCTGGCGGGAAATGAGGATTTTTACTCCCAGCCGAAGCTGTTTTTAAATATTGTGAAAACAAAGGGAATACACAATTATGTCAGCCTGAATATGTACGAAATGCTCATAGGGTTTTTCTCAACGATGCGCATCTCTCTCTTCCTCCCCATGACGCCGGTGAACCGGCTTTCGCTTTCCCTTGCTCCGGCGATAGGCACGCAGATGGTCAGCGAGGCGAACATATTGATAACGGATTTCATGGGGGTGGCGATAGGCATAACTGCCGTTCAGCTGTTAGTGCTTGAGTTTTTTGAAAAAACGATGCTGAAGCTTTTTCTTCCCATTGGGATACTCTTAAGGTGCTTCTTCCTCACAAGAAGGCTTGGAACGAGCCTTGTGGTGTTTGCACTTGTAGCGTATTTTGTTTTTCCAGCATCCGTGATGGTGATGAAGGAGGTATGGTATAACACGCAGGTGACGGATTACGGGGATTATATGAGTATTGTTGAACTTGCGCAGAGTGATGTAACGGACACGCAGACGTATTTAGAGGAGATGCAGACAAGCGGGCAGAATGCGGGAGAGGAGGCAGTGGCGCGCACGGGAAGGGATTACACATTCGGAGGGTTTGTGGATTGCGGCGGACAGGTGCAGGGAGCTCTCAAGAACCTTTTCTGCTCTGCATGGCTGTTTATTGCCGGCACGCTTGACGTGCTATGGATTGCACTCGGAATGATTGGAAAGGTCATAACGATGGTTTTCACGATGATGGAATCTTTAACGGACATGAGAAAGCTCCCCATAGTGTTCTACTTTGGCGCGCTAAAATCAATAGGAGTGATGACGCAATATCTAACATTTGTGGTGGCGGGGCTGGTGCTTGAGATAATAATCACCATAACCGCCTACCGGAGCCTGGCTGCGGCGCTTGGCGGGGAAGTGGAAATTTTCGGGCTTTCAAAGCTGGTGTAGAATATGCCTTTTGTAGATATACTGCAGAGCGCGGAGATGGGAATTTTTGCCGTGAGCATGGCGTTAATGGTATTCGTGGTTGCGGCAATTTACATGATTGCGCAATTGGTGAAAAGGCCTGAATGGGAGGCGTATGCGCGGGTTGAGACGCACCAAATTTTCTTCTCCGCGCTCATTCTCATAATGGCGCTCCTGATTGTGAACATGATGGAAGATGTTTCAAAAAGCATGCTCGGCGGAAAGGATTATTTTGATGTCGCGCAGGAATACCTTGACAAGCTGGTGGTGAACCTTCTCATGCCCACCCTAATGCAGATGGAGGGGATTGTGATTGGCTCGCAGCTTCTCTCGGGAATATCGCACAGCTATGGCGCAGGCACGGCATGGGGAGTTCGCTTTGCGCTTTTCCCGCAGTTTAGCCTCTTTGAATCCGTTTTTGAATTCGTGCTTATGGTAATAACGCCTTTCAGCGCATCCATAATGGCGCAGCAGTTCGGTTTGCACATAATACACTCAACGATGATTGCTTTCGTTCTGCCCGCAGGCATCATCCTGCGCATATTTCCCGCAACGCGCGATGCCGGCGTTTTCTTAATTTCAACCGCATTTGGATTTTACTTCGTATTCCCCCTAACATACGTAATGCATTATGACATAATGAAATATATTGACGCAAAAGACACGGGAATTGATTTTCTCGGAGTTCCTGATGCGCCTGGCGCAGGCGACCCTCTTGGAGGGATTGAGCCTGCATACGACCCCAATTCGAGTTTTTATAAGAGGGTGTTTGGCAATTCTTTTGATTTAAGCTGGATGCTGCATCCCTTTGCAAACCTTTCAGTGATAATAATGCAGGCGATATTCCTGCCCGGGCTTTCCATGATTATAACGAACACGTTCATAAAAAGCATGATTAAGTTTCTGGGGCAGAAATTTTAGTGAAGAAAAGGTGTTTATTGAAAATGGCTTTGTTGACTGCCGCATACCTGCTTTCGCAATACGGCTACCTGCTTGCCTTGGCGCTATTCGCATCCATCTCTCTTGTTGCGCTTCTATATATGATAGGCAAATTCCTCTCGGATGAGCGGCTGGAGGCGTATGCTAAAGCTGAGCTTTCGCAGATTTTCTACTCCGCAATAATACTTCTGCTCGTGGTGTTTGCCGCAACGGGAACGGATTACTGGGTGGGCGCGATTGCCAGCCTTGACCCGCAGTCTGCTGTCTTGTGCTCGCCAATAGGCCCAAACGCGCCCCAAAATCCCAATCTTACTCCTTGCCATTTCGCGCTTGCAAAAAACCACCTTGATGTGGTGTTTGACACTGCCGAGGACATGTCCTCAAAGCTGATTTGGATGAACTCGCTTTTCCTCTTCATTTCCGAGGCAAGGATAGGACTGCGCTTCACAATCGCGCCCTGGGGGGATTTGGGAATGGCGCCTTTTTCGGGAATAAGCACTCTGACGGAGGGGATTAATTTTGCAGTTGATTTGCTTGTGAAAATAATGATTGTTTCAAGGTTCCAGCAAAACCTCCTTGATATCATACAGCAGTCCGTGTTTCCCATTTTCTTAATAGGCGGGTTTTTACTGCGGAATTTCTTCCTGACAAGAAAGCTTGGCGGGCTTCTCCTTGCGATGGGGGTGGGGTTGTATTTTGTTTTCCCCTTTATGTACGCCCTTGCCGGCTACCTGCTTTACGCCACCACAGGGCATACTGATAGTGTATTGCTTTTCAACGGGCAGTACAAAACGGTTATATATAATCTTGAGCTGCCGCAAGAAGAGGGGATGGAAAAAGGGGAAATGAAGGATGTTTTGAATCCGGATGGAGGCACGATTGCACCCCCCAACAGCAGTGTTTATGACTTAGAGGGAGAGGCGCTGGACGATTATATAGGACAGGTTAGAAGCCAGTGGGACATATTTGGAGTGCAGGAAGGAGAGCCGCAAAACATCCTTGATACTGTCGGCTGGATATTCACCAATTTGGGGGAAATGATTACTGGGCTTGTTTCAATTGCAAAATCAATTCCAAAGGCGCTTTACGATTCGCTTGTGATTGGGGGATGGTACCTTGGAGAAGAGGGAGTGTTTGCAGGAATAGCAAAACTCATGCTCTTTTCCGTGTTCATGCCATTTATTGCGATAATGACAACAATTTCGGCGATAAAAACGCTCTCCCCGCTTTTGGGAGGGGATGTTGAGATTGCGGGCTTGACAAGATTGATATAAGTTGAGTATATGAAAAATGCATTAATTGCAATTTTGTTTGCGTGCATGTTTGCCAGCCTGGCTTTTGCAGTGGACCCGAACGTCTGGCTCGATGCGTTAAAAAGTTACGGGCAAACTGCTTATTGCCAACCCGAACCTGCAGGCAGCCAGCAAAATCTTAACTCTTCCTGGATAGTGCTTTCGGGATTGGGGCTTGCCGCTTCGGTATTCCTTGTGTCCCTTGCATTTATTGCCTCTTACGGACTGCAAAACCCGAAAGGGATTGCCTGGGCAAAGGAAAATCTGTTTCAGGTGTTCGTTTCGGCAATTGTTGTTATTTTCTTTTTGCTT
>Ga0066640_10001505_pt1 | contig 13935 bp, 14 predicted proteins | sample CryGeyCG2114_020_2_FD_59505 | JGI IMG/M metagenome (GOLD analysis project Ga0066640, IMG submission 59505) | Groundwater microbial communities from aquifer - Crystal Geyser CG11_big_fil_rev_8/21/14_0.20 | ecosystem: Environmental > Aquatic > Deep subsurface > Groundwater | place: USA: Utah... | reverse complement strand
CCAAATCAAGCATACCAAATATTTTTACAGGGTGGTCGGATTAGAGCTAGAATTTAGGATATGATCAAGATTTGACCATTGGTTATTTCTTAATTGGCTATTGTTGTTATATAATTTAGCGGTATTATTTTTTTATGAAAGTTGCAATTTTAGGATATGGGATTGAGGGAAAAGCTGCGGCTGCGTATTTTTTCAATAAAGGTTATGAGGTAACTATTTGTGATGAAAAAAAGATTAAACTTGAGAGAAATGTTCAAGGAAGCAAAGTTGTTCATGGTGCTGATTATTTGAAAAATCTCGATTTTTTTGATCTTATAATCAGAAGCCCTGGAATTTCTCCAAATAAAACGGAGTTAAAGGCTCATAAAAATAAAATAAGTTCGGCCACAAAATATTTTTTTGAAAATTGTCCGTGTAAAATAGTTGGTGTAACCGGTACAAAAGGCAAGGGAACAACGGCAACTTTGCTTTTTGAGATGTTAAAGAAAAGTAAGAGAGGTGTATATTTAGGGGGAAACATTGGGACTCCGCCTCTTGTTTTTTTGGATAAACTAAAAAAAGAAGATCTTGTGATTTTGGAGCTTTCAAGTTTTCAGTTAATGGATTTGGATAGAAGTCCGGATATTGCGCTTGTTCTTGGAATTACTCCGGATCATTTAAATTATCATAGTGATTTTGATGAGTATATTGAGGCTAAAAAGAATATTATTAAGTTTCAGAAAAAGAGTGATTTGGCGATTATAGATATTGATAATAAAGAGAGTGTGGAGTTTGCAAAATCAACCAAAGGTAAAGTTTTTGGGGTGTCGATTAAAAAACCGGTTAATAAAGGAGGATATATTAAAGTTGGAAAACTTGTTCTTGTTGATGACAAAGAGGCTACAATTATTGGAGAAACAGATGGGGTAAAACTTATAGGAGAGCACAACATAAAAAACATATTGATGGCCGGAGTTGCGGCGAATAAGCTCGGAGTTTCTGTCGAAGTAATCCAAGAAGTTGCACAGACCTTTGCCGGGCTTCCTCATCGTTTGGAGTTTGTAGCTCGTAAAGATGGCGTTGATTTTTATAACGACTCGGCCTCAACAAATCCGCATACGGCGATTGCGGCAATTCATGCATTTAAAAAACCGATGATTTTAATTGTTGGCGGAGCAAGTAAGGGAGTTGATTTTGAGACGTTGGCTCACGAGATAGTTTTGCAAAAACATGTAAAGACGGTTGTTCTTTTGGGCGAGACAAAAAAAGAAATTGAGGATGCTATTGACGATGCCGCTCTGGAGCAACGTGTTAAAGTTTTAGCCGAGGCGGCTAAAAAAGGAAAAGAGCCTCCGCCACCTCACGGACTCGAAATTATTGTTGCGCAAAGTATGGCCGAGGCGTGTATGGTGGCACGGCTCGTTTCTACAGATGGCGACGTTGTAGTTCTATCCCCTGCTTGTACTAGTTTCGATATGTTTGCCGACTATAAAGAACGTGGAGAGGCATTTAAGACTTTGGTTTTAGAGTAAAATGCGGACTGTAAATATTGCGGCACGTTTATTCAGGCGTCTTTTTAAATAATGAGATCATCTCTTTGTTGATTGCGCGTGTAAAAAACATGCAGCCCGCGAAAATTAATCCTCCTAATGGTAGTAGAATTAACAAACTCGCACTTTTAAATATGGTGTGTAAAGGATTCAGAGCAATCATTAATACTCCGCCCATTATCAAAGAAGATAGAAGTGTTTTCGAAAAAAACGGGAGGTCGAGTACTGCCGAAATGTGTTTGCGTGTACGTATAAGCAGTGCGGTAAAGACGAGCACTTCTGAAATTACGGCCGTTGCGGCCGCACCCACAAATCCATACCGTGGAGCCAAAATCACATTTAAAATAATGTTGATTGTTAGAACAAAGGCATTTACCCAAAGTATCTCAACTTGCCTATTCATGGCAACGAGCGAGTAACTCAATACAACGTGCATATATGTAAAAAACAGTGCGACAAGGAGTATTTTTAATGCAACGTCAGAGCCTAAAATAAGTGTGCCATCTATTTCGCGATGTGTTAAAAAGCTTGGACTACTAACGGCCGCCGTTAACGGCCACGCAAGTACAATTCCTCCGACAACGGTCGGAACTCCAAATGCGGCAACCGCATTAAGTGAGTAGCGAATTATTTTGCGCGCGCGCGGAATGTTTGATGCTGCAATCGCCATTGTTAAAGTCGGCAGTACCGAGTTCATAAAAAAGTGAGGAATAATTTGTAGAATTTCTAAAAAGCGCATCGGTACTCCAAAAAAACCTATCTGTTCTTTTAGATTAAAAAACGACATTACTATTGTTCCCATTCGAAAGTACATTGTTCCTAGCATTAGTGCCAAGCCGTATGGCAGGGCTTTAATCAATACATCCTTCCAATATTTGATGTCGAATGCGAATGTAATCGAAACAAGTTTAGAAGAGACGTAGTAGGTCATAATTAAACTAAATAGACTTCCTCCAATCCAAGCATAAAAAAGATGCGAAAATCCTGATGTCGGATTGCTTGGGAATAGGTACAAAATTACATATGAGATGTATCCAACGGTTATGATTTTTCCTATTGTTTGCGCAACCGAAGCCCAGTGCATCTTTAAGTGAAATTGAAGGACACTTGAAATGGTGCCACTCATTAAGGTGAAGAGTGTTGAAAAAGCCACGAGAGTTACGCCGATCGGAATAAAGCTGTTGTAGTATGCCGGAATTAAATATGCTCCGATTGAACCAACGCCAAGTGAGGCGATGGCAAGAAGCGTGCGAATCGAAAGTACGTTACTTACTATTTTAGAGACTATCTTTTTGTCTCCACTGCCGTGTGCCATCTCGCGTATTGCGATTGTAAAGAGGCCGAAGTCCGCGATTATTGCAAAGAGAGCGGTGTACTCGTAAATGGTCGTGTACTCGCCATATTCTGAAGGGATCAGGTAGTTTGTAATTAACTTTACGCTAATAATTCCAAGGCCGGCGGTGATTATCTTGCCAATTACTTGCCAAGCGGTGTTGCTTAAGATTTTACGAGCCAGTGACATGGGTTATATCCTACCTGATAACTTTAAATGCGGTAAGGGATTGCAGATTGTTGTATGCTACACTGCTTTGGATGCACGAAGTAAAACCTCATCTGGAAGAGCTACAAATTCAAATTAAAAAAGGAATAGGGACTCTTAATCTTCCTCAAAAAAAGCAGAAAATTGGTGAGCTTGAAGAGCAGATGCAGTCGCCGGATTTTTGGAGTGATCAAAATCGTGCAAAGAAGATTTCTCAAGAGGTTAAGAATTTGCAGGCAATTGTTAAGGACTGGGAAGATGCGGAACGTGATGTTCAAGAGTTGTTGGAACTTTTGCCTACGATTAAAGTGGAAGAAGATGAGGCCGGTGCTGCAGAATATAAGTCTATGGTGGACGAATTAACCGCGCGAATTCACACTCTAAACAGAGAGAGCTTTTTTTCAGGCAAGTACGATCAAAACAATACGATGTTGTCTATTCATGCGGGAACCGGTGGAAAAGACGCACAGGATTGGGCAGAGATGTTGCTCCGAATGTATCTGCGTTATACAGAGCGTCGCAAGTTTAAGGCAGAAATTATCCACGAGTCTCGAGCGGAAGATGTTGGAATAAAGAGTGTAACAATTTTAATTACTGGGCAGTACGCTTACGCTTATCTAAAGGGAGAAAAGGGAGTTCATCGCCTTGTTCGCCAGTCACCCTTTAATGCGAAAAATTCGCGCGAGACGTCTTTTGCATTGGTAGAAGTAATGCCTGAAATTGCAGAAACCGGAGAGTTGGATATTAAAGATGAAGATATTAAGTTTGATACTTTTCGTTCCGGAGGTGCCGGTGGGCAAAATGTAAATAAGGTTAGTACGGCAGTGCGTTTAACGCATATTCCATCGGGAATAGTTGTGGCTTGCCAGACAGAGCGAAGTCAGTTGCAAAATCGCGAGCATGCCATGAATCTTGTGCGTGGAAAACTCGCCAATTTAATGGAAGAAAAACGTAGCGAGGAGTTGAGTGGTATTAAGGGTGAAAAGATTGAGATGTCGTGGGGAAATCAAATTAGATCCTATGTTTTGCATCCATATACGATGGTAAAAGATCATCGTACGGACTGTGAAACTTCGCAAGTTGATAAGGTTTTGGATGGTGATATTGATTCATTTGTAGAAGCTGAAATTGAGTGGATGGCAAAAGAAAGGGAAGCCAAAAAGAATTTATAGTATACTGAATAGGCATGGCCATACTTCCAATTGTTACCGGTATTGATAACAAGATCTTACGCACGCAGTCTAAAACTGTTGGAAAGATCGATAAAAAAATCAAAAAACTTATTAAGGATATGATTGATACGGTCATCGATGTTGATGGACTTGGTATTGCCGCGCCACAAGTCGGTGTGAATTTACGGATTTATATCGCGCGTTTAAATCACAATACAAAAAATGAAGTTTGGGTTCCGATGATAAATGCCGAGTTTTTAACTCTTGGAAAAGAGGCGGATATTCACGAGGAGGGATGTCTAAGTATTCCGAAAAAATTTGGCGATGTTAAGCGGGCGCGCGAGCTCACAATTCGTTATATGGATGAAAAAGGAAAGATGCACACTCTTTTTTTGCAAGATCTCAACGCCCGAATAATGCAGCATGAGATGGATCACTTGAATGCAACACTCATTGCAGATCATTGGAAAAAGGAGCCACGGGATGTGTAGGTGCTAATTTTGATGTGATAGAGAAATTGAGTACGAACAATCAAAAGCTCGCGTTATCTCATCCTACGCATCGCTTCCAGCATGGTGTACGCCGCTATTCTGTACACAATATCAAAGCCTTTTCCAAAACAAATTGTCTTGCCGCCGAACTTTGTTTTAAACTGGGTTACTCCGGCGAGTGGGTGCGCTATCTTGTTTTTGTTGTTTGCATTGTGGCCGGCGAAATCGTCTCGATTCTCGTGCGGCGGAGCAACGCCTAAAAAATCGTAGCTGGTACAGCCGCGCGCTTTGGCATCGCGAATAGCCTCCCACTGGAGCAGATATGGAGACATAAGTGCTCGATATTCATAGCTTGATGCACCGTAATAGTAGGTGGCTACATTGTTGTAGGTTATTACGATTATTGTCGCACATGGCTTGTTATTATACTCTGCTACCCAAAGTTCTGTTCCGGGGAAATCGTTTATCAAAAGTTCGTAGTATTTTTTTGGATGAATATTAAAGCGGTCTCGCGTGCCGGTCTCACAAAAGAGTTCGTATACAGCATCTGTGATTTTCTCTCCCTGCTTTATGTTTACACCATTCTTCTGCGCTACTTTGATATTGTAACGACCTTTTGGCTTCATCCCCGCAAGAATATCTTGTTCACTTTGTGTTAGGTCCAGCACCAGCGTGCATTCCGGCGTAAAGCGATGAGGTGCCGGGCGGATGGAATATTTTTCGTTTAGATCTTTGAGAGCCATATCTCCGGGCCAATCGTTTGATGGTTCAATGCGTGCATAGATGGCTTTCTCTTTTTGCGCAATTTCTGCAAGTTCGGCGAAGATTTTTTTTGAATAACCGCGCGGTCCATATGGAACCCACAGCCAACTATTCCCCATGCGCATGCGATTTTTTATCACGAGCATATGGGAGTCGCCGTCTCTTAATTCCCAATAAGCCCCTCTATAAGGGATTTTTTTCTGGAACTCGCCGAAGGTGTGGGATTGGAAGAAGGTGGCGGAGGATAACATAGAATATAGAATAGAGAAGATATAAGATAAATAAACTCCTAAATTTTATTTTTTTTATCTCTATTGTTATTTTATATCTTCTCTATTCTATTTAATATCAAAAATGCCCGCCTCGGCGGGCATTTTTTGAAGGTTTCCAGTGTTTTTTTTATGCTATCCAACCTTCTTTCTGATAAATGCAGGAATATCGAGCTCGCTCTCTACCGCGCGTTGAGCAGGCATCGCCTGTTCAGGTCTCGATGTGCTTGTAGTTCTTGATGTTGAGATTGGTCTCTGGTCTCGTTGGAAGAAAGAAGGACGCTCTCGGCCAACTTCATCAAATCCTGTTGCGATAACTGTAACTTTTACCTCTCCTGTGTAAGAGTCGTTAACAACCGCACCGAAGATAATCTGTGCATCAGGATCAGCGGCCTCCGTAACGATACGTGCAGCCTCATCAACCTCGAACATAGATAGGTCGTTTCCTCCGGTAACATTGAATAGAATTCCCTTTGCACCACCAATGTCCATTTCAAGTAACGGACTTTCGATAGCTGCCTTTGCAGCGTCGGTAGCACGAGTTTCTCCTGCTCCATAACCGATACCCATCAATGCTGAACCGGAGTTTTCCATAACGGTCTTAACATCGGCAAAGTCTACGTTGATCATTCCGTGAACTGTAATAATGTCGGCGATTCCTTGTACTCCTTGGCGTAGTACATCATCAACAACACTAAAGGCATCCATAAGAGGAGTTTTCTTGTCTATGATAGCTAAAATCTTGTCGTTTGGAATAATGATAAGCGTATCAACTTTGTTTCGTAGATTTTCAAGTCCATCATCCGCTTGTTGTTTTCGGCGCATTCCTTCAAATCCGAAAGGTCGTGTTACAACTGCAACTGTTAGAATTCCAAGTTCGCGAGCGATCTCTGCAATTACAGGCGCACCTCCTGTTCCGGTTCCTCCACCCATTCCACAAGTAATAAACAACATGTCTGCGCCGGCAATCATCGATTTGATTTCTTCTGAACTCTCTTCTGCCGATTGTCGTCCTATGTCAGGATTTGCTCCCGCACCAAGTCCGCGCGTAGTCGCCTTTCCTACGTTGATTTTGTTTGGCGACTCACAGTGATAAAGAGCTTGAGCGTCGGTATTTACCGAGATGAACTCGATACCTTTTACTCCTGTCTTAATCATTCGGTTAACGGCATTGCAACCGCCACCACCTACACCGATAACTTTGAGTGCGGCAACCGGGCTGATTTCCGGTGTTACCATTTGTACTCCTGATTTGTGTGCTCCTGAGCCTTTTAGGGACGATCTCTTTCCAGAGAAGAGATTGCGGAGCGGGTCCGAGTGTGTTGGATCCATATAGAAATGAGTAAAGTGTTATTTATTAAGGAAGTAGCTGTTTGAGCCAAGATTTAACGCCGGATAGGTTCTTTTTCAGATTTAAATTGCGGAAGCCAAAGCCAAATGGACGAGCATCGAATCTCATGCCCCAAATAAGTAGTCCGATTGCCGTTGCGTAAGCCGGATCTTCTATTTTGTCTACAACTCCCTCAAAGTTTTGAGGAAATCCTATTTGTACAGGAAGATTTAATGTCTCTCGTGCAATATCGATTACACCGGGGATTTTAACTCCGGCTCCGGTTAGCACAACTCCTGCCGGTAGCATTCCATCTCGATGAATCTTTGCCAACTCTTCTTTAACCAACAAGAAGATCTCGCTATATCGAGCCTCAATAATCTCAACAAGTGTTCGTTTAGAAATCTTTTGCATATCTATCTTGCTAAAGCTGGATAGATCGATCATCTCGCGATCGTTTACCTCGTCCGGCACGCAAGATCCATACTCGATCTTTATTCGATCAGCTGTGTCTATCGAAGTTCGCAGTCCGATTGCAATGTCGTTGGTTACGCTTTCTCCACCAACAGCAATTACTGCTGTGTGCAGAACAGTTCCTTCTTCAAATATTGAGATAGATGTTCCTCCTGCGCCAATATCGATTACAAGCACGCCAAGTTCTTTTTGTCTCTTGGATAAAACAGCTTCCGAAGCGGCAAGTACCGATGGAATAACATCGTTAATGTCAACACCGGCTTGAAGTACGCACTTTTCAATATTTCTAACTGTAGGCATTAGCCCCGTAACAATGTGAGCCTCAACTTCGAGACGAATACCTGTCATTCCAACAGGGTACTTAATTCCCTTTTGCTCATCGACTGTAAAAGATTTAGGAATAATACGTAAAATACGTCGGTTGTTAGGAATGGCAACTGCCTGAGCCGCCTCCAGTGCGCGATCTATATCGTCTTCGTTTATCTCGTTTCCAGGATTGGAAATCGCAATTACTCCTTTGCTGTTAAAAGATTCTATGTGATTACCTGAAATTCCCAAAAAGACATGGTGGATAGGCTCTCCTGCCATGCGTTCGGCATCTTCAAGTGCGGATGTAATATCGTTGATAGTTTCTTCTACATCTATAACCATTCCTTTTCTTAATCCTTCTGATTTGGATATTCCAACGCCTATAATATTCGGCATGTGATTTTTTTCGTCAACTGTTCCAACAACAACACGGATTTTTGATGAACCAACATCAAGAGCAGCAAGAAGGCGGGATTTAGACATAGAGGGAGGAAAAGTTAAGCCGTTGGATAATCATTTTTTAGCCGCGAAAACCGTGAAGTCTCCGCGCCATTGGTAGTGGAAACGATAGCCGACAAAAGTACCGATGGCAAACTAATTTATACACTTTCGCCTTATTTGAAGCGGTTTGTTCCAATTTTGTGATCAGTTTTTTGCTCTTGCTTATAACGTAAAGTCGTATATTTGGTTGTAGAAAAATGAATAAAATTCGTAGCGTTTTTTCTTTAATTCAAGCGCTAAAATTAAGATTCCGTGCGTTCAAAAATATTGCTCTAATTTTAAACGCGACAATTTTTTATTCAGAATGGCAAGGCGTGCTGTTGTTCATGGTAAAAGTGGCTAGTCGTTTTTTTTACCTTTTGGCTTGGCTAAGCAAAAATCACAGTGTTTTTTTGCAAAATAGGGCGGCGAAGCGTATATGTTGTTTTGCCTTAGTTTAAGCCAAAAAGTCCCCGGTACAGTTTCGATGGCTAGGCAAGTTTGTTTAAACAATAAAATCAGCTTCTGCGCAATATCAACTTTGCCCTAAAATAGAGTCGCTTGTTTGTTTTCTTCGGCTTGGCTTGTTTTTTGAACGTACTTTATTTGTGGATAAAGAAGTTCCAGTCGTCGCAGCAAGCTAATAAAACTTAAGTTTGTAAATATCCTCCCTACCTTTTCTGCATCAAACTCTTTTACCACACAAAGTGGAAGATCAAACTCTATCGGTGCCTCTCTATCTAAGGTGCATAATTTTTGACTCATAAATGCAATATCTTTCGAGTCGATTAACTTTTGCTTTGTCGCGCCTGTAACATTTTCAATATTTTCATAGATTTTTTCGAGAGTTTTGTGATTCGAAAGTAATGTCTTTGCTCCTTTTGGTCCTATTCCTCGAACCCCCGGAATGTTATCCGAACTGTCGCCGGCTAGAGCCTTATAGTCGCAAACTTGCTCCGGGTAGATCTCGTACTTTGCATACATTTTTTCTCGGTCCATTATGTCAGCTCCTCTGAATCCTTTTGTAGGATATAAGATTGAGGTATTTGGAGAAATAAGTTGAAACAGATCAAAATCTCCTGTTGCAACAAGTGAGTGGAGTTCGTTTTTTGCGCGCATTTTTTCACAAATCGTTGCTAAAAGATCGTCAGCCTCGTATCCTGCGAGTTCAAATTTCGGTATGCCAAAGGCGTCTACAACCTCTTTACATAGAGGAATTTGAGCAAAAAGTTCGTCCGGTGCCTTGGTGCGTGTTGCCTTGTACTCTTCGTACGCCTCGTGTCTAAAAGTTTTTCCCTTTAAATCGAATGCTATACACATATAGTTAGGGCTTTGCTGTTCGAGAATGCTTAAAAGAATACTTGTGAATCCAAAAACTGCGTTAGTTTGAACTCCCGCTTTATTTTTTAAATAAGGAGGTATTGCATAGAATCCACGATAAATCAGGCCTGTTCCATCGATAAGAATTAGTTTTTCCATGAGTTCAGTATAGGGAAAATACACGATTAGGAATAACTAATTATTTATTCCGATTTAGCCGGCCTTTTGTAAGAATATATGAAATATTTATACTGGTTAAAGTGTTGAGTTTCTGCTATAATTTCTTGATGGATTCGTACCGAACTTTTATAGAGCAGAAGGCGAAACAAAAAAGGAGTTTGCTTGGGAACATGTTCTTCCCGCGGACGCCTGTATTGTTGTTGCATATCGGAGATGACAAGGTTGTATTAAAGGGAGTGAAGAAAGCCGAGTTAATAAAGGAGTGCAAGGGTTTGATCGCAGGTCTTGAGTCTATTCAGCTTACAACTTTGGTCGTATGCCCGGACTCGTTTGCAACTAAATTGCCAAGTGGCAAGTATATAAAATATCTGGATTCTTCAAAGCTCGAAGAAGTTATAGGTGCCGCCGACTTCGTTATTGATTTTCATAAAATGCCCGTAGATATTCGTAAAAATGGATGCGTACCAATTGCACAAAAGAATGGTGACTCGACCGTCGATTACAACCCTATACAAGAGGTTGGCGACGGTTTTTATTTTGATCAACCGTTACAGTGGAAGATGTTCGATGCGGTTGTTAGGGCACGAGAAACGTACAAGTTCCCTTATGATTGGGAAAACTTAATTCGTAGTTTGTAGATAAACTTTATCGTAAGGTGTCTTTGCCACCGCTGCTACTTCCTGAGCCAACACTATCGCTTATGTCTTGAATTAGTCGTACGATTTCAGGGAAGTTAATGTACTCGGCTGTGCTTATTCCTATTACTCGGCCAACAGCATTTACAATAATCACCGATAAAATAGTAATAATAAGTCCGATTATCGCGTAACGAATTGTAGATACTGCTTGTTTTATCTTGTCTTCTTGTCCACCCGAAAGGATAAATGAAATTCCACCGATAAAGATAAATATTACGGATAAAAAGCCGGCAACTATAATTGCGTATGCTATTCCTTTATTGATCAATTCTTCCAAGCTAATATTTTGAGTGTCAGAAATAAGTGTTGTTGAACGAGTTGCCATAAAAGAGGTTAGGTTAGGTTAGGTTAGGTTAGAGATCAGTACTGTCCATTCGAATTTCGCTGCCGTCCGGCTCGACTATTTTTAGATTAACACGAGCATTGTTTTTCGAACCGATTATTCGTAGTAATATTCTGATCGCTTTTGCAGTTTGGCCATTTTTGCCGATGATTCTTCCCATGTCATCTTTAGAAACTTTTAAAATAATCAAAACTCCCATCTCGTCGATTGTTCGAGTAATTTCGATATTGTCCGCATCGTTTACAAGTTTTTTCACGATATATTCAACAAAATCGCGGTCTGGGCCTTGGCTGGTATCTTGTGGATCCATATAGAAAGTATAAGAAGTAGGAAGATCGAAGAAATTTATTAAGCCGCAGCCGGAGCTTCGACCTTTTCTTCATTCGGTTCGGGAGTACTCTCTGCTGTTTTTTCTTCTGTTGCAGGTTTTGCTGCAGCTACCGTAGGAGCGACTTCTGCCTCATCTCCACCTTTGCGCTTTTTTCGTTTAAGGTCTCGTGGCTTAACTATGTACTTTTCCATATTAGTCATACCTTCTTTTTTCAATAGCATAGCGACACTATCTGTTGGAAGTGCGCCCATTTTAATCCAGTGTTCGATACGATCTTTTTTGATAGTTACAATCTTAGGATCACGAGCAGGTAGGTAGTTCCCTACGATTTCAAGATTGCCTCCTTGTATAGGAGATCTTGCCTCAGCAACAACGATTCTAAAGCTCGGTTGCCCCTTTTTTCCAGTTCTTGAAAAACGTATTCTTAACATAGCGCGAGCTAGTTTACCCGACTAAAAAGACAAAAGTCAAATACTTGTTGGGTAAAAATCTCGATTTTGTCTGATAAAAGGGTTTGGTTTTGTATTTTAAGGCTAAAATTTATAGATAGACTATCTAAGGAGCCTAAATAATTTACTCTCTCATCTCGATATTAATCTTATCCATCACCTTTATTTTCACTTTTTTAATATTCTCTGTTTTTAAATTTTTATTGAGTGTTGTTCGTATGGCTTCAGCGCAGCTAATTATCTTTTGTCCCCAAGCCGGGTTAATTACACAAATTGTGAAGATGCCATCTCTGTATGTATATGCAGCGGAATGTTCGAGTGCTTCCGGATGAATTAGAGTTGGCGCTATTTTTACATATTGAGCGCAAACTATCGCGGCATCGAAAGTTTTTCGCATTCCGCTGCGATTTATTGTTTTTGGGATAATTGTTGAGAGCTTGATAAACATTAGTTTGAGGAGTTGTATATATCGAGTGTTTCGCGGGCCATCTTCTGCCAAGAGAAATCTTTTACACGAGTAAGTCCTCGCTCGATAAGTTGTTTTTGTTTTTTTTCGTCTGCAAGTAAAGAGGCAATTTTTTCAGCCATATCCAGCGGAGAGTGTGGATCGAAAAATGTAGCATTATCTTTGCCGCATACTTCGGGAACGGCCGATGTTTTTGTTGCACAAACCGGAATTCCGCATGCGAACGCTTCGAGTGCCGGTAGTCCGAATCCTTCATAGAAAGATGGAAGAACGTATGTTTTTGCGTTGTTATATAAGAGTACAAGATCGTCGTCGGGAACATATCCTGTAAATCGAACGTCACCACTAAGTTTTTCATCGTGCACGGTTTTTTGTACTTCAGGATACCAAGGGTCTTCTTTGCCGCTTATCACCAGCCATCCGGGAAAGTTAAATTTATGTTTTAAAATTGAGAATGCTTTAATTAAATTTACAAGGTTTTTATGACTTCGCCAGACGCCGGTATATAAAATGTATGGTTTTGTCAGTCCGTACTGTGCGCAAAATTTTCCAAGCAGTTGTGCGTTAGTAATTCGATGAAAGCGTTGAGAAACGCCATTGTGAATCACGCGTATTTTGTTCGGGTCGGCATGTAGTATTTTGATCAAATCTTTTTTTGTATGTTCCGAAACGGATATTATTTTTTTTGCGCGATGAGTAATTGAGTTGATGATCCTTTTATATATAAATTGATTAAATGCAGAGCCCATTTTTTTCCCCGGGAAAAAGTTGAGTGTTAGATCGTGAATTGTAACAACGCTTGGGCCACGATATAAAATCGGTGCGTTAAAGTGAGTAAAGTGCATTAGGTCGAGCTTTTCCGCTTTTAGCATAAGGAAAAAACGCCACTGTTCTTCGAAGGTATAGTGGCGAATGTCGGCGCGAACTTTTTTAAAACGAGCATTTGGCACTTCGAAAGATTCAAAAAAAGGATCGCGCAAAAAGAGAACGTACTCGTTGCGAGTATCGAGTTCGGCGAGGTTTTGTATCAGCTCTTTTACATAGCACCCGATACCGGTAAAGGCCGAGCTGTAGAAGCGTGCATCGATTCCTATGCGCATGGGGAAAGTGTACAGGAAAAGTAGCGAAGAGTTGAGAGCGGATAGTGAAAAGCGATAGTTTATAGCTTAGAACCTGCAGCTAAGATAAAAAAGTGTGGCGTATTTCAAAACTCTTAGTTCTTAGCTGTTACTATTAACTATTCATTCTGCATTATTCACTACATCAGAGTCCTTCTAGGAATTTAATTAACATTCTAAGGCCGAATCCGGTTGCTCCTTTTGACTCGTACTTTTTTGGGGTTTGAGTAAAGGCAGGGCCGGCAATATCCAAATGCGCCCACTTGGTTTTTCCTACAAACTGTTCCAAGAAAGCGGCTGCTGTTGAGGCGCCTGCATATCTAACCGTGCTTGTATTTTGAATGTCACCGTATGTTCCTTTTATCTGTTCGTGATGGTCTTTGTGGATTGGTAGAGGCCACAGATCTTCGTTTATTGCATCTCCGGCCGAGCGAAGTTTTTCTGAAAGTTCTTTGTCGTTACCGAAGAGTCCTGCATAGCGAAATCCAAGTGCGGCCATGCATGCGCCGGTTAGGGTTGCCAGGTCGACCATGTACTGCGGTTTGAATTTGTCGATTGAAAAGGCCAGAGCGTCCGCAAGTACCAGTCTTCCCTCGGCATCCGTATTTGTAACTTCGATTGTTTTGCCGGAATAACTTTTAATAATCTCGGATGGCTTTTGTGCGTGAGGGCCG
>Ga0066640_10001501_pt1 | contig 13942 bp, 13 predicted proteins | sample CryGeyCG2114_020_2_FD_59505 | JGI IMG/M metagenome (GOLD analysis project Ga0066640, IMG submission 59505) | Groundwater microbial communities from aquifer - Crystal Geyser CG11_big_fil_rev_8/21/14_0.20 | ecosystem: Environmental > Aquatic > Deep subsurface > Groundwater | place: USA: Utah... | reverse complement strand
TTGGAGACCATAGGCTTTAAGCCGAGCGATTTAACTTTCTCTACTATATGGGCTATCTCTTTATCGGTAGCGTCCGTACTTAGAACTATTATCATCTCTCTCCCCCATTTAGAATCTCTTTCAGCTCTCTCATAAATCTCCCGTTCTCCCGCGGAAGGCCGATTGTGACCCTTATGTAGTTATCGATCTTCCAGGACTTCATATCTCTTACTATGACGCCCTTCTTGAGCAATCTACGAAATACCTTAGTGGAATCATCTTTGACATCCACCAGTATAAAATTGGTCTGGCTCTCCACATAACCTATTCCGGATTTTTTAAGCTCCTTATAGAGATATGCCTTTTCGTCTCTTAGAAGCGCTCTGGTCCTGCGGATATGCTCTTTATCATCAAGCGCCGCCACGGCCGCCTTCTCGGCCAGAATATTTACATTGAACGGTTCGCGGACCTTGTTCATCATATCTATAATCGCGGGATTCGCCACGCCGTAACCTACTCTCAAGCCGGCAAGGCCGTATGCCTTGGAGAATGTGCGCGCCACGATTATATTCTTCTTCATGAAATAATCGAGGCCGTTCGCGTAATCCTTTCTGCTTACAAGCTCGAAATAGGCCTCGTCAAGAAAAAGTATAACCCCCTTGGGAATGGCGCGGAGAAGGTCTTCCAATTCTGGCCGGGATATATAACTTCCGGTAGGATTATCGGGATTGGCGAGGAATATCATCTTCGTCCTCTCCGATATCGCCTTCTTCAGGCGTTTTATATCATAACGAAACCCTTGAAGCCTCGGCACGGATTTGACGACGGCAGAAGATATAGAGGACGCTATCTTATATATAAGAAAAGTCGGATCGGATATCAAAACCTCATCGCCTTTACCCAAAAACGTCCTTGTGGCAAATGTGATAATCTCATCCGAACCGTTTCCGAATATGAGAGAATCCTCTCTTACCCCGAGGCGCCTGGCAAGTTTTCTACGCAAATAAAAGACTCCGCCGTCAGGGTATCTGTTTACGCCCTCTGCCTCCGCGCGTATAGCCCGAAGCGCCTTCTTAGACGGCCCCAGCGCGTTCTCGTTGGATGCCATCTTGATCACATCTCTTATACCGAGCGAACGCCTGACTTCTTCTATAGGAAGGCCCGGCTGATACGGCTTTATATCGAAAAGGTTTTTATTGCTTACCAGATCTCTTACTTTCAATCCAAATCACCTTTAGGGTAGGAACCGAGTATTTTAATATAGGAGCATCTCTTCTTTAGCGATAGAAGAGCCTTCTTCACCTTGCTCGATTCGGAGTGCCCTATCATATCCACGAAGAAGTAATACTCCCATGCCTTCTTCTTTGAAGGCCTGGATTCTATCTTCGTAAGGTTTATATGATACTTCTTGAAGGGCACCAGCATATCATGGAGCGCCCCTATCTTGTCATTTACTGAGAACATGACCGATGTCTTATCGTTTCCCGTCGGCTTGGCTATAGTCTTTCCTATCACAAGAAAACGGGTGATATTGTGCGAAGAATCCTGTATGGAATCGGCCAGGACCTTAAGCTTGTACCGCTCCGCGGCGAGTGAGCTTGCTATGGCCGCACCAAGGCGGTCTTTCGACGCGAGTTCCGCCGCCTTCGTGGTGCTCGATACCTCTATAAGATCCCTTCCGGCGAGGTTGGCTTCAAGCCACATCCTGCACTGGCCAAACACCTCTCTCTTGGAATATACCCTCTTTATCCTGCCGCGAGCGCACTTTCCGAGAAGGCTATGGGCTATATCAAGTATCACCTCAGAGCATACCTTAAGATCCGAGTCTATGAACATATCGAGCGTATGGTTTATGACGCCCTCCGTGGAATTCTCTATGGGCACCACGCCGTAATCGGCATTGCCTTTCTCGACATCCAAGAAGACATCGGTTATGTTAGAACAGTCTACGTATGTCACCGATGAGCCGAATTTTTTTAAACTTGCCAGATGTGTAAATGTGGCCTGAGGGCCCAGGTAGGCTATCTTAAGCGGTTTCTCTATATTGAGCGAACCGGACATTATCTCCCTGTATACGGCCTTAAGCGTAGAGTTTTTGAGCGGCCCCTTGTTCAGCGATTCTATAGTCTTATATATGGAGCTCTCCCTCTCGGGAACATATATGCTGCCCTTGGCTTTGATCTTTAGCCCGCCTATCTTAAGCGCGAGATGAGTCCTTTCGTTTAAAAGGCCTACGATGCGGCGGTCTATGCCGTCAACTTTTTTTCTCAGATCCCTTAATTGCATCTTGGACTTCCTCCGATATTTTTTCTTTGCTCTCCAAATGGAAATCTTCTATCCGCGGAAGATGCGACAACGACGGCAGGCCGAAGCGTTCCAGAAACTCCTTGGTAGTCACGTATATTATGGGCCTGCCGGGCGCCTCTTTTCTGCCGGATATCTTCACGAGGTTTCTGTCGCAGAGCGTCTTAATTACACCGTCTATACTTACTCCCCGTATGGACTCTATATCATTTCTGGTTATAGGTTGTTTATAAGCGATGATGGCCAGCGTCTCAAGCGCGGGCCGCGATAATTTGTCGGTCATCTCTTTCTTGTATAATTTCCTTATCCAAGGCGCAAAGTAAGGGTCCGTTACGAGCTGCCATCCCCCCGCCACCTCCTCGACGCAGAAGCCCTTCTTGGAATATCCGTATTCCGATTTAAGCTCATCAAGCAACCTATTTACGGTCTTCGCGTCGAACTCTTTGAGGACCCGCCTCGCCTCCTCGGAGGCGAGAGGTTTGTCCGATATAAACAGGAGAGCCTCCATTATCCTTTTGGCTTCGTTATCTGTCATAAGGCGCCCGAACTATGTATGCCCGGTTTCATCGATTCGGTATTTCTGATGATCTCTATCTCATCGAACATATGCTTCTGATAGACCTTTATCTCCTTCAGTCTTATAAGTTCAAGTATGGACAGAAATGTAACAACGATCTCGAATTTATTTTTCGCGTCTTTAAAAAGCTCCGTAAACATAAGCTTGGGCCTCGCCACCAGCATATGGTATATATCGTGCATCTTCTCCTCGACCGTGAATTCGTCCTTCACGATATTGTGGAAGGTCTCTTTAGGCATCTCCTTCAGTATCTTCGAGAATGCCGATATCAGGTCGAATATATTGGCTTCGAAATACCTTACCTGCGTATCTTTCGATAATATATCCCCGGGGGCCTGTCTCTTGAATATATCCTTCCTTCCCTTCTCCATGATATCGAGTTTCGCGGCCGCCTCCTTGAACTTCTGATATTCAAGAAGCTTTTCCACAAGCTCCTGGCGCGGGTCCTTGACCTCTTCCTCCTCGGCCTCGCGCTCCTCCGGCGGAAGCAGAAGTTTGGATTTTATATGCATAAGCGTAGCGGCCATGACAAGATATTCGCCCGCTATATTGAGGTCCAATAATTTCATGAACTCTAAGTACTGAAGATACTGATCCGTTATCTTCGATATGGGTATATCGTATATATTTATCTCGTCCTTCTTTATAAAATAAAGCAGAAGGTCTAACGGCCCCTCAAATATTTCCAGCTTGACCTTGTAGCTCATATGCCGACGGCCTCCCTGACTTCACCCATAACGCCGCTTGCCCTTTTACGGGCATCCTCGGAACCGCTGCGTACGATCTCTTCGACCTTCTTTATATCGCGTAAAAGCACTTCTCTCCTTGACCGTATGGGTTCCAGGTAATTCACCAGTATTTTACCAAGCTTTGATTTACACTCCGTACAGCCTATATTCGCGGTGCGGCAGGCCTCAGCTATCGCGCCGGATTCACCGGGCGCGAATATCTTATAATATGTATGGACATTGCACTTCTCCGGGTCACCCGGATCGGACCTCCTCGCCCTTTTGGGATCCGTAAACATCCCTGCCACCTTTTCGGTTATGGCCGAAGCCGTATCTCCGAGCGCGATGAAATTTTCATAGCTCTTCGACATCTTCCTTCCGTCTGTGCCCAATATCTTAGGAGTATCGGTCAATATGGGGTCCGGTTCCGGAAGTATATTCTTATACAAATTATTGAACTTTCTGGTTATCTCTCTCGTGAGTTCCAGATGCGGCAACTGGTCCATGCCGACGGGCACAAGCTCTGCCTTATACACCAATATATCCGCCGCCTGTAAAATGGGATAGCCCAGAAAACCGTATGTATGAAGCTCTCTCGTCTTTATCTCTCTTAATTGCTCTTTATAAGTGGGGCATCTTTCAAGCCATGCCAGAGGAGTTATGTCAGATAATATAGTAAAAAGCTCGAGGTGTTGCGGCACCATAGACTGGACGAATATAGTGCTCTTCTTCGGGTCTATGCCGCAACTCATCCAGTCGATAACGTTATCTAAGATATATTTGCGCAGGGCCTTCGGGTCTTCATATTCGCTCATGAGCGCATGCCAATCCGCTACCATGAAAAGACAGTCGTACGCATCCTGTAATTGGGCCCATCTCCCCAGGACGCCCAGCAGATGGCCGATATGCAGAGGGCCCGTAGGCCTCATTCCGCTTAATACGACTTTTTTACCCATCAAATAATCCTTTTATAACTCGTTGAAGGGTTAGGAGGGGATAGTATGGGTTAGTAGGGGGCAGTAGGGGGATTTTAAAAATATAGATTTCATTCTTCATTACAAAAACCCCCTTACTAACCCTTCCTTACCCCTACTCACCCTTACTAACCCTTAAACACATAATCTCGCCTTACCTAGTTTCCTCAAGCCTCCTCGCCACCTTCTCTTCGATATATGATTCTATGATATCCCCTTCCCTTATGTTACTGAAATTACTCAGGGCTATACCGCACTCAAAACCGTCCTGTACTTCTTTGACATCATCCTTGAAGCGCTTAAGACAGGATATCTTGCCTTCGTAGACCCTCTCTCCGCCTCTTATGAGGCGCGCCATATTCGTCCGGCCTATGCGCCCCTTTGTAACAATGCAACCGGCCACGTTTCCGGCCTTCGACATCTTGAATATCTGCCTTATTTCGGCCCTTCCGGTCATAACCTGTTTTATATGCGGCTCGAGGAGCCCTTCCATAGCCGCCTTAATATCGCTCATCACTTCATATATTATATCGTACAGTCGTATATCGACATCTTCTTTCTTGGATAACGCATCGGCGGTCGGGTCTTTTCCTATGTGAAAACCTATTATTATAGCATTAGACGCCGAGGCCAGCATAACATCGGAAGTGTTTATAAGGCCTATCTCGGAATGTATAATATTCAATTTTACTTCCTTCGTGGTCAATTTTACGAGGGATTCGCAGAGAGCCTCTGCCGAACCCTGGACATCGGCCTTCACTATCAGCTTGACCTCTTTTACCTTTCCTTCTTTTATTTGGGTATAAAGCTCTTCAAGAGTTATATGGACCTTTGGCTTTATCAAATTCGCTTTCATCTTCGCGAGTTTCGTTATAGATAACTGCCGCGCTTTGCGTTCGTCTTCCACAACATAGAAGAGGCCTCCGGCCTCCGGGATACCGGAGAGGCCGAGTATCTCCACGGGTACGGACGGGCCCGCCTCTTTGACCCATTGGCCCTTGTCATTTATCATGGCCTTAACCTTACCGTAATAATGGCCGGCGAATACCAGGTCGCCTACTCTTAAAGTACCATTTTTAACAAGCACGGTCGCAACCGCACCTCTCCCCTTGGATATTGCAGCCTCAACGACCGCTCCCTGCGCGGGTATATTGGGCTCCGCCTTAAGTTCCAAGATCTCCGCCTCAAGCAGTATCATATCAAGAAGATGATCCACGCCTTCTCCGGTCTTCGCGGATACACCGGCCACTATGGTCTTACCTCCCCAATCCTCCGGCAGAAGGTCGAGTTCCGCCAGTTGCTTTTTCGTCTTATCTATATTCACATTGGGCTTGTCTATCTTATTTACGGCCACTATTACCGGAACGCCCGCGGTCCTGGCATGATCAAGCGCCTCGCGTGTCTGCGGCATTATGCCGTCGTCGGCGGCCACGACAAGAACTACTATATCGGTGATATTCGCGCCTCTGGCACGCATCGTCGTAAACGCTTCATGGCCGGGGGTGTCAAGAAATGTTATACACCCCTTCTCCAGTATGGCTTCATAGGCGCCTATATGCTGCGTTATACCGCCGGCCTCTTTTGAAACCACCTTGCTATTTCTTATATAATCAAGGAGGGATGTCTTGCCGTGATCGACATGGCCCATAAAAGTCACTATGGGCGGCCTATGCACGAGATTGTTCTTATCCACCTTCCTGTTAAGGTTCAATAATTCATCTTCAAGCGTAGGGGCTTCTTTCAAATTGAAACCGAATCCGGCGGCGGCCTTTTTCGCGGCCTCATTGTCCAGCGACTGGTTTATCGTGGCGAATGTGCTCATCTTCATAAGGCGCTTTATTAGATCGCTCGGCTTTATCTGTATCTTTACCGATAAGTCCTTAACGGTTATTGGAAAATTCACCCATATCTCTTTAAGCAGGCCTTCCTTCTCTTTCTGCTTTTTGGCTTTCTCTTCCACGACCGAGCCCTTGACCTCATGAAGAACTATCTCGGCGGTATCATCATCGATAACACTCATATGGGACTTGGCCTCGATTTTGAGCTCCTTTAACTTCGAGATAAGGTCCTTACTTGATATATTAAGTTTTTTTGCCAGCTCATGAACTCTCATTTAAGCTTGGAAACCTCCTTTGCGGCCTTCAATAACTTCTCGGCGGTCTTTTTCCCTATCCCCGGAAGTTTTGTAAGGTCTTCGACGGAGCTCTTGGCAAGGGTATTTATCTTGTCGAGTTTCGCATCCTTTAATGCCTCTTTTATCTTGGCGCCGACACCCGGAAGGTCGCTTATGCTTATCCCTTCCTTTCCTATGGCCTCGGACTTATTGGTTATATCTATATTCCATTCCGTTAGTTTAGCCGCAAGCCTTACGTTCTGTCCCTTCTTGCCTATGGCAAGCGAGAGCTGATCGTCATCTACGATAACCTCGGCCCTTTTATTCTCGTGGTTGATATTGACGCTACTTATCTTAGCCGGGCTGAGCGCCGAGGCGATATATTCCTTCACATCATCGCTGTATCTGACTATGTCCATCTTTTCGCCGCCGAGTTCCTGGACGATGCTCTTGACTCTAGAACCGCGCATCCCAACGCACGCCCCAACGCAATCGACCTTATCATCCTTGGAGAATACGGCTATCTTGGTCCTCTCGCCGGGTTCTCTCGAGAGGGCCTTTATCTCGACTATGCCCTCATATATCTCCGGGACCTCAAGCTCAAAGAGCTTCTTCACAAATCCCGCATGGCTCCTTGAAAGCAGTATCTGCGGCCCCCTTGCGGTCTTATTCACCTCTAAGACGCAGCCGCTTACCCTCTGGCCCTGTTTATAGTTATCCCTGCTCGATTGCTCTCTCTTATAAAGTATACCCTCGGTCTTTCCCAGGTCGACTATTATAGAACCCTTCTCGAACCTGTGGACCGTGCCGGTCACGATATTGCCCTCTTTCTCTTTATATTCGGCATAGATGATATCCCTCTCCGCCTCGCGTATCTTCTGTATTATCACCTGCTTAGCGGTCTGGGCCGCTATGCGGCCGAACTTACCCGAGTCGACCTCTTTTCCGTCCGAATATACCTTGATATCTCCGCTCTCCCTGTCGAGTTTTACATCCACCTCGGACATCTTGTCATGAAGGGCTTTCCTTGCGGCGGATACCAGAGCGGCTTCCACCGCCTCTATGATGATCTCTTTTGCGATACCTTTTTCCCGCTCTATATTATCAAGTATAAGCAATAGCTTTTTACTCATATTCTGCTCCGGTGTTAAATTTTTATGCGCACGGTCGCCTTCACTATGTCGCCGGCACTGACCCTAAAACTGCCGCCTTCATCCTCAAGGACTATCGCGTCATCCTCTACCTCTGATACCTTCCCGTATTTCGTCTCTATCTCCGAGCCCTTTCTGTATGCCATATCCACAAACCTGCCGGAGGCACATATAAAATCCTCTTTTGTCTTCAAGGGCCTGTCCAGGCCCGGCGATGATACCTCAAGCGTATAGGGCCTGTCCGCAAGGCCTTTATCGTCAAGGAGCCGCCCTATAAGCACATTTATCTTCGCGCACTCGCCTATGGTTACGCCCTCGGGCTTGTTTATGAGCACGCGTAGGACATTCCCCCCATAGCTCATATCTATAAGATATGCACCCGCATCCCGTATCACGCCCTCTACAATAGGCCTTAAAGTCTCTAAAATAAGCCCTCTCTTCATGGCAACAAAAAAAGTGGGTATTCTCCCACTTTTTCCCGACCCCTCCCCTTGAATCGGATTGTCAATATTGTATAATCAAACCCTCAATAAGTCAAGAGTTTTTTCCGCCTCACTTACGCACTCTTCTACGCCCATAAGCTTGATCTGGGCCGTCTTTCTTACCTTGATTTCAACCTTGGAAGAGGCCAGATTACGCTCGCCCACTACTATTTGAAGAGGTATGCCTATTAAATCGGCATCCTTGAACTTGACTCCGGCCCTCAAGTCCCTATCATCCAGAAGGACGTCTATTCCTGCCTCCTTGAGGCCGGCATATATACCTTCAGCCGCTTTAAGCGAATCTTCGTGCTTGGCGTTACATACCACCACGAGCGCCTCGAAAGGCGCTATGGCTTTGGGCCATATGATACCGTTATCATCATTATTCTGCTCTATCACGGACGCTATTATCCTATTTACCCCTATGCCGTAACAGCCCATGGTTATATCATTGAGCTTGCCGCCTTCATCAAGAAACGACGCGCCGAGCACCTTCGTATATTTGGTGCCGAGCTTGAATATGTGGCCTACCTCTATGGCACGCTTCACCTCTATCTCCTTCGAGCACTTGGGGCAGATATCCGCCGTCTCGGCTATTCCGTGGCCGGTAATATAATCGCACTTCTTGCACTTGGCAAACAGATCTTCGCCGTTATCCGCCGCGACCATGAATTCAGCGGATTCGGAACCGCCCATAAAGCCGGAGTCGGCCTCCACCACAAAATAGTCAAGCCCGCACTCATCGAATATGCCGCAATATGCCTTATGCATCTTCTTATAGCTCTTATCGAGGTCTTTATCGTCCGTGTTGAAGCTATAGGCATCCTTCATTATAAATTCCTTGCTCCTTATCACCCCGAAACGCGGCCTGGGTTCGTCGCGGAACTTCGTCTGTATCTGATATAGTATGATGGGGAGCTGTTTATATGATTTAATATAGTGACTGGCGAGATCGGTAATAACCTCTTCGTGGGTCGGGCCCAAAACCATATCCCTTCCGGTCCTATCCTTAAAAGAGTACATCTCTTCCCCGAGGGCCTTATCGCGCCCTGTCTTCTCCCAGAGCTCCTTGGGATGCATCGCAGGCATAAGTACTTCTTGAGCGCCCGCGGCATCCATATGCCTTCGGACGATCTCTTCAACCTTCTTCAATACCTTAAAACCGATCGGAAGATACGTGTAGATACCGGCGGCCAGTTTCGATATAAGGCCCGCCCTCAGCATCAGTATATGACTCTTCGCCTCCGCCTCGTTCGGCGTCTCTTTGAGTGTAGGTATGAACGCTTTAGACCATCTCATCCTTTACCTCATAAAATAAAGTTAAATTTAAAATTTAAAAATCAAAACTTAAAATTTTTTAATTTTGGATTGTCATTTTGATTTTTGGATTTTGGATTTATTTCTTTTAGTAACGCCTCGACCATATCCTTCTCTTTGACCTTCTTAAGGATCTTGCCCTTCCTGAATAGGACGCCGGCTCCCTTTCCGCCGGCTATGCCTATATCGGCATCCTTAGCCTCGCCGGGGCCGTTGACGACGCAACCCATTATCGCTATTTTCGTAAATCGTCCCCTTCGGGGAGGCTTCGCTCCGCTCCGCTCTATTTCGTAATTCGTACTTCGTAATCTATCTTTTAATTCTTTTGAGATTTTGGCTACGTCTATGCCGCAACGTCCGCATGTAGGACATGAGATTATCTCAGGGCCAAAATCCCGTATATGAAGGGCGGATAATATATCTTTAGCTATCCTCACCTCTTCATCCGGCTCGGCCGTGAGAGATACCCTTATCGTATCGCCTATGCCGTCAGCAAGTAATGAGCCTATGCCTATGGATGCCTTTATCAGCCCTTTTCTCTCCGCGCCGGTTGCCGTAACGCCTACATGAAGCGGGTAATCGCATAGTCCGGAGATTGCCCGATACGCGGCTATGGTATCCGTAACGTCGGAGGATTTTAATGATATAACTATATCATAAAAACGCGACTTTTCCAATAATTTCACATAATCCATCGCGCTCTTCACCATCTCTTGAGCCGCCCCCGATTTCGATCTTTGATTTTTAGATTTTGAATTTCTAATAGAGCCCGAGTTCACGCCGATTCTTATGGATATGCCTCTCTCCTTCGCGGCAGATGCCACCATCGCCACTTCTTCCTTCCTGTGTATATTGCCCGGGTTTAGGCGTATCTTATCCGCTCCGCTCTTTATCGATTCGAGCGCATGTTTATAGTTGAAGTGTATATCCGCTACAATAGGAAGGCTGGTCCCTGACTTTATCTTCGATATAGCTCTCGCATCATCTTCGTCTAATATCGCCAGCCGGACGATCTCACAACCTTCATCTTCAAGCATTTTTATCTGCTTTAATACGGAACGGGTATCACGAGTAGGGCATTTGGCCATAGATTGTATGGCTATAGGATAACCGCCCCCTATCCTTACATCCCCTATACGCACGATCCTGCTCTTTCGCCTCTTTATATTTTTCATGCTATATCTCTATTTAGTGCCCGAAAAACTTCTTGAAGAACGTCATCCTTGATATGTCATTATAGGATACGAATACCATAAAGGCCATAAGAGCTATCATCCCGCCCTGGATCAAGATCTCCTGCGCCTTTACGCTTAGCCGCCTGCCGCGGATTTTTTCTAATACAAGAAACAATATGTGCCCGCCGTCGAGAACGGGTATCGGAAGGATATTTAAGAGCGCCAGATTTACGGAAAATACGCCCAGCATGTTGAGTATATATATAAACCCGAGTTTCGCGATAGCGCCTGTCGCCGCGAATATCCCCACCGGTCCGGATACGGAATCCTTAAGAGATATAGATCTTGTAACAAGAGCCCAAAGGACCTTATATATAAAGACCGTGAGCTCTTTCGTCTTTAGGAATGCCATCTTAACCGCTTCCACTTTTCCGTATTTTATGATAATCACTTCGCTTGAAGGCGATACGCCTATACGCGCCGACTTATCCTTCTTTCCGAGAATGTTCGCCTCTTCTACCACTTTCGGCTTAAGCCTGATTTTTATACTTCTGCCGTCTCTTAAGATACCCAAAGAGACCTCTCCTTCAGTCTTCTTCTGTATCTCGCCTACCAGGTCGTTCCAATATACGCAGTCTACTCCGTCGACGCTTACTATCGTATCCCCTTCTTTTATGCCGGCAAGCTCCGCGGGATACCCATCGATCACTTTGCCCACCTTAGAGGTATACTCGGGCGCTCCGATCATAAACACGGCTATAAATACCAAAAACCCGAATATATAATTGAAGACAGGGCCGGCGATGATAACGGACCCCCTCGCAAAAACGGATTTTGACAGAAATTCATACCCGGCGCCTTTCAGTTTATCCGAGGGTTCGTCTCCGGCCATCTTCACATAACCGCCGAACGGAACGGCGGATATGCAATAATCGGTACCGCCGCTTTTAAAACCAAATAATCGCTTTCCGAACCCCAGAGAGAATCTCTCCACCCTGATGCCGTTCATCCTCGCCAGCATAAAGTGCCCCACTTCGTGTACTATAATAAGTATGCTGAATACGATGAGCCCCGGAAAAATATTCATTATAAAACCGATGAAACTATTCAAAGCGCCCTCCTTTCTTTTATGCCGCGTATCACACGGCAGGCCTCATCTCTGGCCCATCTATCGGTATCGAGTATGGCATCAAGCCCGGTATCTCTATTTATTCTGTGACGGGATAATACCTTTTCGACTACGCCGGGTATATCCATAAAACCCGCCCTGCCTTCCAGAAACGCTCCGACCGCCTCTTCGTTTGCGGCGTTGAGCACGCAGGGAGCGCTTCCGCCCTTAATGGCCGCTTCGTAGGCGAGCTTAAGAGACGGAAACCTCTTCATATCCGGACTCCTGAAGGTTAGGGCTCCCAGCCCGGCCGGATCTATGCGGTGTTTTGTATCGGGCAATATATCAGGGTATGTGATAGCATATCGTATCGGAAGATACATATCCGCCACGCCCATCTGCGCCTTTATGGAACCGTCTATGAATTCTACCATAGAATGTATGACCGCTTCGGGATGTATCAACACTTTTATGCGCTCTATGTCCGTATCGAAGAGCCATTTCGCCTCTATGACCTCAAGCCCTTTATTCATAAGCGTCGCCGAATCTATGCTTATCTTCCTGCCCATCTTCCATTTCGGATGCCTGAGCGCCTGGCGGGGCTTCATCGCCCTCAATTTGTTTTTAGGCGTATCTATGAACGGCCCTCCGGAGCCGGTAAGAAATATATTTCTTATATCATTATGGCTATGGCCGTTCAGGCACTGAAATATCGCGCTATGTTCGCTGTCTACCGGTATGATCTCCGCGGAATATTTTAGAGCGGACGACATCATAAGTTCGCCCGCCATTACAAGCGCCTCCTTATTGGCAAGCGCAACTCTCTTCCCCGCCCTTATCGCGGCTAAAGTAGGTATAAGCGCGGCGGAACCTACCACCGCAACGAGGACCGCATCCGCCTCTTTCAGGCTTGCCAGATACTTAAGCCCGTCCGTACCGGACAGCAATTTCGTCCGGCATCTGCCCAGGCCTTTGCGCAGTGAGGGTATCATCGAATCATCCGAGAGCGCCGCGAACTTTGGCCTGAAACGCCTTATCTGAGAGGCGAGCAGTTTCACATTCGAATTCGCCGAGAGGCCGACGACCCTGAAATGCCCGCTGAGGTTACTTACGGCTTCGAGCGCCTTCCGGCCTATCGAACCCGTAGAACCCAGTATAACGATATCTTTCATAAAAATACCTTAAGATATAAATAGAATACCGGAGCTGAGAAGATCATGCTGTCCGCAAGGTCGAGCGCCCCGCCGAGGCCGGGCACGATATCGCCCGAGTCCTTGACCCGGCAATTCCTCTTTATTAGGGATTCGGTAAGGTCTCCGAACTGGGCGAGGGCGCCGAGAATGAATCCGAGAAAGATGAGGTCCTTTAATGGGATACGCGGAACAAGAGAGGCGCCCAACACGGAAACCGCTATACTGAAGAACATGCCTCCTAGGCACCCCTCTACTGATTTATTAGGGCTTATGCGCGGTATCAGGGGATGATGGCCGAATAAATTTCCTATTATGTAGGCGCCCATGTCTCCGCTTTTACATACTAAAAGAAGATAGGCGACAAGATTCGCGCCGTTATCCATAAACCTTATCTTGATAACATGACTGAGCATCCAGCTTACATACATTATCACGAAGAACGTGACCGATATATCGCGGACGGCAAGCGTATTATCTTTATGCGTAAACTGCAGGCAGAAAAATATGAATATGGCGGCCCATATGACGGCGGATTCGGAGGCCGGGTTCACGCCTTTCGTCAGAAATGCCGCGATAGGAACATATATAGCGAATAAGAGGCCGAAATATTTATGTATAAATACTTCTCTCTTCTCCAGCATCGAGAAGAACTCATGCGTTCCAACGCCTACAAAGAGGACGCATACTATGCCGAATATCCAGAGAGGGAATATGTATATGATCGACCACAGCGATATTATGACTACGGCAGCGCTTGCTATCCTCTTATAGGAAAGACCTCTCACCTTCCGAACCTCCTCTTCCTTCTGCCGAACTCCTCCACCGCCATTTTAAGGTCGCT
>Ga0066640_10001492_pt1 | contig 13994 bp, 11 predicted proteins | sample CryGeyCG2114_020_2_FD_59505 | JGI IMG/M metagenome (GOLD analysis project Ga0066640, IMG submission 59505) | Groundwater microbial communities from aquifer - Crystal Geyser CG11_big_fil_rev_8/21/14_0.20 | ecosystem: Environmental > Aquatic > Deep subsurface > Groundwater | place: USA: Utah... | reverse complement strand
CCCTGACACAAGTATCAATCAACTCATTATCAGTGGTTTTGATATTCCAAGCGAAAAATTCCGAAAACGCTACGAACTCTTAAAGGGACGTCAACTCACCAATCTTACAAAAGCATTGGCAGCTCTCTCTAAGAATGAACCGATGAGTGAGCGACAATTCCAATCTGCCATACAGCAAAATATCTTTGGTGCAGAGCGCACGATGAGCATCTTGCAACCTACAGCAGATTCAGCTGCTGCAGGTACTGATAAGTCGCGTGAACCGAATAAAACAATGAAACGATTTCCAATACCACCACAAGAAGAGATCGCTGAAAATCTGGGGAGCAACAAGGATTTCTTCAAAAAAATCGACCGCCTAATTATATATAGTGCAAGCTTCTTAGAACAAAAACGAGAACACCCTATTTACTATATGACTATGCTCGTGAAGATGGCTGATACCTCTCACAATATTGCTACGCAAAGAAATTTAGGGCTGGTACGGCGCTGCAAAAAACTCTTTCCAACAACTCTGCGTCTCTTACCATGGTTGCTCTTTGAGCACGACCATCAACGCTTCCCACTTTACAATGCCTTGCCGCGACTCTATGAAGAGACCATGAAAGAATACGAAGCGTTATTAAACGATCTTCCTGAATATGAAATTGATGAACTTCAGAAAGCAAAATCACCTGACGAAGGTCGTAAAATCGTGCAGCGTTATAAATGGATACACAGTGAAGCAGAAACTCACTTAGCTTTACTTAAGAGCTGGGGACATCGTCCAGAGCTGCAGCGCAAAGAATTACCCGAACGCTTTCAGAAAATAGATGCGCGCGCAAAGAAAGCCGCATAATTACTGCACAATCGGCACCACGCTTGGCGGACGTGGCGGCTTTCTTTCTTCTACCGCAAGCTGGCCGCAGGCTGCGCTTATGTCTTGGCCAAGTGAAACACGAACAGTAGTTGGAATTTTATAGGACTCTAAAATCTCACGAAAATGGTCGATGCGCGATTTACCGGCATTCTTAAATCCTAAATATGTTTCGTTATACGGAATAAGATTCACGTGCGCACGCTGGCCGCGAATAAGCTCTGCGAGTTGGCGTGCAAGTTCCGGCGAATCATTTTTATCATAGAGCATCACATACTCGTAAGAAATTCGGCGCTTCGTTTTGTCGCCGTATGCTTTCAACGCCGCAATCAGCTGGTCGAGCTTATATGCTTTTGCAATTGGCATCATGCTCTCGCGCAACTCTTGATTCGGAGCATGGATACTCACCGCCAAATTTACCTGCAGAGGAAAATCGGCAAGCTTATTAATACTCGGCACAATACCGGAAGTAGAGACCGTAATATGGCGCGCAGCCAAATTCAGGCAGTCCGGATCATTGAGCGTACGAATTGCGCCAATCACATTATCATAATTCAAAAACGGCTCCCCCATTCCCATAAAGATAACATGCGTAACGCGCGCGCCCTGCTCGCTCTTTAACATCTGATCAAAATACAACACCTGATCGGCAATTTCTTCTACAGTTAAATTGCGCGTAAATCCCATGGTACCGGTAGCACAAAATGTGCATTTTAAACCGCAACCGACTTGACTGGAAATACACACCGAATTACGGCCATTCTTAAATCGCATCAAGACGCCTTCGACAAGTAATCCATCGTGAAGTTTAAAGAGGGTCTTTACGGTATCTCCGCTCTTGCTGCGCACCTCGTTTGTCTTTTCGAAACAGAGAATCGGCAAATCGCGCGCGAACTGTTCGCGCAAATTCTTCGGCAGCACAGCAATTTCATCGTAACTCCCCTTCCCCTCTTTGTAGACCGCCTGCAAAATCTGTTTGGCGCGAAACTCGGGGAGCTTATGCGCCCTCAGATACTCCTGAATTTCCTGCATACTCTGCATAGATCGCGATTCTACCACGATCTGTGATAAACTCCAGCTATGAACATACGAAAATTTACGATAGGAATCGTGGCGGTCAGCGCTATCGGCATCTTGTTAGGCATACAAGTTGCTGCTGCTCATCTGGTGGGGGGACAAGACATAGCAACCGACGATGGTACTTATATTATAGATTTTGGCTACGATCCGGCAACGCCCGAAGCTGGCGGGCAGACCTCGCTGGCGCTCGGCATAACAGAGCGCATAACCAGCGAACCCGTACCGCTCACAAGTATTTGGACTCGAATTACTCTAGAAGAAGAGGTCTTATTTGCCGGGCATCTCGCTCCGCAAAATAATCAAGCGCTCTTTACATACGTCTTCCCGCACGACGGCGATTACGATATTACTGCACGATTTGCGACGCAGGGCGGCGAAGAGACTACGCAAAACTTCCGGCTTAATATCGAAGCACCAACAAATCCAAACCGCGTACCGCGCGCTTCACTTCTCATCGTCGCCGGCTTTATTCTCGTGGCGTTCATTGCGATCGCAAGAAAAATTACGGCAGCACAGCGATAAGCGCTATAAATCCGCGCGGACGTGGGGCTTACCAGCCAAACAACTTTCCAATTTCTTGCGGCCCCTCTTTTTTTCGTGCCACCGAAAGCAGGCCGTTCTGCAATACAATTTTAGTAGGCGATCCGAGCAGACAGTGATGCGATGCAAATGCGTCCTGATATGCGCCAGTATCTAAAATTGCAATATAGAGATCTTCCCCGGGCCGCATATCATCCATGCGCGGCATAAGTAAGTATCCTTCGCTCGCCGTATACTGATCGTCGGCATCGCAACTCAAACCTGCCAGCCATACACGCTTACGATGTTCGGCATCCAATCCATTTACGGGAACGATGTGCCACTTTTGATGCAGCGCCCAAGTGTCGAGCAAATCGTTCATAAAACTTCCGTCAACAATATACCAGCTGCTCACCGGCGCCTTTTCCATCTGCTTTTCGGCAACGACTTTATACACCGTGAACTGTGCAGGCGCAGTAATGTAACGTCCCCACTCTACAATTACATTTGGCTGAGCAATCTTTGCTTCTTCAGAAAGCTCTACCATCGTCGTCAAAAGGCGATTCACGACGCGATCCAATTTATAGAGGCGCTTCTTCTCATACGGAACTGCAAGTCCGCCTCCGACATCAATCGTATCTAAACTTGGATTCTTCTTTTTTAAAGCGGCATAGGTTTTAAAAGCTTCGGTTAAAGGTGCGATCATATCGCGCTCGCGCTCGATTTGCGAACCGATGTGATAGTGCAGAATCTTTAAATTTCTAAACTTACCAATTTCTAAAATCTCTTCAGAAGTTAAACCAAAACGGTCGAACTTATTATCCCAGTGCGATTTTACCTTTGTCTTTAAATTAATGCGCACACCGATATCTCCCTTAAAATCTTTTAAAAGATCGAGCTCATCCAAATTCTCGACAATCGGCACGATGCTTAAATTATTATCTGCGAGTTTATGAATAAGTTTGAGATATTCAGGTGTTTTCGGCCCGTTGCAAAGTACGCGGATTTTGCTAGAAAAATTCTCTTCTTGCCATAAACGCTGTACCAGCCACAATTCGTTAGATGACGCTACCTCTAAATGCGCACCTTCGGCAACCAACGTCAAAACAAACTCCTTATTTTGATTCACCTTCATGGGATAGTGATAGTAGTATTTGCCGCGATACCCGGTCTCTCGCGCCTGCTCCTTAAGTGTGTCGAAGAGATGTTCGAGGCGCTGCTCTAGAATAAAGGGCAAAAAGACCTCTACCGGCGAGCCTACCTTGCGCACCAAATCAAAGATATTATATTGATAGTTCCCCTCTTTGACGATGAGCTCTCCATCTCTATTTACGTCAAAACAAGCGGTATTCGCGTCCTTTCTTCCCAGCTTCCAGAGCTTTCGTACTTGTGACATTACAGGTGGGGTATACCAATGTTTGTTTGCAAAGGCAAGAAAATTTTGGGAACATGCCGCTGATGAAAAAAATCCTTACCATTGGAATTGTCCAGATGCGGTGCGATAGAGGATTCGATAAGAACCTGGCGCACGCTGTGAAAAGCATTGCAACATTGGCCAAACGCGGTGCTGATATTGTAGCGCTGCCGGAGCTTTTTACAGGTGAGTACTTTTGCCAGACAAACAATAAAAAATTCTTTGAGCTGGCAGAGAAAGTTCCAAGCGGACCAACAACAGAGGCGCTGGCAGCTGCTGCACGGGATGCAAAAGTTGCGATTGTAGGCGGCTCAATTTTTGAACGCGTTGATACTAAAAAAAGCGTGCCGGAATTTTACAATACCGCACTTATTTTTGATGAGCGCGGAAAAATAGTTTCGAAGTACCGCAAAATTCACATCCCCAATGATCTTGCAAACTACTATGGAGAGACGCTCTATTTTGCAAAGGGAGATTTAGGATTTCCGGTTGCTCACTTGCAGGCAGCACCAAGGACAAGGGGTACAAAACTTGCCGCACTTATCTGCTACGATCAGTGGTTTCCGGAAGGCGCACGTGCCGTGGCTAAAAAAGGCGCGCAAATTATCTTTTATCCAACCGCCATCGGCTGGCCGGTAAAGCAGGGGCGCGTTTTAAACAGCGCGGAACACGAGGCGTGGCAAACCATGCAAAAGAGTCACGCCATTGCAAATAATGCTTACGTTGTTGCGATTAATCGCGTGGGCGAAGAGCATAATTTACATTTTTGGGGCACTTCATTTGTTGCGGATCCCTATGGACGTATCTTGAAAAAAGCCGGCACAGAAAAAGAAGAAAATTTCTTAGTAAAGATCGATTTAGAAACCATTGAACAGATGCGGCGCGACTGGCCGTTTTTAAAACAGTGCTTATGACAAAAACATTCGGCAAATATAAAATGCCGGCGGAGTGGGAGCCGCACGAAGGTACATGGCTTGCTTGGCCGCACAACACCGAACACTGGCCCGGAAAGTTCGAACCAATTCCTTTTGTGTATGTAGAAATTGTGCGTGCACTGTTAGAGGCGGAAGAGCGGGTCTTTATTGAGGTGCGCGATTCGGAAATGCAGCTGCAAGTTGGCGGATTCTTGAATTCTGAAGGCATTGATCCCATGCGCATAGATTTTTTTGATATTCCAAACAATGCATCTTGGGTGCGCGACCACGGGCCGATCTTTGTGTGGAATGAAAAACTCACCCTAACAAACTGGGAATTCAACTGCTGGGGCGGCAAGTACCCGCCATGGGATTTAGATAATGCGGTACCTCATAAAATCGGCGCTGCACTTGACCTGCCGGTTGTTGACGGCGGCATGGTACTCGAAGGCGGAGCAATCGATGTAAACGGCAAAGGAACGCTACTCACAACTGAGAGCTGCTTGCTCAATCAAAATCGCAATCCGAATCTATCAAAGCAAGATATTGAGGCGCGGCTGCGCGACTATCTTGGCGCAACAAATGTTATTTGGCTGCCAGAAGGAATTGAAGGCGACGATACCGACGGGCACATTGATGACATTGCACGCTTTGTAAATCCAACCACAATCCTCTGCTCTGTGGAGCCGAATCCTACAAGTCCAAATCATCAAATTTTAAAGCGCAATTTTGAGATTCTGCAGGCCGCGCGCGATCAAGATGGTAACGCGCTTACTATAGTAGAGATGCCAATGCCGCAGCCGGTTATTCATGAGGGAGAAATTCTTCCGGCCAGTTACGCCAACTTTTATATTGCAAACTCCGCTGTTTTACTACCGACCTTCCGCTGCCCCGAAGATGAAATTATGAAAGAAATATTAGAAGCATACTTCCCCAATCGAAAAATTATCGGTATCGACTGTGTCGATTTGGTTTGGGGGCTAGGTACGCTACACTGTTCTACACAGCAACAACCACTTGAGTAAAAAAACTCATTTTGCAATTTTTTTAATTCTATTACGTTTCAGGAACAATGAAAAAAATATATACGCTCCTCGCAACACTCGTTATTATCGGTGCACTTACTCCATTAGTAGGCGCAGAGAGTCTTTTTCCAGATGCCGATACACATATCTATAATGAACCAATTCATTTTCTTAAAGAGCATAAATTTGTCAGCGGGTATCCGGACGGTACGTTTGGTCCGGAAAATCAGCTCAACCGAGCCGAACTCGTAACAATTCTAGTCACACAGGCCAATCCTCCAATACCTAGCACCACATGCTTCCCGGATGTACCGGTCGATGCATGGTATGCGCGCTTTGTCTGTTATGCAAAATCAAAAGGTATTGTGGCGGGCTATCCCGATGGCAACTTCGGTCCGGCCAATACTGTAAACTTTGTTGAAGCGGTTGTTATGATGAATCGTCTTTTCGGAATTGATTTTTCTACAGCGAGTAATCCATGGTTTCGTGACGGCGTAGAAAAAGCGAGCACTTCAAATCTTATTCCGCACGATATTACGAGCTTTGCGCTAAAAATTACACGCGCACAAATGGCCGAGATGATGACTCGTTTTGTAAAAAACGATGATAATACTTTGGCTGAATATTTAGGATCGGCATACGACCGACCACATAGCTATGCGGCAATTGAGAGCGGCACCAATGCAATTGCAGTATATGTTGCACGTGATTCCGCACAAGAGCCCAAGGTTAAGCAAAATCCAACATCTGGAAGCGCCAGCAATAATCAAACTGGGGGCAGCAGCGGCGGTACTACAACGGGAAGTGGGACAAATGGAACAAGCGGAACAACAAATGATGCAGGAACAACAGGCTCCACAAACAGTGGCACTAATACCGGCACAAATGGCGGCACAAATACTGGAGGAACAGGCACTCAAACTCTTTCTTATCTTGCAACCAATATTCAATCTGCGGATTATGGAAGTACCAGCCCGGTCTATGCCAATGTATTTAAACAAGGCAGCCACTACCTAACGCAAAGTGCTAGTTCAAATCAGCCCTGGGATACCGGTGAGGCAGACCAGCTTATTCTTGATACGAACGGCTGGGTGCGCTCTATTCCTAATTCTCTTACTGCAGATAGTTATGCTGTATTTATGATGGGGAATGGCGGGTACAATATCGCCGGTGATTATCATATTTATTGGGATGGCGAAGGCACTATTACATTTCCATTCACCAATCAATCGGATATTCGATCATCGCAAATTACTGCAAATGGAGGACACGTTGTTATTAGCATGCCCGGTACACATGATGGATTTCTCTTAAAAGTAAGTAATATTGATCCAAATAACACTGGCAACTATGTCCGCAACATCCGCGTTATTGCGCCGGGCTCACAAGACGGCGATATCTTTACGCAGTCATTCTTGAATGAGATTCGTAATTACCGCGCCGTTCGCTTTATGCAATTTATGCGCACCAACGATGTACTCGAACCTGTTATGGAGCGCTTTCGTAATACGGGCGTTCTCGAAGAAATCGGATGGGAAGAGCGGGTAAAAATGAACGATCATAACTGGTCGGACGGACCGATAGAGATGACTTTTGAACTGGCGGCACAGGCAGGTATTGATCCATGGATTACATTTCCGGCACACGTGAGCGATGAGTATATCGAAGAATCGGCTCGTGCTGCACGGGCGCGCCTCGGCAACGGATCACAAACAATTTATGTAGAATATTCTAATGAGGTATGGAATGGAGGCTATCCGTATTCCCTCTCTGGAGAGTATGTACGAGAAAGCGCATACCGCGACTGGCCAGATACGCGTTCGCTCGATGCATTTACGGTACAAATGAACTGGTTTGGAAAACGTACCGCAGATATTTGCCGTACCTGGAAACGCGTTTGGTCAGAGGGCACCGATCAATCAGGGCGGATTAACTGTGTCATGGCAAGCCAAATCGGCGGCGATTACGTACATGAACAGGCACTCGACTGCCCGCTTGCCGTGGCCCGAGGCGCGCGGCCATGTTATGAGCAGATCGACTCACTTGCAACCGCACCATATTTTGGTGGCGGAGGTGATTTAGGTGAATTCAATGAGACAAATACAGCGCGTGTTCGCCAGTGGATGCAAGAGCCGGATGGCGGCTTCGCCTCATTATTTGCGGCACTCGATACACGCATAGATGAAATGTTTGGATATATCGAAGCGGATGCGGCATTTTTGGCAAACAAACCAGCATATTCAAATATTGAGATGATCGCATACGAAGGGGGGCAACACCTTGTTTGGGATCCCGCATCGCACGAGCGCGATGCATCGGATAATTTAGTGCATGAAGACCTCATCAATTTCTACAGAGATGCAAGCCGGCATGCACGTATGAAAACTGCATATGACCGCTATTTAGCAGGATGGGTTGCGCGTGGCGGCAAACTCTTTGCACATTACACGCACATCTACCTGCCTACTATTTGGGGCAATTGGGGTGCACGTGAGCACTTCTTACAAACAGCAAATCCTGCAGATGGCGCAAACTATTCGCCAAAATATCACGCACTTCTTGAGTTTGGACAAAGCGGTGCGCAAATTGCGGTTACAAATCCGGATCCTCAGCCAAATCCAACCCCAACCCCAACACCTGCACCAGCACCTACACCAGCGCCTGAACCCGAGCCTACACCAGACCCAAATCCAACTCCAAGCGATCCGCCACAAGGTCTTGTTGCCCATTGGAACTTTAATATTTCCGGCAGCTCACCGGCTTTACCAAATACCGTAAGTTCAAATTATGCCGGCACAGCGAGCGGCAGCGTAACGTGTAATGGCACCGCCTGTACCTTTGGTCCCGGCAGTGCATACAATGTGAGTAGCTATCCCCTGCCCCAAGATGCACCCAACGGCGCAACCGGTGCAACTTGGATCAAATTGCCCGAAACCGGCCCCAACGCCCGCGAACAATTTGTCTGGGAAATGGGCGCAGAAAATTTCGCACTTAAATACTTCTCCGGTGGCAGCGGCTTTCACTGTATTGTGCGCAAAAGCGATGAGACATTCTTCTTCAACTTAGATTTTAATACCTTTCAACCGCAAGCAAACACTTGGTACCATCTCGCCTGCGTTTTTGAACGCAATGCAGACGGCAGCGGTTTTGTAAAATTTTATGCAAATGGCTCAGAAGTTACGAGCGAACGTGTTACCGTAACCGGCTTTGACCGCTTTTTGGATGAACCTTCAAAAGGCATGGGCATTGCCTGCCGCTTTCCCTTTCCCGGCGTCTGCAGTACAGAAGGCACGCAAGGGATAGAAATGGACGATCTTAAAATTTACAATCAAGCATTAAACGCAAGCCAAGTACAAAGCTTATACCAAGCCGGACGCTAATTATTGTTTTTTCGCCTCAAATTAAGCACAATGTGATCATGAAAGATCCTAAATTCAACAAACTCTCAGCGGGTGTTAAAAAGCTCATAGTTATAAGTGGCGGCGACGGCGCGGGCAAAACGGCCAAGGGCACACTCAGCTCATATGTGAAGAAAAGCAAAACACCGGTGAGTGCCTTTGCCGAGCGTACTCTTAATCACTGTAATGGCGGCGCAACATATCAAGCGGCGCTCTGGCTTAAAGATCATTTAGATCGCGGCGGGAAATTGGTTGTTACCATTGCCGGCGCACTCAGCTCGTTCCAAGTGGGTGTGATGCTTGCAGAGCTCATCCGGCAAGACAAGGTGCACTTGATTTCGGCAACCGGCGCGAATCACGAAGAGTCCTACTACCGCTACGTTGCTCACTCGCACTACGCCTATATTCCGCGCTATACAGAGTTAACGCCCGAGCAAGAAGCAGAGCTGCGCGATGCAGGCTTTCGCCGCATTACCGATACTTTTTTACCAGAAGATGAGAGCGTGCGCATTATGGAGCCGCACCTCTTACAAATGTGGCAAGAGGCGCAATCAAATGGTGAGCGCTACTTCCCGCACGAATATTTTCGCCGCCTCTATGCTAAGAAGCTTATCAAACCCGATGCGAAAGCAAATCCAGATGACAGCTGGACCTACGCCGCATACAAAAAAGATATTCCAATTGTGGTGCCAGGCTTTGAAGATTCTACTATGGGCAACATCTTTGCCAGCTACACGTATAGCGGCAAACACCGCAAAGACAAATCGGTCATGCTCGACCCTACCATTATGAAGAGCGGACTCGAGTACTTTACCTGGCTCTACGACTGGTACATGGAGGCCTCAAAAAAATCACCTATAGCCTTTCTGCAACTGGGCGGCGGCATTGCGGCTGACTTCCCTATCTGTGTGGTGCCCTCAATTAAGCACGATTTACAACTGCATAATAAAGTGCGCGACTGGGCGGGCTTTGTAGAGATAGGCTCGTCACCAATGTCGTACGGCTCGTACTCGGGCGCCGGAGGCAAAGAAAAAATTACCTGGGATAAGCTTTCAACAAAAAGTTATTATCAAGTTATTCAAAGCGATGTGACTGTTGCTTTTCCTTGGATTGCGGCGGTGCTACTGGGATTGTAAACTGCAACCATGCAGCGCGGCGTAGCAACATTCACTCTCGATTATGGCAAGTGTCCCCCCTGGCTTTTTGAGCGCATGGTAAAACTGGGGCGCGAGATGACGCATGTGATTGTGGCGGAGTTTGGGCCGGATGAATTTGTAGCGCGCATTGCCGATCCAGTCTGGTTTCAGGCGCTCGGTACGGTGCTGGCCTTTGACTGGAATGCGAGCGGGCTGACTACTATTTTAACCGCAGCTTTAAAAGAGGCGATTCGCGGGCACGAGAACGATTTGGGTCTATATATCTGTGGCGGCAAAGGCAAGACATCGCGCAAGACCCCGCAAGAAATTCAGAACTGGGGCGAGCGGGCCTGGCTCACGCCGCGGCATATTCGCACGCTAGATTACAACTCGCGCATGACTGCCAAAGTTGACAGTGCGCTCATTCAAGACGGCTATGATCTGTATCATCACTCGCTCTTTTTTTCAGGCAACGGTGCGTGGGCCGTGGTGCAGCAAGGGATGAATAAAAAGAAGAAATCAGCGCGGCGGTATCACTGGTATTCAAACAATGTGAAAGATTTGGTTTGTGAGCCGCACACGGCGATTTCTTCGCAAGCTACCGAGCGAAATGTTTTGAATTTAACCGCACGCGAAAGCACCAGCACCCGCAATCTCTCTGCTGAATTTGTGAACCGCGGCTTTTGGGGATTAATGAAAGACATTCAGCTGCTGCGTAAACACTCAAGCTCGCTCAGCCGCATGGCAAAATATGAGGATATAAACGGTGATCAGCTGACACTTTTACAGCTGGAAGATACGGAATTCAGCGCGCATCCGGTGCTGACAGAAAATTTTATCCACAATAAATATTTGGACCGCATTTTATATAAATTGTGCGATGAAAAACCCGAAAGCTATGAAGCTGTACTGCGGACCGAAGGTGTTGGGGGCAAGACGATGCGCGCACTTTCCCTCGTTGCAGAAATTATTTACGGGGCTGAACCAAGTTATACCGATCCGGCACGCTACAGCTTTGCGCACGGCGGAAAAGATGCCACGCCGTATCCTGTTGACCGCCGCACCTACGACAATACCATTCGCATTATGAAAAAAGTTGTAGAGCGCACCAAATTACCGCGCAACGAGCAGCGGAATATTTTAGGCCGGCTGGATGGCCGCAGCTAGCGATAATCCGGATTCTCAAAATCGAATCTGCAGCCGGCATCCCACTCAGAACGCTGATTACCATGCGCCGGAATACCGCCGTGATCTTTTATCATACGGGCAAGATGCATGAGATTCCATGTCATAAAGGTTGTATTCCGATTCGTAAAATCATTCTCCGGCCCGCCCGAGCCTTCATCTAAATACGATGGACCTGGACCGGCTTCGCCGAGCCACGCTGCATCTGCTTGCGGCGGAATCACATATCCCAAGTGCTGTAGTGAGTAGAGAATATTCATGGCACAATGCTTGGCACCATCTTCATTTCCGGTAATTAATACACCGCCAACGCGACCATAGTATGCATACTGACCCTGCTCGTTTAAATCACCGGAATTTGCATAAAGCCGCTCGATCACCTTAGTGCAGATCGAACTTTTTTCACCAAGCCAAATCGGTGTACCGAGGACTAAAATATTCGCAGCCTTTACCTTTTCGTATATTTTCGGCCAATCATCTTTATCCCAGCCATGCTCAGTCATATCTCCCCACACACCATATGCAATATCAAAATCGACAGGGCGCAAAACCTCCACGCTCACGCCGTTTTTCTCCATAATCATTTTTGAGATATCGATAAGCCCCTGCGTATGTGAAAGTTCCGGCGATTTTTTCAGCGTGCAGTTTAGAAAGAGCGCCTTCAAATCACTAAAATCTGTCTTATTTGTATGACAGAGCTCTTCCTGTTTTTTGTTGAGCTGCATACAAACTAGTGTACCACATGCTCTAAAAGAGCAAGAAATAACCCGCGATCATAATCGCAACGTCAGCAAAAATATGGCTAATCCAAGGCCCCAGCAGACTTTTGGTTTTGTAATAGAGCCAGCACCAAAAAAGTCCTATACCAATAATCGCGGTACCAAAGAGCATCGTAATCCAAAAAGGAAAAAACTGTGAAAGTACAATAAAGTGATGACTTGCAAAAGCAATACTGCCGATGAGCGCCGCGGTAACCGGCTGAAATTTCAGCATAAGCCCCCGGAAAATAAACCAGCGCCAGTAGTACTCTTCAATGAGCGAGTGAGCGAGAGATAAAAAAACTGCAAAAAGAATATAGTGCTCAAGAAAATTGAGCTCCTGTGCCTTTTGTAAAAATTGCGGCGCGAACTGCGCAAAAAAATCCTGAAAGAGAAAAAAGGTACTGAGCATAAGCAGCGCAATTGCAATACCGGCAAGCAAGCCATACCCGAAAGACACCGCACGTTCCGGACGTGCATGCATCCGCCACAAAAGACCAACGCCCATCCACCACACCAACGGCCAAATCAAAATCAATATCTTTGTTGCACTATAAATCGCCTGCGCAAAACCGCTCTCTGCAAAGATCACAAAATATAAAATCGCGCCAATAAGCTGAAAGACGAGACCGGGGAAAACTCCAAAATAAATCAGCTTATTTTCTTTTGTCATACGCTAAGTAAGCAAGCAATTCATATAGTATCATGCAACTTGCATGAAGGTAATATTCAAAAATGAGGCTAAAGAATTACTGAGCCGCGGACACCGCATTAAATTTGCAATTTTTAAAGATGGCGAGAACATGCGCGCAATCCTCTTTCCTTCGGACACTATCCACGCCGATGCAGTTAAAGAAGAGCTGTTGCAACTTCCCCACTTAGAATTTATAGGCGCCGGCGCACTTGCAAAACATGCCGAACCGATGTGGGGCTCGCAGAGCTGCGAAGATGAATTCGGCTACGACCGGCCCGGTAATGAAGAAATACCCGGAAGCGAAACTGTACCAAAAAGTGACGCCGTAAAAATCTTAACACAATTGTGGCAACTAATAACAAGCGATCGTCTCTGAATCGGTTGTTGTACTGGTAATGCGGCAAATCACCCAGCGCGCAGTACCACCAGCAATATCCGGACCATTAAATGTCGAACCGGTGCCATTTGTTAAATCAATCAAATTCGCAGCCGTACCATTGTTCGCAACAAAAAATTGAAACACATCGCCAGCTTGCGGACGTGCACCAGAGGATGGCATGCCGGTAGCGGGTAATTGACGCACGAGACCGGCTGCACCTTGTGCTGTTGGCATAGTAAAAGTTCGTGTTGCTGTTGGTGTCATAACAAATATTCCAGCATCAAGGATCTGTGCCACGGTCGGAGTTGCGTTACTATCAGCCAAGGCGACTGGAGCAGTTGGCTTATTGGCAATAGTAATTCTGGCACTACCCAAGCGGATGCCGCCCGGCACACCAGTACTGCCTGCAGTACCACCTTGTATATTTACGTGACCTCCATCATTCACTTGTGTTCCGCTCGCACTTCCACCATTAATACTCACATATCCCCCATCTGCACCATGCTCGCCATAAGGATCATCTGCATTTTGTATTCCGCCATTACCGCCGCGAATTGTAAGTACACCGCCCCAGCGTCCTTTACCACCATCACCAGAACTGCCATCCCCGGCACGTAATGTTGTTGCACCGCCTTG
>Ga0066640_10001486_pt1 | contig 14025 bp, 12 predicted proteins | sample CryGeyCG2114_020_2_FD_59505 | JGI IMG/M metagenome (GOLD analysis project Ga0066640, IMG submission 59505) | Groundwater microbial communities from aquifer - Crystal Geyser CG11_big_fil_rev_8/21/14_0.20 | ecosystem: Environmental > Aquatic > Deep subsurface > Groundwater | place: USA: Utah... | reverse complement strand
ATTGAGGGTTATAGTATGAAATCTAATGTTGAAATTGCAAAACAACTTGGCTATATTAAAACCAATAAAGGCACACTAATAACGGCTGAACAAATGAAAAATTACCCCAGTGATAAAATAGTTGTTCTCTGCACCGGCGCTCAAGGTGAGGGCAGGGCTGTATTAATGAGAATAGCTAATCGTGAACACAGAACAATTAGAATTGAAAAAGATGATACAGTAGTATTTTCATCATCTGTTATCCCCGGCAATGAAAGATCTGTCCAAAAATTAAAAGATTCCATGTATAGATTAGGGGCCAATGTTATTCACTACCAGATGATGGATATTCATGCTGGTGGTCACGCTCGTAAAGAAGATTTGAAATTAATTATAAACTTAGTCAGACCGCAATACTTTATTCCGATTGAAGGTAATCATTCATTTTTAAAGATACACGCCAAGATTGCTGAAGAAGCTGGCGTTGATCCAAAGAAAATATTTGTTGCAGACAATGGACAAGTTATGGAATTCACAAAAACTGGTGGTAGATTAACCAATCAAAGAATACCTTCAGATTATGTATTTGTAGATGGACTTGGCGTTGGTGACGTATCTAATGTCGTCTTAAGAGATAGACAAGTTATGGCTGGTGACGGAATGCTTGTTGTAATTGCTACCATTGATTCAAAAACTGGTAAACTACTTCAATCTCCAGATATTATTTCACGTGGATTTATCTACATGAAAGAAAATAAACAATTAGTTGAACAAACCCGCTCTAAAGTTAAAGCTGTACTTAAAGAAAATAATCCCAAGCAAGCAGCCAATGATATGTATTTGAAAGATAAGATACGTAATGAAATAGGACAGTTTCTATTTGCTAAAACAAAAAAACGTCCAATGATACTACCTGTATTAATAGAAGTATAAGTGCGACTATTAATAAAATATGCTAAAATATATACATGAAAGATAAGCAAAAAATATTGTTTTCAGGCATTCAACCAACCGGTAATATACACATTGGTAATTATTTAGGCGCATTAAAGAACTGGGTAGACTTACAAGAAAATTATCAAGGAATATATTCTATTGTTGACTGGCATGCATTAACCATTGATCAAGACCCAAAGAAATACAAAGCTAGGGTTTTAGAAACTGCTATTGATCTATTAGCTATTGGTATTGATCCGAAGAAATCCATTCTCTTTATACAATCACAAGTGACTGGTCATACCGAATTAGCTTGGATCTTTAGCACCTTAACTCCCATCACCGAATTAGAAAGGATGACACAGTATAAGGATAAATCCAAACAGAATAAACATAATATTAATGCTGGGCTATTTAATTATCCAGTATTACAATCCGCAGATATATTATTATACAAAGCAGAATTTGTTCCAATTGGTGACGATCAGGCACAACACATTGAACTTGCCAATATTATTGGCAGAAAATTCAATAATAAATATGGTCAATATTTTAATGCTATTAAACCAATGCTAACTAAAGGTGCCCGTATTATGTCTCTAACAAAACCAGAGAAAAAAATGAGCAAGTCTTTAGGTGAAAATAACTATATTGCCTTAAGAGATGACCCAGATACAATTCGTAATAAAGTTAATAAAGCTGTTACAGATACTGGTCCAGCTGCAGAAGATAAGAAGTCCTTAGGTGTACACAATTTATTTGAATTAATGCATCTATTTACAGACGATGAAACGGTCGCAAAATATGACAAACAATACAATGAAGGCACTATTAAATATTCTGAAATGAAATCTGAACTAGCAGAGGCCATCATAAAAACACTTGAACCAATTCAAAAAAGAATTAAAGAGCTAGAAATGAAACCAGGGAAAGTCGAAGCAATTCTAGCTAAAGGTGCTAAGAGAGCACAAGCTATAGCTAATCAGAATATGGAAACAATACGAGAAATTGTTGGACTACTAAAATAGTATTATACAAAAAAACAGAGGGTGAATTTTCACTCTCTGTTTTTATTATATCCTACTAAATATTATTCTTTCTTGGGTAAAAAATATTCTTTCTTAACCTGCACGATGCCACCCAATCCCCACCAAATAGCAACAAAGAAGAATAAGCCGCCAACGAATGGTAGGGAGACTAAAACAATCAAAATAAATAGTCCTAATAATAATGCCCAAGGCCATATCATTTTCCAATTTAATTTAACTGCTGTCCATCTGCCAATAAGCAAGGCTGAATAAATATTAGCAATGAATAGCAATACCACGTATGATGCTACTAATATTATTGCTATTGGCAAGCCAATAATCGTAATAGCAAATACTAAGGCAAGTATTGGAATAACAATAAAGGAAACCAACCCCCATAACATTGCTTTAATAGGATCTTCTTTCATTTTCTTTATTACAAATATAGTTGGCCTCTTAACAAGACTTAATAAAACTAAACCTAATAAAAATAGACTTAACAGTTTAATAAATCTGCCCACAAAATAGCCTGCATTATCGTATCTAGAAAAATCTTTAACTTTAGTTTCTGTATAATTAATATCTCCACCGATAAGAGCATTTTCATCAATTTCAGCTTCAATAACTGATTCATAATTTAAATTACCTCTTATCTCAGCAGTATTAGATATGGTTAACTTATCTACTTTAATATTTGTATGTGTTAATTTGCCACTAATAAATAGCGATTCTGTAGCTCCATCTAAATTACCAGAAATATTACCACGTGACTCAATTTGTCTGGCAAACATTAATGCGGTTGCTCCAATATTAGACTTATCATTTAAATATATTGCTTCACCGGCAATAGTTACAGCTCTTTTAATATTACCATCAACGGTTATTTTTTTGGCGGCTATACGAATATTACCATCAATCGTACCTGTAATTCTAACATTCTCAGCAGCTGCTAATACATCACCATTAACATTACCATTAATAATAATACTATTTCCAGCGGCAATTATATCCCCATTAACATCACCGTCAATTATCAACTGTTCCCCTGCCCAATATATATTTGCATTATATTCCTCCCCCTCAGATAAAAAGAAATTAGCACTATTAGCAAATATTATTACTGGGATGGCAAGCAATAACAGTATGCTTAAACTCAATAAAACTTTCCTCATAATATATTAATTAAAATAATAAGATATAATTATAGCAAAACTATGCCTTTTTGGCGATTAATACCAAATTCTTACCCGTCCACCAATTACCAATACCATCCTTATTTGAATAGTAACACTCAATAACTTCAAAGCCCACCCTCTCAGCAACTTTAATTAACTTCCTTTTAGTATAATTATGGTAATACCTATAAATCACCTTATCTTTGGTGTGCCAAGGGACCAAAATGTCATCCCAATCATAATTGGTAAATATATTTCTAATATTATTAACAAGCCATAAAAAGAAATACTTTTTCTGCTTTAAATTCCATGTTGTTAATAGTAAATACCCACCAACTTTTAATCTATTATGAAACTCTTGTAACTTTTCTTCTCGCAAATGTTTACCTGGTAAGTGATGCCAAGAAGCAATGGCGAATATTTTATCAAAGGAAGTATAGGGAATATCACTACCAACTTGCCAATCAAGGTCTGGGTATGTCGCTTGCGCTTTTTGTATCAATCCCCTACAATTATCAATACCTAAATAACTAATATTCATATTAGTAAATAGTTGATACAAACGACCATTACCACAACCCCAATCTAATACCCTATCTCCATCTTTAACAAAAGTGGCTAATCTAGTTGTATCATCCCACTGTTTCTGACGAGTATGAGAAAAACTAGTAGCTAAATAATCATATTCATCATTAACTTTTTTTAATAATAATTCTTCTAAATCTTTTTTCATAATGACTAATTTACAGAATGTAATATTACAATTAATAAAGGAAAAACCTGCTAATCTGGCAGAATTTTTAAATGTGAAAAGGAAGGTCTGTAATTCATTTAATCTCACTCTTCCTTCTAATGCTACTTTACTTTCTACATACCGTCAATTGTTAAAACAAAGGAAGATTAAGCAAAATAGATACATAGAAAACTTCTTAATTAAGGGTCCGGTACGAACCTTATCCGGAGTTAGCGTTATTACAGTTTTAACAAAACCATGGCCTTGTCCCGGTGGTTGCGTCTATTGTCCACTAGAACCGAATATGCCTAAAAGCTACCTATCTAATGAACCAGCTGCTCAAAGAGCTGTTAGAAATGCTTTTAATCCCTTTACTCAAGTGCAACAAAGAATACATGCTTTAGAAGCCAATGGTCATGCTGTAGATAAAATTGAAATATTAGTCCTCGGAGGATCTTGGTCTGCCTATCCAGAACAATACCAAACTTGGTTTATTGGCAGACTATTTCAAGCTTGTAATACCTTTGACAAGAAAAATAGAACCTATAAAGGCATAAGCAAAGAACAAAAAATTAATGAAAATGCTAAGTATAAAATTATTGGTTTAACTTTAGAAACTAGACCAGATTTAATTGACGACAAAGAATTGATACGCATGCGTAATTTAGGTTGTACTAGAGTTCAACTTGGCATTCAACATACAGATAATAATATATTAAAATATATCAATCGTGGGCACACCATTGAACAATCAATTGAGGCCACCAAACAACTTAAACAAGTCGGTTTAAAAGTTGATCATCATTATATGCCAGATTTACCCGGTTCAACACCGGCTAAAGATTTAAAGATGTTTCAATATGTTTATTCATCTCCAGATTTAGCACCCGATCAAATTAAAATATATCCTTGCATTGTTAATGAATATGCACCATTATTTAAATGGTTCAAAAATGGTCAGTATAAACCATACTCCGATGAAAAACTAAAAGAACTATTAATAAAAGTTAAACAAATTACTCCCCCTTGGATTAGAATTAATAGATTAATTAGGGATATTCCAAAAGAAAGCATAGAAGCTGGTAATGACATTACTAATCTTAGACAGCTAATACAATTAGAAATGAAAAAACGTAAACTTGAATGCCAATGTTTACGCTGTCGTGAATCTAGAACAGTTACAGATAAAGCCAACAAAGCTAAATTATTCATTAGAAAATATCCTGCTTCAGAAGGAATAGAATTCTTTTTAAGTTATGAATCACCTGACAAAAAGACTGTTTATGGATTCTTAAGATTACGCATTAATAATAATATAGACAATATATTCCCTGAACTTATTAATGCCTCTCTAGTTAGAGAATTGCACGTCTATGGTCAAATGACGCCCGTTTATGGTGAAAATAGTGATGAAGAAGTGGGTTTACAACAAACTCAACATTTGGGACTGGGTAAAAAATTAATGTTGGCAGCCGAAGCAATAACTCGTAAAAATAAATTAAATAAAGTGGCTGTCATATCTGGTATTGGCGTCAGGAACTATTACAAAAAACTGGGCTATAAACTAGAAGGTACATATCTGACAAAAGAATTGACTAAATAATCTATTTGCTGTAAAAATAATATATGCCCCGTTACAAGTGGTGACGGAGCAATCCATTCACAAATTAACACTTGTAACGGGGTATGATATACGTTTCTCTAGAATATAAATAATAGATTGAATCTCAGCCTTAACAATTGGCCTACTTTATAGTAGACTGGAAGATGTTAGGGTTTTTTATTTACTAATATAATTATATGTTAAAAAATTTATCTGCAGTTGATCCGGAAATATATAAATCAATAAAATCTGAACTTTACAGACAACAAAATGGCCTTGAGATGATAGCTTCTGAAAACTTTGTATCTGAAGCAGTCCTGGAAACAATGGGCACGCCCTTAACCAATAAATATGCTGAAGGTTATCCTAATAAAAGATACTATGGTGGTAATGAATTTATTGATCAATGTGAAGACATGGCTCGTGAAAGGGCCAAGAAACTATTTAATGCTGAACATGCTAATGTTCAACCACACGCTGGCAGTCAAGCTAATATGGAAGCGTATTTTGCTGTCTTAGAACTGGGCGACACCATCTTAGCTATGGACTTAAGTTCGGGTGGCCATTTAACACACGGACACCCAGTTAATTTCTCAGGTAAGTTCTATAACGTAGTTCACTATGGAGTAAATAAAGATACTCAACAAATAGACATGGATGAGGTTAGAAAGATAGCTCTTGAAACAAAACCAAAATTAATATTAGCTGGTGCTTCTGCTTATCCTCGAATAATAGACTTTAAAGCCTTTAGAGATATAGCCGATGAAGTTAATGCTTACTTTATGGTAGATATGGCACATATAGCTGGTTTAATAGCTGCCAAACTTCATCCAGATCCAATACCTTATGCAGATATTGTTACAACTACTACTCATAAAACATTGCGCGGTCCTCGTGGTGCAATGATTTTATGTAAACAAGAAGATAGAATTAAACCAAATGATAAAAAGAATTTAGCTCAAAAAATAGACTCAGCTGTCTTTCCTGGTATGCAAGGTGGACCATTAGAACATATCATTGCTGCCAAAGCTGTATCTTTTCTTGAAGCCTTACAACCAGAATTTATTGAATACCAAAAGCAAGTAATCGCTAATGCTAAAACTTTGGAAGAAGTCTTTAAAGCCAACGATATTACTATGGTGTCTGGTGGCACGGATAATCACTTACTATTATTAGATTTAAGTAATTTAAATATTTCTGGTCAACAAGCAGAAACAGCCTTAGATAATGTTGGTATTTATACTAATAAAAATATGGTTCCTTTTGACAAGCGCAAGCCGACTGATCCTTCTGGCATTAGACTCGGAACGGCAGCTTTAACAACCCGCGGGCTAAAGGAAGAAGACATGAATAAAGTTGGACAAATGATTGTAGATGTATTAAAAAATATAAATAGTGAAGAAGTTAAAAATACAGTTATTAAACAAGTGAAAGAAATATTAACTAACTTCCCCTTATATCCTAATCTAGATATATAATGGAATTAATAGACGGTAAAAAAATAGCCGCTGAGATAACTCAAGAAGTGGCAGATAATATTTTAAATAAGACGCTTAAAGTTGGTTTAGCTGTTATTTTAATTGGTAATGATCCAGCCTCACATCTATATGTTAAATTAAAGAAAAAGGCCTGTGAAAAAGTTGGCATTAATTTTCACCTATACAGATTTCCAGATGACACAGATACTAATGAAATAATTGAAGCAATTGAATTTCTAAATATAGACGATGAAGTAAATGCTATTCTAGTACAGCTACCGTTGCCAAAAGAATTAGATACAAAAAAAATAATAGCCTCAATTGATCCCAAAAAAGATGTTGATGGTTTTCATCCAGATAATATACAAAAATATATTAATGGTGATACTAATTGGTTACCGGGACTTAATGAAGGTATTAATATTTTACTTGCCAGCACTAAGCAAGAATTAATAGATAAGGAAATATGTATATTAGCTAATAGTGACGAATTTGCTGAACCATTAGAAAAATACTTCTTAAAACAAAATATAAAGGCTAGTCACGTTCACCTAAAAGATAATAATTGGATAGACAAAGTTAAACAAGCAGATGTATTAATCGTTGCAGTCGGAAAACCGTTATTAATTACTGACGAGAATATTAAGGATGATGCTATTATAATTGATGTGGGAACAAATAGATTGCCTGGCGATACCATAGTTGGTGATGTAGATTTTGATAGTGTGGCGGACAAGTGCTCATACATTACACCTGTTCCAGGCGGAGTTGGACCAATGACAATTGCCATGCTATTAAAGAATGCTACTAAATTAGCTCAATAGAAATAATCAAACAAAAAAACAGATAGTACCTGTTTTTTTGTATTTACAAATTATAACAACTTTTCTTGAAAAGAATCGGACGCTCCTAATACATCAATATCAAATATCCTATCTATAGCAAATTCCTTATTCAAACCAGATTTATGCTCAAAAGCCTTTAATTTATCACCGATAATCTCCTTAACATCAATTTCTTTTTTAACCCTCTCCTCTTCTCCACGACCTAAATAATCTATAGTAATCTTATGACCAAATTTTAAAGCCTCTTCTAATATATCCATAACAGTCTTATCTTGTTTCCAACGAACTGGTATGGCTGTTTTTTGTCCCTTATCCGTAAACCAAATATGGCCATGATGTAAACCATATTCATAAACCTCCTTTGTAATACGAACATCGTCTAAACAATATTTAATAAGTTTATCCCATTCTTTATTTCGGTAATACCAAATAGCGTCCAAACCACTACCAGACTTTCCTTCACCTAAGCTAGATACAGCAACTGAATCTAATTTCAATCTATGTCCACGAGCATGAACTATTTCTTCCAATATATCTAAATGGGGTACTCTGGATAATTTCCAACGAAAATAAGGTTGTAATACAGCAAAGTCAAAACTCTTACTATTAAAGCCAATCACTAGACTAGCTTTCTTTAACCAATCTTCTAATTCAGCAAATTCAGATTCACGAAATGTTTTATACTCATCCCTATCATATGAATAAACACCCACTACAGATATTTCTAAAAGATGAGCGTTTTGTTGCCCACCAACTTCATCAAATGATTTCTTTGTTTCTAAATCTAATACTAATTTATCTGCCATATTTTGAGTAAAAAAATGTCCCGCATTAATCTATGTGATTATTACGGGACAATGTATAATAAATAATCTATTCTAACACTTGGTCTGGAGCGGGTTCTGTTACTTCACCTTCTACTGGTGGTAACACTTCTTCAACGCCGTCAACTATAGTTCCGTCATTTACAGTCTCATCAACTGGAACGTCAGCTGGCACATCTGAGATATCTTCAGCAGGTACAGTTCCATCATCTACCATAGCTGCCTGTTCATCAAGTAAAGTTTGATCTGGTGAAACTACTTCTCCGGTCCATTGCCAACTATTCAAAATAGCATTAAAAAACTGTACTGCAGAATCCCGCGCTCCTCCAAAACTTTCAGCCGTAACAACAATAACCTGATCATTAACTGGCATATATATAACCGATTTAATATCTCCTGGATTTGCTTCTGTATTATCTTGTAAAATCATTGCTCCAGATACTGTTCCAAATATTGCCTGTTGAGCCGTTGTCGCATCAATATTATTTTTAGCCAACCATTCAGTCGAAGTTAATTTATCTGGATTGGCGACACGACCAATCTCAATCTTAGCCCTTTGTTCTGGCTGTGCTTCAGCTGGATTATAGCTATAGAATATAGCCGCACCATCTCTTTCTTCACCAGTCCAAAAATCTGGAATCTGTAACTGATACAATTGATCTGGACTTTGATATGGTACAAACACCACTTCTTGTCCTTTATCTTGAGCAGCCGTATCAGCCGCTGGCATCTCATCCACATTTTCTGGCTCTTCATTCATAGTTAAGCCAATTCTACTCCAACCATCTGTTGAATCTAAATAAATTGCCCCTCCAACAATTACAACTACTAATATAAATGAAATTAGTAATATTAGCGTAGAAATTAGTCCTTTTTCGTTATTCATTTTCTTTTATTAATTATTTTATGGCCTTCACAGTTAATATTTTAGCATATTTCAGCCAATTTTGAAAATATTATAAATCATCAATATCTGGCAATATACTGCTCCTATTACCCTCCTCATCTACTTGAATAATCACGTCATCTCCATCATAACTATCATCAATCCGTCCTCTTTCTAATTTCTTCTGATCTAATTCTAAAATTAATTGGGACATTTGATTCAACGAACCATCAAAGCCCCCAATTAAGGGATAAGTTAAGTACAAATATTTTTGTGCTCTAGTTGCGGCCACATAAAATAGTCTTCTTTCTTCTTCCAGACCACCAGCCTCTGTCAAAGCTCTTTGATTGGGAAAGCCAGACTCCACCATGTTTATTACAAACACAGATTCCCATTCCAAACCCTTGGCCTGATGAACGGTAGATAATATTAATTTAATTTCATCTGTCGGATCAACCTGACCCTGTTTTACACCGAAGCCTTCTTGCAAGGTAACCTCATCTACAAATTTATTTAAATCATCATAACTATCTGCATATAATGACAATTGTTCTAAATCATCTAATCTTTGGGCTGCGTCAGTATATTGAGATATTAAATAATCTCTGTAATCCGACTTCATGATCGCTTGAATAATAACCGATGTTTTTTTAGAAGGGTCAACTGCAATAATAGCTTTCAAAATCTTCTCTAAATTATCCCAGCCTATTCTTGCCTTTACACTTAATTTGTCTCCAATGTTTAAAGCTATAACTTCCTGTATATTAGCAACTTTATTGGCTCTCATTTCCCGAACAATATTATCTGCTGTAATAGAACCAATACCAATTTGCATATTCAAAACTCTTAACCAACTAATCTCATCATTAATATTATTTAATATTTTTAAGAAAGCAACTATATCTTTTATATGGGCTCTTTCAAAAAATCTGACCCCACCCCTATAATCATAAGGGATTGATCTTTTATTTAATTCCATTTCTAATGTTTGTGTATGGTGAGTAGCTCTAAACAAAACGGCTATTTTATCTAATGGCAAACCATCATTTTGCATTTGTAAAACCATAGAGGCAATAAATTCGGCCTCTTGTTTTGGCGTAGTACATGGTACTAATTGCGGTTTTACCAATCTATCTAAAACACTCTTTAAATCCTTTGGAAATTGTTTAATATTATTACTAATAATATCATTAGCGACATCCAAAATATCTGGTGTTGACCTATAATTAGTTTCTAATTTAAATGTTTGTGTGTTTGGAAATAGTTTTGGGAAATTTAATATATTACCAATATCTGCTGCCCGAAAGGCATAAATACTTTGTGCGTCATCACCAACCACTAATATATTATTGTGTACGCTGGCCAAATGTTTGACAATACTAGCTTGTAAATAATTTGTATCCTGATACTCGTCAACCAAAATATATCGAAATTGATTAGCGAGTGTTTCTTTGATAACTGGATTATTTTCTAAAAGTTGAAAAAATTTATAAAGTAAATCATCAAAATCCATTAAATCATTCTTTTGTTTTCTTTTTACATAAAGCTCTGCAATTTCTTCAATTTTACCAGTCCAGTCTAACCATTGCGGATGACGTAAACTAATAACGTCTCTTAAACTACGTTGTGAATTAATATGATAACTAATAATATCTTTAACTACATTTGCTGATGGTATTCTTTTTTGTTTAGGATCTAGTCCTAAATCTTTAATACAAGCTTTTAATAGATCTTTTGAGTCTGAACTATCTAATATATTGAAATTACTATGATAATTAACTTGTTTAGCATATTTACGTAAAATACGATTAGCAATATGATGGAATGTCCCGCCCCATAAAGATCCTGGATGAGACTTTAACAGACTTTCAACGCGAGATAACATTTCACGAGCCGCCTTATTAGTGAAAGTTAATAAAAGAATATTCTCTGGTGAAACTCCATGTTCCAAAAGATAAGCCACTCTATATACAATAGTACGAGTTTTGCCGGAACCAGCTCCTGCCAAAACTAAACAAGGTCCCTCTGCGTTTGAGACTACCTTGTATTGCTCTTCGTTTAATTCAGCTACATAATTTACCTTAGTCTTAATGGTGTTATCCAGCTTCTTAATATTATATACTTTCATTAATTATTTTTCCCATCTAATTCTCTAATTTTAATATCGTATAGAATCCCTTCTAAACGTTTTAGATTTCTTTTAACTTCATCAAATTTCTGCCTACTATGTCCAGTCATATAGAGGTTCAACATAAAGCCAACAATCTCTTCTGTAACAGAATGATATTTCTTAATATTACCAAATTCATTCTTTGTGCTTTGTAAAACTGCCTGACGAACAAGTTCACCAGTCACATCGGCCATACCACCAATATATTCTTCTGGTCCAATATTGCCAAACTTAATAGCATCAATTTTCTCACCATCCATTAATTTCATAAATAACTTTGCCTCTACATATTCTTCAACGGCTGCCTTGTATGACCCTTCAAATCTTAAACGATTACCTTTATCATAATTTTTTGATAATTCTTTTAAAATAGTCTCCGCCCTATTAATACTTTCAAGAGCTATCTTGTTATCTAATCTGTGAGTAGCAAATATTGCTTCCTTAGAAGCTTGTAAAATATCTCTTGATCTATTAATAATAAAGCCCCTCTCTTTTTGAAAAGATTTCAAGTCTGTACTTATTTTCTTTAAAAATGTTTTATTAATCATAATATTTTATTTAATTTCTTTTATTTCAATAATATTAGCCTGCGTTCTAGTCTTATGTTCAAACTTTTTCTTTAACCAATTTCTATACAATACTCTAGTAAATGGTAATAATAATGTGACACCAATAATGTCTGTAATAATTCCTGGTGTTAATAATACAATTCCACCTATTAAAATTAATACCCCATTAATAATATTATCTGTTGGCATGCGTCCATTCATTAAATCTTGCTGTAAATTATTCCAAACACGCAAACCTTCCAATTGCATCATCATGGCTCCAGCTACAGCTGTAACTAAAACCAAGGCGATAGTATTCCATACCCCTATATATTTACCTACTTCAATTAATAAGGACAATTCAAGTAGTGGAACTATAACAAATAATGCAAAGAATTTACCAAACATAGTGTAGTCATTATAGTTTAAAAGGTGGAGATTATCAACTTATACTAGACATTTAATAAAAACTATACTAAACTAGGTCTGTTTATAGATTAATATTAAATGAATGTCACTTCAAATCGGTATTGTGGGATTACCAAATGTTGGTAAGTCCACCCTATTCCAAGCTTTAACTAAAAAACAGGTAGCTGCTGAAAACTACCCCTTTTGCACCATTGATCCGAACATTGGTGTTGTTGAAGTACCAGATGAAAGATTAACAAAATTGGCTGAAGTGTCTAAATCTGAAAAAGTATTACCAACCACAATTGAATTTGTAGATATTGCTGGTATAGTCCAAGGTGCTAGCAAAGGTGAAGGATTGGGTAATAAATTTCTATCACACATCCGTGACGTAGATGCCATTATTGAAGTTGTTAGACATTTTGAAGATGGGAATATTATTCATGTAAATGGTAAAGTTGCCCCAGAGAGCGATAAAGAAACTATAGACACTGAACTTGCCCTGGCAGATTTAGAAACAGTCACTAAAAGATTGCAAAGATTAGAATCAGAAGCCAAAGGAAATAGAGAAGCTAAACTATTACAAACTATTAATATTTTAAAAAAGATTGAAGCTGAGCTAGCTGCCGGCAGACCAGCAAGACTTGTCGAATTAGATAAAGAAGAAAATAAATTAATAAAAGATTTAAATCTTTTAACACGTAAACCTTTACTCTATGTAAATAATATAGACGAAAAGGAAATAGGTAATATTCCTGAAACAGATACTTCAATAAATATTTGTGCAAAACTAGAATCAGATTTAACATCATTGTCTGATCAAGAAGTAAAAGAATATTTAGCCAGTGCCGGTATTAAACAAACTGGACTAGACAAATTAATAGTAGCCAGTTATAAATTATTAGACTTGATAACATTTTTAACATCTGGGCCCAAAGAGTCTAGGGCTTGGACTATTAAACGGGGCACAAAAGCACCACAAGCTGCCGGAGCTATTCACGGAGACTTTGAAAAGGGGTTTATTAGAGTTGAAGTTATTGATTGGCAAGATTTCATAAAATACAAAGGTGAGATTCTTGCTAAAGAGAACGGCGCCATGAGGCTTGAGGGCAAAGAATATATAATGCGTGATGGTGATACCTGCTATTTTAGATTTAGTACTTAAACTTTTTAAGTATATACATAATTGAAGCTTTTTTATAGAAGTTTCTTTTTTTATCCACTAGCCTAAAAATAATTATCATAATATAATTTATATACAATAAAATAGGAGGAAAGGTACGTGTAAAAATTCATCCAACAATCATTCAGTGTTCAGGAAACATCAATTGGGCTTAAAACACGTATATCAACGAGAAAGGAGGACACCAGCTGTGTTCTTTATTTGGAAAAAATCTCAATTGTACTATGGA
>Ga0066640_10001483_pt1 | contig 14027 bp, 10 predicted proteins | sample CryGeyCG2114_020_2_FD_59505 | JGI IMG/M metagenome (GOLD analysis project Ga0066640, IMG submission 59505) | Groundwater microbial communities from aquifer - Crystal Geyser CG11_big_fil_rev_8/21/14_0.20 | ecosystem: Environmental > Aquatic > Deep subsurface > Groundwater | place: USA: Utah... | reverse complement strand
CAATGTCTTTACGGACCTGGATGACTTCCAAGGCGCCGATGTAGTCGGAACCACGGTAGACACTCAACGCGTCCCCTAAGCGCAGGCCGGAGCCTTCGCCGATGTCAACGATAACGAAATTATTCTCGCTGTTAACGCTGACAACATTACCACTGAAACCTGTCTTTTCAAATGACGAAGAGGATGACGAAGGGCCGTCGGGCGACCAGGAATCATTCCCTCCCGCACCGGTGGCGCTGACCACGATGGGGGGAAGTTCAATCTCTTTGTCGCTCTTGGCCGATGATGCTTGCATCGGCGGAATGTTCCTGTCCAAGCTCTCTTTAATGGTCCAGATATCTTCCACGCGCTGCTGGAGGGCTGTCTCCTTGGCGGCCAGTTGCTGCTCGGTGGCTCTCTTCTCGTCTTGAATACGAATAATACTTTTTTCAAGGGCGATCTTTGTCGACGTCAATTTCTTGATCTGATCCCGCAGGGTCAAATTCTCGTCATTGAGTTCATCGACCTTGCCGGACATGAATTTCGTATCGTTTTTGGCCCGCGCCAGCTGCAAAGAGAGCGTGTCCGCCAGATCGCTGCTGTGCTTGATGTTGCGTTCTATATTTTCTTTCTCGCGCTGCAACTGGGTGAGTTCAAGCTGCAGATCTGAATTCTGTTTCTTGAGTTCAGCAAGCTCAAAAGAAGTCTTGGACATTTTTTCCTTCAACTCATTGACCTTGACTTCCAACGTCGCTTTTTCTTTAAGGACCGCGGCCCAATAAGAATCGTCGCCCTTGTAAACGGTTTCCACTCTTGTCGGCGCCGATTCAGGTTCCTGTTCCACGACCTGCGGCTCCGGTTCGGCCTTGGGATCTTCTCTCGGCTCCATGTATTTATAAATGATCTCGGGCTTCGGTTTTTCCTTGAGCTTGGCCAGCAGGGATTCCCGTTCGGTCCGCAGCGTCTCAACGCGGCCCTTCCATTCATCCCGGTCCTTGGTCAAGTCCTTGATCTGCTTGTCATAATTGGCCATATCCTCGTCAATGGTCTTCATGCGCTCGTCCATCTTGATCTTGGTCTCTTCAATAGCGGCCAGTTTTCCCTTCAGGTCATTGTTCTCGAGGATATAGGTTTTCTCGCGGGACTGGAAGCCTTCGATCTGCTGCTCAAGGGCGGCCTTTTCCCTTTCGAGTTTTTGTTTATCGGTCAGTGTTATGGCGGCTAAAGCAAATGTCCCTATGAGCAGGACGATGAGGATGAGGATACTTTGTTTTGCGGCTTTGGACATAGAAAATATCTGGTCCTTTATAGATATAATAATCTTATGTATGAATATATCAAAGCTTATTACTACATACAAGGAAAAAACAATAATTTTAATATGATTTCAACCTGAAGTCCCGAAGACTGCGGCCCCGGCCGATCCGGCAAAGTCTTTTCGGGACGCATGTTAGGTGCGGGACAAAAAAAGGGGGCAGGCTTGAGACAAGCCTGCCCCTTTCCCACTGGCATAAATCTTCTGTTGATCTACTCGTACCGGATGTTGTCCATGTAGAAGGTGCAGCCGTCCGGATTCACATCCACGTTGGTCGACCAGGAAAACCCTCCGCTAATATAGGAGAGGTCCTTGCCGCGCAGGTCGATCGTATACTCCCGCCATTCATCCGTCAAAATGACCGGGCCGATCACAGCCGAATCCGTGTCGGGGAAGTCTCCCGAAATGCCGCCGATCTTGAACTCCTCGATCCGCTCGCCGCCGTTTTCTCCCTTGGCGGAAAAGGTGAGCTTTTCAGCTCCTTCCAGATTAAAACCGCCTTTGCGCGCGCCCCAGTTGTTCGCCGGGTTCATCCAGTAGATCCCGACCCATTTCTGACCTTCCTGGGAACACTCAACATCATAGACGATCTTGATACAGGTACTGCCCTCAAAGCATTCCTTGCGCCAGGCATCATTGAACGCCAGGCACTTTCCATCCGGCATGAAACCCGATGGGATATAATGGTTACCGCGCGATCCTTTGTCCTGATAGACCCAAAACGGTTCAAAGCTGCTTTTTTCTTCCGCGGCCGTGGCCGATCGTTCCTGGCCGTTAGGCGAGCCATTGCAGCCGATCAGTGACGCAGCCAGCACCACAAAACATAAAAAATGCCATTTCATTGGACTACTCTGCCCCTTTTCTTCAAAGAGAATTGTTATTGGGTATTTCGGTCACGAACGCAGACATTTAACCTAGCAAAAAAAACCGGCAGACTCAAGTAAAATATATTCCAAAAACAAAGGAATCCTCAAGCGGAACAAACCACCTGAGGATTCCCAAGATCTGCCTGCTATCAAAAACTTACGAATTCGACGGCGTTTCGTCCAGCTCTTCGAGCTTTTGCTGAGCGGCCTCTGCCGGTTTCCAGAACCACCCGTTCGGATCCCAGCATTGCGCGTAGAAATAACTATCGACCAGCTTCTTATAGACCGTCTTGGCTTGATCGACTTCGCCGCGGTCCTTAAAAGCTTCGCCCTGGATGAATAAGGCCGTGCCGACATCGTTGAGAGCCCAATAGGAGAAAATCTTTTCCTTGGATTCCCACGGATATTCGGTCAGGGACTTCTGCATCTCTTCCGCTTTTTCGCTGTACAGTTCCAGGACCTTGCCGGTATAAGCCTCAACGGCGTCATAGTTCTTTTTCGACAACGCTTCCCAGGCCTTGCCCGTGAGGGTCGAGGACGAATAGTCGCCGAAATCCAGATCCGAACCGGAATCGATCATGGCGATCTTTTCCTTGGCGGCTTCGGCCGGTTTCCAGAACCACCCGCCCGTGTCCCAGCATTGCCCGAAGGAATAGCTGTCGATCACCTTTTGATAAGCGGCCTTGGCTTCCTTGGTCATGCCGGCTTTTCTGTAAGCCTCGCCCTGGATAAAATAGGATGTCGCGATATCGTTAAGCGCCCAATAGGCGAAAACCTGATCGTTGCTGCCGGCAGGATAATCGCTTAAGGATTGCTGCATTTTCTGGGCCTGTTCGGCGTAAAGTTCGACGTTCTTGTTCGTGTACGCCAATACGGCTTCGAGGTCCTTTTGTTCCAGAGCCTGCCAGGCTTTCGTGGCCAGGGTGGATGAGCGGTAATCGCCGTAGTTATAGGCTTCGGCCGGTGCCGCCCACATGAGTGCCGTAGCGCTCATGAGTAGGGTAAGAACTGCGAGTGCTCTTTTCATTCCTTCTTTCCTCCTTATAATTGAAGTTATTCTTTAAAACGAGAAATTTGACCTAAAGTGTTGTCCGCCTTGCCTTTTAATCCCTGATGGGAAAAACGAGGAAACGCTTTCAAATAGTATAACATGTAATTGGCAAAAAAGAAAGGGCCGGCTCTTTACTCATAAAAATCCTTATTCCACATATCCTTGTAGGCAAAATAGCTCTGGCGCAGTTGACGCATGAACGGGCTGTGGTTCCCGTTGCCCTGGGCCGTGAGCCCGAACCATTCCTCATAATAGTATCCGCCCGGGAACGGCCCGATGGCGTCACTCTGGGTGTCATGATAGAAGGGTTCATAGTTTTTCCACCATTCATCCATCCATTCAAAGACGACCCCGCCTAACGCATGGCCGGATCCGTTCACGTGGCCCGCCAAATTGGCTTCAATATCCAGCCAATTGCCGCTGTGATAGTCCGCCTGCGCCTTTTCCGCCTCTTCCTTGGTCAGGTTTTTCGCGTAAGCCGGGCTTCCGTATTCGGTGATGAACGCGGGCTTATCCGTCGCTTCAGCGACCTGCTCCCAAAAGGACCCGAACCCGTAATCCCCGCGGTAAACATTCGCGGCAAAAATGTCGATATCGGGCGCGTTCTCGGCAAACTTATCCAGAAACAACGTATCGCCGTTGCACAGGGCCACCGGATGGTTCGGGTCAATGGACTTGATCATCAAAGCGACTTCATTGGCGAACGCATAATACGCCTCCGGTTTCTTGTCCGCATTGGAGGCGACCCCGTAATTGTTCTCGTTGCCCAAAAGCCACATCAGGAGATACGGCTCATCCTTGTATTCCATGACCATCTTGCGGACCGATTCCATCATTTTCTTTTTGTGCTCCGGGTTCTCGTAATCGGTCCCTTCCTGCCAGGTCGCGCCGGAACCCAACGTATACTTGCCCAGAAAATCGCCGAGGATGACATAAAAGCCGTATGTCTCATGCATGGCCCGCAGGACTTCCTTGTCGGGCTCCTTGGGCTGATGATATTCCCGGATCGTGTTGGCTCCCATTTCTGTCAACAGCTGAAAATCACCGACCACCGGCTCATCCGGATCCTGCTGATTATTCAAGTTCTTATCGACCCAGGCATCATAGGGCCCGTCGGGCAACCCGTTGTTATTCGTATCCTCGGTCATCCAGGACTCCAGTGTTCCCTTATCCGGGCTCTGCCCGATCTTCGTCGGGGCGTACGTAATGCCTTTAATGACAAAGGGCTTGCCGTCGACACGCATCTGCCAATGGCCGCTGGTAAACTGCATCAACTGGACCTTGCCGTTACCGACGGTCCTTTTGACCTCGCCCAACTCGATCCGCGTTTTATTGAGCCCCAAGCGTTCTTTAAGCTGGTCCCACCAGGTCCTTTCCTCAATGACCCCCGGATGGGTCAGAATAACATCATTGCTGACATCATTATCAAATCCGCCTTTAACAATGACCTTCATCCATTTGACCTTTAAGTTCAATTCAGGGTGCGTGCGGATGATATGCTGGATCTTGGCGACGGCTGCCTGCGCGGGATACCAGGGCGTGTTCCAGTACGTCCAGCCGACCGTCTTCGGGAAATGGACAATGATCGCATGGTAGGCCTTGATCGCCTCGTAATACATATTGGCTTTTTCAAAAATGGTCGCCAGGTAAAACAATTTAATCCCCCAAGGTTCCGGGGCTGTTGCCCACTTATAAACGGACAACTCCAGGTCATCGTGACGTACAAAATCCCAATGACTGCCTTCCAGTCGCCCTTCCCTTTTGGCCTTGCGGTAATTGGGATTCTTGAGGACCGCCCCTGTATTCGGATAGATCGATTCCCCGGCGGCCTTGGATAATCCAGCCGGATCGCTGACGTTGTAATGGTAAGTCTCTTTTCCAACATCCTCAAACTCGCCGTACTCGCGGTAATCGATCAATTTCCGGCTGCCCGGAGCGGCCAGATACGGCATGGACAAAAAGCCCGGTTTTTCCTTACGCGCCGGCTCTTCGTTGGGGCGGTTGCCTGTCATGACATCGATGCTGGCCTGGCTTTTCTCTTCAATAGACCAATACCAGCCGCGGGGATCCCACGCCTGGGCAAAGGGATATTTGTCGATGGTCTCGGCGAACAAAGCGATGGCCTCCTCTGTCCGGCCCCGGTTCATCAAGGCTTCCGCCTTGATAAAAAAGATTGTACCGACGTCGTTAAGGGCCTGATAGTCTTTTTCCTTGCCGCGCGCGGGAAAATCGGTAAGGGCAGCCTGCTGTTCGCCAGCCTGTTGCCCATACAGGACCAGCGCCTGACCGACGATCTGATCAAGCTTTTCCATGTCCCCTGCCCCGGAGGCCGCCCAGGCCATCCCGACGAGTTCCTGTGAAGAGACTTGTGGGTTTGTTTCTGCCGAAGTTTCAGCGGCGGGCGCATCGGAGGGTTCCGTTTGGGCGCCGGCCTTCCCGGACATCCCGAACATGCATAAAACGGCCAATAACATAATGAACACAATATTTAATTGTAAACGAATAAGAGAGCGCACTTTGCTCCTTTCCTTATAAGAACTCCGTAATCGACGACCGCTCCCGAAGAGCGCCTTTGACAATCTGGTCCTGCATGAACAAGTATACAATAATGATCGGAGCAGCCGCAATGGTCAGCCCGGCCATCAGGACGGGATAATCCACGCTGTGCGACCCCTGAAAGACCATCAGCCCCCTCTGCAGGGGCATCAGGGCCTTATCGCTCAATAACAAGGTTGCCAGAATATATTCATTCCAAACGTTCAGGGCATTAAAGATCACCACGACGGCAATGGCCGGGCGGGCCAGCGGCAGCGCCACGTGCCACCAGATCCCCAGCTTGCTGCATCCATCGATGCGGGCGGAATCCTCCAGGTCTGACGGGATCTTGTCAAAAAATGTCTTAAAAAGCAAAATACTCAATGATAACCCGACATTGATCATGCACAGAATGTACCCGAGGCGCGTGTTGACCAGATGCAGCTTGTTCATCAACACCGTCAAAGGAACAAAACTTCCCGGCAACGGAATCATCATGGCGGCAATGAACATATAAAAGAACGCGTTCTTGCCCCAGAACTGCAGGCGGGAGAACGCATAGGCCGCCAAAGACGAAACAAGGACGATCCCGACGACAACAGAGACGGTGTATATGACGCTGTTCAGGAAATATATGCCGAAATTGCCTTGCGTCCAGGCCGTCACGTAATTATGAAAATACATCTGGGCCGGGACCAGGGATTTATCGGTAAAAATGGTCTGGTTGCTCATCAGCGACGAACGGACCATCCAGAAAAGCGGGAACAAACAGGTCGCCGCCACGGTCAGCAGGAACAGATGGGTCAACGACGTCTTGACGCCGCGGATGACCTGGTAACGGTTGGGTAATGTGAGGTTCATGATCCGATCAAGCCTGCTTCATGCGTTTTGACATCAGGTTTAAGAAATACGACACCACGATCAGGATGCCACCGAAGGTCACGCCCATTGTACAGGCATAACCGAAACGGCTGCTGCCCGTCATGGCAAAAAGGATCCGCGTGACCGGGACTTCCGTGTGATAGACCAGCCCCTGCCCGACCATCGACAGGATAAGAACGAACGCCTGCATGGACCCCAAGATCGTCAGAATGATCACCACCATAATGACCGGCAGCATCATCGGAATCGTCACATTCCAGAAACTGTCCCAGAACCCTGCCCCGTCGACCTTGGCCGCTTCATACAATTGCCGGTCGATCGTCTGGAACCCGGCCAGGAAAATGACAAATCCCCAGCCGAACCCCTTCCAGCTGTGCACCACGGCGATGCAGGTCAACGCCGTTTTCGGGTCGGACAGCCAGTTATGCACCAGGTTCGGGAAGCCGAACCTGTCTAAGGCAAAATTCAAAAGACCGATCGGTTCGCCGCCCTGCTGACCGGCGTTAAGGATCCATGACCAGATCAACCCGACGACAATTTCCGAAAGGACCGGCGGGATAAAAAAGATCATCCGGTAAAAACCTTTCAGCCTGATCTCGCGGTCGCAGGCCATGGCCAAAGCAAAAGCCAGAACGTTCTGGAACGTCAAGGCAATGAACGTGATGTACAGGGCGTTCTTCATAGAAAACCACCAGACCGCGTCCTGAAACAGTTCCCTGAAGTTGTCGAACCCGATGAACTGTTTGGTCAGGCTGATCCCGTTCCATTCATGCAGGGACAGATTGAATATTTCGTAAAAGGGATAGATATAGAAAACCGCAAATATGGCGACGGCAGGAAGGACAAACAAGAAATTCTCGAAATTAACTTTGAATCCAGCAAGGGCTGATCTTTTTGACATCCGTTTTCCCTCGTCCCCTTCCGCAGCAGGAGGATCACATCTGGCTGCGTTTTTGTTGCTTCTGCATTCGCGCGGCCTTGGCCTTTTGGACTTCCGCGGCGACCTGTGCCGGCGTCTTTTCGCCGATAATGATGGACTGCAATCCCTTGTCAAACACTTCGACGACCTGCGGATCTTCGTTGAGCGGCCAGACGCTCGGGTGCGTCGTATCATCCATGGCCGCGGCAAAATCAGCAAGGACCTGCGGGATGGATGAAAGGGCCGTGCGGTTCGCCGGAAGATTTTTCGTCTTCTCGGCCAGAAAGACCTGCTGCTCTTTGGCCGTCAGCCATTTTAAGAAAGCGATCGCTTTATCCTTGCGCAAAGACAGATCATTGACCACGAACGACGACCCTGCCCCGCCCCAAATGCGCATCGGCCGGTCCATATTGACTCTCGGCGGCAGCATAACGCCGTAATCGAGCTCGGGGTTCATCTCGTGATAGACATTCACGCACCAGGACCCGTTAAAAGCGAACGCCGCCCTCTCGAGCGCAAAATCCTGCTCGGCATATTTATTGGCCTTGGTCACGACGCCTTCGATCAGGGCGTGATGATCCACGAGACGTTTAAAGAGATCGAACACGGCGATCCAGTCCGGGTCCGTGTACGGGACCTCGCCGCGATGGGTCGCCATCACCTTGTCTTCGCCCATGATGTTAAACGCGTAATTGGACGCGAAACACTCGACCATCCACAGCTCTCCCCAGCCGGAAACAAAACCTTCAATGCCGACACGATACAGGGCCTGCGCCACATCAAGGAATTCCTCGTATGTTTGCGGCGGTTCGGTCACTCCGGCCTTTGCCAACAACGCCTTGTTATAAAGCATCTGGATATTGGTCACATCGATGGGAACGCCGTAAATCCCCGGAGCAACGCCGTACGGATTATCCGCCTCAAATTGATTGACCGCCAGGGCCCTGGGAAACAGAGAATTCCGCCAGGCCTTGCCATCGGCGTTAAAATCCGTCGTCAGGTCGGCCACGACCCCGCTTTTGATGAATTCGGCGACGATATGTTTTTTGTGAAGGATCCCGAAGATGTCAGGCAGGATTTTCGCTTGCGCGGAAGCAACGATCTTGTGGGAGTAGACATCGGAAGGGGCATAAAGTTCAAAAACAACTTTAACGCCGGTCTGCTGCTCATAACGCCTGGCCAGTTCCTGAAAGGCGGTATCCCTGTCCGTCATCCAGTGCCAGATAACGATCTTGTTCAGATCACCGGTGCGCTGGGCGCATCCGACCACCATAACGAGGCAAATGCTCAAGACCAGGGCAATCGTTCTTTTCACCAAGACTCCTTCGCGTTTAACTGCTTGCCATGCGTTGGGGCTTATGACGGCGGTTCATCCCCACACACGTGGGGATGAACCGCATTTTAACATGGGGCTTGGAGCTTGTCAAAGATTCCAGTCCGCTTTTACTAATAGTAAAAATACTATAGCGGAATCAGCAAGAATGGTCAGCCCATGACCACTTTGACTTTATGCGTTTTGCCGTCCTTGAACGGAACGATCAGGTTCCCCCGGATCTCCTTGCCGTCAACCGTGATCTGCTTGACGCCGCGCTCTTTCCCGTTGGGATTGAAGATCTCGATCTGATAGACATCCCCACGGAACGGCCGGCGGATAGAGCACTTTTTCCATTTTCTGGGGATGCACGGGTCGATCCGTAAGCCGTCGAAGTCCCGCCGGGCGCCCAGGATCCATTCGGTCCCCAGCAGAAAGTTCCAGCCGGAAGATCCGGTCACCCAGGTAAAAGCCCCTTCGCCGTAGCGGTACGGATTTTCCGGGCCGACCAGGTATTCAGCCAGAACATAGGGCTCGGTCTTGTAAAGGTCCATATTCTTCTGGGCATTGGGCATGATCTTGCGCATGGCCTCATAGGCCTTATCGCCGTGGCCGCTCATCGCATAGGCGACCGCCATGAACGTCGCCGCGTGGCAAAAAACGGCCGCGTTCTCCTTGGTCCCTTCCGAGAACATGCTGATCCGTCCCAGGCGTTTGACCCAGGAGGAAAAAGCCGGGGCAAAAAGCGCCAGTCCGTGCGGACCGTTCAAATACTTATCCACCGAGCGCAGAACCTGCTTCATCCTTTCCTCGGGGACAACGCCCGCAAGGATCGCCCACGCTTGGGAATTCAAGAAGATCTTGCCTTCCTTGTCCTTATGGGTCCCGTAAACCTGGCCCTGGTCATCAAAACCGCGACTGTACCATTCCCCGTCCCACCCGGCCGTGTTGATGCGTTCATCCATGGTCTTGACCATGTTAAGATATTCGGTACGTTTGTCGTTCTCCCCGACCAGGGCGCACAGTTCCGCCAGGGTTTTAAGCGACCGCACCAGGGCCTGGGCCAGCCAGACGCTCTCTCCCCGATGCTTGATCCCGGCCGCATCGATCGCGTCGTTCCAGTCCGCATGGCCGATACGGGGAAATCCCTTTTCCCCGACGTCATTAAAACAGAACGTGAGGTTCTTTTCCAAATGCTCGAGCAGTGTCCCTTCCCCGTCGGTCTGGGCGCCGCCCTTGTAATTCAGATCAACTTCCCAACCGCCGATCCATTTGTCCTTCAGGTAGGGGACATATTCTTTTAAGATGTCCTTATCGCCCGTTTCCTTGATGTAGGCGCTCACCGTCATGGTCAGCCACACCGGATGGTCCTTGTTGGGCAAGAACTTGTGCGGGCCCGCGGTTTCCGACCAACCCGGCGCAGACGTGCCGTCCCGGCGGATCAAGGAGGCGATCTTGAGCATCTTCGCCCTGGTCATGGCCGCGTTGATCGAAACGACCGCTTCCGAGTCCTGGCAGGAATCGCGGTAGCCGCGCCCGCCGGAACCCTCATGATAATAACTGGGAGACCTGGACCAGAAATTACAGATATAAATCTGGTATTTAACCCACACGTTGATCAAAGCGTCAAAATCCTTGTCCGGCGTCTTGACGACGATATTATCAACGATGCGTTCTTTCCAAAGGTCCTTGGTCGCCTGCAGGGCCTTCTTGGCTTCCTTGACCTGACGGTATTTGGCCAAAAGCTTGGGAACGGCCGCATTGTCCTCTGACTGTCCGAGCATGATGGTGAATTCTTTTGTCTGGCCGGGCTTCAAGGTCACCGCATGCTTGAACGATCCGATGGCATCTTCGCCGGAACAGACCGGTGCATGCTTGAACGTCCCTTCCAGCACGGCCGACGCTTTCTCTTCCGTGTTATACAGGCCGAGAAACATGTCCTTGCGCGTGCAGCAGCCCTTGACCGGCAAAGACGAAGCAAAGAACATCGTCCCGTGGAAAGGCTGGATATTCATCCCCGCCCACATCGCCGTCTTTTTGGCCAGAACGGCCTTGGACGACGGGTCATACTTGACGATGTTATAAAGGTTCATAATATTGCGGTAGCGAAGTTCTTCGTGGTAATCACCGATAAGAAACTCCACATACGGATAGATCTCGACGGTCCTGGTCTTTTTTGAACGGTTGGTCAGCCGGACCAGCCAGACCTCGCAGGGGTCGTTCTCCGGGACGAAATACGTAACCGAGGATTCCAGGTTATTGTGCGTCGTTTCGATCGTGGTGTAGCCAAGCCCGTGACGGGACCGATAGGATTTGGGTTTAACGCGCAGGGGCTGATACGTTAAGGCCCAGGCTTTGCCGCCTTCACGCGCATAAAGATAGCGTCCGGGGCGGTCAAAATGCCAGTTTTCCGGCGCCCAGCGGGTCAGGCGATTCGTGCGGCAATCCTTGTAAAAACTGTATCCTCCCGCGTTTTGTGAGATAATGGCGCAATATTGTTCATTGGTCAGATAATTGATCCAGGGGCGGGGCGTATCGGGGTTAGTGATGATATATTCAAGACAATCCGCTGAAAAATGGCCGTATTTCATCAGAATCCAATCCTTTTCTGTAATAACAAGTTATTGAGTTTTAGAGTAAATTATTGGGGAGTTTAACATAGAGAAAATAGGCGGTCAAGATTTTTATGGATTATCGGGGGGTAAGGACCTTCCGGGAAGCTCCCGCTGCAAGAGCCGGCCATCATCCTGAACCTAACGTGGGAAGGTTTAGGGGTTATTATTGACCACGCTGTACATGCGGCGCATCTGCATGAGGTTGATCTTGTGAAATCTCAACCCCACATCCCACAGGTCATTGGTCGCGCTTCTGGACCAGACCACTTCCCCGTTAAGGACCAGGGGGTCATGGCCGTCCGGCAACTCAACTTCCAGGGAAACCGAATCATTAAGGAACAGCCGCTCCTTGGTCATGAGCCGGATGCCGTCGGCAGACGCATCCCGCAAGAACACATTGGTGCCGTAATCATGGCGGGAGTGCCGGAACTTTGCCGGAAAGCGCGCGGGAAACCTTTCAAATATCCTTCTGTCATCAACCGCTGCAACCATAGGACTCCGTCCTTCCTCCGTGGCATGACTTTTCCGGGACCGTCGTTCTAGACCCCGAAATACTTCTTGAGGCGGTCCTTGGAACCATCAAGGACATTGTCGCCGAATTTCATTCCAATGCGGTATTTATCGGCCTGGCCGATCTGCTCGGCCCAAAGAACGCGGCCGACCAGGATCACGGGGTCCTCCGTAGGAGACAGCTCGATCTCGACCGCGATCTTTTCATCGATCGGGATGGGATGTTTGGAGATAAATCCGATCCCTCCCGAACTGATATCGACCGTCAGGCTTTCGCCGAAGGGAGACCCGCTCTGGCCGTCCACCGGGACGTGACAGGTCAGGCGTATATTCTTTCTATGTTCCATCTGTGTCTGCATCTTTTTTTGATGGGTTGCCGGCTTAACAATCTCATATGGGGCTTTGTTAAGCATTATTCTATAACTCCTTGGGAATTAATCAATAAGAATAATAACTTATTTCTTATTCCCCCTGTTTCTGCTCCAAACGCCCGGGGAGGAAGCCCTTCCCGGTAGCGCTTTCAATTCAAATATAACACATGCAAATGACAAAAGTAAAGGTGTCCGCCAAAAAAGAATTAAATAATGCTAATGAATAAAAGCCTTTCAAGCCATAGCTTTACACGATCTTTCATTTTTTATTTATTTATAAAAAGTTTTCATTACCGTATTGCCCGAACCATCTTGGCGTGTTATACTCTGGGCTGGAGGGTGCGAAAAAAATGGCCGACACACCGGAAATCAGCAAAGAAGAGATTAGGCGGCGAGAATTAAACGAGAAATACAAAGCCCGCGGTTTCCAGAAGATGTCGCTGGCCGAGTATAATGCCCTCAAAGAAAAGAAAGCCAAGCAACCAAACCTCAAGGTCCCTAAAGTCGCCCAATTTATACTCGGTGCCCCGTTTATCGCCATTTTCTGCTGCGGCCTGCTGTTTATCCCCTACATGCTGGTCCAGGTAGCCACCGGCGCCAAGGCCGATGATCAACATATCTCCCAAAGCCAGAACGACAAGATATTCGTCAAAAAGAAATAGCCCCTCCGATTCTTGGCACCACATTCCATTACCCGATCAGAATAAAACACAAACAAAAACCTAAGCAAATTTTCATTCGGTTGTTATAATACTTTATCGATTGCAAGTTGAATGGCCGGCGGGGTTCAGCAGCCCGGCCGGATCATCTTAAAACCAACCCTTTGCTCCGGTTTATGCTTCAAGACGTCAAAAAGATACTCCCCTTTATCGTCATCGCGGCAACCCTCGCCATCGCAATCGCTCTGGCCGCCGGGACTTATTACATCAACTACTGGCCGACGGATTCCTATACCCCCTATACCTCAACGGCGACACGGCTCCTGACCAAGCCCTTCTTCTCCCAAATGCACGAGATCCCCTCCGACGGAGTCCTGAGGCTGACCATGCACGGGAAAGAAGCCCTGGTTGTCGCCATCGCGGTCATGCAAAGGATCTTGGGCGACCTCAAGAGCCTGTTTCCCAATGTCCTGGTTCTGATCATAGCGATGGCCGTTTCCGCCATCGCCCTTTATTTCATTCTCAAGGAACTCTTTGACCCCTGGATCGGGTTCATCGGATATCTGCTGTTTGGTTTCTGCTTTTGGCCTTACCTGTATATCCTGCAGGGCGCCCACCAACCGCTTGCGCTGATGAATCTGATGCTGGCCCTTGCCTGCTTGCTTTATGACCGCGGACGCAGCAATGTTTATTTTCTGTCCGGGCTGTTCCTCGGAGCGATGTTCTTTTCTTCACCGACCGCAACTCTCTTTTTCGCTTATTACACCGGCGCTTTTTTTTATAAAGTCTTCGGGGCACGGTCCGGACGCCTCAAGGGAAGGACCCTGCTCCTGAATATCGCCCTCCTGCTGGCCGGGATGGCCTGCATCTTTTTAGTTTTCACGATCCCGGACCCGGCCAATAATATCAAAGGGTTCCTGCGCTTCCTGCGGTTCAGCCAGTCGGGCAATAATTTCGTCCTCTATAAGAACTATCTGCAATATCTGGGGTTTGCCATGCCGAGCGAACTCCGG
>Ga0066640_10001478_pt1 | contig 14047 bp, 13 predicted proteins | sample CryGeyCG2114_020_2_FD_59505 | JGI IMG/M metagenome (GOLD analysis project Ga0066640, IMG submission 59505) | Groundwater microbial communities from aquifer - Crystal Geyser CG11_big_fil_rev_8/21/14_0.20 | ecosystem: Environmental > Aquatic > Deep subsurface > Groundwater | place: USA: Utah... | reverse complement strand
CCGAGGAAATGGTGGACCAGATCGTATCGAAGGCCGCTTTCATGGCCAACGCCCAAACCATCCGCACCGCGGATGAAATGCTGGGATCCCTCCTCGACATCAAGGCTTGAGCACACCCGGAGCGGGCGGCGGAGCAACCCGCGCCTCATCCCGGAGTGCCCGCATCGACGATTCATCCGACCCTGTGTTTCCTATATGAGCCTGATTGACAAGAAGAACCTCAACTATCTCTCCACCGTGGAGCAGTTTTTTCTGTCCCTGAAAGATTCGGGAATGGCGCTCTCGGCGGCCGATTATCATCTGATCCAGAGATGGGAAGACCAGGGCGTGTTGCTGGACCTTTTGTGCCGGGCCATCGAGAAGGGGGTTACCGATCACTCCCGCCGCCAGCCACGGAACGGAACCCGCCGGGTTTCGCTCTCGGCTTTGCAGTCGTTCATCGAAGGCGAGATCGGGCGAGCCGAAGGATGACCCGCACGCGCCAACACCCCGAACAATGCCCGCAATGCCTGGGGAACCACTACGTTCTCGTCAATCGCGAGGGTTGGGTGCGCGCCGAACCCTGCCCCTGCTTCCATTGCAAGGAATGCGGAGATGCGGGGCGGATCTTCCGCGAGGACGAAAAGGGCATGTCCTATCTCATCCCCTGCATATGCACCGAGTTCCGCCGCCGCCTCGCGCTCCTCGGCGAGGCTTCCATTCCCGGGAAATACCGCAACGCCTCGCTCGAAACCTTCCATCCCCTCTGGCCGCTACAGAAAACGGCGCTGTCCCGCACCCAGGACTTCATCGAGGATTTCATGAAGGATCTCGACGGATTCAACAAGGGGCTGGTGTTCATGGGCGATACCGGGGCCGGGAAAACCCATCTCGCCGTCGCCACCATCAAGAAACTGGTGCTTTCAGCCGGGATCGACTGCAAGTTCGTGGATTTCTTTCAGCTTCTCTCCGAAATTCGTCACGGGTATTCGCAGGATCTTTCGGAACAGGCCATCATCCAGCCCTACCTGCGGGCCCGGGTGCTGGTGATCGACGAGCTGGCCAAGGGACGCAACAATGAATTTGAGGCAAATGTCCTGGACCAGTTTATTTCGCACCGATACAACTCGGGCAACAAGGTGACCCTGTTCACTACCAATTACCTCAACACCTCGCTTCAGGGAAAAGATGCGAAGGCCAAAGAATCGGACAAGGTGGATACCGGATCCGGGGCCTTCCGCGAAGGGTTCAGGAAGGAAACCCTGCAGGACCGGGTGGGCGACCGCGTGTTTTCCCGCATCGCGGAAAGTTCCCGGTTTCTCGAGCTCAAGGGGGGAGACTTCCGCCAGAACGTGAAACACGTCTCCCCCTCGCGCAATAAGAAATAAATTTTCCCCCCTTCCGGGCCGACGGGGCCTGGCTTTCAGCCGAATACCGTCACCGCGTCGATATTAGACCTCCACTTACGGGAGACAACCCTATGGACTATCTGGAAAAGTTGTTTCGGACCGATGAATCCTCAGGACCCCTGGTCCTTCGCCTCATGCTGGGCCTGGTCATCTTTCCCCATGGCGCACAGAAATTACTGGGCTGGTTCGGGGGACATGGATTCGAAGGCACCCTGGGATTTTTCACTCAGACCGTGGGGGTCCCCATGGTCATTGCCTTCCTGATCATTATGGGCGAGTTTTTTGGATCTTTGGGGTTGATGGCGGGGTTCCTGACCCGTTTCAGCGCCGTCGGCGTTTTGTGCATCATGCTGGGAGCGGTTTCCATGGTGCATTGGCCCAATGGATTTTTCATGAACTGGTCGGGGAAGGCACCCGGCGAGGGTTTCGAATATCACCTTCTGGCGATCGGGATGGCAGTCGCATTGATCATTTCAGGAGGAGGAAAATTTTCCCTGGACCGGTGGGTGTCGCAAACGTTTTTGCAGAAGCGGGAGGATTAACCCGGATTATGCAGGAACGGAAATTTACGAGACGTCATCCCGAAGCCTGAGAGGGATCTGGCCGGAACGAACAAAGGGCAGGGAACCCGGTCGATGCCGAATCGGAGCAAGATTCCTCGTCGCCGAGGCTCCTCGGAATGACAGATACGGAGGCCGAGTTCATTCTTTTTGCCATCCCGATCGCCAGAGAGGGATCTGGCCGGAACGAACAAAGGGCTCGGGTTGTCATGAAAAGCGTCAATTTGTCATTCTGAGGCGCATCTGCGCCGAAGAATCTTGCCGAGGATTCGGGAAGACGCCTGTGCCCGCTGTTCGCGGTTCGGGTGCATGTCCAATTCCCGTTCCAGCAAGATCCTTCGCCAAAGGCTCAGGATGACATTTTTAGAAACGCTCGGGATAACGACCGATGTTACCGTGGCCGAGGGTTCGCAATCGGAACGTTCCGGCCCCGCGGCCCTGCGCCCAGCAGGGGCGAAAAAAATTTCGCTCCTGCAACACCTGCGTTTTCCATTCCCCGTCCAAGTCCACCCACGGCAAATGGCTGGATCGCCATGCCGCCAAATTGTTTTGAAAAAAATTTCAGAGCGCGTCGAAGTTTTTGCCGGTCTTCTCGCCTTCCACGAACCGTTCGGCCAGAGAGTGGAGGTCTTTCTTGTTCTTGTTGACGGCCTTGAGCAGGTGGCGGGTTTCCGGATCGGGAAACAGGGCGTTGAGGTCGGTCTCGGCATCGGGAAACAGGAGGTTCAGGTCGATCTCCTTATCTTCGTGCTCAACCGGGCCTGCCTGCGCCTCGGCGGTCCCCGACGCACCGGAGTTTTCGGGTTGCGCGGATACGTCCTGCGGCGCGGGGAAATAATCGGGATGGGATGGAGACTGCTCTTCCTGCATAAAATCGTTCCTTAAGTCTGGCAACTTCTGAATGTTAACCAAATCGGGCGGGGCTGACAATCTTCTTTTTCACGTTTCAGTACCGGACCAGCCAGATCCCGCAGAACACGGCCATGAGGATCAGCCCCAGCAAAAGCCGGGCGATCGACCGAATCCTGGCCAGCGTTACGGGAACGTGGACGCGGTTTTCGGGACTGAGGTCCAGGTTGGCGATGCGCTGGCGCAGGGGAAACGCGATGTACAGGCTCAGGAAAAAGGACCCGATCACGAACAGCATTTTGACGCCGAACAGGTTGTAGTAACCCGGTTTCAATCCGGCCTGCTCGGTGTAGTTCTCCAGCAGGTAATAGGTGCCCGTTCCGATGAGCACCAGAACGCAGGCGAAAACGGTGGGGCCCAGGATATCCAACGCCCGGTATTGGGGTGACCGCTCCTCCTGCCCCGGCTGAAGGGATTCGGGAATTTTATCCATGGCCGGGAGAAACAGGAACACGGCGTAAACGAGGCTTCCCACCCCGATGGCGGCGGCGGTCAGGTGCAGGAACATGAGGATGAGGTTGGTCATAAGGCGATCAGCTCTTTTTGCGTCCCGCGCCGGACTCGATGTAATGGAGCAGGAGCCGCACGCCGAATCCGGTCGCGCCCTTGGCCTGGTAGGGTCCGGCCTCCCCGGTCCATGCGGTGCCGGCGATGTCCAGATGCGCCCAGGGGAAGTCCCCGGCAAAGGCTTTGAGAAACGCCGCCCCGGTGATCGTCCCGGCGCCGAACGCCGGACCGGAGATGTTTTTCAGGTCGGCGATGTCACTCTTTATGGCCTTTTCATGTTCCGGCCAGAGCGGCAGTTCCCAGATCCGTTCGCCGGTAATACCCGCGCTGTCGCTCAATTTGCGGATCAATTTTTCGTCGCTCCCGATCACGGCGGCGGCCAAATGCCCTAGGGCGACGATGCAGGCGCCGGTGAGCGTGGCGAGGTCGATGATGGCCTTGGGTTTGTAGCGGGCGGCGTAGGCCAGGGCGTCAGCCAGGACGAGGCGGCCTTCGGCGTCGGTGTTCAACACCTCGATGGTTTTCCCGGACATGCTTTTGAGGATGTCGCCGGGCTTGATGGCCGACCCGCCGGGCATGTTCTCGGTGGCGGGAACGATCCCCACCACGTTGGCCTTGACCTTGAGGCTCGCCACGGCTTGCAGGGTTCCCAGGGTGGCGGCTCCGCCGGACATGTCCATCTTCATCTCGTCCATGTTGGCCGGGGGCTTCAGGGAAATGCCGCCGGTATCGAAGGTGATCCCTTTCCCCACGATAACCACCGGCGGTTGGGTCTTCCCGGCCCCGAAATACTCCAGGACGATGAAGGCCGGAGGCTCGTGGCTTCCCCGTGCCACACCCAGCAGGGCGCCCATGCCGAGTTTTTCCATCTCTTTGCGGTCGAGGATTTTGCAGGCGATCTTGTGTTTCTTCGCAATGGCGCGTGCGGTGTCCGCCAGGTAAGTGGGGGTCGCGGTGTTGCTGGGATGGGAGATGAGGTCGCGGGCGGTAACTACCGCAGAGGCGATTTTCGCGGCGCGCTCGGCGGCCCGTTCCACCGCGCGGTGCTGGGCTCGAGCTACTAACAGAACGATCGATTCCACCGACCGTACATCGGCATTTTCCTCCCCTTCGGCGCTCTTGCTCTTGTAATGGTCGAACCGGTACAGGGCGAGGTAGCTCCCTTCGGCCACGGGGCAGGCGGGATCGGGCTCGGTCTCTCCCGGGCAGGGATGCTTGATCCGCGCCAGGGCACCCTCGCGCACGGCGAAGGAGAGGGTCTTGCTTTTTGATTTTTCGGCGAGTTTGGCCGCGGTGCCGGCCGCCTGGCGGATCTTTTCTCCGTTCATCTCCCGCGCCTTGCCCAGGCCCGTGAGAAGCAGGTGTTTCGCTCCCAGAGCCCCCAGGGTATTGACCCAGAAGGTCTGGTTGGGTTTTCCTTCGAACACCTTGTTTTCAAAAGCGGAGGAGATCGTTCCCTTGAGCCGTCCGTCCAATTCTTTCAACAATCCGGCGGGTTTCTTTTCTTCAAGGCAAAACAGCACCAAGCAATCGGTGGAATGGTGGATGGGGTCGTCGTCTCGAACGGTTGTCTTTATCATAGGTCTCGTCAATCTACCGGAAAGAGAAGTGAAAATTGTTTTTTTCGCAGAGGATAGAGTTTAATATTGAAGTTACATCCCAATCAACCTCAAACTTTTTTCATGGGAGGCCATTCCTGTGGGAAAAAAACTTTTGATCCATTTTCGGTCGCTCGGTTTTATGATCGCGTGCCTGTCGATTTATCCGGTCCATTCGGAATCGGCGGCCATCGACGAATTTCTAACCCCCACGCCGGACAGCAGTCCCACCGATCTGGCGTTCGACGCGGCGGGCCATCTCTGGTTCACGGAGATCAACGGCAACCGGATCGGCAGGCTGGCGCCGGGGGAAGCGGAGCCGGGAACCTCGAAAGGCATCACGGAATATGAGCTTCCCCAGGCCAACAGCAAACCTCACTACCTGCTGATCGCGCGCGACGGCATGATCTGGTTCTCGGAAATGAGCGGGAACCGCATCGGGGTTCTCGATCCGGGGACGGGGACCATCCGCGAATTTCCCATTCCCACCCCGAACAGCGAGCCGCATCATCTTAAGGAGGGGGCCGATGGCTCGATCTGGTTTCTGGAATTCGAATCCAACAAGCTGGCGCGGTTGGATCCCAAATCCGGCCAGATCGCCGAATTTCAGGTGAAGGAAGGACACCCGCACGACCTGGAGATCGTCGACGGCGGAGTGTGGTACACGCAGGGAGGAAAATTCTGGGCGCGGATGTTTTACAACAAAGTAGCGCGGTACGATATCGCCACGGGGAAAATCGTGGAAATCGACGTCCTCCCGGAACAGTCCGTCCCCCACGGGCTGACCCAGACCGGCGATGGAACGCTGTGGTTCACTCAGTTGTTCGAAAGCAAAATCGCCCGGTTGGACTGGAAAACCCAACCCTGGACGATGGAGATGTTTCCCCTCCCGGGCCGCAAGGGTCCGCACGACCTGGTGGTGGACGAGAAACGGGGCTGGGTGTGGTACACGCTGAACCGGGCGGACAGTATCGGGCGGCTGGACCTGGCCCGGGCCAAACCGGGCACCTCGGAGGGAATGGAGGAATTCCCGATCCCCACCCCCAAAGCCCACCCCAACGAACTGGTGGTGGATGGCGAGGGGAACGTCTGGTTCACCGAGATGGGGCACTACTTCATGGGGAAATTCCAGAACAAGATCGGCCGCCTGAAACCCGATGGACCCCTGGCCGGAGAGGGCACAAGGTGATCCTTTTTTGCGTCCCTGGCGTCTTTGCGAGCGGAGCGAAGCAATCCATAGCATCTGGAGCGCCACGCCGTCTCTGACGGCTCGCGATAACGAACAGGGTGCTTCCCGCGAAACGCAAGTTACGCAAAGCTCTCTTTTCAATAGTGCGCAGGACGGGGTTCCGCGCCGGGCCGTGAAGAGAACATAAGGGGCGGGAGAGCACGGGCCTTCCCGGTCAATGGAATACTCGACTGAACCCTCTGTCTTGAACTTGCCGAAAGGCCCACGACCGTATAAATGCAGGCTCTGTGGGATGTCTCCCGACCATTCACCCGCGAAGCGTTATTCAGGAACCGGTTACTAAAGGTCCACGCGGAAATTTTCGTAAGGGACGAGATTGTCTTCGTTGACGGCCATGACCATGTTGGGGTCCTGGGTGAGAAACTCGTCAAGGGCGGCGAGCAGGGTCACGGCATCGGTCAGATAAGCCTGCCGGTTGGGTTCGTCGATCTTGCGCTGGGACAAGTCGCGGTAGAGGTCGATCATGGGGGCCGCGCGGGCGATCAGGCCCTGAATGGCGGTAAATTCGATTTCCCGCGTCTTACTTGCGCGGGACGCTTCGGCAAACTTGATCCACCGGTCGACATCCGCCGAAGGTTCGCCGAGTTCCTCGACGTACTTCTCCCGCACGCCTTCGGCTCCCTTTTCCTTGATGTCTTTGAGAATGCGCCGCGCGAGGTCATTGACGGGAACCCCGGCGGCGGTGCGGCAGAGGTGCTTGAGAGAAAACATCATGGTGTTCGTCTTGCTGTCCAACTGCATCCCGCGGTCGGAATACGTTTTCAATCCCTGGGCCTGCTCAAAAGCGCCCCAAAGCCCCCCATTGACCTGAACGGCGGTGCGGATTAGATCCAGGGGCTCCACGGCCTCCAGGCAACCCTTGTCATCCGTAAAAGCGGGAATCGATTTTTTGCTTCCCTCTTTCAAGGTCTGAGCCAACGCGGGATTGACGGAAATAGGTTCGTCGGCCATTTTTTTCCCGCTGAAGGCTTCTTCCTTGGTGGGGACCACTTTTTCGGTTTTAACCCAGGTCGACTCCTTGGGTGCCACATTGACCGGCCCGCGAGCTTCCTCCGTTTCTTTACCGCAACCCGCCAAAGCCAGAATAAGGATCGCCCCAACGATCACCCGCCGATTCCCTTGTCCAAATATCATAATTTCCGGGATCCTCTTGCAAAATTTGATGGTGGCTTGTATTCCCTTTATACCGTAATTCCCAGCGGATTGCTGGTAAAACTTTCCCGGAAAATTGCAGTTGGCTCGATGGGATAAAGCGGACGCGGGGGGAAAGAACCTTCAGTCGTCGGGGAACAATTCCTTGAGGTGGGCCCGGCAACGGGAATTCTGCGTCATCTGGATGATCACCTTTTCGTTGACGGCCAGATTGGGCAGGGAGGTCTTTTTATGGTAATGGGAAAAAGCGCTCCACAGGGCGTTCACGTCATGAAATTCGTTAAAGGCGGTCAGGATGTTCACCATATTGGTGATACTCTTTCCTTCCACGCCGGGGAACAGAACGAAATATTGCATGGCCAGATCGTACAGCAATTGGCACATTTCATCCGATGCGGCCTTGAGGAACTTGAACTTGTTGACGTTTTTCTTAAGCGGCTGATTGCCGGAGGACAATACGGAAAGGTTTTTATTCACGATCTTCAGCATGGGAGTGATCAGGTCCCATATCCCCTTGTCCTCCAGGCGTTTCTCCAGGCGATCGCGGTCGAGTTTGGTGAAAAACGATTTCTGGAACGCCGTGAAGACATTGTTCAACTCGCGCACCCGGTCGGCGTAGGTGGCTCGAATGTTGGCCTCGATTTCCCGGTCGTATCCCTGCATCAGGACCAGAAACTCTTTTTTATCGACCGGCTCGTCGGCCTGGATTTTTTCGGTGGTCTTGGACAGGCTCTGGAACAACAGTTGCTTTGTGTCCGGGGGATACCAGAAGTCGATTTCCTGGATGATAATGTTGATCCGCTCCAGGATGTCCCGGCCATATTTCTGCTCGTGATGCGGGGTGATGGCGATCGTCAGGTCGTCGGCATCCTTTTCCTGAATAATGATATTGAAGTCCTTGGCCCGTAACTTTTCGAAAAGATGTTCCAGCCGCTTGAAGGGCAGGCGCCCGTCGTCCATCAGCTCCTGGGCCTCAGCCCAGAATTCGTTCAGACGGCGAATTTCCCCCTCCTCGATGTATTTAGTCCGGAGTTCGGTGAGTTGCCGGTTGATCTCATCCTGATTGTAAACAATCAGGGTCTTCCTCATCTCCCCAAACTGGGAAAGGATGGACTTGATCTTCTTGACTTCCTTCCGGTAGGAATATTTCCTGGAGGATTTTTTGACCACCTGATGCATGAAATCGTTGAACTCGAATATGTCCCCCATGCGGTTAATGGTTCGGCTCTTGTCACGAATCTGGTAAAGGAATTTCCCCAATTCCAATTCCGACCGGTATTCATTCAAAAACGGTTCGACCGTCTTGCAGAACTCCGTATAACAGGCGCTGATGGGCCAGTACGCCTCGGGCGAGTTTTCGTAAAACTGGAAAACGGAAAAGATATCTTTATGCGCCCGGAGTTCGTTGTATCCCCGCTTCCGGTTTTCTCCCGAGCCGTAACCGGTGAAAAAGTCGTTTAAGGAAATCTCCCCTTCTTCCAGCTCTTCAACCAACTCATTCAATTCGGGCAAAATACTGTTTTCCGCATTGACCGGCAAATTATAGTGTTTATCCAGGAAGGCGATTTCGTGGCGGATGTTGGGGATCAGCAGGTCGATGGGATCCAGGACGATATCGATGGATTTGAATATCTCCTGCTTGTACATCTCCAGCTTGGCTTCGTACTGATCCTCGACAATCTGGGCGATATCCGACTTCATGGACTTGAAGAGGTTATCGACCGCCTTCAGACTGTCAATGACCTGTGCCGCCTGGAGATCATTTTTACCCAGGGTTTCCACCTGCCGGGTGATGGCGGGTAGCTTTTTCTTCTGGGAATGGACGATGGCAATCAACCTCGCCCTTTCCTGTTCCGGGGTGTTATTCTTGGGCTCGATAACCGGCGCGCCCTTTATCTTGTCCTGACAGAGCGTAAGTTGGTTGTTCAGAATCTCAATCTGATTCTTGACCTGCTCAATCTGGGTTGGGTTAATAGCCATGAATCCAGAGTATTCCATCGTGGAAACCCGACTGCGGCTTCCTATCGGTTAAACATTCAATCGTGGATCCTGCTCTTGTCGCTGGTAAATTTTAAATGTCAATCATCACATGCCCGCAAAAGTTACCGGGGCAAAAATCACCCTTTCCGGAACCCCGCGGTTTAAAGACAACGGATACCCAGCCCCAAAAGAGCTTTAAAAGCTTATTTCAGTTTGGTTGGATTTGCCAGCCTATTTTACCCCTAACCCACTAAAAAAGAAAGCCTTTTGAAACTTAATGCCGCCGATTGGAAATTTTGGGCCAACCTCTTCCTGATTCGCCAAACCTGGACCCGCTCGATATTGGATATCGGACTAATTCCTAATGAGTTTAGAATAAAGCTCGAAAAGCAAACATTTTTTAGTCGCGGATCTTGCCGTCCGCTTCATAGAAAACGCGTCGTCCCCGTCAAAATTTCCTTGCCCTGGAACAATTTTCCCGTCAAAAAAAGAAATTCCGCTCATCTAATCCCGGTTGAAATCCGCTAGAGATAATAAAATAATTATAAAAAATACAATATGTTATATTAAAAATAGCAAAAAAGGTCAATATTAAAATGTTGGCATCTTTATTGCTTATGTTTTTGTAAAAGTAACTTTATGAACCGCTGAGGGGTCTGCCGAAATGAGAGGATTCAAACTTCTGCTTCTAATGGTGTCCTTGACCGTGCTTGCCGGGTGCGAGGTCCGGATGGCTCCTTCCGATTACTGGGCCAAGCTGTTCCGCACCCAAACCGATTCCAATTACTACAAGGAAAAGGCCGAATCTCTGACGGAACACCTCGCCAAGGATTCCCGGGAATACGAAATCAACAAGGTCGCGGTAATGGACCTGACGGACGAAGGGGGTAAAGCGCCCATCCTTGGCGAATATCTTTCGTCCCGAATCATCGAGGCCATTACCACGAAGAAACTGTTCCGCGTCGCGCAAAAAGGCGAGGTCAACGCGACCTTGACCGACCTGAACCTGCAACCGGCGTTCCTGTATACCACGCATGAACTGAAAACGCTGGGCGACGCCCTCAATTCCCAGGCCATTCTGACGGGCAGAATCACCGACCTGGGCACCAATATCGATGTGCACTTGACGCTCACCGATGTGGCTACCGGCGAGGTCATCGCTTCGTCCACCGAAAATCTTAACCGGACCAAGTTTGCAGTAGAAATGTTACGTCACTACTAACCCACTCCCCGTGGGGGGGCAGAGGGCTGGCCCGGTTGGATTGTTTCGGCCGACGCTTCGCAATGACACCCCTTGTCCCTTTTCACCTGCTTTCTTCCCTGTCATTCCGAGTCTACTCGCCATAGGGCCGCAAGGCCGGAACGTGGCGATGGCAATTCATGGGAAATAAAATAGCATTGGGAGTTCGGCCTTGCGCCCCTTCTGCCACAGGCAGGCTGGAAGGTGAATGGGGCATGTCTCATTCCGAATCCTCTGCAAGATTCTTTAGCGCGTCTGCGCCTCAGAACGACAATTTCATGGAGCCTTTCTAAATGTCATCCTCAGCCTTCTTCATTGTCATCCTGAGCCTTTGGCGAAGGATCTGGCTGGAACATAACGGGAGCATGCCCCCCCATGCTTGATCGAAATGACACCGATGATGGAGGAAACCCCGTGGCAAGGCCACGGGGAATTGGGAATCATCGAAAAAACTCGGGATGAAATTCAAAGGAATACCCTCATCCCATCCTTTCCCTTTCTTTGACATGAATCTAATCGTTAACAACCCGGGATGAATGTATTAGAATAAAAATGAGGACACCGAAACATCCCCTCTCGCGTGATTTCCCCTTGGCCCGTCAAGGTCTGGGGACCGGTTTACGTTCCGGATCCACCGGGATCCCCGTCCTCCAAAGCCCGTTGACCATCCGTTCAACCCATTCAAGCCAGGACATACCGAGTGGCCCTATTGAAGATTTACAACTGTCTGGAACCGGTTTTAAGAAAGAAAGCCGCCCTGGTGGAGAACATCGACGGCCGCCTGGTCGAGCTGACGCAAAGTATGACCGAGACCATGTTCGATGCACCGGGAGCGGGGCTTGCCGCCAACCAGATCGGGGAACCCATCAGCCTGTTCGTCGTGGACATGGGGATCCAGACGGATAAGCGGGACCCCATCGTTGTCGTCAATCCCATCATTTCCGCTTCGGAGGACCAGGTGCTCGATGAGGAGGGTTGCCTCAGCATTCCCGAAGTGTTTGCCAAGGTCTGGCGCAGTAACAAGGTCGAGCTCAAGGGATACAGCCTGGACCAGAAGGAAATTCGTTACGAGGCCGAGGGCTACCTGGCCCGTGCCATTCAGCACGAGATGGATCACCTGGATGGCAAATTGTTCTGGGACAATTTGGGAAAGGCCAAGCGGGACCTGCTGAAAACCCGATTCAAGAAGAAGCTCAAAGAGATGAAAGCATGAAGGTCGTGTTCATGGGCACGCCAGAGTTTGCCCTGCCCACGCTGGATCGACTCGCCTCTTCGCGCCACGAAGTCCTGGCCGTGGTCACCCAGCCCGACCGGCCTCGGGGACGCGGGCAGGAGGTGTCCCCCCCTCCCGTCAAGCAACTGGCGCTTGAACGGGGGATTCCCGTTCTGCAACCTGAAAAAGCGTCGCGGCCCGAGTTCATCGAAGAGATCCGCAAGCTGAATCCCGACCTCATCGTGGTCGCGGCCTACGGGCAGATCCTGAAACGGGAATTCCTCGAGATCCCCCGCATTTTCTGCGTCAATGTTCATTCCTCCCTGCTCCCCAAATACCGGGGCGCCGCCCCGATCAACCGGGCGATCATCAACGGCGATACCGAGAGCGGCGTGACCACCATGAAAATCGCGGAACAGCTCGATGCGGGAGACATTCTTCTCATGCGTGCGGTGGCCATCGGAGAGAACGATACCGCGCAGACGTTACATGACCGGCTGGCGAAGGTCGGGGGAGAACTGGCCCTGGAGACGGTGAACCGGCTGGAGGAAAACTCCATCCTGCCCATCCCCCAGGACGAGTCCCGCGCCACCTACGCGCACAAGTTAAAAAAGGATGACGGGCTGATCCGCTGGGAACAGGAGGCCGTGCGCCTGCATAACCTGGTGCGCGGGCTGGAGCCCTGGCCGGGCGCGTTCACGTTTTACAAGGGGAAACGATTGCGGGTGTGCGCGACGGAAATTCACCGGGGAGATCCGGCGGATCGGCCGGGTGTAGTGGCCCGCGTTTCGGATTACGGCATCGAAGTGGGCACCGGGAAGGACCGCCTGGTCCTGACCCGCCTCCACCCGGAGGGGAAAAAACACATGCTCGCCAAGTGCTTCATTGCCGGGTACCGCATCGCTCCCGGCGACACGCTGGATCTCCCGGCCTGACCTCCGGTCCTCTCGGGCCGCCGCTCAGCATTTTCTGCGGAGTATCGATTATTTCACGGCCCATTTGCCGTCTTCCATCTGGATCTTGTCTCCCGGCCGGGCGTTGTCGCGGTTGAGGCTGGCAAAGATTTTCTGCACCTTGGGAAGGTCGCCTTCGGAGAACGTTTCATTGGTCGCCACGATGCGTTTCAGGAGGATCACCCGGTCCTCATTTTCCTGGTCGATCAGGGCACGCACGCGCTCGCGGAAGGCGGCGTCGGTCCGCGTGCGCTCCGTTTCGAAAAACACCAGAAGCCCCTCGTTTCCCTCCCCTGCAACCTGGGTCCGCTTGAACTGTTCGATATCGTCGCGGTTGAATTCCTGCCGTTGCCGGGCGCGAATGGCCTCCTTCTTGCCGAGCGGAATATCGGGAGCCCGTTTCAGGCGGCCCTCCTTGTCCACCGAGCGCACGGAGGCGAGAAGCATCATGTCTTTTCCGATTTCCTCGTAGCTCCCCAGGACCTGGTTTTCGAGGGCGGTTTTCTGATCGATGATCGTAACGTCCACCTGGACCAGGGGACCGCCGCAACCGGCAACCGCCATCCCCAGGGCGGCAAACATCCCCACCATTCCCGCATGGAAGCGCATGGCCCGCGATTTCATTCGAATCTCCTCAGTACGATGGCCGAGTTTTTGGAGCCGAAGGAGATGCAGTTGCTGATGCCGATCTTTATTTTCTTTTCCCGGCCCCGGTTGGAAATGTAATCCATGTCACATTCCGGATCCGGATTTTCCTGATTGATGGTGGGGGTGAGAAATCCGTTCTTGAGGGACAGGGCGGTGGTGGTGATGCCCAGAGCGCCCGAGGCGCCCTGCGGATGGCCCACCATCGACTTGGTGGAGCTTGCGGGAATCTGCCGGGCGTGGCTGTTGAACGCCTGTTTGACCGCCAGGGTCTCGATGCGGTCGTTGAGCTCGGTGGAGGTTCCGTGGAGGTTGATGTACTCCACTTCGTCCTCGTTGACCCGCGCGTCTTTCAGGGCGAGGCGCAGGGCGCGGGTGGACTGTTTCCCGTCGGGCATGATGGCCACGCGGTGATAGGCATCGCACGTGGTGCCGTACCCGAGAATCTCCGCGTAGATCGTGGCGCCGCGCTTGCGCGCGTGTTCCAGCTCCTCGATGACCATCATCCAGGATCCCTCGGACAGCACGAATCCCTCCCGGTCGCGGTTGAAGGGCCGGGACCCGCGCGTCGGGTCATCGTTGTAATGCACGGGATTGACGCGCATGCGTTCGAATCCGCACATCATGGCGGGCGTCACGCACGATTCCACCCC
>Ga0066640_10001471_pt1 | contig 14096 bp, 13 predicted proteins | sample CryGeyCG2114_020_2_FD_59505 | JGI IMG/M metagenome (GOLD analysis project Ga0066640, IMG submission 59505) | Groundwater microbial communities from aquifer - Crystal Geyser CG11_big_fil_rev_8/21/14_0.20 | ecosystem: Environmental > Aquatic > Deep subsurface > Groundwater | place: USA: Utah... | reverse complement strand
AAGATTGGTATGAAGAGTATTTAGACATGATTCTTTCTGTCCGCGTTGTTGATAATACTAAAGAAGCTATCAAACACATCAATCATTATGGATCACACCATTCTGATGCAATTGTCAGCAATGATAAAAAAGAGCAAGAGCAGTTTTTTAAAGCAGTAGATTCTGCTTGTCTTTATGCTAATGCGTCAACAAGATTTACGGATGGGTATGAGTTTGGTTTTGGAGCGGAAGTTGGAATCAGTACGGATAAGCTGCACGCGCGCGGACCTATGGCGTTGGAAGAATTAACAACTTATAAATACATTGTTTATGGTAAAGGACAGATCAAATAGTGAAACGGATTGGAATTTTAGGCGGAACATTTAATCCAATTCATATAGGGCATTTATTAATTGCAGAAGAAGCGAGAAGTAAACTTAAGCTTGATAAGGTCATTTTTGTACCTGCCAATCTACCGCCTCACAAAACCAGTAAAAGTCTTATTAGCTCCAAAGATCGCTACAAAATGGTTCAATTAGCTACTCGAAGTAATCCGAACTTTGAGGTATCCAACTACGAGATTAAAAAGACGGGCAAGTCTTACAGCGTTGATACAGTTAACTATTTTCATAAGAAATTTCCTAAAAAGACAAAATTATACTTTATCATTGGCGGCGACAGCTATCAAACGCTCGATAAATGGCGGCAAATTGATGATATTTTAAAAAAGGTTACCTTTGTTACTGTTAATCGACCCGGGTATAAGGGAGTAAAGCATAAAATCAAATCATATCAAATTGAAATGCCGGAAGTTAACGCGGCTTCTTCTGATTTGAGACGCCGCATTGTATTAGGAAAAAGTATAAAGTATTTGTTGCCTGAGAGTGTGATTCGATATATAAAGAAACGAAAGTTGTACTCTTAACCCGAGGATGATTATGTCAAATATACGAAACGAAGTTAAATTTGGAACAGATGGTTGGAGAGGAGTTATCTCTGACAACTTTACGTTTAAAAATGTTGCCATTGTAGCTCAAGCAATTGCTCAATGGATTATTAAAGATATCAAGTTTAGTTCAGCTCAGGCGAAAAAAGTCGCTGTTGGTTATGATACGCGATTTCTTTCCAAAGAATATGCTGAGATTGTCGCCCGTGTACTGGCCAAAAATGGCATTACCGTTTTATTGTCTGAAGAAGCTATTCCAACGCCCGCATTAAGTTATGGTGTTGTAGAAATTAAAGGTGTTTGCGGCGTTATGATTACAGCAAGTCATAATCCTGGTAAATTTAATGGTATAAAAATTAAAACAAGCGAGGGTGGCGGCGCGGGGAATGATATTACCAATAAAATAGAGGCTTATTTAGAGAAGACGCCGGTTAAAACAGATGATTTGGATGTATTATTAAAAAGTAAAAAAATTGCCTATCATAATTACAAGACGGCTTATTTGACGTTTATGAAGAATTATGTGGATTTAAAACGCATCAAGCGGGCAAAGTTTAAAGTTATTCAGGATGTGATGCACGGGAGCGGAGGGCGCATATTAGAGGAGGTTCTCCAAGGAAGCAGCATACGATTAGAATTAATGCGTTCGGAGGTTAATCCTTCTTTTGCCGGTAAAAAACCAGAACCAGTGGCTGAATATCTTGAAGAAATTATAGCTAGGGTTAAAAAAGATAAATTTGATTTAGGATTGGTGCTTGATGGTGATGCTGACCGTATTGGCGCGGTTGCCCCAGGTGGCGAGTTCATTAATCCGCAGAGAATTCTTGGTTTAATCATCTTACACTTAGTGCGCAATCATAAGCGCAAAGGCAGTGTTGTTAAAACGATATGCGGGACAACAATGATTGATAATATTTGTGAAGATTTGGGATTATTGTTACACGAAACACCTGTTGGTTTTAAATATGTATCTGATTTGATGGTTAGCGAACGTGTTATCGCTGGTGGAGAAGAAGCTGGCGGTATCGGAGTTCAGGATTATATTCCGGAGCGGGACGGAACTCTTGCCGGATTATTATTGATTGAAATGATGGTTTATGAGAAAAAGAATCTTAAGCAATTACTTGATGATATGGAAAAGAAGTATGGCCGCTATTATTATTTGCGTGCTGATGTCGCCTTAGGGCGTAAAAAGTTTGATATGGATAAGGTTAAATCCATTAAAACTCTTCTAGGGAAAAAGGTTGTTGATATTAAAGATTACGATGGTGTAAAATTGATCTGTGAAGATCAAAGCTGGTTGATGTTTAGACCCTCAGGAACAGAACCATTGGTTCGTGCTTATTCAGAAGCAACGACGCTTAAACGTTCTCAGCAGTTAATTCAGTATGGTGAGGCGCTGTTAAAAAAATAACAATACACAATCCGCAATTGAAGCACACATTAAAAGGTTAAATACGAATTTAAATTTGTTGGTTCAAGAGTGTGGTTTTTTATGTTTTATTGGTTCATTTGGTATCTTTTTAACTTCCTCAAAGGTCTTTTCTTTACAGTTAAAGTAATCGGCCTTGAAAATGTTCCCCGTTCGGGCGGCTTTATATTCGCTGTCAATCATAAAAGCTATCTTGATCCCATGGTTATTGGGATGATTTCTCGTCGGCGTATTCGTTTTGTTGCGCGCGATTCACTTTTTCGCAATTGGTTGTTTGGTGGTTTTATTCGTGCACTCGGAGCTTTTCCAGTAAAAAGAGATTCTGCGGATATAGGAGCCATTAAACAAATATTTAATGCGCTTAAACAAGAGTATGGTGTATTGATTTTTCCCGAGGGCACGCGTGTTTCTGATGACGGAGAGCGTAAGGTTCAGGCAGGTATTGGAATGATTGCTTTAAAAAGCGGTGTTCCAATTGTGCCTGTTTATATTAGTGGCTCCGATCGGGTGTTGCCGCCTGGAGCAAAAAAAATCACAAGAGGCTGTATTACTGTGACTTTTGGTCCTCCCACACAATACTCTGACAAAAAGGAATCTTACGCAGATATTGCTAATCAAATTATGAGTAACATCCTGCAGCTCGAAAAAACACTCCCTCCACTGAAGTAAGCTCTCCCTTTATAATATTAGTTGACAAAATAAAGAATTTTGCGATAATGGCTTCACTAAATCTAATGAAAAGAGGTCATTTTTTATGAATGATTCCAAGCAGTCAGCACTTGCAACAATGTATGAAAATACATTTTGCGATATTAAAGAAGGAGAAATTGTTAAAGGCACGATAGTTGCTTTTAATGATAAGGAGGCGGTCGTCGATATCGGCTTCAAATCCGAAGGATTTGTATCGATGGAGGAGTTTCGTAATACTGAAAATCTTGCCATTGATAGTAAAATCGATGTTCTTATTGAATCAATTGAAGATGATGAGGGACGGCTAGTTCTTTCACGGTTAAAAGCTGAAAAATTAAAAGGATGGATGAAGTTAGGTGATTCTATTAATGAAGGCGATAGCGTGGAAGGGCGTATTGTTAAGCAGGTTAAAGGTGGATTTATTGTTGATGTAGATGGGATTGAGGCATTCTTACCAATGTCGTTGTCGGCATTTAAAGGGGTTTCATCTGATCAAGTTATGACTGGAAAATACAAGTTTCAGGTGGCTAAACTCAACAAATTACGAAGAAATCTTATTCTTTCCCGTCGTGAAGTTGTTCAAAAAGAAAAAGAGCATGTTCGCGGAAAATTATGGGGCGAATTAGAAAAAGGTCAAAAACGTCAAGGAATAGTAAAAGGCATCACTGATTTCGGCGCTTTTATCGATCTTGGCGGCGTGGACGGCCTTCTTCACATTACAGATATTAGCTGGACACGCATTAATCATCCTTCCGAGGTTGTATCTATTGGAGATAGGATTGAAGTGCTTATTTTAGACTTTGATCAAGATAATGCTAAAGTATCACTTGGATTAAAGCAGATTGTTGATAATCCTTGGAGCGATATCTATGAAAAATATCCTCCTGGAACTAAAGCGACCGGAAAAATTGTTAATGTGATGCCTTATGGTGTATTTGTTGAGATCGAAAAGGGTATTGAAGGACTGCTTCATTCCTCTGAGATCACATGGCAGAAGAAGCTCGTTAATCCACAGGAAATGTTTAAGGTGGGCGACAGGATTGAAGTTCAAATTATCAATGTTGATAAAGACTCAAAAAGAATTTCTTTGAGTTTAAAACAATTAGAAAATAATCCATGGGAAGATGCGGAAAATAGTTATTCCGTCGGAACGAAGGTAAACGGAAAGGTGCGTGGTTTTACTGATTACGGAGCTTTTGTTGAGTTGGATTCCGGCTTAGAAGGAATGATTCATATTTCTGACATGTCATGGACTAAGAAAATAAATCACCCGCAAGATGTTTTAGAAAAAGGACAAGAAGTGGAAGTTGTTGTTCTTGGAGTTGACGCGAATAATAGAAAAATTAATCTTGGCCTAAAACAGTTGGTTGATAATCCATGGCCGGAATTAGAAGCCAAGTATCCTGTAGAAACGGAAGTGGATGCAGAGGTTGTTCTAAACTCTAATTTTGGTGTATTTGTTAAACTCGAGAATGATGTTGAAGCTTTAGTATATTCTTCTGAGATCGAAGAAGAAAAAGCAAAGGCATTAAAACCAGGTGACAAATTACGAGTAAAGATTATCAAAGTCGATGTTGAGCAAATGAAAATCGGCGTTAGTGCTAAAGCATAGTTCTTTAAATTTCGATATTTGAATTTCGGATTTAAAATACATCGGCACCTTCCTAACTTTCAGGAAGGTGCCGTTTTTATCCTCAGACTATCACCCATGAATGTAGATCACATAATAGAAAAAATTATTCGCGGTACAACTGATGTCATCGGTAAAGATTCTTTAAAGAAGAAACTTGCCAGTAAGAAATTATTGCGTGTTAAAGCAGGATTTGATCCCACCGCCCCAGACATTCATTTAGGCCATGTTGTGTTACTGCGCAAATTAAAGCAATTTCAAGATTTAGGACATAAAGTTTTATTTCTTATCGGAGATTTTACGGCTCAAATTGGAGACCCTACAGGTAAAGACCAATTGCGGCCTAAGCTTGATCGGAAACAAATCCTTAAAAACGCAAAAACCTATAAAGAGCAGGTCTTTAAGATTCTTGATCCCAAAAAGACTGAAGTTGTGTTTAACAGTAAGTGGTTGGATAAGCTGTCTGCGCAACAAGTATTGGAACTTACCGCCTGCTCTACTGTAGCGCAAATGTTGGCGCGGGCAGATTTTAAGGAAAGATATGAGCAGAATAAGGAAATTAGTCTATTGGAGTTTAATTATCCGCTTCTCCAAGGGTACGATTCGGTTCATTTAAAGGCGGATATTGAGCTTGGAGGAAGTGACCAAAGATTTAACCTATTGATGGGGCGTCAGTTACAAGAGACGTTTAACCAGCAACCGCAAGTAGTCATTATGACACCATTGTTGGAGGGAACCGATGGAATCCAGAAGATGAGTAAGTCTCTAGGTAATTACATTGGGATTAATGAGTCTCCCAAGGAAATTTTTGGCAAGATTATGTCAATTACAGACAATTTAATGATGAAATATTATGAAATTTTGACAGATTTTGATCTGAATGCGGTTAAAAATCAGCATCCGAAAGAGGCAAAATTGCAACTTGGAGAAGCTATAGTTGTCCAGTTCTATGATGAAAAAGCTGCTAAAAATGCTAGAATCGACTTTGAAAGAACGTTTAGCGATCATAAAACGCCAGAAGATATTGTAAAATATGGACTTAAGAGTGATTGCGATATCTTATTAGTTGATGTTATTGTTAATCTTGAGTTTGTTAAATCCAAGAATGAGGCCAGACGTCTGATCAAGCAGGGTGCTGTAAGTTTGGATGGGGTGAAAATCGGTGATTCTGAGGTTTCAGCTAAAGCAGGGATTTTAAAGGTGGGAAAGCGTCATTTTGCAGAGCTTAAAAGAACCGCGTGATAGGCCAAAAGGGACTATTTGTGCTGGAACGTAACTCTAATAATTAGCTCAAATTAGGTTTGAAAAATAGTAAATAAAAATACTTGACAAAGAATTAAAAGTATATATACTTGTGTAACTATTGTGCGCTGCCTGATTTTCCAATAGCGCAAAAGAAATTAAGTGAGTTTTAATTCTCTTAATCAATTGAATAAAACTTATACTGATTTCTTTGGAGGGTATTGCGAAAACAGGGTTAACACAATTCTAGTTTTTAATATTACCGGAAAAAAATAAAAGCTCTTCGCCCCTGTAGCTCAGTCGGCTAGAGCACGTCCTTGGTAAGGACGAGGTCTCCGGTTCGAATCCGGTCGGGGGCTTTTTATACTTTTATTTGTGTAATATTAAGTGAGTTAAAAAAAATGGCTAAAAAAAATAACAGAGAAACAATTCTTTTAAAATGCACAGAGTCGGGAAAGATTAATTACACGACTAAAAAGGATAAGAAGAAACATCCTGAGCGCATTGAATTAAAAAAATATTGTCCGGCATTACGTAAACACACACTACATCGTGAGGTTAAGAAATAGAAAAGGTTGGGATGATATTTTTTGACACACATTAGGCCTGTAGCTCCAATTGGCAGAGCAACGGTCTCCAAAACCGTGTGTTGTTGGTTCAAATCCAACCAGGCCTGTAAATTAAAATTATGTTTGCAAAAATTAAAAAATTTATTTCAGAGGTTGTGGTTGAGCTAAAAAAAGTATCGTGGTCAACGCGCGCAGAAGTGGTTGACGCAACGAAAGTAGTTTTGATAAGTTCGTTTTTATTGGGGTTTTTTATTGCGGGTTGTGATTTTGCTCTTTCAAAATTATTAGGGTTAATTATTAGGTAAGAATCATGAGTGAAAAAAAGTGGTACGTTATTCATACGCAGACAGGATCAGAAGAGAAAGCAAAGGCTGGCCTTTCTAGCAAGATCGCAACAACAAATTTAAAGAATTTTGTTGAAGAGATTGTTATTCCAACAGAGCAGGTTTCTGAGATTCGAAGCGGGAAAAAGCGTATTTCTGAAAGAAAATTCTTTCCAGGCTATATCCTTATCAAGATGGATATGACTAAGGAAAGCTGGTATATGGTTAAGAGCACACCTGGAATCACAGGATTTATTGGGCCAGGCAGAAAGCCAGCGTCGATTTCAGAAACGGAAGTTAACTCAATAATTAGAAGAACGGAAGATGCTGAAACAAGGCCTACGCCGAAAGTAACGTTTGATGTTAATGAATCAATTAGAATTGCCCAAGGGCCGTTCGCGAATTTTAATGGTCAGGTTATGGAAGTTTATCCTGATCGGGGAAAGCTTAAGGTAAGCGTTTCCATTTTTGGACGTTCAACATTAGTTGAACTTGAATACTGGCAAGTAGAGAAAATATAAAATGGCTAAAGAAGTCGTCGCACAAATAAAATTATATTGCCCTGCAGGACAAGCGAATCCCGCGCCGCCTATCGGACCAGCTTTAGGTCAGCATGGTGTGAACATTATGGGATTTTGCAAAGAGTTTAATGATCGCACAAAAGGAAAAGAAGGGCTTATTCTTCCGGCGGTTATTACAGTATTTAAAGATAAGTCTTTCGAATTTATTATTAAATCACCGCCGAGTTCTGTATTAATAAAGAAGGCGGCGAATTTGGCTAAAGCTTCCGGTGAGGCTGGAAAGAATATTATTGGTCGAATCACAAAAAAGCAAGTTGAAGAAATTGCTAAGATTAAACTAGAAGACTTAAACACCGGAACATTAGAAAAATCATTAAAAACAATTGAAGGTACAGCTCGAAGTATGGGCGTTGAGATTGTAGGTTAAAATGGCAACTAAGATTAGCAAAAGAATGAAGCAGGCGCGCAAAGATTTTGATATTGAAAAAATCTATACTTTGGATGACGCGTTGCAAAGTGTTGCTGATTTTCCAAAAGTAAAGTTTGATGAAGCTGTTGAGCTGCATTTGCATTTAAATATCGATCCAAAGAATTCTGATCAGATGGTTCGTGGTACGGTAACGTTACCTCACGGTTCTGGTAGAACAGTTCGTATTGCCGCATTTTGTAAAGGGGAGATGGAGCATAAGGCTAAGGAAGCTGGAGCTGATTTTGTGGGCCACAAAGAATTGATTGAAAAAGTTTCAAAAGGATTTTTAGATTTTGATGTTGTTGTTGCGACACCTGATATGATGCGCGATTTAAGTAAATTGGGGAAGGTTTTAGGTCCGCGTGGTTTGATGCCCACTCCAAAAGCCGGAACGGTTTCTCAGGATTTAGAAAAGGCGATTTCAGAAATTAAGTCAGGTAAGGTTGAATTCAAAGCAGATAAGCAGTCTGGCATCCACATCAGTTTTGGTAAAAGATCGTTTTCTAAAGATCAACTTTTGGTTAATGCCCAACATCTTATTGATGCCATTAATCACGTAAAGCCAAATTCTGTTAAAGGCAATTTGATTAAGAGCGTCCATGTGACTACAACAATGGGGCCAGGATTAAAGGTGGCAATATGACAACTGAGACGAAGCGAGTAGGCCAACTATATAGAGAAGCTTTAATCAAAACTATCAAAGATGGTTTTGATCATAACGACAGTGTTTTTTTATTTAATTACGATAAACTGTCAGCCAATCAAGTTGGAGATTTAAGAAAAACTTTGACACAAGCCGGGGCAGAGATGCATGTCTCGAAAAATAGAATCGCGAAAATTGCGTTAAAAGAATTATCACATGAGCCGTTAGCCCAAAACCTTCAGGGGCAAACGGCTTTTGTTTGGTCTGAATCTGACTCAGTGGAAATTTCAAAAATTCTAGTTAAATTTGCTAAAGAATTTGAACAAGTGGTTGTTCAAGGTGGTGTGCTGCAGGGAGATGTTTTAGATAGTTCGGATATTTACAGATTATCTGATCTTCCCTCAAGAGAAGTTCTGTTATGTCAGCTTCTAGGTACAATACAAGCTCCGGTGACACAATTGCTCGGAGCGTTAAACGCAAAATCACGTGACTTATTGTCGATTCTAAAACAATATAGTGAACAAAAGGGAGGTAACTAATAATGTCAGAAGAAAATGTCGCAACAACTGACGGAAAAGAAGAAAAGGGCGGTGTTGCTCTTTCTCCAAAACTTGAAGATGTTGCAAAAACAATCGAAGGTTTGACAGCGCTTGAACTTTCAGAATTAGTAAAAGGTTTAGAAGACAGGTTGGGAATCCAGGCTGCTGCTCCTATGGCTGCTGGTATGATGATGGCTGGTCCTGCTGCTGGGGCTGGAGCGGTTGCAGAAGAAAAGACAGAATTTGATGTTGTCTTAACTAATGCTGGAGCTCAGAAAATTGCTGTTATTAAAGAAGTTCGTGCGGCAACAAGTTTGGGTTTAAAAGAAGCAAAAGACTTAGTTGAGGGCGCACCAAAGACTGTTAAAGAAGGTGTATCAAAAGAAGAAGCTGAAGAGCTCAAGAAGAAGTTAGAAGCTGCTGGCGCAAAAGTTGAATTGAAATAATTTCAATTTCTTCTTTTTAAATTAATTAAAAACCTTTACCAAAGAAGTGACATGGAAAAGTTAAAAATAAAGAATTTCAGCAAGTTTCAAGATAACTTTGAGTTACCTAATTTGCTCGATATCCAATGCGTTGCTTATAATAATTTTTTGCAACGTGAAATTGCTCCTGAAAAACGCGATGATAGCGGTCTCGAGGAAGTGTTTCGTGAAGTATTTCCATTGGAGAGTTACGATGGGCAGATTAAATTAGAGTATATCACCTATACAATGGGTAAGGAGAAGTACTCTTCTGCCGAGTGTAAACGAAGAGGGATGACGTTTTCAGTACCTCTTAAGGTAAAACTTCGCCTGATTACACCAGTTGATATTAAAGAACAAGAGGTATACTTTGGTGACTTTCCTTTAATGACTGATACTGGAACCTTTATTATTAATGGGGATGAGCGTGTTGTTGTTTCTCAAATCCAGCGTCCACCAGGGGTGTCATTTGAAGAAGAGCTTCATCCTACTGGAAAGTCTTTATACCATGGACGGATTATTCCATCACGCGGTGCTTGGTTTGAAATTAAGTATGATTTGAACAATGTATTGTTAGCTTATGTTGATCGAAGAAGAAACTTCCCTGCAACACAAATATTGCGGATCATGGGATTATCAAGCAATGAGGAGATTCAACAGCTATTGGGCGATCAGTGGGAAAAGCTTCAGCCAACATTCGAAAAAGATCATACGCAAAATAAAGAAGAAGCCCTATTAGACTTCTATCGTAAAATGCGTCCTACGGAACCAGCAACTATTGAAGTTGCTGACGCGTTATTTTTCCGACTGTTTTTTGAACCGAAACGATATGATTTAAGTAAGGTTGGGCGGCACATTATTAATCGAAAATTAACGATGGATGTTCCTCTAGATAATAGAGTTTTAGATATTTCTACGGTTGCAGAGGTTATTCGATATTTATTAAATCTTCGTGAAGGAAAAGGAGAGATTGATGATATTGATCATCTCGGAAATCGACGAATTAAAACGGTTGGTGAATTGGTTCAGAATCAAGTGCGAATTGGTTTGGCAAGATTGGAACGTTCAATTAAGGAACGTCTAGTCGTTATGAGTAATTTTGAAAATTTAACCGCGCATCATTTGATTAATTCACGTTTGTTCTCAAACCAAATTCAAGATTTCTTTGCAAGAAGTCAGTTGTCACAGTTTATGGATCAAGTTAATCCATTGTCTGAGATGACACATAAAAGACGTTTAAGTGCTTTAGGACCTGGAGGTTTATCTCGTGAAAGAGCTGGGTTTGAAGTTCGTGACGTTCACCACACGCATTATGGACGTGTTTGTCCGATTGAAACGCCTGAAGGTCCGAACATTGGTCTTATTGCGTCTTTGACAAATTGTGCCCGGGTTAATGATTTAGGATTTATTGAAACGCCTTATAGAAAAGTTGTTGATGGTAAAGTTACGAAAAAGATTGAGTATTTGACGGCTGATAAAGATCAAAATGAGCGAGTTGCGCAGGCAAATGCGCCGTTAGCAAAAGATGGTACGTTTGTTAATAATGAAGTAAGTTGCCGCTATAAGACGGATTTTCCAAAAATAGCACCCAAGAATGTTGACTTGATGGATGTATCACCAAAGCAAATTGTCTCTGTCGCAGCGTCGTTAATTCCATTCTTGGAGCATGATGATGCAAACCGTGCTTTGATGGGATCAAACATGCAGCGTCAAGCTGTTCCTTTGATGAATCCAGAAGTTCCGTTTGTTGGAACGGGTATGGAAGAAAAGGTCGCTCGGGATTCTGGTGTTGTGATTATTGCGAAGGAGGCCGGCAAAGTAACAAAGGCTGACGCGTCACAAATCACAATTGGTAAAACAGAATACCCTTTAAAAATTTATCAACGGACAAACGCAAACACATGTATTCATCAGAAACCACTCGTTAAAGTTGGCGATTCTGTTGAAGCGGGTCAAATTATTGCTGATGGTATGGGAACACAGTATGGTCGATTGGCTTTGGGACGAAATGTATTAGTTGCATTCATGCCTTGGAGAGGATACAACTTTGAGGATGCGATTCTTATCAATGAGCGCATTGTTCGTGACGATGTTTTCACATCAATTCATATTGAAAAGTTTGAATGTGAATGTCGTGAGACTCGGTTAGGAAACGAAGAAATTACACGGGATATTCCAAATGTCAGTGAAGAAGCCTTAATTAATTTGGATGAGAATGGTGTCATTTGTGTTGGAGCGGAAGTTAAAGCTGGCGATATTTTAGTTGGAAAAGTTACACCTAAAAGTGAGAAGGAGCTTTCACCGGAAGAAAGACTATTAAGAGCAATTTTCGGAGAAAAAGCTGCCGATATTCGTGATACATCAATGACGTTGTCGCCGGGAATTGAAGGTGTTGTTGTTAATATTGAAGTATTTGCTCGAAACGAACGTGGGCGTAAAGCGAAAATTGATAAAGACAAAGAGACAGAAGCGGTCGAAAAAATCAAAGCTTACTACGAGCAAGAAATACAATTTGTTGAAGAAGAGCGTGAAAAGAAATTAAGTAAGCTTCTTAAAATTGATCGCAAAAAGGTTGCCAAGATCAAAGCTAGTGATTTTGAGGAAGATTCAGACGAAAGAGAAGTTATTCGGTTTTACAATGATAAAGTTGCAGAATTAGCTGAAGAGCAAGAGCATGAAATTGAGCGCGTTAAACGCGGCGATGAATTGCCAGCAGGAGTCTTAAAGCGAGTTGTTGTTTATGTTGCGACGAAAAGAAAGCTTTCTGAAGGGGATAAAATGGCAGGACGTCACGGAAACAAAGGGATTGTTTCTCGTATCTTACCAGAAAGCGACATGCCTTATTTAGAAGACGGAACACCAGTTGATATCGTTCTTAATCCATTAGGGGTTCCTTCGCGTATGAACGTTGGACAACTTTTAGAAACTCATCTTGGCTGGGCGGCGCATGCGTTAGGATTTTATTCTGAAACACCTGTATTTAATGGTGCTAATGAAGAGGAAATTCAAAATTCTTTAAAAGAAGCCGGGTTGCCTATTGATGGAAAAGCAAAAGTTTTTGATGGACATACAGGTCATCCATTTGATCAAAAGGTGACGGTAGGATACATCTACATGTTGAAGCTTAATCATCTTGTTGATGAGAAGATTCACGCGCGATCTATCGGGCCTTATTCACTTGTTACGCAACAGCCGCTTGGTGGTAAGGCGCATTTTGGTGGCCAGCGTTTTGGAGAGATGGAAGTTTGGGCTCTCGAGGCTTATGGAGCTGCGTATACACTTCAAGAAATGCTTACGGTTAAGAGTGATGATGTTACTGGTCGAAGCCGTATGTATGAAGCGATTGTTAAAGGGCAGCAAAGATTGACGCCGGGAACGCCAGAGTCGTTCAACGTTCTTGTTAAAGAGCTTCAAGGATTATGTTTAGACATTAAATTAGTTTTAAATGGCTCAGGTAAAAATGCCGAAGTCAAAGCAAAAGATAAACCTAAGGAAAAGAAATAGCCATGATTAAAAAAGGTCAAAATAGCGAAAATTGCGATCACATCAGTATTCAGATTGCTTCAGCTGAGATCATTCGTTCTTGGTCAAAAGGGGTTGTTAAAAAAGCGGAAACGCTGAATTACCGGACTCTTAAACCTGAGAAAGATGGACTGTTTTGTGAGCGTATTTTTGGACCTGTTCGTGATTGGGAATGTGCCTGCGGTAAATACAAAGGTATCAAGTTTAAAAGTATTACATGTGATCGTTGTGGAGTTACTGTAACGCGTTCATCTGTTCGACGTGAAAGAATGGGTCATATCGAATTAGCATGCCCTGTTACACATATTTGGTTTTATAAGGCTGTTCCAAGTCGCCTTGCGGCACTACTACAAATGGGGCTTCGTGATTTAGAAAAGCTTATTTATTACGAAGAGTATGTTGTTATTGATCCAGGCGAAACAGAATTAAAGAAAAAGCAATTTTTATCAGAAGACGAATACCAAAAAGCTTTGGTTAAGCATGGTGGCGCGTTCAAAGCTAAAATCGGCGCAACTGCTGTTCGTGATCTTCTAAGAGAAACAAGTCTTATAGACCTTTGTAAAAAACTTCGTAAAGATTTAGAAAAAGCAAATCCAGCCGGTACAAACGCTAAAAAGATTGCAAAGACATTAAAGATTGTTGAAGATTTCAGAGCTTCGAATAATATGGCTGAATGGATGGTACTAGAAGTTCTTCCAGTCATTCCACCAGATTTAAGGCCGCTCGTTCCTCTCGAAGGAGGACGGTTTGCTACATCTGATTTAAATGATTTATATCGACGTGTTATTAACCGTAATAACCGTTTAAAGAAATTAATTGATCTAAACGCGCCTGAAATTATCTGCCGTAATGAAAAACGCATGCTTCAGGAAGCGGTTGATGCTCTTTTAGATAATGGTCGTCATGGCCGTCCAGTTTTAGGTTCTGGTAACAGACCTCTAAAGTCACTTTCCGATATGTTAAAAGGAAAGCAAGGACGATTCCGTATGAACTTATTGGGTAAGCGCGTTGATTATTCGGGACGTTCTGTTATCGTTGTTGGTCCAGATTTAAAACTTCATCAATGCGGTTTGCCAAAGAAAATGGCGCTTGAGTTGTTTGAGCCGTTTATTATCCGTAAGCTTCGT
>Ga0066640_10001466_pt1 | contig 14121 bp, 11 predicted proteins | sample CryGeyCG2114_020_2_FD_59505 | JGI IMG/M metagenome (GOLD analysis project Ga0066640, IMG submission 59505) | Groundwater microbial communities from aquifer - Crystal Geyser CG11_big_fil_rev_8/21/14_0.20 | ecosystem: Environmental > Aquatic > Deep subsurface > Groundwater | place: USA: Utah... | reverse complement strand
TGTTTTTTTCTCGATTCATCAAATAGCCCCTCTTCAAATAATTTCTTCTTTAATTTTTCAAAAGCAACTTGCAGCGCGCCGACGCCTTTAATTTCCACTTGGTCAATAATAATTGAGTACTGCCCGCTTTTCTCATATAAATTAACTCTTCCATGACACACCAAGTGCTGACCATCTTCTATTTCCATTTTGATGCCGCGGCGCTGCATCATGAAAATGATGGCTTTAATTTGAGATTTTTCGTCTTTTAAACTGAAGTAACAATGGCCTGAGGTGGCCATCTTAAAATTTGACACTTCTCCGCTAACCCAAACGGATGGAAATCCTGTTTCAAGAAGTTCTTTAATAGAGCTGGTCAACTGGCTTACTGTAAAGACATGATCTGCGGCCCCGAACGACGATGATAAAACTTCTGCATACGATTTCGAAACAGTCATAGATTACTTTAAATTAGTTCATGAACTTTGTTCTCAAAACGAACTGCAAAATGCACCGGTTTTCCTGAGAGCGTTGATTTGTCTTTTAAACGATCCCGCATTTGATCATAGACTTCAGATAAATCAGACAACTCTTCAGTTTTAAGATCTAAATAGGCTCGATAACACCATTGTGCATCAATAATTGTTGCACGTTCAATGCCATCGACTTGCAACAAGTGACGCACATAGTCATCCATCTGCTTACCATAATTCTGACTAGACAACACCGAATCGTCTGCATGATTTGTCTCTGGTAAATCACACTCCCGTAAGAGACGGCCATAATCATCTTGTGTATTCAACTCAGCCTGGCTTTTTACTGCGGTAACTACTTCTGCAGACTCACCATATTTCTCAAGCAAATCAACACCTGCTTTGACACAGTTTTCACGGGTATCAAAACCAACAGCCTTTCCAATATCATGTAATGTGCCAATTCGTTTGGCCAGGTCTGCATTCTTACCAGTAGACGCTGCTTTCTCTTCCATCTTCTTAGCCACTTCTAAGGAATGCAACAACACATTTTCCCCATAGCTCGTTTGAAGCGAAAGTTTTCCCACTAAGATCATCAACTGGGGATGTAGCTCTGGTACTCCAATTGACTGCAAAGAGGCACGCGCGCGTTCAATCAAGTCATTGGTTAAACTTTCATTTACTTTTCCAATGGTTTCTTCAATCACACGCGGAAAAATTTTTCCGTTTGCAATGAGCTCTAATAAAGACTTTTTTGCCACTTCTCGGCGGAAAGGATCCCAGGACCAAATCAAAGCACGACAAGTTTGATCTTCAACACTTACGGCCGTGCCGGTCAGTGTTTCAAGCGTTCGAATATTACGTCCTTCTCGACCAATGACGCGACCCTTCATTTCATCTGAGGGAAGCTGGATGGAAAACAAAGGACTATCGGGTCGATCTTCATCAAGAGCTTCTTGGCTGACGACTTGGTCTTTTAATTCACCCTTACTCACTAGCTCTTCTTTAGCGACTTCCATGACCAGTTTTTTGGCGTCGTCAATTGACATTTGGGCCACTTGTTCAATAGCCGCATGATAATGTTTTTTTTCAGCTTGAGCTTCCTTTGAAAGTCCTTCTAACTCTTTTTCCTTGCTCGCGAGCTTATCCTCTCGACCTTTAATATCTAGCTCTTTTTGGTCAAGCACATCCACTTTACGGTCAATGTTGTCTTCTCGCGTAATCAGTCTTTTTTCCAATTGTTCCAGATACTCACGAGCGCTTTTCGTTTCGATGTCAAAATCTTCACGCACTCTTAAATACTGTTGACGGGCATTTTTTTCGGCTTGTTTTGCCAGGGACTCAGACTGGCGCTTGGCATCAACCATAAACGCTTCAGACTCTTTGCGAACTACTTTTAATCGACGCCTTAATGAAATCTGCGCTAATACAGATGAACACGCAAACCCCACTATGCCTCCTATAATAAAAAATAGGATAACTTGTACTGAATGACTCGTACTCACAGATTTTTCCTCCTTCAATTCCAAATATTTAACGCAGATTAGTAATCCAAGTGCGTTAAACGTAAAAAATCTGAAGCAAACGATGGAACTAATTTGAAATAATTTCATCAAGCACAATATCGTGCTTGTCCATTGGCAGGGAATCAGTGATTTGATAATCAAAAGCGAGACCAGACTTGATCGTTTTAGGATTAAGATGTTCAAGAAAGCGATCATAATAACCTAAACCGTGTCCCAAGCGACGCCCTTCTAAATCAAATGCGACACCCGGAACAAGAACCCACTGAATGTTTGTCATCTCTTCGGCAGTCAATCCCTGGCCTTGGGGCTCCAAATTGCCATATATGCCCCTGGAGAGATCCTGCGTCAGATTTTGTACCCAGCATGGGATGAGCTGATGACTTTTCTTATCTGCTCTTGGTAATACCACTTTAATTCCCTTTTTTATTGCTTCAGATAAAATAATATTTGTATTTACTTCGTATTCAAATGACGCATATAGCATCATCACTCGAACTTGCCCAAAGAGCTCATGATTCATTACTTTTTGTTGAATCACCTGGCTTTTTAACTCGCGCTGGTCTCTTTCGGCAGACTTCATTCGCATTAGGAACTGCTCTCTTAACTGCTGCTTTTCCTCCTTTTTATTCACGCGAATTTACCCCTCGAGTCCACAAAATTATACCCTAGGGGGTTAATATTGAACAGTGAAATAAAACTCTTGCTCTGTAGACGAAGACTCCTGAGGGAAATCGTCAAATGGGGCGGCTGCCTTTAGGCCATCTAGGAGTTCTCCCTCAAGGGCTAACTGACGTGGTGAACTTTTAATCAAGATTTTCTCAACAATCCCATCTCTTTGCAGCGTAATCCGCACCTCAGCCTGGCTATCAGGATAAGCCTTCACAGTGGAGGCTTCTACCGCCGGACGAATCCACTGTCTCAGCTGCTGAGCATACGGCAACAATGCTTTTTCTAATCTGTTCCGTTTTGTAATAGTAATAGGTGCATCATACGTTTCTGGATAAGTATCATATGGGCCATATTCACCCAGTTCAAGCTGACGCTCTTTCTCTCTATAAACATTTTTTGGCCGTTGCCATTCTTCACTCTCTGTCCCGTCTGTTTGCCAATACGGTCGAATACGATTATCAAAAATGCCGTGTGAATCATATAAGGCATCGTCATAGTTATATTCGCCCACCTCATCAAAATCACGCAATTGATGTTCGCTTTTAAAGAATTTTTGATGTTCCTTCGATTTTTCTGAAGGATCAATAATGGTCGCGCGCAAAAACAAAACAAGCTCTTTGCGATCAAAATCATCTCCACGACTTCGAAACGCACCTCCCACCACAGGCAGATCGCCTAAAATAGGTAATTTAGAAACTTCGCGCGCTTGTGTTTCATCAATTAATCCACCTAAGACAATTATGTTTTTATTTTCAACTAGAACTGTTGTTTCTGCTTCAGAAGTATTTACAATCGGAACGCGCGTGGTTGCAGTTCCAGCCAACTCATCACTATCTGAAGCTGCAGCATTTCCGCCCACTACTAATTCTCCTGTCAAACTACTTACTTCAGGCCTAATCTTCATCAACACCTTATTTTCCTGTGTGATAATCGGAGTGACTGATAACGTAACACCCACATCTACAAACTGCACGTTCGCAGCATTAGTTGCCGCTGTTGTCGATTGAACAACTGTATTTGTCACAAATGGTTGACGTGTGGCTGAGGTAAAACGTGCTTCCTCCCCGCTAATGACCGTAACACGTGGACTCGCTAAGACATTTACTTTTCCTGCAGAGCTCAAGATATCTACAAAGGCCATAAAGTCCCCACCTTCAATCTGCAATGTAGAAAGCCCCTGCGCGATAGTTCCCGCGCCACCAGCAAGAACGGGTGCAGTTAAGTCAAAATTAGAAGTTGCTCGAATTTTGCTATCTCTTGTATTATTAAATAGAACATCATAGCGAACCCCTAGTCGAAAATTATCATTCAGAGTTACTGTTAAGATCTTTGCTTCAATTAAAACTTGCTGCGACTCTGAATCAAATGCTTCGATCATTTGTGAAATCATTCTTACTTTTTCTGGTGAATCAGTCAGAACCAGTTTATTCGTTCGCTCATCAATCCTGATCGAGCCTGTCCCTGGAGTCAATAATTCAGTAATTTTTGGTTCTAAGTCGGCAACAGATGCATACCGCAATTCAAAAATACGCGTTTTGGAAGGTAGGTCAATTTCATAAATGTACTTTTCCATTTCAGCGAGTGCTGCGGGCGCTTCCAAAATGATAATAGAGTTTGTTCTTTCATCAACAATAATCTTGCCAACATTCGTTTTTACTTGATTCAACGTATTAGCCACATCAGACGCTTTTGCATTATTGATACGAAACAGGCGCCCCTCGCGCTGGTCATTGTAGGTCTTTCCATACAATTGTTCAAAGTTGCGCTCGGTCATTACCTTAATAATGCCGTCTTTTTCTTCATAAGCCAGTTCTGAGGTTTCTAAAATCGTTCTAAACGCGTCCCATACATCAACATTCTGTAAATATAACGTCACCTGCCCCCTCACATCTCTTCCAGCGACGATATTTAAACCGCTTTTTTTTGAGAGCACTTTGAGCACATCTAGAATATCTACTCCTTTAAGCTCTAAGGTGATTTTTTGAGAGGCATCTGAAGCATCTGTCGTCAAGACAGTATTGTCACGTGGCGTTGCCGAAACTTGTGCAAACAATGACGTTGGAAAAATACTTACAACTAAAAAAGGAACCATCACCAACTGTGTGATGATTTTATGGCAGGAAGACTTCCTCTGTCTCATCATTCCTCCTGAGAAGGATACTGTTTTTTCGAATTTCTACAACCTCGAGATCTCCTAGCCGATCTCCAGGCTTAACAAAATAAGTCTGACGCAGTCTCTTATCTTTAACGATGGCTTCTTTTTGATCCGTTTCAATGATGCCCACTAAAAGCAAATTTTTTGTCTCATCACTGATTGCCGATTGACGCTCAACCACCGATGTTTTTTCAGCATAAAACAAATCACGAGATCCCATCGTTGCAAGATATTCTGAAAACGGTCTCACAATTCGTCTTCCGACATTGCCAACATTACCCGAACCTGAGTCAGACATACCTGTCAGCCCAGGTTTAGTATAACTCAGTCCCACTAAAAGAACTAGCACCATTGTTGAAAGCGCGATAAACATCCATGCGATGCGCACCACAAGTCGGATCATTCCGCCTTACTCCCTTTATCATAACGCTGGTCTATCTCACTCAAGATACGTGGGGCTGGCGCGAATCGAACGCGCGACACCCTCCTTAGGAGTGAGGTGCTCTATCCAACTGAGCTACAGCCCCGAATTGAATATTTGCGGCTCAGGGCCAACCTACCCTAGTACGTAATAACGGAATGCACTGGGTAATCTTTTAATATGTCGCGCCCCTTCAAAAAAGTCAACTCAACGAGAAAAGAAATACCAACCACTTCGCCTTTTACCTTCTTGACCAATTCGGCAACAGCCTTAGCTGTGCCACCAGTTGCCAGCAAATCATCCATAATTAAGACGCGAGCGCCTTTTTTGATTGCATCGGTATGAATTTCAAGTGTGGATTCACCGTACTCTAAGGCATAAGAAATTTCATACGTTTCTGCGGGTAACTTTCCTTTTTTTCTCACCGGGATAAAACCACAACCGAGTTCCTTTGCAGCCACTGAACCAAAAATAAATCCTCGCGACTCAATCCCAATAATCGCCTGCACACCTGAACTCTGAAAAGGCTGTACCATGGCTTTCACTGATTCCGTGAATAATTCATTATTAGCTAAAACAGGCGTGATGTCTTTAAAGATAATCCCTTTTTTGGGAAAATCCGGAATATCACGAATAGTCTCTTTAATGCGGTCCGATAAAGTTGTTTGTATCATATGTTGTAGTTCTCTATTGAATCGTTTTCTTCTTTGAGTTTAACACGTATTTTTTTTATCGCAGCACTCTCGATTTGCCTTACACGTTCGCGCGTAATACGAAACACTTTCGCTGTTTCTTCTAACGTACGGGCGCGACCATCTCGAATGCCAAATCGAAGTACCAGAATTTCACGTTCTCTTTCACCAACAAAATGAAGCATGTCTTTAATCCGTTGATTCGTTAATAATTCACTCGCTGTTTGTTCGGGTTTTTCTGCGTCGGTATCTTCAATGAGATCGATTAGCTCTGCTGTCCCATCTAAACTAATCGGTACATTCAAAGAACTGGGTCGATTAGCAATATTCTCAATTTCTTTAATTTTTGTAACCGACAACTTCATGATCGTTGCGACCTCTTTACGGGTGGGCAGACGGCCATATTTTTGAGACAGCGCATCACGGATTTTTCGCCACTTACTAATAATATCCACCATATGCACGGGAATACGGATAATTTTACTTTGGTTAGATAAGGCACGCATAATGGCTTGCTTAATCCACCACGAAGCATAGGTACTAAAACGATACCCGCGCTTATAATTGAATTTGTCCACTGCGCGCATGAGCCCAATATTGCCTTCTTCAACAAGATCAGAAAAAGTAAGCCCTAAATTGGTGTATCGTTTAGCAATCGAAATCACAAGCCTTAAGTTCGAGCGTATCATTTGATGCCGCGCTGTTTCAGACCCTTTCTTTTTTGAATGAATCCTTTTAGCTAAGTCCACCTCTTGTTGTGAAGTCAGCAAAGGAATATGCTCGATCTGATTGAGATAGATCCGCATAGCGGTAAGGTTTTTCGCGTGATCTGCTTCTTCCTCACGCTCTTCGGCCTTACTTTTGGCCAATACAGCTTCTTCCTCTTTGCTTTTTACTTTTGTCTTTTTATCAGATTTTTTACTTCGGGCAGCGGATCTTTTTTTAAACGATGCTTGTTTCGTCTTTTTTCGTGCCCGCTTCGGCTTTGCAGATCTTTTCTTTTTCTGTTTCTTCTTCTTTTTCTTCATATAATTTTGCTATTTACGCTTTCCTTTTTTACTGCTGGCAACGGCTGCTTGCGCTGCAGACAATCTTGCAATCGGCACTCTAAATGGAGAACAGCTGACATAATTCATCCCGAGACCATGACATAACTTTACGCTATTGGGATCCCCGCCATGTTCGCCACAAATACCAACTTTTAATTTCGGCTTTACCTTACGCGCGCTTTCAATTCCGATGCGAATCAACTCACCAACGCCTGATGCATCCAGAGTTTGAAATGGATCATAATCTAAAATTCCCTGATTCAGATACTCGGTCAAAAAAACACCCGCATCATCACGAGAATAACCGAAGGTCATTTGAGTCAAGTCGTTGGTCCCGAATGAAAAGAACTCGGCTTCTTTTGCAATTTCAGCTGATGTCAGTGCCGCTCTAGGAATTTCAATCATTGTACCTATCAAGTAATCGACCTTCGTGCCTTGTTCCTGAAAGACTTGTTGAATGACACGTTTGGCGTTCTGCTTAAGCACAGACAGCTCTTTCACTGTCCCTACCAACGGAATCATAATCTCAGGATAGACCTTGATCTTTTTCTTCTTCACAATACAAGCAGCTTCCATAATCGCTCTGACTTGCATATCATAGATTTCAGGATAAGAAATTCCTAAACGACAACCACGGTGACCTAACATGGGATTAAACTCACTTAAACTGCTAACTTTTTGTCTAACTTTATCTACGCTTACCCCCATGATCTCGGCCATTTCTTTTTGGTTTTCTTTTTCATGTGGTACGAATTCATGCAATGGTGGATCCAACAAACGAATCGTCACCGCCAATCCTTTCATCGCCACAAAAATACCTTCGAAATCACTCCGTTGCATGGGCAGTAATTTCTTAAGCGCTTTTTCGCGTCCCGCGCGATCATCCGCTAAAATCATTTCACGAACAGCAATGATGCGATCGCCTTCAAAGAACATATGCTCTGTTCGGCATAATCCAATTCCTTCTGCGCCAAACTTGCGCGCTACGATAGCATCATGCGGTGTATCTGCATTGGTCCGCACTTTTAAGAAACGTCTACGATCCGCCCATTTCATGACTTGGGCAAATTCCTTGGAAAGTTTCGGTTCTTGCGTAGGCACTTCACCGGCATAAACTTCACCACGGGAACCATCTAAAGAAATGTAATCACCTTCTTTAAACTTTCTCCCTTTTACTTCAACTTCTTTTTTACTGTAGTTAATATTAAGATCTCCACAACCAGCCACGCAACATTTTCCCATGCCACGCGCCACAACGGCGGCGTGAGAGGTCATACCCCCACGCGCTGTTAAGATCCCTTTGGCTGCGCTCATCCCTCCAATGTCTTCCGGAGAAGTTTCAATGCGCACCAGAATCACGCGTTCATTGCGCTCTTGCGCCCAACGCTCTGCCGTATGGGCATCAAAGACGATCTTTCCGGTCGCTGCTCCTGGTGAAGCCGGCAAACCAACAGACAATACGTCTTTGGGGGCTTTTGGATCAAAGGTGGGATGCAATAATTGATCCAAGCTCTTTGGATCCAATCGCAATAACGCTTGATCCTCTGTAATTAATTTTTCTTTCACCAGATCACAAGCAATACGAATTGCAGCTGACGCAGTCCGCTTACCATTTCGAGTTTGCAAAATATAAAGTTTTCCTTCTTGAATAGTGAACTCCATGTCTTGCATATCACGATAGTGTTTTTCTAACCGCTGCGTGATTTTTAATAACTGGTCATATACTTTGGCATTTTGTTTTTTGAGTGTATGTAATGGTTTTGGTGTGCGAATACCCGCCACAACGTCTTCACCTTGGGCGTTCATTAAATATTCACCATAAAGTTTATTTTCACCCGTGGATGGATTGCGGGAAAACAAAACGCCTGTACCGGATGTTTCGCCCATGTTTCCAAACACCATGGCTTGCACGTTCACAGCTGTCCCTTTTAATCCACGAATATCATTAAGCTGACGATAACGATGTGCGCGGGGATTGTTCCATGATTTAAACACCGCATTGATTGCCAAGTCCAATTGCATACGTGGATCTTGAGGGAAATCACTGCCTACTTCACGCCCGTAGACTTCTAAATATTTCGAAACGATATCTCTTAAATCTTCAGCGGTAAGCTCGGTATCCAAATGCACGCCGACTGCTTTCTTCTTAGCTTCGATAACGTGTTCAAATTCTTCATGCTCAATATCCATCACCACGTTACCAAACATTTGAATAAAACGGCGATACGAATCCCAAGCAAAACGCTCATTCTCCGTTTTAATTATTAACGCGCGCACCACTGCTTCGTTAATTCCTAAATTTAGCACCGTATCCATCATCCCCGGCATGGATACTGCAGCACCGCTTCGCACGGACACCAATAAAGGATCTTCAGTGCTCCCCAATTGGGCGCCCATCATTTTCTCAAGCTGATCAATCTTTTCAGTAATCTGGTCAGACAATCCACCTGGCCAATTCATATCATTTTCATAATAAAGGCCGCAAGCTTCGGTTGTAATTGTAAATCCTGGAGGCACAGGAATACCGAGGTTTGCCATTTCTGCAAGATTTGCACCTTTGCCACCCAAAAGCGCTTTCATTCCCGGCTTGGCTTCAGATTGTTTTCCGCCAAAGTAATAGACAAATTTTTTATTCGATTTGTTTTTTACTTTTGAACGATTTATTGTTTTTTTACGTTTATTTAAAACTGCCGTAGCCATAATGCTTCTTCCTCCGTCTCTACCTTGTGTTACTAAACTTTCGCTTTTGCTAAACGAATTGACACAACAGACTCAATCTTCGATAAATCTGCGCATCGATTAATAATATCTGAACTTAATTGCTCAAGTAAGGCATACCGATTTGCTCGTACTTTGAGATCATCGGCATTCACTAGCACCTCATCAAAAAAACGATCTACCGGCCTAATATAAACTCGGCCGAACTTCAATAACGCGTCTTCATATTTCGCTTTTTGAATTAAATCTTGAATGAGTGCGTTATTTTTTTCTATGACTGAATATAATTTTTTTTCTGCATCTTCGGATAATAAACTTGTTTCCACACGAGGAGAAACATTTCCCTTACCACTTTTAAGAATGTTGTGCGCTCTCTCAACCACCTTACAGGCATTAAAAAAAGTATCCGACTCACGTTTCTCTAATGCACATAATTGCTCGTGCCGATTCACCACATCTGTGATTTCTTGCCACTGACTAGCTAAGACGGCCGCTAAAATCTCTTGCTGTGTTCGACTGAGTCCACTTGAGCTCAACTCAAACTGAATGCGATCCTTAAAAACAGCCATTAATCGATGTACCACTTCTTCTTGGCTCATCGTTGCTTTAGCTAACTGCTGATAGGCAAATTCAATTAGCTTCTGTAATGAATAGCGCAAATCATACGCTAAGGTCAGTTTCACCAAGCCCCCCGCAGCGCGGCGTAAGGCAAATGGATCCTCACTCCCTTTCAACTCAATGCCGCTCCCATAAGCAGACACAAGGATATCTATTTTATCGCAAATTCCTAAAATTGCCCCTATGATTTCTTTATTTTTATCCTTTATTTCAACCGGTTCTGATAACGATAGTGGTAAATAGTGCCGCTCAATCGCGATAGCTACCCGCTCATCTTCTCCATCATGACGCGCATACTCTGCCCCAATCGTACCCTGAAGCTCTGGAAATTCATAGACCATCTGGGTGACCAGATCTGCTTTGCAAAGCTGAGCCGCTCTTTTAGCCTGCTCAATTTCAGTTGAATTTAATTTTACTGTTTGCGCTAAATATTCAGAAAGACTTACCAGTCGATTCGTTCGATCCAAAACTGAACCCATGCCCTTTAAAAAAGTGACATCGGCTAATTTTTCTAACTTTGAGGAAAGCGGTGTTTTGGTGTCTTCTTGATAGAAGAATTTTGCATCGCGTAAACGGGACTCCAAGACATTTTCATAATCTTTTTGAATGACCTTCATGTTTTTTCTGGCACCATTACTAATCCCTAAAAATTTTGGAACTAATTTTCCTTTTTTATCAAAACAAGCAAAGACTTTTTGATGACGCCTCATACAAGTAGATAAAACAGCTTGAGGCAAAGTCAGATACTGTTTATCAAAGCTCCCTGTCACCACAAACGGCTCTTCCACCAAATTTGAAACAACATTCAACAATCCAGCATCCACTCCGCATACAAAACCTTGTTCTTTTTCTGCCGCAGCAATTACTTCCCTCGTTAACTCTTTTCTTTGTGATAAAGAAAGAATCACATGTGATTGTGATAGCTTTTTTTCATATTCCTCTGCGCTTTTTAACGTAATGGGTTTGTTGGATAAAAAACGATGTCCATATGTCAAGCGGTCTGACTTTAATCCAGCAATTTGACATGGCACGACCTTCTCGCCCCACAATGACACAAGCCAACGAATAGGTCTCACAAACTTAAACTGCGAATCATTCCAACGCATCATTTTTGGAAATTGAATCTGACTCACAACGTCCACAAGTAATTCCGGAAAAATGTCCAAAGTCGATTTTGATTCCATTGTTTTTTTTGCGGCAACCTTTGGACCTTTAGGAGTTTCCTTTGTGAACAAATCTTCTTTTTTCAATCCATTGCTTCGCAAAAAGCCTTCCAATGCTTTGGTCGGCTGTCCTTGTGCATCGAAGGCAATTGACTCACTGGGGCCAACAAATTCTTGCTCCTCTTCCGTTTGAGAAGAAGCAAGCCCCGTGACAACGGCAGACAAACGACGCGGCGTCACATAAACATCAATTTTATCAAATCTTATACGTTGGCCTGTGAACAAGGATTCAAAGGCACGCGCCACAATCTGTTCGGCATCTTCCAGATAAATGGAGGGAATTTCTTCTACCCCAATCTCAAACAGATAACGCTTGGAAGTCGTTCGCTTCATATTGTTTTTTTTAGTTTGTTTTTTTGGCATTTCGTATGGACTTTAATAAAGGAAAACCCAGCTCTTCACGTTTTTCTAAATACTTTTGCGCGCATAACCGGGCTAATGCACGCACCCTCGCAATCATACGCGGTCTTTCAGTAGCACTAATCGCTCCTCTGGCATCCAGTAAGTTAAATGTATGTGATGCTTTTAAACAAAAATCATAAGCTGGTAATGGCAGATTTGCTTCAATTAATCGACTGGCTTCTTTCTCACAATCTGAAAAATAGCGCTCATTGAGGTCGATACTTGACTCATTAAAATTAAACTCTGAGAACTCTTTTTCTCCTTCTAAGTGGACGTCTCCGTATGTGACATTTCCATTCCAAACGATGTCGAACATCGACTCCTTCCCTTGCAAGAAAAGAGCAATTCTTTCTAGACCATAGGTTAACTCGCAAGACACCGGATTTAAGTCTATGCCCCCACATTGTTGAAAGTACGTAAACTGTGTGATCTCTAGACTGTCTAACCATACTTCCCATCCCAGTCCCCAAGCGCCCAATGTAGGTGATTCCCAATCATCTTCTACAAAACGAATATCATGTTTTCCAACATTGATCCCGAGTGCTTCTAAACTCTTGAGATAAAGCTCCTGACAATTATTTGGAGCCGGCTTAAGAATCACTTGATACTGATAATAGTGCTGTGTGCGTACTGGATTTTCGCCATACCGTCCATCGGTCGGTCGACGTGAAGGTTCGACGTAGGCTGCTTTCCATGGCTCCGGTCCTAAAGCCCTCAGAAAGGTGTGTGGTGAAAACGTACCCGCGCCGACTTCTAAGTCATAGGGTTGAACGATTAAACAGCCTTGTTTTGACCAGTAATCATTTAGTTTTTGAATAACATCTTGAAATGTAATCATGAATGATATGTAAATGTAGACGCAAAAAGGACTTATTTAGTATTTTGAACTCCATTTAAACGCCTGATCATAACAAAATCATGGTGGGATCGCAAGAATAGAAAAGGAGGTGACAGCTGCGCAGTAAACTTCCCGTCACCTCCTACCTTGGATTAGCATTACTTTAGAGTGTAATGTGATCTTTTAGTCGCTCGTAGGTGGGTCTGCCGATCCCTTTGACATTCATCAGTTCTTCCGTGTTCTGAAAATCGCCATTTTCGGCCCGATAGCTAACAACACGCTCTGCAACAACAGGTCCAATGCCCCTAAGGGATTCTAGCTCCTCCTGAGACGCCTGGTTAATATTTACCGGGATCTCAGTCACAGAAGCTTCCACTGCCGGTGCGGCTTGTGTAAAAGCTGGCACTGACATAAGGGCAATCACTAAAATTGCGACAAAACTGGTCCATTTTGATACAGTTTTCATAGTTACCTCCTTTCGTTACCCGGCACTATATACATATATTTCATATTTGTCAACTATTTATTTATTATTACTAATACTAGTCTTGCCAGAAACTATTTTATACTTAATTCCCATAGCTTTATTCCGGAGTCATCAATTTTGTGCTATACTTCCGTAACTTGATCGAACTTGGAGTGCAAAATCATGGCTGAGGATCTTAAACTCATTGGCGAAGCAATTCGCCTATCTCGAAAAGCAAAAAAAATTACGCTTGTCGAGCTGTCTCGTTTGACAGGCGTTGCTCAAGCAACCCTTTCTCGCATTGAAACCGGCGTCATGCAAGGAACGATCGATTCGCATAAAAAAATTGCCGAAGCTTTAGGCGTTTCGTTGGCTGAACTTTATTCTGGCATTGATACACGCAAGCAAAACATCGACAACGAATCACAATCTGCGAGATCATCAGCGAATTATTTAAGTGAAAAAGTCCGCTGTGAAATTTTAACGCCATCGGCACCACATAAAAAAATGTTTCCAATGCACATACGATTTGAACCCAAGGGCGAAGTAACATTGGAGCCCTTAGAACGTGGTGTAGACAAATTTATCTATTGTTTAACGGGAAAAATTCAAATTGTTGTTGAGAATGACAGTTATGAACTTCAGGAAGGTGACTCATTATACTTCGACGCGTCGCTTCCTCATCAGTTTACAAATCTCGCGGAAAGAGAATCGCGGTTAATCGTTGTCACAAGCCCTTCAACACTCTAATTAGAAATCAGCATTTTCGAAATCAGGAAACTACCTTCGGCCACGCCCGAGCGGCGGTCTTTAGCAGTAATTACATATTGTTCAATTCGCATGAGTTCATTGGTCGTTCCAATTTTATACATAAAGTTCGCCAAGGCTTGAC
>Ga0066640_10001464_pt1 | contig 14126 bp, 11 predicted proteins | sample CryGeyCG2114_020_2_FD_59505 | JGI IMG/M metagenome (GOLD analysis project Ga0066640, IMG submission 59505) | Groundwater microbial communities from aquifer - Crystal Geyser CG11_big_fil_rev_8/21/14_0.20 | ecosystem: Environmental > Aquatic > Deep subsurface > Groundwater | place: USA: Utah... | reverse complement strand
GCGTTTACGCTCTCAGGCCTTGCGCGAAAGCGCATGAACCGGTTCGAGACCGTCGATGAGGTGTTTCCGCAGCTCACGCTCGACGTCCGGGAGCAGCGCATCGGGGACAGCTGGCTCTTTTCTGAAACGAAGTTCGACGTGGCGAACTTCCAGACCAAGCGGACCCACTCGGACAACGATACGGATGTGATCCGCCTGGATTGGTTCCAGGAGTTCAGCTACGCCTTGGGGCTGTTCAGGCCGATTGAGATGACGCCCAGGGCAGGCATCCGCCAGTCGTACTACACCAAAGACCGGCAGGGTGGGGTGGAGCGGCCTCAGGGAAAGCGGGATGTGCTCAGCGGGCAAGCCAACCTGGGGGTCGACGCCAGCCTCAAACTGTTTCGTATCTTTCCGGTCAGCACCAATTTCCTGGGATTGAATATCAATGTGCTGCGGCACGTCCTGACGCCGACGATCGGGTATACGTACGTGCATCAGGCGACCGTGCCGAATGAGCTCCTGAATTTCGCCGCCGCGGGCGGTCCTTCCAACCAAGTGTCCTTCAGCCTGGAAAACAAGCTGCAGACCAAGCGCAAGGCCATCGACGGTAAATTGCAAGCCGTTGATTTGGCCCGACTGGTGACCTCGTTGCCCTATACGTTCCAAGGCGCTGGCAATAAGGAGGGCGGCCAGTTGGGGGATTGGACGTTTGACCTTGAGCTGTATCCGCGGCCGTGGCTGCGGCTGGAGTCGGATTGGACGGTGACGAGCCATCTGGACAAGCGCACCCGCGATACCCACCTGCCGGTGTGGAACGTCGATGTGGTGATGGTCGGCGGCCGTCAAGGCGCTGAAGCCACAGGCGCTCCCGGTATCCAAGCGCCGACGCCACGAGCGTTCGAGCCAGGACCTCATCCGGACCTCAATTTGCTGCCGCAAGGGCAGTGGTACTTTGGGCTCGGGCACCGGTATTCGCAGAATGACAAGACTGAGGACGTGCTGCAGTTCGATTGGCGCCTGAGCGACAAGTGGGAAATCGGCACCTTCCATCGCATCACGTGGAAAGAAGTCTCCGGGACCTCGAAGCGGTTTGGCAACGTGCGCGAATACCAATATCGGCTGCGGCGAGACCTCCACGACTGGATCGGCGAGGTCGTCTACCGCGTTGACCGCGAGTTCGGCGAGGAGCTCTTTCTGACCTTTACGCTCAAAGCGTACCCAGACATCCCGATTGAGATCGAAGACTCCTACCACCAGCCGAAGATCGCCTCCCAAAGCAGCCCCTTCTCGCCGCTGCGCATCACAACTCCTTGATACGAAAACTCTTGTCGAGGCCAGCTGTTTTTGACTATAATGCTGGCCTGTTCGACGTTTGTGCCCTCCTCGCAATTTTGTCCCCCACAGCCTGAACGGACGATAGACGCCAAGGGTGCGCGCACATGGACATATCCGTGATCGGCGCAGGGCATGTTGGCTTAGTCACCGGCGCGTGCTTTGCCGACCTCGGCCACCATGTCGTGGTTGTTGACAACGACGCCAAGCGCATCAGCGGGCTCAAGCGCGGCGCCCTGCCGTACTACGAACCCGGGCTGGATGAGCTCGTGCGCCGCAACGTCAAGCAGCGGCGCCTGCGCTTTACCACGTCGGTGCGCGAAGGCGTGGCGCATTCCACCATCATTTTCATTGCGGTCGGCACGCCGCAGAAGGCCAGCGGCGAAGCCGATCTGACCTATGTCGAGAACGTCGCCCGCTCGATCGCCGAGTCCCTGCCAGGCTACCGCCTGATTGTCGAGAAATCCACCGTACCGGTGCAGACCGGCCAGTGGATCGCCCGCACGATCAAGACCTACCTGAAGAAAAAACATGCGTTCGACGTGGCCTCCAATCCCGAGTTTCTGCGCGAGGGCACCGCGATCCAGGATTTCATGAAGCCGGATCGCGTGGTGCTCGGAGTCGAAAGCCGCCGGGCAAAGCAGCTCCTCACCGAGCTGTACAAGTCGCTGGGCGCGCCGCTCGTGATAACCGACATGAACAGCGCCGAACTCATCAAACATGCGTCGAACTCCTTTCTCTCCATGAAGATTTCGTTCATGAACGCGGTGGCCCAGGTGTGCGAGCGCTGCGGCGCGGACGTCCAACAGGTCGCGGAGGGCATGGGGCTGGACCGGCGCATCGGCCGCTCGTTCCTAAACGCGGGCGCCGGGTTTGGGGGCTTCTGCTTCCCAAAGGACCTGGAAGCGTTCATCAAAATCTCGGAACAGCTCGGGTACGATTTTGAGCTGCTCAAAGTGGTGCGGACGATTAACGAGCAGCAGAAACGGTCTATCGCGCAAAAAATTCAGCGCGCCCTGTGGGTGCTGAAGGGGAAAACCATCGCGGTGCTCGGGCTGTCGTTTAAGCCGAACACCGATGACATGCGCTACGCGCCGTCGATCGACATCATCGAGTACCTCCAAGGGGAAGGGGCCGCGATCCGGGCCTATGACCCGCAGGCGATGGCGGAGGCGGGCAAGGTGCTCAAGCGCGTCACGTTTTGCAAGACCGCGTACGAGGCGGCCCGGGGTGCGGATGCGCTGGTGGTGCTGACCGAATGGCCGGAATTCCAGGAACTGGATTTCGCCCGGCTGAAGCGGGTCATGCGGCAACCGCTGCTGATCGATGGGCGGAACATCTACGAGCCGGGCCCGGTGCGAGCCGCCGGATTCCGCTACCTCGGCGTCGGGCGAGGGAGCCATGAAGCTCATTAAAGGCGTGCTGACAAAGCCGTTGAAGGTGATCCCGGACGAGCGGGGGCGGCTGTTTGAGATGCTGCGCTGTGACGAACCGGTCTTCCGCAAGTTCGGGCAGGTCTATTGCACGACGGTCAATTACGGGGTCGTCAAAGGCTGGCACTACCACAAAAAGCAATATGACAATTTTATCTGCGTCCATGGCATGATCAAGCTCGTCGCGTATGATTCGCGTCCAGGCTCGCCGACGCGCGGCGTGGTCAACGAGTTCTTCATCGGCACCCACCAGCCGCTGCTGGTCCAAATCCCGCCCGGCGTACTGCACGGCTTCAAGGGGCTCAGCCATCCTGATGCGACCGTCATCAATGTCTCCACGGAGCCCTATCATCACGCCAAGCCGGATGAATTTCGAGTCGCTCCCCATAGCGGCGACGTCCCGTATGATTGGAGCCAAAAGGATGGATAAGCGATAAGCCATGAAAGGCGTCATCCTGGCCGGGGGGTTGGGGAAGCGTTTAGAGCCGCTCACCCGGATCACCAATAAGCACCTGCTGCCGGTCTATGACCGGCCGATGATTTACTATCCCATTCAGACATTGGTCGAAGCCGGCATCTCGCAGATCCTGGTGGTCACCGGCGGCAACAACGCCGGAGATTTCCTACGGCTGTTGGGCAACGGCGGGGAGTTCGGGCTCAAGCATCTCGACTACACCTATCAGCGGGGCGAGGGCGGCATTGCGGAAGCGCTGCGGCTGGCCGAGCACTTCGCCGCCGGCGAACCGCTCGTGGTCATCCTCGGCGATAACATCATCGAAAAGAGCATCCGCACGTACGTGCAACGCTTCGCTGCGCAAGAGGGCGGGGCGAAAATTCTCCTGAAAGAAGTCGATGACCCGCACCGCTTTGGTGTCGCTGAGCTGCGAGGAGACCGCGTGATCGGCATCGAAGAAAAGCCAAAGACGCCGAAGTCCTCATACGCGGTGACCGGCATTTACATGTACGACGCGCAGGTCTTCGACATCATCAAGACGCTCAAACCATCCGGCCGCGGAGAGCTGGAGATTACCGATGTGAACAACGCCTATATCGGCCGGCAGCAGATGACCTACGATATCCTGGACGGATGGTGGACAGATGCCGGACTCCCTGAGACGCTGTACCGCGCCACGACGCTGGTGCGCGAACACACCCTGCGTCAGCGCGGGCCCGCCCTTGAAGAAGACACGCTCATCCGCCTGGCCAAGACGGAGCCAGTATGACCCTGCAGGCCGTAATAAGATGGATGCGCAACGCACGGTTTTTAGGCAGGTGATGGGATGAAACTGCTTGTCACAGGCGGAGCGGGGTTTATCGGCTCGCAATTCATCCGGGGTTGGCGCTTGCGCCATCCATCCGATGAGTTCGTGAACCTCGATCGGCTCACCTACGCCGGCTCCCGCCAGCGCCTGCAGCCGCTTCACGGCCAGGACGGCTACCGCTTGGTCCAGGGCGACGTCTGCGACGCTGCCGCGGTCGGGCGCGCGTTGGACGGCTGCGACGCCGTGGCGCATTTTGCGGCGGAAACGCACGTGGACCGCTCGATCACCGATGCTGCGCCGTTCCTGAGGACCAACGTTGAGGGGACGCTGGTCCTGCTCGAGGCTTCCCGGCGAGCCGGGGTCAAGCGCTTCCTGCACGTGAGCACGGACGAGGTCTACGGTCCGGTGATGCAGGGGGCGGTGGATGAGACCGCCCCCCTCGCGCCCCGGAGCCCCTACGCGGCGAGCAAAGCCGCCGCGGATCTTCTCGCGCAGTCGTTCCACCACACGTACCAGCTGCCGGTCATCGTGGCCCGGCCGACGAACATCTACGGCCCGGCTCAACTCCCCGAGAAATTCATTCCCCTATGCGTCGTGAGCGCCATGCAGGAGCGCGGTATTCCCATCTACGGCGACGGGCAGCAGCGCCGGGGATGGCTGTTCGTGGAGGATGCGTGCGAGGCGCTCGAGCTGCTGCTTCAGCGCGCCACGCCGGGCGGCATCTACAACGTCGGCAGCGGCCACGAGGAAACGAATCGCCGCACCGCCTGCCAGATCCTTTCGCTGATGGATCGGCCTGAAAGCCTGCTGCAACCGGTCGAGGACCGGCCGGGGCACGACCGCCGCTATGCCATGCGCGATGAGAAGCTGCGCGCATTAGGATGGGCGCCCCGCACGTCGTTCGATCAAGGGCTGAAGGCCACGGTGGCGTGGTATCGCGCGAATCGTTCCTGGTGGGAACCCTTGGTGCAACAACTCCGTGAAGATCCTTATCACTGGCTCAACCGGGCTCCTCGGACAGGCGCTTCTGAGTCGCGCCGCGTCGTCAACTGACGACGTGGTTGGGCTCTCACGGCACCAGCCGCACGGCGCAACGGCCGGGCGTCATGTGGTCTGTGACCTCACGCAGGCCGCGCACGTCGCCGCCTCCTTCGCCCGCATTCAGCCCGCCCTGGTCATCCATGCGGCGGCGCTCTCAAACGTGGATCAATGCGAGCAGGAGCCGGCGCTTGCGCGCATCGCGAACGTGGAGACGACGACCCATGTCGTCCGAGCCCTGAACGGCAGCGGTGCGCGGCTCCTCTTCATCAGCACGGATTACGTGTTTGATGGGCGCAAAGTCGGCCCCTACGATGAGGACGACCTGCCGAATCCGCTGGGAGTCTACGCGCGCTCAAAGCGGGAGGCGGAGCAGGTGGTGTTGGACTACGCGCACGGGATCGTGGTGCGGCCCAGCACGCTTTTTGGGCCGGGGCGGATGAACTTCTGCGACCATGTCGCCGACCGGCTGGCCGCCGGACAGCTCGTGGAGGCGTTCGCGGATCAAGTCACGTCGCCGACCTATACCGCGGATCTGGCTGAGGCTTTGTTCGCGCTCGGCAGGTGGCTGTCAGCCCCGGGTGCCGAGGGGCGCGCGCGCGTCTACCACCTCGTCAACGCGGGCGGCTGCAGCCGCGTGGAGTTTGCCCATTGCGTCGCGGACCTGACGGGTTGCCCGCGCAGCCTGGTCCGGGCCATCCCCATGGCGGCCCAGCAGCGGCTGGCTGTGCGGCCCTGCAACTCGGCGTTGACAAGTCGCTACGCGCCGCCCATGCTAGAAAGGATCTTGCGACCGTGGTCCGAAGCGCTGGAGGCGTACCTGCGCCAGCGCCATCCTTTACTGCGGCTCACGTAACACTGTAAGGAGGAACCTCGCATGGCTCGCACGCAACGATCCAGTCAACACGCGTCGCCGCTGGCGCAATTGGCCAAGCGGATTGCCGCGCGCAACGCCCGTGTCGCCGTGATCGGCCTGGGCTATGTCGGCCTGCCGCTGGCGGTGGAATTCGCCAAGGAAGGGTTCCGGGTGACCGGCATCGACCTGGACCGTCGTCGGGTGGACGGCGTGAATCGCGGCCGGTCGTATATCTTGGACGTGCCCAGCGAGGACTTGCAGAAGCTGCGGCGCGCGCGACGGCTGAGCGCCACCTCGTCATTCGAGCCGCTCGGGGCGCAAGATGCGATCATCATCTGCGTGCCCACGCCGCTGCGCAAGACCCGCGAGCCGGACATGTCCTTTATCGTCTCGGCGTCGCAGGAGATTGCCAAGCGGGTGCGGCGCGGCCAGCTGATCGTCCTAGAAAGCACGACGTATCCTGGCACGACCGAGGAAGTCATCTTGCCGGCGATCCAGGCCCATGGGTTGACGGTGGGAAAAGATTTTTGCCTGGCGTTCTCGCCGGAGCGCATCGATCCGGGCAACGCGACGTACACGACCCGCACGATCCCGAAGGTGATCGGCGGCATCACGCCGCAGTGCACGAGGCTCGCGACCGCGCTGTACGGCACCGCGATCCATCGCACCGTCCCGGTGTCGTCCGCGAAGGTCGCCGAAATGGTGAAGCTGCTGGAAAACACCTTCCGCGCGGTGAACATCGGCTTGGTGAACGAGATCGCGCTGATCTGCCACCGGCTGGGCGTGGATGTGTGGGAAGTGATCAACGCCGCGAAGACCAAGCCCTTCGGGTTCATGCCGTTCTACCCGGGGCCCGGCATCGGCGGCCACTGCATCCCGTCGGATCCGGTGTACCTGGCCTGGAAGGTCCGCGCCCAGGGATCGGAGGCGCGTTTCATCGAGCTGGCGACGCAAATCAACGGGGCCATGCCGGAGTACGTGGTGCACCGCACGATGAGCTTGCTGAATGACCGCCGCAAGTCGATGAAGGGCGCGAAGGTGCTGCTGCTCGGCTTGGCCTACAAGCCGAACGTCGGTGATTTGCGCGATTCGCCGGCGCTTGACGTCGCGCGGCTCCTGAAAGAGCGGGGCGCGATCGTGCAGTACCACGATCCGTTCGTGCCGTCGGCGGAGCTGAACGGCCGCCGGCAGATGTCCAAGCCGCTGACCGCGGCCACGCTGCGCGGCTGTGATTGCGCAGTGGTGCTCACCGACCACTCGAAGGTGGACTACGACCTCGTCCGACGGCAGGCGCCGGTGGTCCTCGATACGCGCAACCACTACGGCCAGCTCGATCGTCGGCAGGCCAAGAAAATCGTGAAGCTCTAAGGAGGATGCATGGCACGGTATCTCGTGACTGGAGGGGCGGGGTTCATCGGCTCGCACATCGTGGATCGGCTGCTGGCCGATGGCCACCAGGGGCGCGTGCTCGACGACCTGTCCTCCGGCCAGCTGGACAATCTGGCGCACGTGAAGTCGAAGGTTGAGTTTCTGCAGGGCGACATCCGCGACCGCGAGCTGGGTGGCCGGGCATGCCGCGGGGTCGAGCGCGTCATCCATGCCGCCGCGTGGCGCAGCGTGCCCAAGTCGATGGCCGATCCGGTCGGCTATATGGACGTCAACGTGACCGGAACGACGGCGTTGATGGACGCCGCGGTGAAGGCGAAGGTGACGCGCTTCGTCTGCGTCTCCTCAAGCTCAGTCTACGGTGAAACCAGCAAAGTCCCCATGGTGGAAACCGATCCGGCGAACCCGGTCTCGCCGTACGCCGCCTCCAAGCTGGCGGATGAGCTGCTGTGCGGGCTGTTTTGGCGCGGCTTTGGGCTGGAGACCGTCGCGGTCCGTTACTTCAACGTGTTCGGCCCGCGGCAGAGCCTGGAGAACGATTACGCCGTGGTGATCCCCAAGTTCATCGCGTGCCTGCTGCGCAAAGAATCCCCGCCGGTCTACGGCGACGGGACGCAGTCGCGCGATTTCACGTATGTCGAAAACGTCGTGGACGGCACGGTGCTGGCCTCCCAGGTGTCCGGCGTGGGCGACGCCCAGATCTTCAACATTGCGCTGGGCGAAGAGCATGCCGTGCTCGATTTGCTGCAGGAGCTCAACAAGATTTTCGGGTTATCGGTGCCGCCGGCCCTTCAGCCGAAACGGCCCGGCGACGTGCACCGCACGTACGCGGACTCCTCAAAAGCGCAGCGCCTCCTGGGCTGGAAGGGGAAAGTCAATTTTCCCGAAGGGCTTCGGCGCACCGCCGAGTGGTTCCGCCAACATCCGCCCGTCGCCCGGTAAATGCGCTCGATAGCTCTCTAATGAGCTATTGAGTTTCCCGCATGCCACGCATTCCTCTCGTTGACCTTCAGGCACAGTACCAGTCGATCAAGCCCGAGATCGACGCTGCCGTTGCGCGCGTGCTCGCCAGCGGGCACTTCATTCTCGGGCCGGAAGTCGAAGCGCTGGAGCGCGAGGTGGCGGCGTATTGCGGCACGCGCCACGCGGTCGGTGTCGCCTCAGGCACCGACGCGCTAGTACTTTCGCTGCGCGCGTGTGGCATCGGCCCGGGCGCTGAAGTCATCACGACGGCGTTCAGTTTTTTCGCGACCGCCGAAGCCATCCTGCTGGCCGGCGCCGCCCCGGTGTTCGTCGACATCGAGCCGGCGACGTGCAACCTCGATGCGGATCAGCTGGCCGACGCCGTCACCTCCCGGACCAAAGCGATTCTCCCGGTCCATCTCTACGGGCATCCCTGCGCGATGGATCGGGTCATGGACGTGGCCCAAGCGCGCCGCCTGCGCGTCATTGAGGATTGCGCCCAAGCGATCGGCGCCACCTGTGGCGGACAACGAGTCGGCGCGTTCGGCGACGCCGGCTGTCTCAGTTTTTATCCGACGAAGAACCTGGGCGGCTACGGCGACGGCGGGATGGTGGTGACCAACGATCCCAAGCTCGCCGAGCACATCCGGCTGCTGCGCGCGCATGGCAGCGCGCAGCGGTACCACCACGCGGCGCTCGGCGTGAACAGCCGCCTTGACGAGCTGCAGGCGGCGGTCCTCCGGGTCAAGCTGCGCCACCTCGACCGCTGGACCGAGGCCAGGCGCCGCAATGCGGAGGCGTACCGGGCCGCATTCGCTCGGCACTCAGCGGCCGGTCTCGAAGGCCCGGTTGAGCGGCCAGGCTGCCAGGCGGTCTACCACCTGTATACGATCCGCTCGCCGAAGCGCGACCGCATCCACGACACGCTCGACAGCGAGAGCATTGAAACGCAAGTCGCCTATCCGGGGACGTTGCCATCCCAACCCGCCCTGGCTGCGATCGGTGGACGGCACGCCCCGGTGCCGCGCGCCGAGGAGGCGGCACGGCAGGTCCTCAGCCTGCCGGTGTATCCGGAGCTGACCCTCGACGTCATTGATCGGATCGCCGCCGCAACAGCCCGCGCCGCGCGATGACCCCACTGTCGGATATCGTGATCGTCGGCGGCGGCATCGTCGGGCTGGCCACTGCGCTTCAGCTGCTGGAGCGCTGGCCAGGCCTTCGGGTGACGCTGTTGGAGAAGGAAGCCGACCTTGCCCGGCACCAAACCGGCCACAACAGCGGCGTGATCCACTCCGGCATCTATTACCGCCCCGGATCGCTGAAGGCGGCGCTGTGCGTGGAGGGGGCCCGCCTCCTGATCGATTTCTGCCGGCGCCACAGCATCCCGCACGCGGTGAGAGGCAAGATCGTGGTCGCCACCAGCGATACGGAACTGCCCGCGCTGCGCCGCCTCTATGAGCAAGGCCGAGCCAACGGGGTTGAGGGGTTGTCCACGCTTGGCCCCGAGCAGCTGCGGGAGATCGAGCCGGAGGCGCAGGGCGTGCAGGCCTTGCACGTTCCGACGACCGGCACCGTGGAGTATCCCGCGGTCGCCGCGGCCTATGCCCGGATCGTTCGTGAGCGGGGAGGCACGGTGCGTTGTTCAGCCGAAGTCAGCCGGTTGGCGCGGCAGGGTGGAGAGTGGATCGTTCAGACGACAAGCGGCGAGTTTCGAAGCCGGTATCTCGTGACATGCGCCGGTCTGCAAGCGGATCGGGTAGCCCGCCGCGCCGGGGCGCAGGTCAGCATCCGGATCGTACCCTTTCGCGGCGACTATTACGAGCTGGCACCGGCCCGACGGGATCTTGTCCGGAGCATGATCTATCCGGTGCCTAATTCCGCGTTCCCCTTTCTCGGCGTGCACTTCACGCGGGGACTGGACGGGTCGGTCCATGTGGGACCGAATGCTGTGCTGGCGCTGAAGCGGGAAGGGTACCGCCGGGGCGATATCGCGTGGCCGGATGTCGTGGAGCTGGCCGGGTTCGTCGGATTTTGGAAAATGCTGCACCGGTATCGGGCGCTGGGCCTGCAAGAGATCGTGCGGACGTGGAGCAAATCGGCGTTTGTCGCTGCCGCCCAGCGGCTCCTCCCTGATGTGCAGGCCAAGGACTTGGTGCCAGGCGGCAGCGGCGTGCGAGCCCAAGCGGTCGATGCGGCCGGGCAGCTCCTGAATGACTTCGAAATCCTCACGGCGGAGAACGCCATCCATGTCTGCAACGTCCCCTCGCCGGCGGCCACCGCGTCGCTTAGCATCGGCCAGCGCATCGCCACCCTCGCTTCTGAGGCGTTTAACCTGCGGCCTCCAGCAGAGCGCTTGACTTCCAACATTAAAAAATAGTAATATTTGTCAAGCTTTCTGTCATCGGGCCGATCAACCGGGAGAAGGAAACTGCCTCTCCACTACTCCTTGACGAAAAAACAGCAAGTAGTTTTGGAGTTCCTCCGACAATATTTCCTCCAACATCGCCGCTCTCCCTTGATCCGCGAGATCCAGATCGGGTGTCAGATTGTCTCGTATAAGTCGGTCCTTGACCGGCTGAACGCCTTGGAGCGCAAGAGCCTCATCAAGCGTCTTCCCAATAAGCATCGGGGGATCCGCCTCAGTCGGCAATCTCAGCAGCCGACGCCTGAAGTACAGGAATCGTTGCTTGTGCGGCGCGGCGAGGAAATCGCCGCGGCATGAGGATTCTGATCACCGGCGGGGCCGGGTTTATCGGGTCCCACCTGTGCGACCGCTTCCTGGCGGACGGTGACGACGTCCTCGCCGTCGATAACCTCCTGACAGGCTCCGCCGCGAATCTCCAGCACCTCGAAAGCCAGCCGCGCTTCCGGTTGCTCACGCACGACATCACGACCCCGCTCTCCCTCGCCGACCCGGTCGACTACGTGCTGCATTTCGCCTCGCCGGCCAGCCCGATCGATTACCTGCGGTTTCCGCTGGAAACCATGAAGGTCGGCTCGCTGGGCACGCTCAACGCGCTGGAACTGGCCCGCGCAAAGGGTGCGAAGTTCCTCATCGCCTCCACGTCCGAAGTCTACGGCGACCCCGAAGTCCATCCGCAGCCGGAGTCTTACTGGGGCCATGTGAATCCCATTGGGCCGCGCAGCGTCTACGATGAGGCCAAGCGGTTCGCCGAAGCGCTGACGATGGCCTATTACCGCTACTACCGCCTTGATACCCGCATTATCCGCATTTTCAACACCTATGGCCCGCGCATGCGCTTGAATGACGGGCGGGCCGTGCCGACGTTCATCGGCCAGGCGCTGCGTGGCGAACCGCTGACGGTGTACGGCGAGGGGAGCCAGACGCGCAGCTTCTGCTATGTCGATGATCTGGTGGAAGGAATCCGCCGAGTCATGGGCCAAGAAGAGATGCATGACCCGATCAACCTCGGCAACCCGGATGAGCGGACGATCCTTGAGATCGCCAACAAGATCCTGGCGTCCTTTGGCGCGCCGAGCAGCCGGATCGAGTTCCGCCCGCTGCCTGTGGACGACCCGAAACAACGCCGGCCTGATATCCACCTCGCCCGCACCCGCCTCGGGTGGAGCCCCGCTGTGAGCTTGGATGAGGGGTTGCGCAAGACGATTGCGTGGTTTCGCCAGCATGCCATCAAGGCGTAAGCGGTCGCTTCAGCGCCGCCTCTTTCTCGTCGGAATCTTCAGCGTGGCGCTGTGCGCCATCTTGATCGTCGAAGTGTGGGAAGCGGGTGGAGGCGTGATCCGGCTGCCCCTTCGGATGGCGCCAGAAACAGGATTTCCAGTTGCGCTGTTGTCCTGGTTGGGCGTGGCAGCCTACGCGTGGGGCTACAGCCGTCTCTTCCAGCTTACCCCGAGCAAGTTATGGGCGCGAGCAATCCCGATGGGATTCGGATTGCATCTCCTTGTTCTCCTGGCCCATCTCATGGCCACGGTTGTGCATGAGCCTCCCACGCACCTGTCGATCTGGTATCTTCGTTATCTCGATGCGCTCTGGGTCACAACGCTGGCCGCCGGTTTCATCGTGGCATGGCGGATGGCCGCGCGGTGTCGAGCGGGGAGCCTAGAACCCATCCTGTTTTTTCTTCCCCTGTTCATCGGCTATGCGGGGTTTTGGGTGGAGAGCATGGTGCTGGCACCCCGGCTCACCATCGCGGCGAGCATCATCGGGCTGTCGGTGCTGGCCGCTTCGCGTTTTTCGCTCGGACAAGTTGCCGGGACGCGTCTTGTCGCCTTCGTAAAACATGAGCAAGGATTCTTGACAATCATTTTCTTCATCGCCCTGGGCCTGCGGCTCTTCTATACGACCAGGGTGATGTCGAATCCTAATTACTGGGAGACCGGCTCAGATGGGCCTGCCTATGACGCGCTGGCGACGGCGCTGTTGCGGCATGAGGAGGACGCGCGATGGTCGGGCATGCCGCTGTTCGCCCCCGGCTACGTGCGGTTTCTGGCCCTCATGTACTGGCTCCTTGGGCGGAACTATTTTCTCGTCTGTGCGGTGCAGTCAGTGATCGGCGCATGGGCGTGTCTGCTGCTGTACGCTATTGCCAAGCGGCTCTTCGGGTTGCCGACGGCCCGCCTAGCCGCCATGTTCGGGGCGGTCAACTTCTCCATGGTGTTCGCCGCCGCGGCTATCGGTCACCAAGCGTTGGATGTGTTTTGGACGCTGGCGGTGGTGTGGTGTTTGGTGCGCTATACCGAGGATCCCACGCGATGGGGACGCCGGATGATCCCTGTGGGGATGCTCCTTGGTTGGGCCGCGGTCACGCGAGAGGGCAATATTGCCTTCTGGCTGTTGTTGCTGGGGTGGTTCCTGATCGGCGTGCGGGCCAAGTTGGGCTGGCGCAAAGCGGTATCGCATGTGCTCGCCCTGTCCGTAGGATTCGCGATCGTCCTCGCGCCCTTTGTTGCCGGTAAGGGAGGCGGAATCCACAGCCGTCTGGGCACGCAGTGGTTCATCCTGCAGCATGCCGGCTTCGATCTGAATGCGTGGTTTAACCCGTGGCGCGAGCCGCTCGTCGCGTGGGAACGCCTTAGGGAGCAACCGTTTGAGGTGATCCAGAGGGTTGGCTCCGAGATTCTGCACGGGTTCAATGCGATTTTCTTTTACCAAGAGTACGGGTTTTTTGATCCGGTGGCGCTCATTCGGGACAGCGCGTACTCCTACGGCATCTGGTGGTATGCGTACCTCTTGGGCTTTTGGGGGTTGTGGCTGGTGCTGCGTAGCGCTCTCCGGACTCCGGCTCAGCGTTTGGGATGGTGGCTGGTATTGGTCGTGTTGGTCTCACGAGCGCTGCCTCATCTCTTACTTGAGGGGAGTTTTAGGCACCGCGTGCCAATGGAACCTTATCTTATTCTGCTCGCGGCGTACGGCGCGGTGTCGGTCTGGCAGCGCGCGAAATTCCATCCAGCTGACCTAAAATTCCATTGACAACTACTTAAGAATGCTTAAAGTATGATGAACGTGTTCATTCCTTGAACAGCTCTAGTTCACGCCGTGAACATCCTGAGCAGCCGAACGTTATCCTCATGAATCAACGCACCTACCGGGACATGCACCTCCTCAACGAGGTGACGCAGTCGCCGGACATCACCCAGCGGGAACTTTCACAACGCATCGGCATGGCCCTGGGTCTCACCAACCTCATGCTTCGCCGGCTGACGAAGAAAGGCTACATCAAGATCATCGGCACCAAACGCAGCCGTATCCGCTACCTGATCACCCCGCAAGGCATTCTTGAAAAAACCCGCCTGACTTACGAGTTCATCCATTTTTCGCTGCAGTTGTACGGGCGCGTCCGCTCCTATCTTCGGGAGCAGCTGACGCTCGTCGCGAAGGCCGGGCAGCGGCGG
>Ga0066640_10001460_pt1 | contig 14143 bp, 10 predicted proteins | sample CryGeyCG2114_020_2_FD_59505 | JGI IMG/M metagenome (GOLD analysis project Ga0066640, IMG submission 59505) | Groundwater microbial communities from aquifer - Crystal Geyser CG11_big_fil_rev_8/21/14_0.20 | ecosystem: Environmental > Aquatic > Deep subsurface > Groundwater | place: USA: Utah... | reverse complement strand
ACCAAATCATCTCCTCCTGTCAAGGAAAAAGGGCGCTGTCCCCTTTTTCCCCCTTTCTCCAAAGTTGCACAACCGCTTATCAATAGTGATATAACAAACAGTTGTGGTATTTGCTTTATGCTCATTTAATTACCCTGTTACAAGCCTGACGATATCCCCTATAAAATAAAACGTAACATCATATTGATTTGGAGCGAGCAATGGTATCCCTGCATCATATTTGTAATACCAAGCTTCATCGTATTCATTCTGCTCTCGTCCGGGATAATTTCGCGCCACATTATAGCGAATGTCTTTGGGCTCACCGTACCGATTCAAGACATCTTGTTTTGTTTTGCCCATAAAAGTTTGTGCCTCACGTATCGCCTCAACAATTTCTGGGGCCACATGAACCTCCGTTGTAAACATGTTGAGCGTTGAACATCCTGATAAAAAACAACACAATACTGCTATTAAGACTAGATTATTTTTCATGTTTAGTGATTTTGCAACTGGAATGTAAATCCACTTGCGAATTTAAATAAATTAAAATTAGGGCCAGCTATATTTATTGGATCCCCCCAGTTATTCCCATAAGTAACATGCTGTGTATTTAATCCACCACCTATAGCCGCTGACACAAAAGCCCTGGGCTGGCTTAACGGTGTCGAATAAAATTTAGCATTAGTTACTATGTTACGTGAATCTCTAAAACCAAGATTTAATAATGCATTACCAACCGTAAGCGTTCCTTGGCTGTGTCCAACTAAAGTAATGTTATTTAACCCTTGGACAGCATTGGCTAATTGCCTGTCAATAGAACTTGTAAAGGTTATTTTTTGCAGAAATGATTCTGTAAAATCTGCAATGAACCCATTAGTTTGGTTATGCGCTATTTTTGTTATTCCAGCATTTTTAACCTTATTAAAATATGCTGCTTGGCTCTTTGCCTTTTCCAAATCAGTAAGCATTCCATTATTATAAATACTATCCCCTGATTCAAGGGAAGCTGGATTTCCAGCTAAATCAGTTATATTGGCTTTCCCTACAGCCCACTCTTTTATGCCTACTCCCACGTTCCAAGCAACATATGCTGCGGCTACCGCCGTACTTGCATACTTCAACCCCCTAGTAAAACCTTCACTTCCGCCATAGTAAGCGTTGTTATCTGCAATTATATTTAATCCCGCAGATACCATAAAGAAGGGATTTCCTGAAAGTAATCCTATCGCATTGAGAGCTCCTTGGGCGACCATCCCCCAGTTGCCTTCGAAGGCCGCTTCAACATAGGGAGCCCCTAAAACCCCTCCTATAAGGTACGTCGCCGCTTTTTTAAAGAAATTCCCGATTTTCTTCCAAAAACTGTGCCCGCTGGGATCGATATTATTGACGGGATTATTTCCCGTGTACGCATAGCGATTTAAGGTAACCGGGTTTGTCGGATCCTGAACGATCGAATCCGGCGTGATAAACCGCCCGAGCGACGGATTATAGTACCGCGCGCCGTAGAAATACAACCCCGTCTCGTCATCGAGCCTTTGGCCGGTGAAGTAGTGCCAGGCGACATCGGGGCCTGAGCCGTACTTCTCGTGCGTGCTCTTTTCCCCGAAGGGCTCGTACTCAATAAGGTCCGTCGCGTCACCCGCGTCATCGGTAATCACATTGATCCCGCCCAGATGGTCCGCGTGATAAAAAGACACCGCGTCGTCATTGATCGCCGCGATCCTTTGGCTTCCAAGATAAATGAAGTCGCTTTCCCTGCTGCCATCGATTTCAAATAACGATCCCACAAACGCCGTGGTCACCGGAGAAGCCCCGGTATAATCGATCTTTTTGGTCCTTCCGCCGTCGCCGTCGTATTCATACTCGGCAATCGTATTCCCGCCGTGGACGACCTCGATGAGCCGGTTCTCGGCGTCATAAGTGAACGCCCTGGTGACACTATCCTTCACGCGGGTCGCCATATTCCCGTTCGCGTCATACGTGTACGTCGTCCCGTCGGAAAGGGATGTCACCGCGTGCGGCCCGGCGTTGCTTCCATAATAATACGTCAATCCGTCCTTGGATGTCAAGTTCCCGATTTCATCATACGCGAAGGTCTTCTCCCCGTACGAATCCCCGTCCGCCGATACCAGCCGGTTCAAGGCGTCGTACTCAAACTCCTGTGTGCCGGTATTAACGTTATCGGTAATGGTCAAAATATTCCCAACGCTGTCATACGTGTAATCAAAATCCTGCAGCGTCTCTTCACTGTCATTGACCGTGGTCAGATTGGTCAGCCGAAGAGTTTCCTCATCGTAGGCGTAAGTCGTCGTTGTATCGTTCCCATAGACAATTTCCGTGATCTGCCCGGCGGCGTTGTACTCCACACTCTTGACGTACATCGTCTCCGGCAAAGGGTCCGGGTCCTCTCCCGAACCGGTCGGGTTCTCGGGAATCTCGGGATTTTCCTCCTCTGTCCCCTCCCCTTGGCTGTACAGGGCCAACACTTCGGCCTGGCTCAACCCCCCCTCATAATAGCGAAAATCGTCGTAGGCAGCCGTATTGTAGTGGTCGTAGCTTGCTCCTATCGCCCGGCAGCCAAAGGAGGCGTCGCTGAACGTCCCTCCAACGTCATCGAACCACGCGCCGGGGGTCGTGTTGGTCCCGGCCAGGGCCTGCTGGATGCCGTCGATAAAGATCTTCAGCTCCGTGCCGTCCTGGCTGGTCACGATGTGATGCCACGCTCCGTCGTTGAGGTTGATGTTATTCGCGTTATACCGCTGCAGCAGGGTCTGGGTGCTGTTCTCGATCAGGACCATGACGCTCCCCGATCCGACCCAGACCACCCCCATGGCGCTATTGGAGGAATAATTGAACATGATCTTACCCGCGGCCACGTCCTTGACCCAGAAGCTGAAAGCCCCCGTGCCCTCACCCGTCAAATAACTGCCGAACGGGTCCGTGTCCACACACTCATCCCCGTCAAAGGCAAAGGCCTTGTCAACCAGCCCGGTCGTGGACAAAACGCTGGTGTTGGAAAAGATGCTGGCCGTGGTGTCGGCCTCGGTGCCCGTATTGCTGACACTGGTATTGGCCGCGTCGTCATTGAGCTTTAAGTGCATTGTGGGCGAATCCAGCGGGTCGCCGGGATTGCCGCTTAACAAGGGCGTCTCCTCCTCGGTGCCGTCGCCGTCATTGTACAACTTGGCGACCTCGTCCGCGGACAAGGCGCTCTCGTAATAGCGGAAATCATCATAGATCGCGTCGTTGTAATGGTCATAGCCGCTCGATACCGCCCGGCAGCCGAAGGACGCATCAGCGAAGGTCCCGGCCGGATCATCGAACCAGGCGCCGGGAACGGTGTTGGTCCCGCTCAAAGTCTGCTGGCTGCCGTCGATGAAAATCTTCAATTCCGTCCCGTCCTGGGAGACCACAATGTGGTGCCATGCCCCGTCGTTGAGATCGGCGGTCCCGGGAGTAGAACGCTGCAAAAGGGTCGTGCCGTTATCCTCCAGGAGCACCATGACACTCGTTGATCCTACCCAGACAATCCCCATTCCGTGGTCATAGGCGGCGTTGAACATGATCTTGCCGGCCGCGACATCCTTGGCCCAGAAACTGAAAGCCCCCGTGCTTTGTCCCGTCAGATCGCTGCCGAAAGAATCCATGTCGACGCAGTGGCCGCTGGTGGCCCCGTCGAAATAAAAAGCCTTGTCGAGATGTCCCGTCACCGATATCGCATTCGTATTGGAAAATATGCTGGTAATGGTATTCTCTCCCGTCCCCGTATCGGTAACGGTGGTATTGGCCGCGTTGTCGTTCAGCTTTAAATGCAGAAACGGCGCGTCCAGGTATTCCGGATCAGAGGGCTCCACGTCCCACTGCTCGATCGCGTAAGCCTCGTCGGCGACCATCTCGATCTGGCCGGCGGCGTTGTAGCTGTAATAAACGGTCCGGTCGTCCGGGTACTGGACGCTGGTCAGCCGGTTCATGGCGTCATAGGTGCGGTTGACCGTGTATTCGGTCGAATCGATCGTCTTGGCGGAGCTGGTTTCGCGGCCTAACGGATCGTAATCAAAGCTCGTTGTGTCGCCGCCGTTGTACGAAACTTCGGTCAGACGCCCGATGGAATTGTCCAGTTGCGTGTCGTCGTAGGTATAATCCACGTCCAGATCGGCGCCGTCGGTCTTATTGGTCAGACGGTTTAACGCGTCATACGTAAAGGTGATCTCCTGGCTTTTCGCGTCCGTCTGGGAGACCAGGTTGCCGTTGGCATCGTAGAGGTAAGTCCATTCGCCCATGTCCGGGTCGTCCATGGCTACTTTGCGGCCCAGTTCGTCGTAGGTGATCGTGGTGATATTGCCGTCTTCGTCCTCGGTCCGGGTCAGGTTCCCCTCACTGTCGTAGGTGTACAGCGTCGTTGCATACAGCGTGTAGTAGGAATCGACCGTTCCGGAGGTCTGGGAATAATGCGACGACCGCCCGTCCGCGCCGGTGTATTCTTCCTTCTTGATGAGACGCCCGTAGGCGTCGAAATAACTTTTCTGCATGTGCCCGTTCTCGTCAATGGTCGTCGTGGTCCAGTCATCGTAGGATACGGACGCGTAGGTCCCGTCCGGGTTGGTCGTCTGCACGACACGGCCCATGGCGTCATAGCTGATCGTCGTGTGCGGCCGGTCGGGGTCGATGGGCTCGACGGTCTGAAGCGGGTTGCTGGAGAAGAACGGCACGTATTTCTTGACGGGCAGGCCGCGGTCGTTGTATTCGGTCTGGCCGCTCACGTTGTAAGTGCCGGGGGTCTCCGCAGGGCTCTTTTTCTGGATGAGCCGGCCCAGCCCGTCGTAAAATTCGTAAACGTTGATCGTGCCCGTCTGGCCGTTTTCAAGCCGCGCCTTGGTCTTGAGCATGGCATGGTTGTTGTAGTACATGTAATCATTGGCGCCGGTCGGGTTGCCGACCGAGTCCAGCGGCGAAATGGAGGCCTTCAATCTCCCCAGCACGTCGTAGGTCCGGTCCCCGGTCTGGTCGTTGGGGTCGGTCGTCGAGCACAGCTGTCCCCAAAGCCCGCTTAAACCGCTGCCGTTGTCCCAAGGGGTCCCATCGACACCAAAATAAACGTTGCTCACCGTGTGTTCCAGCGCGTTTTCGGTCTCGACCGGAAAGATCCCGTATTCCGTGTCATAGGTGATCGTGGTCGTGTTCTCTTGCGGGTCGGTGGTCGTGGCCAGGTTGCCAAGATCATTATAGGTGTATAAAGTGACCGGGCTGACATCCCCCTGGCCGTCGCCGCCCCAGTCCTCCTTTTTGGTCAAAAGCCCGGCGGTCGGGGCCGTGTCGATGCTGGTATTGCCGTCGTAATAAAAGTAGGTCTTGCGCACCACATCGCCGGCGTTATCCTTGACCGTGTGCTGCTTCGGGAGCCCCACCAGCCAGTTGCCGGAGGAGGTGTTGTTGACGTAGGCGACCTCCACCGTGCGCTTGTCCGTGCCGATGTCGGTCCCGTCGTCAAAATCGACTTCCCCGAGCTGGACCGTTTTGGTGAGGTTCCCCAATTGGGTCGTTTCCTCATAAAAAAACTCCTCGGCCGTGCGTCTGCCCTCGGAGTCCCCGTCATAGACAAAATTGTCCCGGCGCTCCAAGAAGGCGAAATTGACCCCATCTTCCACCTCCTCGCTGTCCCAGGTGTTGACCGTCTTGCTGAACAGATCGTCGTTCGCGTCGTAATTAAGCGACTGGTCGGCGCGTCCTTTGAAGATATCGTCCTGCTTGTAGGTCGTGACGCTGTAATTGCCCTGCGCGTCGGTCAGCTTGGCCCAGCCGAAGCCGCGGAACTCCCGCTCAGGATAGTTCCAGACGCAGTTCTGGTATTCCAGGCTGGTCTCATAGGAATTCCCCAGATCTGTCGCCCGGGTCAGTTTGGACACAGTATTAAAGACGTAGGAATTGAAGATCTGGTTCTTGTAGCTTGCCCCCGTGACACTGCTCACGCCGGCCTGGCGGTATTCAATCGTGGACTGCGCGCCCCAGGAGTTGTCGACAAAGACCAGGATCCCGGCCTTGGCCGAACGGCTGTCCGCGGTGTTGAGCCAGTGTTTGTAAGGATAGCTGTTGACATTGATATAGATGATGTCCTGCTTGCCGTCGGCGTTCAAGTCGGCCAGCATGTGGCTTGCTTCATTGATGTAGGAATTGGGGTGCTGGGTGATGACAACCGGCGCGGCAAAGCCGCTCCGGCCCGTACCCAGACGGACTTTCCAGTCCCCGCTCGACGGGCCATAGAACAGGTCCAGATTGCCGTCGCCATTAAAATCGATGATCTTCAGGTTCGGATCGGTCGGCGATTCGATCTGCAAAGCGTTGGCCAGCCCGATGCGCTCGTTGAACCCTTGCTGTCCGTCGTTGACGTAAACGTACCACCAGCCCGCTTCCCAGGAGGAAGCGTCGACGATATCGGCCAGGCCGTCGCTGTTGGTGTCGAAAAAAAGGACATAGCCGGTATCGACCGAGGTGTGGTCCGGGTAATTCTCCGTCGGTTCATAATGCGTGAAGCCGTCCTCGCCGTTGTTGAGCCAGATATGGAAGCTCGTGTCTTCCTGGTAAACCACGTCCGAGAGGCCGTCGCCGTTAAAGTCCGCCAAACGGACGTTGGCGTTGTCCAGTTTCCGGGAGGGGGAATTCGCCGCCGTCACCGCCTCTTCAAAATCGTTGTCGCCGTCGTTAAAATAGATCTTGTAATCGGAGCTGCCGGACAAAGACTCCAGGATGTCGGCGAAGCCGTCGCGGTCCATGTCGATAAACGTGACCAGGTTGTCATTGATCTCCGAGGCCGGATAATAAGAGAAGGTGATCGTGGACCCGAAGCCGTCCTCGCCGTTATTGATCCAGCCCTTGTAGACGGACGTCGTTCCTTGCACGATGTCCATCAGCCCGTCGGCGTTCAAGTCGACCACCCGGAGGTTGTCGTTGCTTAAGGTCGGGATGGAGGTGCCGTTGGCGGCCGCGACACCGTCGCCGAAATCATTCTTGCCGTCGTTGTAATGGATGTAGTAGGGGTCGCTGTCAGAGTCCCCCGTCTCCACGATATCGATGAACCCGTCGTTGTCCATGTCCATCATCTGGACCCGTTTGGTGGAAAAGTCGCCGTCAAAATCCTCCAGGTCCATGGTCGCGGCCGGGGCGAGCTGCACATTTTCGCCGCTGTAAGTAAACAAGAGCGGCGGATAGCTGGTCGAGTCGTCCTTGCCCACTTTGGTGATCTTGGTCAAGAGCGAAGACGCGATCGCCGCTTCCGTCTCGTAGGTCAGGTCGTAATGGTAAAAGAGCGTCGCGTCGGCGTAGACCTTGATATCTTCCAGACGCTTGCTGAATTCCTGTTCAAACCCCGCGGTATAGCGCGTGAAGACGTCCGTCCGGGTGCCGCTGTAAATAAAGTCGACCTTGGCGAAAGTGGACATGCTTTCGGAGGTATTGCCGGTGTAAAGGATCTCGTCCGGGACCATCTCGCCGTCTTCCTTGATATAGGAGATCGTCAGGTAGTTGGTGTGCAGGTCCTCAACGCGGTCAAGACCCCATTGGAAGATGTGGCTGGAATTGCCGGGGTCGGTCAAACGGGAGCCGGCGGCGCTGCCGAAGGAATATTCCACCCCGTTCTTGTCGGTCAGGACCCAAGTTGTGCCGTCAAAGACGATCTTCATGAACGCCCCTTCTATTTTGGGGCGGAATTCCGTCTGGGTGCCGCTCACGTCCACCAGTTCCTGGGCAGACCCGTTCTGTATCAAAACAAAGGTGTCTTCGCTGTCATCATACGCCGGCGGGCCGAACTTGGTGGAGCGCTGGATATGGCCGAGTTCCAGGTTCCAGCCCATCCCCAAGACGCCGTTACCGGCGCCGGAATTGTAGGATAAAACGACGCTGGGCTGAATGCCGTTACGCCCCTGCGGGACGGAAATGGGCACGCTCATGGACGCGGAGCCCGTTATGGGATCGGCCTCCAGGCTGCTGCCGACGGAAAGGCTACCCGGGGCGGATTGGGCGTTGAGCGATGCGGGAAGAATCGTTTGCACGAAAAACAGCACGATCAGCGGGACAATAAAGCGGTGGAATGTCATGGGACCCTCTTTTGGTAAATGAGTTGAACGTGAATGAGCTATATGAAGGGTAGCGGGGGAACTTCAAGGGGATGAATTACCTATAGATCCTGCGGGGTAGGGGAATCTTGGGGACTAAAGACTGAAGACTGACGGGTTATGGTTAAGGTTACGCGGCCCGTATCGTCGTTCGGTTAGGGTTACGGCGACATACGTCTGGGAACAGATCTTTGCATGCTTTGCCGTAACCATAACCTCTTAAAACGATACTTTTTAAACGCAAACCTAACCTTAACCACACTACCGATAAACAGGCATCGTCTTCAAAGGTTACGTCGGTCGTTTTCCTTTTGTCTTGAATCTGGTCCATGCTTCGGACAAATTGTATAATTGCCTGCCAGATTTATCATAAATATCAATAAGTTCACTACACAGACTCTTGTCAACAGCATGGCTATAAATATCGCGACTATGGCTTAATGAAACAACCATTTCGTTAGATTCTCCCATCGCATCGTCAAGATACTTCTGAAACCCCTGCTTTTGATGTTTTTTCGCATATCCCTCGGCAATCAATCTCGGAATTGATTTGCAGCTTCGCCTAAGCTGATCTTTAAGGTCATATTTCTCGCAATCCGGCAATTTGGGAACAATTTGCCGCATTACTTTAAGGGAGGCATCATAGGTATTACGGTATACCTCTAAATCCATAAAACTGGCGATGTGCTTCTTTTTCTCATTCTCTTCCACCGTAACCCTGACCTTTCCAAACGATACTTTTCCAGCGCAACCTTAACCCTGACCTTTTGAACCTTCGGTTTTCCAAGTCCCGAATCACCTGATTACCGGATGCACGTCTTCAGTCTTTAGTCTGTAGTCTTCCTTCTTAACCGTCCAGATCGGCCGCAGGTCCTCGACGCTGGGGATCCGTTCGGCTTTCAGGTCGCTGTTGACCTTTTCGATCTTGACCTGAACATCCTGGCGCTCCAGGCCCTTGAAACATTCCTCGCACGGTTTCATACCGGAAACGGTCGCCTTGCGTAAGGTAACGGCCTTGGTGTCCTGGCCCGCGGCCAGAGGGCAGACCGCCTGTTTGTGGAACCGCAGGCCCCGCCGGTCCACGTAAACCTTGTCGTCCTCTTTGTCTTTCCGGACCGGGCTTGGCTTGGCGATAACCTCGGGCTCCTCAATGGGCTTAACGGCGGCCGCTTCTTCCAGCGCGTCCGCGGTGGAAACATGTCCGCCCGTTCCCAGCACGAGCGTGAGGATCAAGATTGGAATACGGAATGGTTTGATCATTAAATCCTCCTTGTGTAGAATTGTTACGGTTACGCGGCCCGACTGCCTGACGACAGTCAGGCGGGCATCCTAACCCTAACCTTTTTTACCAATAGTTCCTGCGCATAATCTCAAACCGGACTTTCTGGGGGGGATCGGGGAAATTCAGGGGTCAAACAGGGGTAAGTGCAATCATGGGAGCTTTGCCAATATTTTATAGCCTTCGAGCACGGCCTCAATGACGAACTTTTGTAAATGGGTCGTTTCACCCTTCTGGGCCCACTCCAGGGCTTCGTAATAATCGGCTCTGTTTTCTTTGACGATCACGCAGGGGGCGTATCCTTTGGCCAGCAACTGAGCGATCATGATCAGCCGGCCTACCCGCCCATTGCCGTCGCCAAAAGGATGGATCGCTTCAAAGACCGCGTGCATCTCGGCGATATAACAAATGCCATTCCCGCTCTGCTTATTCACTCGACTGAAATATCCGGCCATTTCTTCGGGAATATCATCCGGGTGGGGAAGCTGCAGGTCGACACCGCGGATGGCCCTCTGGGTTATTGCGTACTGTCCTCCATCCTGCCGGATCCCCTGCATCAGACGCCGGTGGATCTCCAGGACCCAGCTTTCTTCAATGGTACGGACCGGCCGGGTAAAAATGTCTTTGAGGATCACGCTGTGATTGACCGCTTCCAGGTGCTCGACTAAGTCCTTGTCCCGAATGGTCGCCTTGTCAAAGATAATAGCCTCGGTCTCCTTTTTACTCAAGGTGCTGCCTTCGATGGCATCGCTATGGTATGTCAATTCCAGCAAATACGCATCGACAATCTCCGGCTTCGTTAAATATTTGCCAATTTCCCCATAATAATCCTGCTGCTGATCGACCTTTTGAAACAACTTTTCAAGCTCCTGGGATGAAACCGGTTCGATCCCTACATAAGTATTGTAAAGCCTGTTTATCGTTCTCAAATTCGTCTTGTGCGGCTGACTATGGCCATTAAGCCAACGGTTAACGGAGAGAAAAGTCACTCCGATTTCTTGCGCTAAACGGGCTTGATTCCAACCGGTTTTTTTCAGGATCTTCTGAAGAATTGTTATATAGTTTTCATTTCCCATGGCATATTGTTTATATCATACTATATATCATTTGTCAACAATTCATGCAATACGATATAAGCACTACGATGTCAAAGATCGCCCAATAATAACGTAAGTAATTAATATATATTATCTTACAATATTACGGCTCTCCGCGAAGCGGCCCGGGACCGTGTCCAGGATCCCGTTGTCGCTGACCACCCGGTGACTGCAACTGCTCCACACATATTCCAGCGGCGAAAGGACAAGCCGCGCGTTGACCGGCAGGAATTCGACGAACTTGATGTGGGCAAAAAGGTCCCGGTCGCTTTTGATGCACGTCCGGCGGTGATTTCTTTGCCACAAGGTCCCATTGCACTGATAGCGCGACTGACGGTAAAGCGCGTACGACTCCTTTAACTGTTCGATAAAAATGCCCAGCGCGCGGTCCTCCCGCGGCTGGAGCACCATGTGGACGGCGTCGGGCAAGAGGCAAAAAGCGAATATGTTGATCTGATACTTTTTCTTTAGTTTTCGCATAAGATAGGAATAGTAACGGTAGTCGCTTTTGCGCGTGAAGAGGACGCCGCTGGTTCTCCCCTTCTTTGTTACCAGGAAACATTTCTCTTCGTTTAGAAAGATATTCTCCATTGCATGCCTCGCTATTATTACTCTTTCAACGCTATCCGCTTTCAGTCGTCAGTTGCCAGTTTTCAGATATCAGAACCCCCCTTAAACTCTTCTGACGACTGATAACTGGCAACTGACTACTTATTTTATTAGGGGCGACGCGTACTATCCCCATTTCCCCCGTTTTAGGAATCCCTCCCGACCGCTACCCCAAGCGGCCCCCCGGGAGGTCTGCCTTGTACTCGTACGCCCCTAATAGTTTTCAGTGAACAGTTTCTCAGCTTTCAGCCTCCAGCTCTCAGCTGTCAGCAAACATGGGTGGCTGATGACTGAAAACTGACGGCTGTTGGCTGAAAATCCCTAACGATCACAAACGCAATGAACCTGTTAAATTAAGTTGCTCCTTATTTACCCGACTTGCTTAAACTCGCCTTTTTATCCTGCGTGAGGGAAGCTTGCTCGGCGAGCGGCTTGCCCTTAAGACAGCGTCCGCAGGGCGCATATCCCTGTTCCATCGCGGCCTTCTCGTCCAGGGCGGACGTTTCCCGCTCCTTAATAAGCTGACAGGTCGCCACGTGATACTTTTTGCCGTTCTGTGTGACAAAAACCTCCTCCGCAAACGCGGCCGAAGCAACCAACAATACCGCCGCGCCCAAACTGAGTATCGCTAACTTTCTTACCATCATTCGCCTCCTTTTGTGACTTGGTCCATGACCGTTAGATCAATGTTTTTCTTAGACTTGAGACCCGAGACTCGAGACCAGAGACTTCGGCTCAAGGCTCCAGTCTCATGTCTCACGTCTGTTGTCTAAAATAAAGAGCTGACAACCCCCATCTTTTCTCTAATTCCTTATTCACTTGCTGCACGTTCCGCTAGCAATCGGCTGAATTCTCCCCCTGTCATGGCATCGATCAGCGCTGTCAGCTCCTCAATCCGCATCTCTTTTTCCATCCTGACCTGCGGGTCCCAGTCCCCGGCGGCCGCCTCGATCTGGGTCCGACGGCGTTCAAAATAGAGCCGGGTGACCTGGTCCAGGATGTCTTCCCTCAATTCGACCATCAATTTGGACCGCGAATCAATGGACGTCTGGTCCGAGCTCCACACAAAGTCCGCAAAATCCCAGGAAAAGGAAACGTCCCAGTCGATAAACTCCTTGCCCTTGATGATCGCATCCGGGTTCTGCCCGCTGTCCCAATGATAAAGGTTGGTCGAAGCGCGATCCAGGCCGATGGACATCACCGGCACAAAGGCCCTGGCCCGGGCCTGCCTTTTCCAGTTGTCGATCTTACGCTTGCTGACATCGGCATAGCGAATCGCCAGTTTCTGGACTTTGCGGACGTCCGGCTCGCCGGTGAATCGGGCGGCGATCTCGTTGTAGTTTATTGAGTTTGTTGAGTTCATTGAGGTTGTTTCTGAAAACTGACCACTGACAACTGATGACTGCGAAGCAACCGCTTCCCCGGATGGCAGTAAAAAAACACCTTTGTCCGTCGCGGCATAAACATTCCCGCGCCCGTCAACGGACAGATCGTTAACCGTATTTGTCTCCATCCCGGCATAAAGACGCGGCCAATGTCGCCCTTCCTGCACAAAAACACCTTCCGTTGTTGCCGCATAAATCTGCCCCGTAAAAGTGTTTTCACTATACGGGGCCGGCAGGCCGTCCGCCGGCAGGGACTCCTCCGGGCCCGCCCCGTATAAGGCTGGCGCCTCTACGGGGCCTGGCTGGACCTGCGCTCCGTGGCTATTTTCCCGCCCCCCTGTTACCGTTAATGCCGTGATATCTTTTAGCGGCAGGCCGTCGCCCGGGATGCGGGTCCAAGAATCGCCCCGGTCTATGCTAAAGAATATTCCCCGCTCGGAGGCCAGAAACAACAAAGGACCCGGGTCTGTCAGAATACCCAGGTCCTTGATCAGGCGGACAGAGACAAAGCCTTCCACCTCTGTGCCGTTTTCCATCCCGTTCTCATCTTGGGACAGGCCGGCCGTGAATATTTTCCGGGCAGCCCCGTCCTGCCTGTCTACCCTATATAAGTGGGTCCCGGTTACGGCGTAAAGGAACCGGTCATCCACGGCCAGCCGGTAAACCGGCCCCATGGACAACTCTCCCGGGAATGACCTCCAATCAACTTCACCCCGTTCCTTATACCGCAGGCCGTCGGCCGTTCCCACATAAATATTTTCCTGGTCGGTCAAGACCGCAAAGCTTATACGGGCATCCGCGTCCCGTCCGGCGAATACCCTCTGCCAGGTATTCTGGCCGATATTCCCGGCATACAGACCGTTGTCCGTCGCCAGATAAACGGCCCCCCGCTCCCAGGGGTCAAAATGGATATCGTTGATTTTGGAGAATTCGCCGGAAAGGCGCGGGATACTCTGGAACGACCGGCCGGAATCCTTCGAAAAATACGCGGCCTTGTCGGTTCCGGCCACGACCAGGCCGGGTTGGACGGGATCAACGGCGACCGCGCTCACGGCGCTTTCATTGATCCCGGAGGACATCTTCTTCCACACGGCACGCCGGCTGTCGAACCCTGAGAGTATAGCGACCATCATTAATCCTGTTATTAAGGTAATGGATTTACTTTTGAGTCCCTTTAATCGCATCCGCATAGATCTTCCTGACGTTCGCAAACTGAAGTGCCCGGTTAACCGCCAAACGCAGACGTGGGTCGTGACGCTCCATGGTCCGGCAATAGCGATCCATATACTCCAGCATCGCTTCAAGGCCGATCGTGTTCTTCATTTCGTTCAAGATAAGCAATCCGGTGTAAAGGGTAATGGCTATATCGCGTTTTGTTACTGTGGGGTTGGTGGGGTGGGGGAAAATCCGGGATGTGAACCGCTCAAATTCTTCATTCAGCTTCATCAACCTTGCCTCCCGCCATTTTCCGTCCCGCCATACTTCTTGGCGGGGCGAGGCTCACCGATTTTTCGGTGGCCTTTTCGTCCTTCTCATCCGTGGCAATTTCAAGTATAACATGTTTTGATTTTTTGTCAAATTTATTTTGATGTTGCAACAAATTTATCAATATCGGTATCCTCCTGTGCCACAAGTAATTGCAACACAGTGGAATTTATGTAAAATTTTTTCTTGCTTTTTTGCATA
>Ga0066640_10001458_pt1 | contig 14147 bp, 20 predicted proteins | sample CryGeyCG2114_020_2_FD_59505 | JGI IMG/M metagenome (GOLD analysis project Ga0066640, IMG submission 59505) | Groundwater microbial communities from aquifer - Crystal Geyser CG11_big_fil_rev_8/21/14_0.20 | ecosystem: Environmental > Aquatic > Deep subsurface > Groundwater | place: USA: Utah... | reverse complement strand
TAGCATCCTATCGTTGTTGGCAAGCAGTAGTTTCTTCATCTGCTCAACAAGGTGTTTGTCGCTACCCACCTGGGTGTTTTTTTGGGAAAAGTCTAAGCCTCTGACAACCTCTGACAGCCTCAGCGGGTCAAAGTTGCCGTAGGAAGACAACGAAGTGGCGATATTCTCATGCCCAAAGTTTTGGCTCACTGCCTTAATCTGCTCTCCGGTCTTACAGGCTTTGAGGGCTAGGTCTACGGCCAAGTGCCTGAAGGTGTGCGGAGGAAAGTACGGCAAGCCTGCCTGTTCAGCTCGTCGCTTGAACACCGCCCGAATCCCGCCAGTACCTTGCCAATAGACCGGCTCGACTTCTGAAGGTGACTCGAAGCTCATTCCGTCCGTCCCTTGTGTGAGCCTAGCGCGAGGAAACAATGGCGCTTGAGAGCCAAACCCTTTCGCCTTCAAGTGGGCTACCCAGCTCAGCAGGTAGTTCAGTAGGCCCTGATCAAAGACGAAAAGGGTAGTAGGGATGAGCTTGGCAAACTTCGTCTGGACACCCTTGCGCGGGTTTTGGTTCACGGTGAGAGGGGTTTCCTCAAAACAGCCAAGCGGGAGCGTGGCAATCGCCTTATCCCTCATGCCGCTAAGCAACGTAAAGGCAAGTAGCGCTCGATCTCTCTGGTCAATCTCTGTGGCTGCGGGTATCGAGTTGGTGAGTTTGAGGACGTAATCAAGCGGCGGGTAATTGCGCGGGATGGTTTGAGTTGCCATACGTGCCTCTTTTTCACTGGCTCGTAGGAACGCCACCATATCCGGCCTAATCCGGCTCCTGTAACCTGGCTGCCATGCAAGCCAGGTGAAAAACTTGCGGAGGTAGCGCAGATATGTGTGATAGGTAACGACTGAAAGCGGCTTGCCCTTGACCTCACGTTTACCGAGCCATTTTTTGAAGGCTTCGGCTTTGTCCGAGTTAAAGAGTGCGAAGTCTTCGTGCTTCGTGAAGTCTTCGTACCGGAGAATCGCTTGTTCAACGCGGTCTACTGTTGCAGGAGCGCAGCCCTCAGCTCCCCTCAGCCATTTGAAGAACCCGCGTTTCGCCCGTTCGTTCTTGATGTTTGCCTTAGCCATTTGCCCCCCTCACTATGTCAGTCTTAACGGAGCCATCTTCACTACCTCCTAATTATTTCTCACGTTCCGCTAGAAGCAGCCCGCTTTGCTGAAACTCCTGTACCTGTCTGTCTGAGGAAAACCGTAAGAGTCGCTGACAGCAGACCTCACAGACACCCCGTATCAAGGCCTGTCTGTGCCGCTTCCCAAGCCACTTGTCCGTGATCTCGGTCAGGAGCGCTCCTGGCACACTTCTTCGGACGCACCGGCACCTCGAACAGAAAAACTCCCCAAGCCTCAGAGGATACTTGCGCCTCTTCTGTCGTTCCCTCAAGAAGTCTTGCACCGCAGCCCCAATGACCAGGAAGGGCCTTGAGGCCTCGTCTAGAACCCGTAGCCCCTCTTTGCGCCACCGCTGCACCGTTCGGAGATGGATACCGTACACCTCAGCCACCTCCGCAAGGGCATAGGAGCGCCGCGCCCTCATAAGCCGAGGGTTAAAGGTTCTCTTCCGTACCATATTTCTGTTCAAGCTCGCGCAGGTACAGAAGCAGCGCCGAGAGGTTATCCAGAATCTCCCGTGCCGCCTCATCTGAGAGAGGAGTATCTTGGAACGGCTGTAACAGTCGTCTTGTTCTTTCGATTAGTTCTTTGGTGTATTTCGCCATTGCCTGCGTATAGATGCTTCTATTTACACGTGGCGAAAAGTCACCAAGGAAGACCATTTGGGAGGCAATTTTTCCGTCTACCGACGAAGGGGTGAGCAAAAAATATCGGTGAACATTCACCGGGGCTGGTGAATATTCACCGAAGGCTGGCGATAATTCGTTGGGAAGCTACTGCTTTACTTTACCGGTAAAAGGGTTGCTTTGATGCGGTAGGAAGCCTGCTCCTTGTAGGGGTAGAACGGGTCGCTTTTGATAGCGAAGTATTCTCGAAGGGTTTTGGAGAGAAGCTGCTTCTTCTTTTTTATGCTGTCCCTGGCCTCAGGGTTATTCCAAGAAAACTCCCCCTCGGAGGCAGCCAATAGCTTTAGCAGTTCCCATTGTTGATCAGGGTTACGGCTCCTCGCATCCTCAAACCCCATTTCCTTAAAGTGAGCTGTAGTGCTTATGCCCTTTCCAGCAATCCTCACGTTATGTCCGTCAAGGAATTGAATTGAAATGTCTTCCCATTTGAGATGTTTGAATGGTTTATCATCCTGGGTTGCTAAGCGTGGGACGGGCGTAGGTGGCAGGGTGGAGGAAGGTTGCTCGGCCCTCTCGCGCTCCTGAAACAACCGCATGGCTTCATCTCTAATTTGCTCGAACTCTTTAACGTTTATTTCAAGATTGATGCAACTACCTTCGCCAAGATGGCTGAAGTAAAAGTCATAGTTCTTTACAGCATTTTTGTTCCGCAAGAAGAGGAGCGCATCTTCTCTAGCGGCGGCGTTTTCGTCATCACTGCGCGGACGCCATCCGATCTTCACGATGGGAGAAGAACGAAGCTGAAATCGCTCATCTATCGCCAGGATGGTTCGGTACACCTTCTCGAAGGCAAGCGGCTTGAGATCAGCCAAGATAATGCGTTGCTGATGGAGGTAGGCCGCTCGCCAGTTCTGAAAACCTTCCGTGAGAACTAGGGCAATGGGTTGATCTTCCGCGAGCAGTTCCTGACGATAGACGGTATCTCCTCCAGAGTGAGGGTTGACGGGGATGCGCTTCGGGTAATTTGACGGCTTGATGACGAAAATCAGCCTGTGCGTCTTGGCAATGCGTTCCAGGGCGGCGATAATCTCATGACGGTAAAGCTGATTCAATTGGTTCTGAGGCGTCTTCGTCAGGAGGAAAACTTGTCCGGTGGGGTGCTCCGTGGCGTCGATGAGCGCCTTGAGCACCATTGACACTTGAGCCTTCTCATCGAAGGGGCTTCGCTTGCGATCTGGCACAGTGGGCACTATCGGCATCAGCACGGCTTTTCGCTTTCCATATTTCCTTGCATCGTCTAGCATAATATAGCATCGGAGGTGGTAAATGCCCATACCCGACTACCAAACGTTAATGCTTCCGCTCCTCAAGTTGCTAGGCGAAAAAGGAGAGCTGGCCGCACGTGAGGCTGCTCCCTTACTGGCTAATCAGTTTCAGCTCACGGAGGAGGAACGAAAGAAGCTGCTCCCAAGTGGGAAGCAGGAAGTGTTTGTTAATCGGGTCGGATGGGCTAGGACTTTTTTGAAGAAAGCCGGATTACTTGAAACACCGCGCAGAGGGTTGTGGCGGCTTACAGATCGGGGTAAGACCATTCTCGGCCAGAACCCCCAAAAGATTGATGTGCATTTTCTGAGGCAATTTCCAGAGTTCCTTGACTGGGGATCGGACAAGAAGGACAAGTCTATTAGCACAAGCGACCTTACCGATGTGCGTGAAGATACGCCTGAAGAGGCTTTGGAGGGCGCGGTTGAGAGCTTGCGCCTGGGGCTTGAAAGCGAGCTGTTACAACAAGTTCGATCCTGTACGCCGGAGTTCTTTGAGACACTGGTTGTTGATCTTCTCGTGAAAATGGGCTATGGCGGGAGCCGCAAAGACGCTGGACAAGCCATCGGTAGATCGGGTGACGGCGGTATTGATGGGATCATCAAAGAAGACCCACTAGGTCTAGATGCCGTCTACATACAGGCAAAACAGTGGGAAGGCAACGTGGGGCGACCAGAAATACAGAAGTTCGCCGGTGCTCTGCAGGGACAACGAGCGAGAAAGGGCATATTTATCACGACAGCAGATTTTTCCCCTGATGCTAAGCATTACGCTACGAGTATTGATAGTAAGATCGTTCTTATCAACGGCAAGGAGCTAGTCCGGCTGATGATTCAGCACGACCTCGGTGTAACCGTCGTCGGTACCTATTACGTCAAGAAAATTGATACGGACTATTTCAGCGAAGAATAATCAAGAGACACATTGTGCATGAGTAAGCTTCTTCGGACAATTAAATCTCAATTAGATAAGAGGCGATATAATCTTCTCCTAAATGATAGGAAGCATTTGACAGATTACGAGCGAGAGCAATTCATTCCGGAAATGAAGGCCAGAGTCGAAGTTCTCAAAAAGTATTTTTCACAAATAATCGAGTTGTGTGATCTTCAGAAGGGATCACCAGAGTTCATAGGAAGTTTGAAAACCGTAATCAACCCAAAAGCAATTCCTGTATCTCCTGATGAGTCAGTTCTAGCAGATGCGTTTTATGATCAGATTAAAGACCAAGTACAGCGAGAGGGAATTGGAGAGCTGGATAGTCTTCTACGAAAATACTCCACCATTGAGAACGTAAAGCAACTAGGGTTATTTATCAACGAGTTAAATCTCCATTGTTCGTCTTTTCTCGTTATTAAGAACAGACTACTGCTATTCAAAATAAACGGATACCCAATTATTACGAATACCAAAACGCAAGAGGTCTTTTACACCATGCCACCTGAGTACACGGTGACCACCGAACCGTTCCAACTCATAGTTGACAACATGATTGGTGTGGCAAAAGCAACGTCGGAATCAATCAATAGCTGGCACCAAAGTATCATGAAGCTCAAGAATCAATATTTAGAGCTTTACACGACCAGGACAGTCCTTTTAATTCAAACGTCGGCGATAATCATGGCGGTAGCTCTCTCGGCTTTTTTCCTCGTCGCAAACGATCCCTTAAATTTGTATAAAGAGAATGGCAGTTTGAAACGAGAGAAAATAGAATTAGAGCAGAAGAACCAAGCTTTGGAGCAACAGTTACAGAGCAAGAAGCAACCTCAAGTCAAGGTTCCTTGAAACTGAAGCTGATGCTTGGCGTTCTCCTGCGTGTCTAGGCACCAGTTGAGGAACTCGTCCAACCAGGGGAGCCATTTTTAATTTGTCCGAACCTCCCGCTGCCTCCAGGCGGCGGTCCCGATCCACCGGAACCACCAGGGCCGCCGCTTGGAGGGTCGCGGAGGTCGATGCGGTCCCGCTCGGTAGTGAGGGCCGGGTTGTATGAGAGGTTGGCATAGCGGTCGTCGATCTTCACGGAGACGACCAGCGACTGTACGAACGCCTTCCGGGCCAGCGCGGACGCGTCCGCGAAGAGCGCCTCGAAGAACTCCACCCACTCCTTGATCGTCTGCTTCGACAGCGTGATCGGCTTCGCGGCCAGTTGGACCTTGAGGTCGTCGCGTTCCAGTTCCTTCTGAGCTTTCAAATCAGCCAGCTCTCTGAGCCGCGGCGCGACATCCCGCTTGCTCAGTCCCGTCTCTTCATCTTCGATGGCTTCGAACAGTCGGCGCTGCTTGCGTTCGATCGTCACGATCTCCCGCTCGAGAGCCGGTAGCTGTCTGCCGCGCTGAGCCTGCGCTTCTTTCAGCGCTTCGTTGTGCCCCCGCACCATATCGGTGAGCGCCTGCTCGCTCGTGAGCCGCGTCTTGAGCTTCTCCAAGAAGACCCGCTCCACGTCATCCGCATTGAGGGTGCGCTGGGTGCAGGCCTTCACGCCTTTGCTGACCTGTGTATTGCATCGGTAATAGCGATACCGGCCGCCTGAGCCATGCGCGGCGTAGCCGACGAAACTGGCCCCGCAGAGCAGGCACTCCATCAAGCCGGAGAACAGGTAGTCGCTGGCGACGGCGCGCGGATGCTTCGCGGTGCGTTGCCGGCCTTCCAAGAGTTCCTGTACGCGGTTCCACGTCTTGCGATCCACGATGGCCTCATGGGCATCCTTGACGGTGATCGGTTCGAGCTTCCAATCGATGGGTCGTTGGCGCTTGTTGAGCCGCTTGCCGAACGTCGCATCCCCGCAGTATTTCTCGTTGCGCAGGATTCCCAGCACGAGATTTCGGCTGAAGGCGTATCCGCCGCGGTACTTCACGCCCTCGGTGTTGAGGCGATGGCGGATGGCATTGGCCCCGGTGCCTTTGACATACATCGAGAAGATCCGGCGTACGATCTTGGCTTCGGATTCTTCGATGGCGAGCTTGCGCTTCGGGCCTTTTTCCGTCTGGATGGACACGAACTTGTAGCCGAACGGCGCGAAGCCACCGTTCCACCAGCCGTGCCGGGCATTCTCCGCCATGCCCTTGAGGCTCTCCCGTGAGAGGTTGAGGCTGTAGAACTCGTCCATCCCTTCCAACATGGCCTCGAGCAGGACCTCGGTCGGATCGCCGGAGCCCAGGATGGGCTGCGTCGCGGAGACGACGCGGACGCCTTTGCGCCGGAGGATGTGCTTGTACTTGACGGAGTCGTAGCGGTTGCGGGCGAAGCGGTCGAGCTTGTGGACCAGGATCCTCTGAAACGGCAGGTGCTTGCCGGTGGCTTCGGCGATCATGGTCTGGAAGGCATCCCGCTGGTCGGAGGTGCCAGACCTCGCCTCGTCGACGTAGATTTTGTGGACCTTCCAGCCTTGCTTCTCGGCGAACTCCGTACAGCCGCGGCGCTGCGCCTCAATGGACATCGAGTCGCGCTGCTGCTCCGATGAGTAGCGGCAATAGATGGCGCATTTTTGAGAGGTCTTCTCGGTCATGGCAACGGAGGGACTGTCGGCTTAACGAACCGGTAGATGAACGAAACGCGGAGGTGGAGGCTCTGGGTGATCGGACTCCGGATCCGCTCGGTGATCGCGATTTTCCCCGTCAGATCCTGAGCGGCGGTCAAGCGGAGTGCAGATTTCGGATGCGCCTCCATCGTGACTCGTCGCAGGTTGGGTGGACCGTCATGTCGCGGCAAGGGCTTCCTCGGGCTCCTTCAACGCCTGATCGATCAACTTCCGATGCGGGGAGTTCACCTTGGTGAACTCGAAGCCGTGATACCACAGTTGCTCACCCTCGACTTTGCGCGACTTCTGCCAGACCAGCTTAGCGTCCGCCTCGACGACCTGCCGGTCGTTCGGCGGACGGAACAGGATCAGGCAGATCACACTCGCCCCGGCGGGCAGCTGCTTCGTCGAGCAGCAGCAAAAGCCGTTCGGACCGATGTTGACCCCGACCTCATCGTCCCACTTGCGCTTCAGAGAGATCGTGTTGATCTGAACGATATCGGTGCCGAAGGCGAGCGATTTTCGGAACCCTTTCCGCCGCTCCGTTCTGGCGTAGCGTTTCACGGTCATTTGAACAGTTCCTCCACTTTTTTCAGCAACTCCTGCACGTCGAATGGCTTCTCGAAGTACCCTTCGATGCTGAGGTCCATGGCGTGGAGGTCCACGATATCTTGGGCATGCGCCGTCACCACGATGACCTTGGAGTGGGTGTTGATCTTGCGCAGTTTTCTGAGGAACTCCAATCCGCCCATCAAAGGCATGTGCAGGTCCAAAAGGATGAGGTCCGGCTTTTCCCCCCGCTTCAGCAGCAGACCCAGGGCGGATTTTCCGTTGAAGGCGTAGTCGACCTGGAATCCCCGGTCGCGCAGCGCACCGGCCACCAGGTGGCAGATCTTGATCTCATCCTCCACGATGAAGACCGTCTTGCCCTTCTCGGCGGGAGCTTTATTGCCGACCTTGGCCTTTCGCTCGAGCAGCTTCTGGATGAGGGGGGCGACCACGCTCCGCACGGTCTCCCAGTCTTCTTCGCTGAGCTTGTTCAGGTCATCCGGGGTGAACCCTAACTTTCTGAGGATGGCCCAGATAGCCTCTTCGGCCCCGGCCGCCGGCCGCTCGGGTACCTCAATGCCCATGTCTCGGAACTCTTGGAGGACTCGCGCAGAGCGCTTCTGAAGCTTGGCTTCGAGGACTTTATGCAGCAGCTCGCCTTGTTTGAGCTTGAGCGCACGCTCCAGCTTCATGGCCATTTGGGGCGAGGGAATCGTCTTGCCCGTTTCGAGGCGGTTGATGTAGGAGGTGGTGCAGCCGACCATCTGGGCGACGTTCTCTTGTTTCAGATCGGCACGGGCCTTCCGGAGAAATTGACCGATTTCGGGAGCGATGACCATCGGAGTTCCATGCTAACGTGGCTGTTAAAATTTCTCAAAGGATATTTATTGACAAATTATGGTTGATTCCAGTAAACTCCCAGGTGAGATGGAAACCCCGACGGTCATCCAGAAGGATCGGTTCAACGGGCAGCGGATCTACCAGCGGCGGCTGGAGCTGGGCTTGTCGCTGGAGCAGGTGGCCATGCTGATCCGTCGCAACGTCGCTTCGATCCACGGGTGGGAAACCGGCAAGCACCGGCCGACCCCACGCTCGCTCTACCTGTTGAGCCATGCGTTGCGCGTGAAGCCCAGGTATTTTTTTGCCCCATAAATGTATCAATCATGGTTGATATAATATGAGCGCGTCAAGGCTGGCCGAAGGCAAACACACCCCTTCTCTCGCACTCGGCCCGTCCGAGCACAGTCCAGGCGAGCTGACCGCCCTGTTCGTCGCGGACCGTCCGGGAGCGATGGAGCTGCCGATCTTGAGCGAGCCGGAGATCGCCGAAGTCGTCAGGCAATTGCGGAGACGCCTGCTGAGGCGGCAGCGCGTCCAGAGCCGAGCATGAACGAACCCTGGTTGGAAGCGGGTTCCCGGTGCGTCATGAGCAGTGAGGTAACGATGATGCGGCGATGGTGGTGTCGGCGGTTCCACCGGTGCTGGCATGCTTCGTTCGGCAGCTTGGGGCTGCCACACCGCACGCGATGCACCCAGTGTCTGCTCCTCTGGCCGTACGGGGTGGATTGACATGGAGTGCGGGGCCCATGGAGCGCATCGGCTGCGAGTCCCGAGTTGAGCAGCCATGGCATGGCGGAAGAGCTGGTGTAGCCAGAACCTGGATCCCAATGGCACGAAGCGCAAGCTCACTCCGGAGCACCGCAGTGTGTGGGACGACCTGCTCGACCTTGCGGAAGTGTCACCCGTGACCGGCCGGGTGTGCGCTTTTCCCGGCATCGGCTACACGACCGAACAACTCGCGGCCATCCTCAACGCGCCGGCGAAAGTCATCCAGGAGGCGTTGGAACAGTTCACGAGCAAAGAGTTCGACATGGTCGACGTCGACAAGCACGGCGTCATCACGATCAAGAACTGGCCGAAGTACCAGAGCGAGTACCAGCGGCAGAAAGGTTACAGGCAGAAGTTACACAAGTAGGTGACAGGTTCGGGTGACGAAGGATGGTTACAAGGTCTGGTCCAGGCAAAGGTGCAGCTCCAGATTTCAGCATACAGAGTGCAGATAAAAGAAAAGATGACGCTGCGCGTCTTCATGCAGCACCTCACCCGAGCTCTCAAGACCAAGACCGGCCGCCCCAAGCCGGAGGTTGTGCGGATGACGCGGAAGGCCTACGGAGCCGCCGTCGGATTCGCCAAGCAGCATCCGGATCGCTTGGAATGGCTGAGCCTGCAGGTCGACTTTCTGCCTGGGGGTCGGGATCTCACTTGGTACGTGATCTGCCTGAAAGAGCTCATCGCCGATGAACAGTGTGCGGAGAAGGAGCGAGCCATCAGGGGGCGTCCATGGAGCAGCGATCAGAAGCACCAGCCGATCGACAGTGTAGTGGCCTCGGTGGTTGCTTCTATGATGAACCGCCGCCGCTGAACGTCAGTCTGTTCATATGGTTGCTCAGCATGTGCTCACAAGAGCTTTACCAGGCCGAGGTGCTGGGCAAAGGGAAGAATTGATGGCCGAAATGAAAGCTTGCGGGCATGAGCGGGGATATCGTTGCGCGTGCCATCCATCGTCTAGCAAGCCACGGAGGCAAGCGGACCTAGTCGATCTCATGAACCGGCCGATAGGCGTGCGCCTTGCCCGGGTTGGACAGGAAGACGCGGGGATCTGCGAGGACGACGAACCGAGCGAGTCTGAGTAGTCGGTCTGCCAGCAGGTCTCGAGACGGTCAGTCCGAATGCCCATGTGGTTCATTGTGACGATGGCGATGCTCAATGCCGGCGCCAGCGTCGGCTTCTTCCGACTAGGCAACTGGCCGTGGTCGTTGATCTATCTCGGCGCCTGCATCATCCAGATCGGCAGCCTATGGGCGATCCGGTGCGGCCCTTGACCCATGGCAGTCTCTTCACCGGGATCGGCGGCTTCGACCTCGGGTTCGAGTGGGCCGGATTCGCCACCGCATGGCAGGTCGAGATCTCCACATACTGCATCGAAGTCCTCAAGCGGCGATTCCCCGGCGTGCCGCGCTACACCGATATCACTGAATGCGGGGCGCACAACTTGGCGCCAGTTGACGTTCTTACCGGAGGATTTCCATGCCAGCCGTTCTCGCTGGCCGGAAAGCGACGCGGCGCAACGGATGACCGTTACCTCTGGCCGGAAATGCATCGCGTTATTGCGGCGCTCAGGCCCCCTTGGGTCGTGGCTGAGAACGTGCCTGGTATCGTCGGAGTTTGCTTGGACGACGTCCTGGCTGATCTGGAAGCCGAAGGATACGAGGCGGGGGCGCTTGTACTTCCAGCTTGCGCCTTCGGCGCGTGGCATCGACGAGATCGAGTCTTCGTTGTTGCCAACGCCGCTCGCGAGCCAAAGCGGACAGGGGGATCCAAGCGACCCCAAGCGCGGCAAGAAGCTGGCATGGGCGGCGCAGTTCTGGCCGACGCCGACGCGGTCGGACGGCACGGGAGGACCGGGCCACGCGGGGCGGGACGGCGGCAGGAACCTGCGGACGGCTGTGGCGCTATTCCCGACGCCGACGGCTACGAATACGAAAGCCGTGCACAGCCGGACCGGCGGCCGGCCGCCGCGGAGCTATCTCAAGACGCCGACGTCCGCGCCGTTCAGCCACGGCGGATCAGGCGGAGAGCTCCACAAGCAAGTGGCCAAGAGTGGTGGGCCGCTGAACCCCGCGTGGGTCGAGTGGCTCATGGGGTTCCCCATCGGCTGGACCGGCTTGCCGCGCTCGGCAACGCCGTCGTCCCGCAGGTCGCCTGTTGGATCGCCTGCAGGATCCGCGAGACCATCGAACGGCACGACGGTGACACGGCGGTGTAGATGAGCGTGTCGTTCACCGTGGAAGGAGAGCCCGTCGGTCAACAGCGAGCCCGCATGGGCCGCAGCGGGAAGCGGGGCGAGCGGGCGCATTGGTACACGCCGGACAAGACCCTCGCATACAAGCAGCGCGTCGCACAGGCCTTTCTTCGGGCGAACGGATTCCGCCGGTTGGATCCACCGGCTATCATGGTGCGCGTCCGATGCTTCTTCGGCGGCAAGAGCCATCCTGATCCGGACAACGTTCAGAAGCTCGTCCTGGACGCATTGGCGAAGCTGGCCTACCCGAACGATCGTCACGTCGCGTCGAGCAACACCCACGAGTACGACAAGCAGCGTCCGCGCATCGAGGTAGAGGTTACCTGAAGATTACGCGGTAGGTCGAGGAAGACAGGCTATGAAGTGCGGTTATACGAAATGCCGGAGAGACTTCACGTCCGGTGCATTCCGTCCACAGCGCTACTGCTCCATCCGATGTAAGGTCTTGGCGAAGAATGCGCGTCGTCGTTGGCGCTATCGTCGTGACGAGGCGCTGAGAAAGCGCGCACAGGAGCGGATGCGCACGTACCGCCGCTGGTGCTCCGCGACAGCGCCCGCGTAAGCGTTCGTCCCCCGTTCGTCCTCTATCGTTCGTCCCTCGATTCGTTCTAACTTCTTACTGCGAAACCATGTGGAGCCGATTCTCTGCGCTCATTCCATACTTCGGCGGCAAGCGGAGCCTGTGCCCCGTGATCTTCAAGGCCATCAGCCGGCACATTCCGCAGCAGCAATGGCTGCAGGCGACGTTCGTAGATGGGTTCTTCGGCGGCGGCGCGACCGCGCTCTATGCGAAGGCGCAGGGGATGCGGGTGCTGACCAACGATCTCGCCAACCGCGCCAAGATCGCCGCCGATGTCTTCATCGCCAACGACCGGGTGACGATCGCGGATGAGGATCTGCACCGGCTCTTTGTCAACGGCGCGGAGCCTCCGCACTTCGTCGAGGAACACTTCGTGCCCTCGATGTTCATGCGCAAGCACGCGCAGTTCATCGACAACGCGCTCGCCCAGATCGGCCGCATCCAGCACGTCACCAAGCGGCAGCTGATGCGCTTTGCGCTCATCCAATACATGCTCCGCATCACGCCCTACAGCCAGATCCACTCGGTCGACTACTTCCAGAAGATTGAGGGGGAGGAGTTCCATCGGCTGGGGATGTCGCGGATGAAGAAAGTGCCCTACACCTGCATGCATCCGATCCGGATCCTGACCGAGCTGCAAGCCAAGATCAACCGGGCCGTCTTTCCGAACGGTCACCGCAACGAAGCGCATCAACAGGACGTCTTCGACTTCCTGGCCAGCGTAGAGGGCGATATCTGCTACCTGGATCCGCCCTACGCCGGCGCGCAACCGTACGAGATTTTCTATAGCGTGCTCGACCAAATCCTCGATCAGGAGTTCCGGCGGCTGCGTTGGTCACCGCGAGACCACGAAGCCAATCCCTTCAACGGACCGGAGGCCCGGGCGCTCTTGGTGCGGCTGCTCGAGGCCGCTAAGAAGTTCCGCGTGGTGGTCTTAAGCTACGGCAGCCAGCGCTACACGTTCGAGGAGTTTGAAGGCACGGTCAAGCAGGTGGAGCCGCAGGCGGAGGTTTTCAAGGTCAACCTCCGCTACCCGTTCACCCGGAAGACCGACGCCGAGGCCGTCCGCAAAGAGCTCATGGCGGTGATCTCCCATGCCTGACACACGGCCCATGCCCGACACTGACAATCTTGATGTGGAGGTCATGCCGGATGTCCTCTGGCTCTCCGTCCGTGGTCCGGACGATCTACAGGTTATTCGCATGCGCGATGGCCATACCGAGCTGGCCATCAACACCACGCCCGAGACGCTGCGCTTGGTTGCCCAGCACATCCTCAAGCGCCTGCACCAATACGAGGCCGAGCGCTGATGCCTGAAACCTTTCACACGGTCGAGCTGATCCCGATCGAGCGGATCCGGGCAAACGACTACAACCCCAACGCCATGGCCGCCACGACCTATGACCAACTGGTAGCCAGCATCAAGAGCCGCGGCTTCCGCAGCGCGATCTACGTGCTACCGGCCGATCAGGACGGCATCCACACGATCGTGGACGGGGAGCACCGCTGGCGGGCGGCGAAGGAGAGCGGCCTGGTGACCGTGCCCTGCGTGGTGCTCCCGGCCAACCAGGACGAGGCGATGATGGACACCATCGCCATGAACCAGCTCAGGGGCAGCCTGGTGCCGGTCAAGGTGGCGCTGGTCATCGCGGAGCTATCCAAGCGCATCCCCGTGGAGGCGCTGGAAAAGGAGCTCGGCTTCGAAGAGCACGAGCTGGAGGACCAGCTCGAGCTGCTGAAGCTGCCGGATGACATCGGCAAGACCATCGAGCTGCAAGCGGAGATGGAGGAACGCGAGGCGCTGCAGGTCGTGACCTTCGTGATGCGCAAGCCGCAGGCCGAATTGGTGGAGCATGTCATCAACGACGTGGAGAAGGAGGTCGACGGGCCGAACCGGCGGGGCCGAGCGTTGGAGGTGATCGTGAAGTGCTATCTGCGAAGCCAAGGCAAGACCCCAACGGAGCCGTCAGGCGCTAATGAGTCGCACGCGTAAGGAATTCATCCTAACCGGCAAAGGCAGCGAGGTTTACCGCTTGATGGTCCGCGGGTGGACTCCCAGCGAAATTAGCGCCTCACTGGGGGTGCCCTACAGCTCCGTGACCTGGATGCTTCGGGAAGCGCAGCGCATCACGGATGGCCAGATCGATCGGTTGAACAAAGCAGGTGTGCTGCGCGAGCTCTACCAGCACCACCGGGAGCGCAAGCGCACGCTCTGGATGCTCTACACCACCGCCCGACTGGAAGTGGTCAAGGTGGCATGCCTCAAGCAGCTCGCGGATGAGGATGAGCGGTTCGAGATCTTGGCCGAACGGATGAGCTTGGTTGAGCCGAGGACCACGCTCAAGACTGAGCATGACATCAACATCACTGAGCGGAAGGACCTGAGGATTCGGATCGATGTCCGATACAGCGACATCCAGCTTGCCGATCGCTTCCCCGATTTCGTCGGACGACTACGTCGACCTGGTGCGCTCGATTGCGCCGCGCCGGCTTGACGTGTTCGTCAACCACGTCTTCCGGGACAGCCTGGAGCTGATCGACGGG
>Ga0066640_10001455_pt1 | contig 14154 bp, 11 predicted proteins | sample CryGeyCG2114_020_2_FD_59505 | JGI IMG/M metagenome (GOLD analysis project Ga0066640, IMG submission 59505) | Groundwater microbial communities from aquifer - Crystal Geyser CG11_big_fil_rev_8/21/14_0.20 | ecosystem: Environmental > Aquatic > Deep subsurface > Groundwater | place: USA: Utah... | reverse complement strand
ATAACCGTCCTTCCCCATCCCATCACCCTCGAAAATAAATGCTTCGAATAGTAGCCGTGACAGGTCGTGATAAAACGCGCCTTCGTGCCCTTCGCGGCGAAGAATGCTATTATCGCAGGAACCCTCGAACGCGCGTGGACCACATCTATGGACTCCGATATAATAATCTTCTTAAGCGCCCTTATCATAGGAAACGCGGTGAACGGGTCTTTCTTGTGGACCGGAAGGGTATAATGCCTGACACCGGCCTCTTCGAGCTTCCTGACCAATCCGCCCCCGTTTGAGACGACCACGTTCTTATGGCCCAGCGCGGTAAGCCTCTTGGTAAGGTCTGCCACACCCGTCTCGACGCCGCCGTAACGCATCTCCGGAAGAACTTGCAGTATATTCATTATATATTAAGGCCTTTCAAAAATTCCATGACCGCGCGATCGTTATCCGACAAAAGATCTTCTCTCTTCTCTCCGGCGGCCTCGGCTATCAACGAACCCATATCATCCTCGCCGGCCACTTTGAGCCGGCCGCGCTCCTTAAGAAGGCTCAGCATGACGGCATGTTTACTCTTTCTCTTGAATATTTTCGTCCATATGCCGCGTCTCTCCGGAACGGTAAAAGCAACCACGCTCTTTCCGGATGCCACCGCCTCGCTTACCATAGACACGCTCTCGCCGCTTACTACGACTACATCCGCCAGGCCCAATATCGAGCTCACTACGCCCGGCAGGTTTTCCCTGTTCGCTATAACGAGCATCTTACAACGCGGGTTGGCGCCCATCTTTCGCTGTACGAGATCCTCTGCCCTCGCGGGCGTTCTTCTCGATGTTGTGATGAATATATCCGCGTCTAGCGTATCGGCCGCTTTACTAATCGCATCGAGCACGCGCTCTACCGTGCCCTCTCTGAATATATGCCGCCTGCTATCTCCTCCCAGTAAAAGCCCTAGCTTCGGACGCCCGTCAAGGCCCAATTTACCCGTGATATCACAAGCCTCTTTGCGCGATATATCTTTGTCGGTATTCGCCAGCGCCCCGTCTATGATGACGACATTCTTCGCGGGACGCACATTATCATGCCTAGGGATAACGGCCATATCCATATCCCGGGCGTCAAAAAACGGAAGGCGCATGATACTGAACGATTTGGCGTTATTCTCTTCCGCCGCCATCCTGTTTATGCTGCCCAGGGATGACCCGCACGATATCACTATATCGGCATATCTCCTATAAAGCTTCTCGTATACATCCTTTTTGAGGCATGCCTTCGCGAATAATCTCAAGATACGCGTCCGGCCCAGCACCATATACCTGGCCGCGCCGAATACCTTTTTCAATAAGGCATTTTTGTATTCCACCGTTATCTTATCTACCAATACCGCCTTATGGAGGTCTCGGCCTATATATGAATACTTCTCTTTGACGGCCTTTCTGACCGCCGCGGCAACCGCCGACGACTGATTATCGTGGCCCGCTTTACCGTCGCTCAATATCAACACCTTTCTGGACGGAGAGGACTTCCATCTTTTGTGGAGCCACAGCCATTGATCGGGCGCCCGGCGTATATGGCGTTCCAATATCGACGCGAAATCCTGAAGCGAGCGGGACATGTCGCTCTTTTCGTCTCCGGAACTATGGATATTAAGGGGCGGCTCCACCTCTACCATATGCCTGCCTCCGGGAAGCCTTGTCATAAATCCCGGAAGGACCGTACATCCGGTCCTTAAGGATATGGATATGACGCCGGGATGCGTCGATGCCAGCCGGCCGAAGAACTCAACAAAGTACCCCTGTTTTCCGCCGTCCTGGTCGACGAGCATGCCGACGGTCTCGTTCTCTTTAAGCGCCTTGAAAAGCATTTTGGTGGATATGCCTTTATAGACGATATCGGCGCCGGTAGAGCCCCTGTATTTATTTAATAATCCGTTAAGCCTGGGCATACCCTGCTCTCTGGCAAGGACTTTCAGTCTGTAGCCGAGAAGCGGTACCACGGCGCTGGCAAGTTCCCAGTTGCCGAAGTGCGCGGTAAGAAATATCGCGCCTTTTCCTTTTTTCAATGCCTCATCCGTATATCCGAATCCGCGTATATCCGTATATCTCTTCAGATATTTTTCATCTATCGCCGGAAACCTTAACAATTCGAAGAAATTACGCATGAGATTCCTGTAAACTCCGCGCACTATCTTCTTGATGCCGCTGGAGTCCAGCTCGCCGTCATACGCGCATTTTATATTGAGATATGCCAGGCGGCTACGCTTATATTTTATCAGATATATGATATCCGCCATTCTTCCGGATATCCAGAGAGAAAACCTGACCGGCACCGCGCATACAAGAGCGGATAACCCTTTAACGAGATAGTATAGAATCGAGTCTACCAATTAATATATCCTCTCCGCTTGTTATCTCTATATGGCTCCTGAGAACGAGTATCTGTATGCCATAGGAGGCCATCTTGTCCTTCAGGGAAGCGAAGATCGCCTCCAGCTTAACGGCGTCCTTCTGCGTCGTTACTATATCCTTTATCCCGGCATCCTTAGAACGCTCCAGCACCTTTTCTATATCACTTTTCGTATAATTGTGATGGTCTACGAAATGGGCCCTCATCGCGACTTCTAGAAATAGCCCCTCCGCCATGTTGTCGAACGCGACCGGATTTCCTATGGCCGACAGGATACACACGCGCCTGTTGGTCATAGCGGATATCTCTACCTTTCTGTTTTCATCTGTGAGAACCTCAAAATGACTGGGCTTATGTATACTCTCCGCGATCACCGCCGGAGGATTCAATTTCCTCAATATGTTCTTAAGATAAGGAATATTGCCTTTGTCCACATTGGAACGGGTAAGGATGAATATATCCGCGCGCCCCAAATGGGATATGGGCTCTCTTAAGGTGCCTCTCGGTATCGTGGCTCCGTTTCCGAAAGGATTTGTGGTATCTATCGTAACTATGTCAAGGTCCCTTGCTATGCGCCAGTGCTGGAAACCATCATCGAGGATAACCGCCTCGGCACCGAACGCTTTTATGGCCTCCCGCGCGCCTTCGATCCTGTCTCTTCCTACGATAATGGGTATGCCCTTAAGATTCTTACCCAATACATACGCCTCATCTCCCACATCGCGCATACGCGATCCATTCCTGACGACCGACGGCTTACGCTCCGCGGTCGCGCGGCCATACCCCCTCAGCAACACCGCGGCTTTTATGCCTTTATCTTTTATTATATTCGCTATCCATTCTACGACAGGCGTCTTTCCGGTACCGCCCAGCGTTATATTGCCTATGCTTATGACCTTGCATCCTACGCGTACAGGCTTGAGTACGCGCCATTGATATAGCTTAACGACCGACTTTACGAGAAGCCCGTATGCTATTGAAAACGGCCATAACACAGACCGTATGATGAACGCTATGATCCCTTTTAGCTCGTCTACTATTATAGAATATAGATATTTTCTGAGGTCCATAACCCCTCCTTATTTACCTAACACGTCCGAGATGACCTTTAGGTTTTTCATAGTAGCGCCTTTTGAGAGTTCGACCAATCTCAACGCATTCCTGCCGAGGCCAAGCGCCTTACCTTCATTAAATATCACATCTGTCATAGCGGCCCCTAGCGCATCTTTATCTTTTACGCATATGGCGGCACCGTTATCTATAAACTGGGCGCTTATCTCCTTAAAATTATCCATGTGCGCGCCGAATATAATAGGCTTAGAGTATATGGCGGGCTCTATCGGGTTATGTCCTCCCTTTTCCACCAGGCTTCCCCCTATGAATACCAGATCCGCGACGCTATAAAGTTTGCTCAGATGTCCTATGGTATCGAGTATAAATACCGTATCGGAGCTTATCTTTTCTTTATCCAGCCTTGAGACTCTTATAGGGGTAAATCCGAGCTCCTCCGCGATCTTGGCCACTCTGTCAGATCTCTCGATATGGCGCGGAGCTATCATAAGCCGTAGATTCGCGGACTTTGCCTTTAGCGCGCGGAAGGTATCTAATATATATTCTTCCTCGCCGGTATGCGTGCTTCCCGCCACGATAAACTTATCCCCGTCGGCCAGGCCGAATCTGCGCCTCTCGGAGAGCATATACGCTCCGTTTACACCGGCGGATTCGGATATATCATACTTGATGTTGCCGGAGACATATACCTTTCCGGCCTCTACGCCCATCTTTATAAATCTATCTTTATCCGCGTCTGTCTGCATAGAGAACGCGTCTATCCTGCCCAATATATCTTTCAGTAAAAACCGCACAAACATATACCCTTTGAAAGAATTCACGGATATGCGCCCGTTGGCGATCACTATCTTTGAACCCGCGCCGGATACGACATTTATCAGATTCGGCCAAAGCTCGCTTTCTATGAGAACGAGGATCTTCGGATTTAATATCTTTACGACGCGCTTTACTATAAACGATATATCGAACGGGAGGTATATTACATGGACGCCTTCTCCCACGATCTTCTTTGCCAATTCGTTTCCGGTCCTGGTGACCGTAGATACTATAATATCGTATTGCGGATACTTACTTTTAAGCGCCGTTACGAGCTGGCGGCTGGCGACGATCTCCCCTACGCTTACCGCGTGAAGCCATACCGACCCGCGGCCGCCCAGGGCATCAAGAACATCGCGCCGGATGAAACCAAGCCGCATGAAGAGGCCTTTATGAAATTTGCCCCGCATTATATAGAATGGTATATATAGTACGGCAAATATCGATAATAAAATATCATATACTATAAACATCAAATCTTCTGCGCCCCAAAATTACGAATTACGAACCTCACGCCCGCGGATGCGTCTTATCGTATACGGATTTAAGCCTCTCCGTAGTAACATGCGTGTATATCTGCGTCGTCGAAAGGTTCATGTGCCCCAGCAGTTCCTGTATAGACCTTAAATCGGCGCCTCTATCCAATAGATGCGTAGCGAAAGAATGCCTGAGCGTATGAGGAGACACATGCTCCTTAGCGCTCGTATTTTTTATATGCTTATCTATGACACGCCTTATGCCTCTTATACTTAAAGGGCGTTTTGACTTATTCAGGAATAATTCCTTTCTGTCTATCCCGAGCCTCCCCCTCTCATCCATATACGCCCTGATGGAGTTAACGGCCTTATTTCCTATCGGTATCATCCTCTCCTTTCTGCCTTTCCCGAATACCTTTATGACCTCTCCGATAAAATCCACATTTTCCATCTTAAGTCCGGCAAGCTCACTCACTCTTATGCCGGTGGAATACAGCGTCTCCATTATAGCCCTGTCCCTTAAGCCCGATATATCCCGCCCGGGAGATTCCAGAAGCCTGAAGACCGTATCCACATCAAGAAATATGGGAAGCTTCTTATCCAACTTCGGCGTCGATATGCCGGATATAGGGTTATCCTTGAGGTACCCGTCGGTACACAGAAACCTGAAAAATGACCTCAACGTGGCGAGCTTTCTTGCTATGGTGCGCTTCGAGTAACCGGAGGACCTCATCGAGGCAAGGTACCTTCTTAAAAAGAGGTGGTCTATCTTGGCGATATCGGTATCCTGCGCAAAACCCTTAAAGGCCTTTAAGTCGACAAGGTAGTTCTTTACGGTATGACCTGAATAGTTCTTCTCTACCTTTAGATAATTCGTGAACCTTGAAATATATTTATCCACTTGTCTCCGCCTTCTCTTCTTTTTTTTCGGAAGAGGGCAGTCTATTGGATGTAAAGGTGCATTTGGGGTAGTTGGTGCATCCGTAGAAGTACCCTCTTCTGGAATGCCTTTCCACGAGCTCTCCGGCGCAATCCGCCTGAGGGCATTTCGCTCCCGTAGTTATGGATTTCGCGTTATCGCATTTGGGAAATCCCGAGCAGCTTAAAAACTTGCCTCTCCTTCCCCATTTTATAACCATGGGCCTTTCGCACTTACCGCATATCTCGTCCGTATGGATGACCTCTTTCTTCACATCGCGCATACTGACCTTTGCCTTCTCCATCATCTTCATGAACGGATCGTAAAAGGTCTTAAGCGTATTCACATAATCCGCCTTATCCTCTTCTATCTTATCGAGCTCCTCCTCCATGGCGGCGGTAAACTCCTCATCGATTATCACCGGAAAGTGCTTCACTAATAGCTCCACCACGACCTTTCCCAGGTCCGTAGGATAAAGATACCCCGCCTCCCTTCTTACATACCTGCGGAATATTATAGTCTCTATTATAGGCGCATAGGTGGAAGGCCGGCCTATCCCGTTCTCCTCAAGCGCCTTGACCAGAGACGCGTCGGAGAACCTCGCCGGGGCTTTGGTGAAATGCTGGCTCTGATCAAGCCTTACAAGAGTAAGGCGTTCGTCCTTCTTCAATACGGGTAATTTGGTATCTTTAGACTCTTCCTCGTATAAGGCCGTGAATCCCTTGAATAACATCTCCGTGTCGGATGCCCTGAAGAGGTACCGGCCCGCCTTTATATCTATAGTCGCCGTTGCCGTCACCGCCTTGGCCATCTGGCTTGCCAAAAATCTCCTCCAGATCAGGCCGTATAATTTATGCTGATCTTGCGTAAGATATGATGTGATGGAATCGGGGTCCATGCCCGCATAAGTCGGCCTTATGGCCTCATGCGCCTCCTGGGAGCCCTTTTTGGACTTATAGACATTGGGCTTTGAAGGAAGAAATTTATCGCCGAAACGGGCTTTGATATAATCGACTGCCTCCTTTCGGGCGGTATCGGATATCCTTACGGAATCCGTTCGCATATAAGTTATAAGGCCCACCGGGCCTTTCTCGCCCAGATCAAGCCCCTCGTATAACATCTGCGCTATGCGCATCGTCTTATTTGCCGAGAACCTGAGTTTATTAAAGGCCTCCTGCTGTAGCGTGCTTGTCGTAAACGGCGCGTACGGGCTCCGTTGCTTCTGTTGCTTTCTGATATCGTGGACGATGAATTCCTTTTTCTTTATATCTTCGACGATGCCTTTCACGCTCTTTTCGTCTTTGATCTCCGGATTCTTATCATCTATTTTCGCGAGCTCCGCCTTAAAGCCTTTCTCTAACGACTTACGGAGCTCCGCCTCTATCTTCCAGTACTCATCCGGCTTGAATGCGTCTATCTCCTTTTCTCTATCTACGATGATCTTCACGGCCACGGATTGGACCCTTCCGGCGCTAAGGCCCTTTCCGACCTTCTTCCATAATAGCGGGCTTAGGCTATAACCAACAATCCTATCCATGACCCTGCGGGCCTGCTGAGCCGAGACCATGGACATATTTATAGAACGCGGATGCTTAAACGCCTCCTTGACGGCGGAACTCGTTATCTCATTGAACGAGACCCTGTATACATGTTTCCCTTTTGTTTGTACGGCCTTAGCCACATGCCAGCTTATCGCCTCTCCTTCTCTGTCAGGGTCCGCGGCGACATATATAGGATCACTATTCTTCGCGTCCTTCTTAAGTGCCGTTATAACCTTCTTCCTTCCCGTTATCGATACATATTCCGGATTAAATCCATTTTCGACATCTATGCCCATCTTCTTTTTCGGAAGGTCCTTTATATGCCCCATCGATGATGTGATCTTATATCCGCTTCCGAGAAATTTGGATAACGTCCTTGATTTCGCCGGCGACTCTACTATGACAAGCGCCTTGGCGCCTTTGCTCCCGCCGCCGACCATCATCACTATCTCAAGAGTATCTCCGTCCTTGAGCGCCACATCTTCAAATAGGCCGCGCTTTACGATCTCATTATTCAGCTCAACGGCCACCATCCTTGGGTCCATGTCACGACTTTTAAGAAAATCGGACAATTTCGTCCCATGGCCTGCCTCTACCGTCTTTCCGTTAACCGTAAGTCTCATATATCATCTGCTCCGCATTAAAAATAATTTCCCGGGGAGTTCTTTTACGACACCTTTCGACTGAAGCCTAAGAAGCGCCCCCATGATCTTCTCTCCCGGTATATCCAGCCCCTCTGATAATGTGTCGATATGCATGGGCCCCTCGCCCAAAAGGCCGAATATCCTCTTCTCTTCCTCGCTTAAACCGGCTATATCCGTGCTCTTCTCTGCCGCGCCTCTTTCCGTATCCATAACCGATATATCGAGCTCGGATACGATATCATCGGCGCTCTCCACAAGTTTGGCACCTTGCCTTATAAGATCATTTGTACCCGCCGACGTAAGCTCGCCCGGCCTCCCCGGCACCGCGAAGACGTCTCTTCCCTCTTCAAGCGCGAAACCCGCGGTTATCAGGGAGCCACTCCTCTTTGCCGCCTCAACCACAAGAACGCCGAGCGACAACCCGCTTATCACCCTATTTCTCCTCGGGAAATGTTCGGAGGCCGGAGGCGATTCCATGGGAAACTCCGATATCACGGCCCCGGATGACGCTATTTTTTCCGCAAGAGATATGTGTTCGGGAGGATATATCCTTGCCAGGCCGCTTCCTAAAACCGCAAGCGTCCTTCCCCCGGCATCGAGAGCGCCTTTATGCGCGGCCGCGTCTATGCCCCTGGCCATTCCGCTTGTAACGGTGATGCCCAGAGAAGCAAGTTCCATAGCGAGCCTTCTGGAGTTCTTAAGGCCGTTCATAGATGCCGCTCTTGAACCGACTATGGCTACGGCGTATTCATCCCGTTCGGAGAGCCGCCCTTTTATATAAAGCAGTATCGGTGCCGATGAGATGTTCTTAAGGAGCTTATGATACCTTTCATCTTCTATACTTATAATCTCTACGCCATGATCCTTTATAAGCCTTTTCTCTCTATCCAAATCGAATTTCTCTCTGATAGAAAGTATACCATCGATAACGGCGGCATTGAGCCCTGCTACCCTAGAGAGCTCACCTCTCGTTGCCTTGAGGATATCTCCGGGGCCTTTAAAGCAATCGAGCAGTGCCTTTAATCTAACACTGCCTATCCCTGTTACAGCGTTCAGTAATATGAAATCATCTATATTCGCCAAAACCTGCCTATACCTCCCCCGCTATCTTTTCTATCTTCGCGACGACCTCATCCACCGACATTGAAGAGGTATCTACGGAGTGTTTTATCTTTCCATAGAACTCCTCCCGGGCGCCCAAAAGTTCTCTTATCTTCGCCCCGGGGTCTTCGACATCGAGAAGAGGCCTGTGGCCTTCATCTTTAACCCTCTTCCATATCGTATCGGCATCGGCACGGAGACATACGACTATGCCGGCCTTTGAAAGATTATCCATATTCTCTTTACGGATGACAATGCCTCCGCCGGCGTCTATAACCGCGTCCTTATATCCGGAGAGCTCCCTCGCCGCTTCGCTCTCGATATCTCTAAAGGCTCGCTCGCCGTCATCCGAGAATATGCGAGATATCTTTTTGCCGGCCTTCTTCTCTATCAGCTCATCCACGGAAAGATACTTCTTCTTAAGCCTCTCCGCCAACCTTTTGGCTACGGCCGTCTTTCCCGTTCCCATGAAACCGACTAATATAATATTCATTGTAAAAATAAATCCGTGTTTGCGTGTATGTGTCTCTGCAAGTTGAAATCACTCGTTTGTGTGTATGTGTTCTTGCGAGTTGAAATCACTCGCTTGTGTGTATGTTGTATGGCATTAACATACACACATTACACATACAAACATACATACAAGACTAGAATTTTCTAAGTTGCTTAAGGTATCCGGCGTGATTTCTTTTTATCTCCTGAAGCGAATCGCCGCCGAACTTCTCCAGAAACGCATTCGCTATCTCTATAGCGACCGCCGCCTCTCCGACTACGCCGCACGAGCCGACCGCGCAGACATCCGACCTCTCTACGGTAGCCCTTGCCGCCTTCTTATTCTTCGTATCAACCGTAGAGAGAGGGCTCATGAGCGTCGGTATGGGTTTCATGCACGCGCGCAGGACTATATCCTCGCCGTTTGACATGCCGCCCTCTATACCTCCGGCCCTGTTAGTGCTCCTGTAGAACCCCTTTGCCCTGGAATAAAATATCTCGTCGTGCGCCTCTGAACCTCTTGATAGCGCATAATCAAAACCCGCACCCACCTCGACGGCCTTTACCGCCTGTATGGACGAGAGCGCGCCGCAAAGCCTGGCATTGAGCCTTCTATCGGATTGAGAGTAACTGCCGAGTCCGACTGGAACGCCCTTTACGATTATCTCGAATACCCCGCCGAGGGTATCCTTCTCTAACCTCGCGCGGTCTATCTCCTCGATCATCCTCTTCGACGCGGCGCCGTCGGCGCAATTCACCGGAGATTTAGAAGCGTTTGAACGTATCTTTTTGAATGAGAGGTCGGAAGTATCGGCTATCACTCCGCCGACTATCACCACATGGCTCAATATATCTATATCAAATTCCATAAGCAGTTGCTTGCACAACGCGCCTATAGCGACACGCGACACGGTATCGCGCGCGCTCGAACGCTCAAGGACGCTTCTTATGTCCTTAAGGCCGTATTTCATGGCCCCCGCGAGATCAGCATGCCCCGGACGCGGTTTTGTTATAAAAGCGAGCGAGTCTATGGAAAAATCCTTATTACGTATCAGGATCGAAATCGGGCTTCCTATGGTCACGCCTTTTCTTAAGCCCGAGGAGATCCTCGCGATATCCGGCTCTATCTTCATCCTCTTACCCCTGCCGTAAAAGGACTGGCGCATCTTAAGCTCCGATTTAAGAAGGCCATTATCTACACGAAGCCCCGAAGGCATGCCATCCAATATAACGGTCATGGATTCGCCGTGCGATTCACCCGCCGTAAGATATCTCAACATGTCTACCTCCTTATATGCGTTTATACCGAGCTAATTAACTTAATGACCAATAACCAAGCACCAATAACCAAATAAATTCCAATAACCAATATTCCAAACACTATGCTTGATTATTGAGCGTTGATTATTATTTGGTGATTGGAATTTGGTCATTGGTTATTTCTTGTTAGTATGGTGTTTTTAAAAATAAAAGATTCTTTTCAATATGGCCTCTCCCCAAAACACCGAGATCATAGACGCGATGGCGAGATAAGGCCCGTACGGTATTATCTGCGCCTTAAACTTTATCTTTGATACAACGCCGGCTACCGCACCGAAGAAAGGCGCGAGAAAAAAGGCCAGAATGACAAGCTTCCACCCAAGTATGGAGCCTATCATCGCCATGAGCTTTACATCCCCGCCGCCCATGCTTTCGGTTATGCCTTCCCCGGCGAGTCTTTCGAGTTTCTTTTTAAATATGATATTGCCCGCCAATCCCGTAAGATATATGGACGCTCCCCCGGATAAGGCCCCTATAAACGAAGACGCCATGCCTTTTATGTGCGTATCCGCGCCGTGCAGCTCCGGATAGACGAACGATGCTATAAGCCCAAAGGCCAGGCCGCCGAGTGAGACGGAGTCCGGTATGAGCTGATAGTCCAGATCGATAAAACTTGCGCCTATAAGGCCCGATACCATGACGGCATATATGAAAAAATGCGGCGTAAACGCGAACGATCTATAAAGCGCGAGAAATAAAACACCCGTAAGAAGCTCGACCAAAAAATATCTCTTTGAGATTCCGGCGGCGCAATTTCTGCACTTTCCCCTAAGCGCTATGATACTTATAAGCGGTATGTTATCATACCATGCTATCTTCTTATCGCAGGAAGGGCAATGTGAACGGCCCTTGAATATGGACTTATCTCTCGGCATTCTATATATGCATACATTAAGAAAACTCCCTATGCATATACCGAATGTGAAGATAAATATATAGATCAGATTTTGCACGCAAGAACCGCCCTTCGCATAACATCCACCGGCGCCTTCAAGCCCGTCCATATCCTGAACGACTCGGCGCCCTGATATATAAGCATACCCATCCCGTTCATGCGCTTAAGGCCTTTCTTCCTCGCCGCTTCAAGGAGCTTGGTCTCGGCCGGGTTATATATGCAATCACAGATAACCTGCTCTTTTCTCAATAGCGCGGGATCTATGGAAGATGGGTCTTTCTTTTCCAATCCCACGGGGGTCGCATTCACTACGATATCGGAAGATGATATCTCGCCTCCGGCATTTTTAAGAGATACGGAAGATATCGCGCAGGCCAAACCGGACTTCTTCATATCGGATACCAGTTTCTCCGCCTTTGCCGGAGCCGCGTCCGCGAATACTATACGGCCCGCGTCCTCAAGGGCCAGGCTGAAACCTACCGCCCTTGCCGCTCCGCCGGCGCCTAGGATAAATACTGCCCTGCCGCGGGGCTTAACTCCGAGGTCTCTCGTGAGCGCTTTTATAAAACCCTTGCCGTCCGTATTGTCACCCTTATATTTCAAGCCTCTCGAAGATACGGTATTCACCGCCCCTATAAGGCCCGCCTCATGCCCCGTAGAATCGAGAAATCTTATGATCTTCTCCTTATAAGGTATCGTCACGTTAAAACCCGAAAGGGAATGATCCTTGAGAAGATAATTTACGGAACGCGCGAAATCCTCCGGCTTTATAGGCATGGGAAGATATAACGCCTTTATCCCTAAATGAGCGAACGCGGCGTTATGCATCACGGGAGAGAGCGTATGGCCCAAAGGATGCCCGATAAGGCCATAGATCTTCATATCTCTTCTCGTCTTCATCTGAATGATTTGTTTACGGCGTTAAGGTATGCCTTCGCGCTGGCCTCGACTATATCCGTAGAAGAACCTCTTCCGGATATAACCCCGTTCTTTATTCTGACTTTGACATTGACTTCGCCGAGCGCGTCCTTGCCTTTGGATAATGCCCTAAGAGAATACTCCATAAGCTTCCCTTTAATCCTTGTCATCTTGTCTATGGCCTTGCAACAGGCATCCACCGGGCCGTCGCCTGTCGATTCCGCGGAGACCGTCTTTCCTTTAAGCGACAGTTTCACCACCGAATGAGGCGTAAGGGACGAGCCGCCGGTGAAATATACGGAGACGAATTTAAATCTTTCTATATGCGTCGGAAGTTCATCCTCGACGATCGATAATATGTCCTCGTCAAATATCTCCTTCTTCTTATCCGCAAGGGCCTTAAATTTCCGGAATGCCTCTTCAAGGCGGGCTTTCTTAAGTTGTATGCCGAGTTTCTCAAGCCTCGCGGCGAAGGCATGCCTTCCGGAATGTTTGCCCAATACAAGCTTCGTCTGCCCGAAACCGACATCCTCGGGCCTCATTATCTCGTACGTGGTCCGTTTCTTGAGCATCCCGTCCTGATGTATGCCGGATTCGTGGCTGAAGGCATTGGAGCCCACTATCGCCTTATTAGGCTGAACAGGTATCCCGGTGAGTTTCGAGACGAGGCGGCTTGCCGGATATATCTCCTTCTTATTAATGCTACAGGTAAGGTTAAAGATATCCTTTCTCGTATCTATCGCCATAACTATCTCTTCAAGCGAGGCATTTCCGGCCCTCTCGCCTATGCCGTTTACGGTGCATTCGGCCTGCCGCGCGCCCGTCTTTACGGCGCTCAATGAATTGGCCACGGCAAGGCCGAGGTCGTTATGGCAATGAACGCTTATAACGGCTCCGTCTATATTCGGTACATTCGCCCTTATCCCGCTTATGAGATCGGCGAATTCTCCCGGCACCGTATAACCGACGGTATCGGGTATATTCACGGTCTTCGCGCCGGCGGATATGACATGCTTTATGACATCATAGAGAAAGCCTCTCTCGCTCCTTGAGGCATCTTCGGGCGAAAACTCCACATCGTCCACGAACCTTGCGGCATACTTGGTCATCGCAACGGCCTGCTTAAGTATCTCCTCTTTCGCTTTCTTGAGTTTATACTTCATGTGTATCTTAGATGTCGCGAGGAAGACATGTATCCTGGGCCTCGAGGAATATTTTACGGCTTTATACGCGGCGTCTATATCGCCCTCTGTGGCCCTTGCGAGGCCGCATATCGTGGGGCCCTTAATAAGCCGGGCCACCCTTTTAACCGCCTCGAAGTCTCCGGGAGACGCCACGGGAAAGCCCGCCTCTATCACGTCGACCTTAAGCCTGGCGAGCTGTCTCGCCACCTCGACCTTCTCGTTTATATCGAGGCTCGCGCCCGGAGACTGCTCCCCGTCCCTCAATGTCGTATCGAATATGATAATCTTATCCATACTTAGTCTCTAAATTACAAATCACAATTTACAAATCACAAACAAATCACAATACCAAATGACAAAAAACCAAAATAAACCTTATAAAA
>Ga0066640_10001445_pt1 | contig 14202 bp, 15 predicted proteins | sample CryGeyCG2114_020_2_FD_59505 | JGI IMG/M metagenome (GOLD analysis project Ga0066640, IMG submission 59505) | Groundwater microbial communities from aquifer - Crystal Geyser CG11_big_fil_rev_8/21/14_0.20 | ecosystem: Environmental > Aquatic > Deep subsurface > Groundwater | place: USA: Utah... | reverse complement strand
CGTCCCAGCCCTTTTTTTGGTGAAATCTTGTTGAGCTTAGGCTTGATTGATTCGCCGCTAATATGAAACCCGTTTTGCACTACAGAAGATGTGATGGCGGCGATTACCAGCAATAAAAATGGTAGTCCTATTATATACAAATAGTCGGCGAAAATTGAACTGCCTGCACTGCTCATAAATTCATCACTTTCCATGATTTCTGCCGGAATAGTAAAATATTTGGTTAAGCGTTCCTTGCCATGGCCGAGCAAATCCTTGCCCAGCATCCCGATACATATGGTAAATGTGAGAATCATGAAGAAGTTACTCACCTCGCGCGAAAATGCAATTTGTCCCTTCTTGCGTGAATCATCCAACTTTTTCTGGGTTGGCTCTTCAGTTTTTTCCTGATCGTCATCCGACATGTTTTCTTAATCTCCGAAGGCGGTTTCTGCCCGTATGGCAAATTTTCTTGGTGTTTTTCGTATTTCTTTGTTGCATTGCGGCTATATGAGCCTTATAAATCCTTAATATATTATTAGGAGGTTACTATGTTTCGTCGCAGAGATGAAGTAGATTTTGACTATGAAGCCAATTCTGAGTCACCAACAACCACTTTTGGTGGATTTAATGCAAATAAACCAAGTGATTCCAGCTCCAAGCAAAATGATTCTGCGTTTCCTGCCGGGCCATATAACCCTGCGGCAACCTCATTGGCGGCAGCGGAAGCGAAGTTAAGGCAGCCACAAATGCCCGCGAAGAAATCTGTAGAAGACTCTACTGCCACTAAGAAAGGTAGTTTGGCAGATAAGCTGGCAGGCTCACCGCTTAAAGCGCAATCATCATCGTCATCATCGAAGCCATCATCACTGGCAGACGTAACTCCGTCGAAATCTAGCCCTTCGACATATAGTATTTCATCTTCCGGCGTTTCATCGTCAAAATCATCAAAATCATCAAACGAAGCAGGTAACAAAATGGATCAAGTAGAGGCAGAAAGAAGGCTAACTGTAGGGTACGGAATCACACTTGAAGGAAAGATTTCCGATTGTGATAAATTGATTATATACGGAAAAGTAAATGCTGAGCTAAATAGCGTAAAAGCATTGCATATTAGTGAATCAGGCCGTTTCTCAGGAGTTGCAAATATTGCAAATGCTGAAATTTCAGGCGCATTTGACGGTGAATTATTTGTAAGTGATACAATCACAATCAACTCAACCGGAAAAGTTAGCGGCAAAATCACTTATGGTTCAATCGAAATCAAACCGGGCGGTAAATTCACCGGCCAAATCGTTGAAGCCGTAACTTTGGGTTCGGATAATGGCAGCGTTAATTCTAAGCGCAATCAAGCTGCGAATGAGGCTGCCGACAGAGCTTTGGATAGCAATGGTGAGTTCACGCTTTCACCTGAGCCAATTAGCGAAAAATCAAATGCTAAAGAAGAAGAAACGGTAGCAGCTTAGGCTCGAATTAAATAATATTAGGTGATTGGCTTAGGTTGGTATGAAAAAAATTCTAATTCTATCGATGTTAGGGATGTGGGCGGTAGTAGCCGGCATTATAGTCATCAGCCTTATTATAACGCCGCCGCGCAATGAAACTAAGACCATCGACCAATATGTTAAGGTTATGAATGATTACATTGATAGCCAGCCTATAGATGTTGATGCGGTTGATGATTCGAGTGATAATGGCAAATATATCAAAGAAATCGCCGTCTATGCCAAAAAAGTTCAAGATATCAGGAAGGCATATAATAATCAGCGCCGCTTGACGGAAGTTGTTATCGAAGCGCAAAATCTCGGTAATATTGAATCAATTGAGAGGCTCAATGATACGGTGGATGAACTTGAGCAGGTGACGAATGAAAGCCATCGGAAGATTGAGGAAGCTGTCATCGCATTTGTCAATAACATCAATCCTCTGGAGGAAGAGGGCGTGATTTTTGACAAAGAGGCTCTGATTAAAAGCTTTGATGATGACGCTGAGAGAAGAGCGCGTGTGACCCAGTTGCGTTTAGCGTTAGTACAATATTACCGTGCAATTTTGGAGTTTGTTGAGTCGCGTCAGGGCTATTATAAGATTGATAGCGGTAAGATTATTTTTGACACTGAACGTGATCAGGAATATTTCACACAGCTATTATTGGGGCTGCGTAGATATGGCAATGAGCTAGACGATGTTTATACCAAAGAAAAGGATAAAATCCGTGACTCGATTCAGCGTGTCGGTCAGTAATTCCAGCCTAAGCTGCAATTTGCTTTCCTAATCTTGAATATTTGCGATTTTAATGTTATTATCCTCCCCCTATGACAAAAGATACAAAATGGACAGCAGATTCTTGGCGCTCAAAGCCAATTAAGCAATATCCCAAATATCGGGATGAGGCTGCGCTAAAAGAGGTGGAATCCCGCCTTAAAAACTCACCGGAATTGGTTTCCTACGGTGAAATCAAGCAATTACGCCGCGAGCTTGCGGAAGTATCGGCGGGCCGTGCATTCTTGCTGCAAGGCGGCGATTGCGCGGAAACTTTCTCGGAATTCTCGGCGAAGAATCTGCGTGACTATTTTCGCGTTCTCCTGCAAATGACGATTGTTTTGATGTATGGCACAGGCTTGCCGGTGGTCAAAGTCGGGCGTATTGCCGGACAATTTGCCAAGCCGCGCTCATCCGATTTAGAAACAATTGATGGTTGCGAATTGCCAAGCTATCGCGGCGATATGATAAATGCGATTGAGTTTGATGAATCCTCGCGTTACCCTGATCCGGAAAGGCTCATCAGTGTTTACCAGCAATCGGCAACTACTATGAATTATCTGCGCTCGCTGGCGAGTGGCGGTTTTTCAAGCTTAAAAAGAATTGATGGCTGGAATAGTGATTTTATCAAAAATTCCCCACAAGGTGAGAGGTTTGCCGAGCTTTCCAAAAATATTAGTGATGCGCTGAAGTTTATTTCTGCCTGCCGGTTGCAGCTTGATAACACCGAGCAGCTTTCCGAGGCGAGTTTTTATTCTTCGCATGAAGGCTTGCATCTGGCTTATGAAGAGGCTCTGACTCGCGGAAATGATAAGGAAGGGCATTTTTGCTGCTCCGGTCATATGCTGTGGATAGGCAATCGCACCCGCAATCTTGATGAAGCGCATGTTGAATTTATGCGCGGGATTGAGAATCCGATTGGCATGAAGGTGAGTCAGGAAATTAATCTCGATGAGTTGATAAAATTGATTGATACCATCAACCCCGCAAATGAAGCGGGTAAAATTGTGCTTATCAGCCGAATGGGCGCGAATAAAGTCGCAGAAGGTTTGCCGCCATTGCTTCGCCGTGTAAAGGAAGAAGGGCGCAATGTGGTATGGTCATGCGACCCGATGCATGGCAATACGGAAACTTCGCCGAATGGTTATAAAACTAGAAAATTCAATAACATACTGACCGAAGTTAAGCAATTCTTTGAAGTGCATCAGGCGGAAGGAACAATCGCCGGCGGTGTGCATTTTGAAATGACCGGACAGGATGTGACCGAATGTTTGGGCGGCGCGCAGGCGATTTCTGAGCTTGACCTCAAAGAGCGCTATCAAACCGCGTGCGATCCACGTCTTAACGCTTCTCAATCATTAGAGCTTGCATTTTTGATTTCCGAAGTGCTAAAATGCGCTCGTTAATTGTTTTTAAGGATAGTGCGGGATGATTATGGACTTGACCAAGCGAGCGAGTGTACTAGTTGTTAATTCAGACCATGACGAATTTTTAGATTTTGAGGTAGGGCTACTAGAGTATGATTATTCTATCAGCAGTGTTGCATCTCATCAGGAGGCAATTACGCATTTAAAATCTGGTGTTTTCTTCGCTGCCATATTAGTTGTGGCTAATGCAGATGAGAAAGATGGAGATTTGGCAAATGTAGTAAATTTTATAAGAGATGAGTGTTCAGGGAGGGCGGTGTTTTTAAAAACTAATACGCCTGAAAAATTCGTAGAAGTTCAAGATAGAGTAAAGTATTTCTTTGGTGAGAATTCTTACCCACAATTATTGAGAATCGTATTAGACAAGCAGCTAGGGATTCATAGAGCCTTGGGTGACGAGGCTAAGTTGGATGGCGATGATATGACTGTTTTTAGACGGGCTTAGTGCTTGAAATCTCACGCAATTAATTGCACTATCCATGCATGAACAAAGCCAAAATCACTGAGATATTTGAGCGGCTTGAGGCGCGTGACCCTGAGCCAAAAACCGAATTGCAATATCATAACCCGTTTACGCTGTTAGTCGCCGTGGTGCTTTCCGCGCAGGCAACCGATAAAGGGGTGAATAGGGCAACTCCAGCTTTATTTGCTGCTGCTGATACGCCACAAAAAATGGCGGAATTGGGCGAAGAGAAAATCCGCGATTATGTCAAAACCATCGGCTTATACAAAACCAAGGCGGCGAATATTTATAAGCTCAGCAACATGTTGGTTGATGAATTTGGCGGTGAAGTTCCGCAAAATCGTGAGGATTTGGAAAAATTGCCGGGGGTAGGGCGCAAAACTGCAAATGTTGTGCTGAATGTGGTTTTTGGTCAACCCACGATGGCGGTGGATACGCATATTTTTCGTATTTCTAACCGTATTGGCTTGACGAAAGCCAAAAATCCTTTGGAAACCGAGCAACAGCTCATCAAAAAAATCCCGCGTCAATTTATGCAGCACGCGCATCATTGGCTAATCTTGCATGGGCGCTACATCTGCGTGGCAAGAAAGCCAAGATGCGGAGTTTGTCCGATAAATGATTTGTGCGAATTCAAAGATAAGCTATGATAAATAAATGAGAAAAGGATTCACGTTAGTTGAGCTTTCGATAGTGCTCGTCATCATCGGCTTGCTGATTGGTGGGATATTGGTTGGTCAGAGTTTGATTGAGTCATCGAAACTAAATGGATTTGTTAAGCAAATCACGCAGTTGGATATTGCCGCAACCAACTTCAAGCTAAAATATAATCAAATCCCCGGTGATTCAAATTTAATGACATTAAAGGGCAATAATGATCGCTTAGTGAAGGATTCTTATTCCAATGATGATTATCTTCAGGGGGAAATTGGATTTGCGTGGGTGCATTTGTCGGAAGCAGGAATGCTGCAAGATCAATATTCTAGAATTGCCACAAATGGCACTACTGTTGAATATGGCGTTCATGTTCCAAAAATTAATTATGGCGAGATAGATGGCGGGGTGGTTATCGGCACACCGCTAAATGGCCCAGACCCGTGGTATAATAACAATGTTATGTGGATAAGCCATTTTCCGGAAAGTACTAATTATACATGGGGCGGTGCTTGTTCAGGATGCGGATATGTTTTTACAACAGCTCAGGCATTTGCTGCTGATAAAAAAATGGATGACGGATTGCCACGGGAAGGGATTGCGCGTGCGGCAAGTACATCTGAATTCGGAACGGCCGGAGTAAGTTGTATCAATGGTAGTGACGAATATTATTTGGATAGTGCAACTCCGAGATCATGTAATATGATTGTAAAATTATTCAGCTTGGGTGGTGGGGAGTAATAACAAAATTGCCCTAAAATTCCTAAAAATCAGGCTTAAACTTGCTGAATTCGCTGAAAAATAGTATAATGTAGCGAATGAGGAAATCTTGTAGATTTATAAAAAGCGGTTTCTCGCTTATCGAGCTGGCATCAGTAATGGTGATTGTCGGGCTGTTAATTGCGGGAATTATGCTCGCCACGGATATTGTGGAGGCCACGGAAGCACAAATTCTGGTGCGAGAGATTCAGGAAATGGACATGGCCGCTGCAAATTTTAAAGAAAAATACGGCTATCTTGGTGGGGATAGCCCACTGCACACACCTGCGGGAAATGGTGATGGGCAGATAATCGGCACTGCAACTACTAATGATACATTTGATGGTGAAGTTTCAAATTATTGGAGGCATTTATCCGAATTTGGCTATCAACCGGACGGGGTTATATATAGCAATGATGCAACAACTTCATTCAAGCCCGGCATCCATATACCTAAATTGAGCTATGGCAGAGATGTCGGCGCGATTGTTGGATCTGGTGACGGTAGCACGCCTTTCCCCGGTTCTGTTTATTATTTCATAACTCAATATAAATTTTACAGCTCCACATATTTTTCTGCCTTGCATCCATTCTCTGCTGTGATGGCGCAGGCTATTGATGAAAAAATGGATGATGGCTTGGCAAATTCCGGCAATGTAGTGGCTCAGGGAGTTGGTCTGGTTAGTACTATATCAGATACAACTGCTGCACCTGATGCAACTGCCGGAACGGGATGTGTAGATAATGGCGATGCCTCTATATATCAGGTAACTTCAACAAATGAGCGCGCTTGCACACTCGCAGTACGGCTAATGTCGCAGGTGAAAGAATGATGAATAGGGCGAAATATAAAAAAGGTGTGACCTTGTTAGAGCTTTCCACCGTGTTGATTCTGATAGGTCTGATTATCACTGGAGTTTTAATCTCACAGAATGTTATGGAGGCTTCAAAAATCCATAATATTATTGCAGAAGTGCAGGCGCATCAAAGAAATTTCAACTTATTTCGTGAAAGATATCGCGGCAAACCGGGGGATTTTATCCGTGCGCGGGAAATTTTCGGCACGGGGACATATAGCGGGAATGGTGACGGGGTTTTATGCACTGATGAAGCCGGACAATTCTGGCAGCATATGTATATGGCGGGATATATTGAAGAAGCTATGACGGGGATTAGCACGGCAGTTGATTGCGCGACGCCAAACTGGGCTTTATCAAACGGGGTGAGGACTTATCCCTCAAAGGCGATGAAAGGTAATTTTAACTCAACCACCGGAATTGCTTATTTTGGTAATACTCAAGATCCTTATTATTATAATAATACAACTTTCGGCAGGACGAAAATTAATCTGAGCTTGGCTAGGTTCCGTGCTTCTCTCTATTCTACTAATGTCGGAGATACTATATTTACACCAAAATTCATGTCAAAAATCGATGCAAAAGCTGATGACTCATATCCGCACACGGGCAATATTCGTGGTGCAAGAGGAAATAATAATAGTGCAACTAGTTGTGCTACAAATGAAAGCTGGACGGGGACATTTCCCGTAGGTGATGTGCTTTACCAAATATCCGATTTGGATGCGGAATGTTTGGCAGTTTTCACCATTGAGGATTAAATCAGCAAGTCTGCCAGTTGCAGGGCTTTTTCAAGCGTAGCTTTCCTGACTTGCCGGCGATTCCCCGAAATCTGATTTTTTGTGGTTTTGAGGATATTTCCCCGCGCTACGGCAATATAAACCAATCCAATCGGTTTTTCTTTTGAGCCGCCGCTAGGACCTGCAATTCCGGTTACTGCAATTGCGATATCAGCTTGTGAGTTTTTTAATGCACCGAGAGCCATTTCTCCTGCCACCTGCTCGGAAACCGCACCGAATTTCTCCAATGTTTCACGTGAAACGCCAAGCATATCAATTTTTGATTCATTTGAATAAGTTACAAATCCGCGCTCAAACACATCTGAGCTTCCGGCGATATCGGTAAGTGCCGCCGCAATCATTCCACCCGTACAGCTTTCAGCGCTAGCGAGTTTTAGATTCTGCGCGCGCAGCTTATCTAACAAAACAGAAGCATTTATCATCGCTCAAATCCTCCCTGAACTGATAGCCGCCTTCGCTGAATTTCTTGATTTTAGCGGGGGAGGTGATTCTATTTTGGATTATATATCTCGCCATCATACCGCGCGCCTTTTTGGCGAATAGCCCGATAGTTTGCAATTTTCCATTCTTATTTTCCTTGAAATCTATCACTAATTCCGCTTTCGGCTTCACGGCCTTTGCATATTCATTTGAGGCGAGATTTATTACCAACTCATCGCCCAATTCCTCGCTTAATTTGCTCCCCCAGAACTCATAGAGATTTTTCCCGCGCGGGTTCTTGAGTTTGATTCCCATTTCCAAGCGATATGCCTGCATCAAATCCAATGGGCGCAGCAAGCCATAAAATCCTGATAAAATGCGCAAATGCTCTTGTGCAAATTCAATATCCTTTTCGCTCAAACTTTCCGCATCCAGCCCGTCATAAACATCGCCCTTGAACGCATATATGCATTGTTTGGCATTTTTGGGGGTGAAAGGGGCGGAAAAATCCTGAAATCGCTGATAGTTCAAATCACCAAGTTTTTCACTGATGCTCATCAGCTTTTGCAAATCTTTGGAGGTCTTTTTGCGCATCTCCGTTGCCAGAATTTCTGTATCATCTAAAAATTGCGGTTGAGTATGATTTTTGGACTTGGCAGGCGATTCAAAATCGAGCGTTTTGGATGGTGAGATTATGATTTTCATATATGCATTAAATTGGCAAAATAGCTCGCGGTCAACCATAATAGTATTTAGAATTTGAAGAATTATAAATACTATAGAAAGCAACGCCGAAAGCATTGGTTTATCGCCGCGCGGCGAGCGTAAAAAATGATTCTGAATTCTTAATTGGGAATCTAAAAGACAATATATTTACGATTGACATGCTTATGGTTAACAATTAGTAATGAGGGTTAATTAACAATTAGGAGTAAGTAATGGGCGATAATAATAATGATTATACAGGGGTGTTGCGCAAAATTGAGGTGTTTTTTAGAGCTACAGGGGTGGCAGCAGTAATTGGATTGGCTGCATTTGGCGCGGATGCATTATTCAAACTTGCGAAATCTTCCGGTGATAAGGATGGTGCTGTTAGCGGTTCATATTGGCCGATGCAACCGGAAGTAAGAAAGATGTTGGAGAAGTATTCTACTGTTTATTTGAGAGAAACAAGTGCGCAATTGATTGAAGAGCTGGAAAAGGAAAGCCCTGATAGCAAGCAAATTCAAGATTTAGCAAGGATGGTTAAAGTTGATGCGAAAGTTTATTACAAGCATTGTGAAAGTCGTGGAGAGCTTGAAAATTGGAGTTATGTAGAACCCATTATTACTGGATTGCTAAGCCGCGCCCGTACGCAGGTGATGTTGAATCTTGAAGAAGCCCCAGAAACTAAAGATGAGGGTAAGAGGATTCTAGAGCATATTAAAGATTATCAAGATGAGGTTAGGGAATTATTAGGTAGAACAAGAAGTGCAGCGCCAGCCCCAGCTATGCAGCGTTAATCGAATATTTATAAGAGGTTTGAAATGAGATTAGATGACCATGTGAAGCGTGAAGAGGCGAGAAGACAAAAAGCCGCTGAACGTGAAGAGAAAAAACTCCGCAAGGCTGAAGCGCGTGAGGCTGAAGAACTGGAAATCGAAAATGACGAGCCAGAGGAATATACTGGCGCATGGGGCTGTGCGAAAATGGTTATGGGGGCTTTTGTAGGTATTGCAACCGTTGCGCTTTTTATATTGGAAAATTATGATCCCGCCACAGAATATGCAAAACGCTGGGTCAGTGATCGTGTAGACAAAGATGAGGAGGTTCAGCCTCTTCCTGCACCGCAATTAAGCCCTGAAGAGCAAATGGAATATGTTAGCACGGAGCAGGCAAGGGAAATTTTGTCTCGATGTTCTGATAAAGATTTGAAGGAATCTGTTGCACGTTTGATTGCCGAGTCGGAAAAAGAGGTGTTGGACTTAGATGTCTTATACCAGGTCACTAAAGAACTTAGGGTGAATGCTGAGCGCTTTTACAAAGAAAATGGCGAGGAAGCTTGGAGGGAAATCGCTCCTGCTATGGAAATTATTTTACTGGATATGTTGCTTGCTTTGGGAGAGAGAACCGAAAAAGGTGAGCTTATATTAAGAGAAGCGCGGGAAGTCTATCATTTAGGCATGCCAGAGCGGAGTTCGGAGCGTATGACGATGGAGCAGGTCAAGGAGGTTTTAGAAAACTGCAAGTACCAGCCATTGCAAAATTCTGCCCTATCTTTGCTTAGTGAATTATCCGAGGAAGTTCCGGATTTTGAACAGGTAGCAACACTTCTGGAAGCAGTTAAAACGCATTCACAAATGCAGCGTAAAATTGACGATGCGGAGTGGCAAACTGTTAAGCTGGCAGTTGAAAGTTTAACTTTTGAGGTTATTAAGGTCTCTAGTCGTTATGCCAAGGCTGATTCTGAATTGCTTGATAGAGAATCTTTGAGCAGAATAGTTGATGCATACGAAGAAATCAATGAGCTGGGTAATGAGCCGGAAAAAACACCAGCGCCAGCTATGGAGCGTTAAAAATTTTGTTGAATTCACGGATTAAAACTTCGTCAAATTCAGCCTGATTAACTTCTATGCCGAGATTTTGCAGCGAAGTAACGCCATATTGCGAAATCCCGCATGGCACGATGCCTTTGAAATGCTCCAAATCCGGTGCAATATTTATCGCAATCCCGTGATATGCCACCCATTTTCTCACGCGAATTCCTAATGCGGCGATTTTCTTCTCTTGCCCGCCATCAATTACCCAAATGCCGATTCTGCCTTCGCGCCGCTCTCCATTTACACCGAAATGCGCTAAAATTTGGATAATCCATTCCTCCAGATTCCATACATATTTGCGTATATCTTTTGGTTCTAGCTTCATCATCAAATAGGCAACGCGCTGACCGGGGCCGTGATAAGTGAATTCTCCGCCGCGCCGAGCCTCATAAACCGGAAATTTGTTTTCCAATAAATCTGCCTGCTTTGCCGATGTGCCATATGTGTATAGGGCAGGGTGCTCAAGCAGCCACAAGCATTCCTTTTTCGTGTTGTCAATAATGCCAGCCACGCGCTCATCCATAAATTCCAGCGCATATGGATAGCCGACATGCTCTTTTGAAATGATAATTTCCATGGGACTTTTCTATTCGTCATTACCTGAATTTGCAAAGCAAATTCTAGGGTAATCTAATTTGTTTGCCAGATTGCGCTAGAATTTTTTTAGAATTCAGACAATGACAATTATTCATCAGGCTTTACTACTTTACTATATGTAAAAAATTTGTTATCTGTTGCGACCTCAAATATGCGGTCGTGGCGGAATTGGTATACGCGCAACGTTGAGGTCGTTGTCCGGGTAACTGGGTGGAGGTTCAAGTCCTCTCGACCGCACCATTCAGAATCTCTTTCCTTGCAATTCGGTGTTACTCTAAGTATATTCGGCGCGGAAATTATTCATGAATAATTTAGAAATAATTCAGGCGAGTGGAATGGAAGATAAATCAACAGAATTTCAGGGCGAGAATATAGATTCTGATGCAATCGTATCGGAAATTTCTGAGGCTCTTTCGCAGTTGGATGTCAACAAAACCAGAGAGCTTGTTACCGAGCTGCACCCTGCTGATTTTGCCGATGTTATTGAAAATCTTGACCATAGCGAGCGCAAAAAATTCCTTGAGATAATCAAAGATGATTTTGACCCCGAAATTTTCAGTGAATTAGAGCCGGAATTGCTGGAAGAAGTGACTGATTTAATTGGTCGCGATGCCTCCGCCGAAGCGCTTTCCAAGCTTGATAGCGATGTTGTTATTGAGATTGTTGAAGAGTTGGACGAAAAAGAGCAGCAAGAAATAATCGAAGCTTTGCCCGAAGAAAACCGCGCGGAAGTTCAGGCGGGTTTGAGTTATCCTGAGGATTCGGTTGGCCGCTTGATGAGCAAAAAATTCGTCACCGTTCCGGAATATTGGAATGTCGGGCAGGTGATTGATTATTTGCGGAATCAGGATGATTTGCCGAATGACTTTCACGTGATTTATGTTGTCGACCCGAAGCATCGCCCTGTGCAATATGTGTTGGTGAGCCGAATTATGCGTAATAAGCGCGATATCAAAATCACCGATATTTCTGAGCCTTGCAAGCATCTGGTTAGCCCGCATGATGATCAGGAAGAAGCAGCATATCTCTTCCGCCAATATGGCTTGGTGTCATTAGCTGCGGTGAATGAAAAAGGGCGGATGATTGGTGTGCTGACAACCTCTGATATTGTTGAAGTTATTGAAGAGGAGCACGAAGAAGACATCATGCGGCTTGGTGGTGTTACTAGCCGCGATTTTTACTCTGCGGTACAAAAAACCGTTTTTCGCCGCTTCCCGTGGTTATTCATTAATATGGTAAATGCTTTTTTTGCAGCGATAATTATTATGCATTATGCAGAATCAATTGAGGCAGTGGTAGCACTTGCTGCGCTTAGCCCGATTGTTGCAGCTGTTGTTGGAAATTCCGGCGCGCAAACCTTGACTGTTTCCGTACGTGCAATTGCCAAGCGTGATATCACCCCGCGTAATGCCCCGCGTGTGGTATTCAAGGAAATGTTTATCGGCTTGGTAAATGGTACGATGATAGGCGCACTGGCTTCCGCCGTGGTTTATGCTTATTTCCGTGATACGAATTTGAGCTTAGTTTTCGGTATATCAATAATGGCATGTTTTGCGGCGGCAGGAATAATCGGCTCTTTCATCCCGATTATGCTCAATAAGTTCAAAATTGATCCGGCGATTGCTTCCAGCGCATTTGTTATCGCACTCACCGATATTCTCTCATTCTTCGTGTTCCTTGGGCTCGCAACCAGCTTTCTCATAAACGCTTAATTTTGGTTAATCTGTAACGTAATCTTAACATAAATACGTTATAATTATGCATGGGAAAAAGAAGTTTTAATCATGCTATACCATCATCTGAATTTGCTGAAGCCAAGGTTGTAAAATACCCAGATGGCGCAACATTGTTGGATATGCGTGGTGACTCACGTTTGGATAATTTGCTTGCCGAGGTGAAGTCCGAAATTGCCAAGAATGGCTGGAAAGTTCCTGAAAATGAAAAAGAAATCTGCGAAAAAACCGCCGATTTGATGCTAAGTGAAAAATATTATGGGCCTTATTCGGAAAGTGCGCTTGGAATTCAGGTGAATTTGGCTGAAGTAGAGCAAAAACTAAGCGATATTGAAGTTGATATTAAATGCAATGTAAATAATGATGAAAGTCTGACTGAAGCTGAAAAAGCAGAGAAGCTTGAAGAGCTTAAGCAGCAGAAAGAAGAATTAACCGAGCAGGTGGAAAGCCTTAATCAGCAATTTGAGCCTGAAATGCAAACTAATCTATTACCATTAAAAGATGTTCCTTATGGCAAAAGCGTGTGCGTGCAACAAGCCGGAATTATGAGTTATGTGATGGGAAATGTTGGTTTGCCAAATGATTATTGCCTTGGTCCGGGGTTTGAGGTTAGCAATCTTAACCACGCATTTGTGCAATCAAAATCCGGTGATAAAAACATAATTGATTCAACCCTCGCTGAGAATAGCGGGGTATATTACTATAATCGCAATGGCGGTGAAATTGCCAAAGATGAAATTGTAATGACTGTCGACACTAAAGAAGAAGATGGTCTAGAAATGGTGCTTAACTATGGTGGTGGCAAAACCATAACGACTTTAGGGGCTTTGTTCAAGGATAGAGCCTATCAGGAGGTAAGAAAAGAACATCAACCACAAACTCCTGAAGAATATAGATTGACTATGATACAGTATAATCGCGATAAGGCTTCTGATGAATTTTATAAAGATAAAAATAGGGAAAAAGAAGAGGCGAAAAAAGATGATTCAGATAAAGGCAAATCCAAAAACCCAGTCTTTAAAAAAGGCGATAGATTCTCGGCAAATGAAGCTGGAGAAGAGCCGCAAGCAGAATATGCAAAGATAGAGCCACATATGGTTTCACCGGAATTGGCCGCTAATCTACAAAACTCTATGCAGCAAGATTCTGCCGGAGCAGATGCGTTTAATGAATTGGGACAAACTCCACAAAATCCTGCCGCCGGAAGATATGCATAATAATTGAATATAACCCTTGCATTCCTTGGCATTGATGGTTAGATTTAACTCCCGTGGCGAAAGGTACAAAATTTATATTTATCACGGGCGGGGTGGTTTCATCCCTCGGCAAAGGTTTGGCATCTGCCAGCCTTGGTGCATTGCTCCAATCACGCGGTTATAAAATCCGCCTACGCAAGCTTGACCCCTATCTCAATATTGACCCCGGCACAATGTCACCCATTCAGCATGGTGAGGTTTTTGTTACCGAAGACGGTGCGGAAACTGATTTGGATTTGGGGCATTATGAGCGTTTTACCGGCGTTGATGCGCGGCGCGGCGATAATGTTACGGCAGGTAAGATATACGCGGAATTGCTGGAGAAAGAAAGGCGCGGCGATTATCTCGGCGGAACAGTGCAGGTTATCCCGCATGTAACTGATTTAATTAAGGATTTTATCCTCAAAGATACTGAAGGC
>Ga0066640_10001442_pt1 | contig 14219 bp, 13 predicted proteins | sample CryGeyCG2114_020_2_FD_59505 | JGI IMG/M metagenome (GOLD analysis project Ga0066640, IMG submission 59505) | Groundwater microbial communities from aquifer - Crystal Geyser CG11_big_fil_rev_8/21/14_0.20 | ecosystem: Environmental > Aquatic > Deep subsurface > Groundwater | place: USA: Utah... | reverse complement strand
CTGCGGGCGCGCGCCTGCAGGGGTTGTTTCAAAAACCTCTTCCTTCAGAAGATTTTCCGACTATAATATTCCCAATCACTCAAACAGTTTAAAACTCAACTTTCCTGATTTATCATGCAGACCGACTACATCGTCATACGGGGCGCCAAAGAGCACAATCTAAAAAACCTAAGCCTAAAAATTCCGCGCAACCAGTTTGTCGTTATCACCGGATTAAGCGGTTCGGGAAAATCTTCACTCGCTTTTGACACAATTTACGCTGAAGGGCAACGGCGCTATGTGGAAAGCCTTTCGGCCTATGCCCGGCAATTTCTCGAACAACTTAAAAAACCCGATGTTGAATACTTAGAAGGCCTTTCTCCAACTATTTCCATTGAACAAAAAACGACAAGCCGTAATCCGCGCTCGACTGTTGCCACCCAAACAGAAATTTATGATTACCTTCGATTGCTTTTTGCCCGTATCGGCACGCCTTATTGTTATCAATGCGGAAAACCTATCGAACGGCAAACCGCACAGGAAATTGTCCAGCAAATACTTGCGCTCAGAGAAGGGACGTCGATCAACGTCCTTGCTCCTTTAATTCAAGGCCGTAAAGGCGAATACCGGGACATCCAGGGCCAGGTGGCCAAAGCCGGGTTTGCCCGTTTACGGGTGGACGGCAAAATTTATTCAACAGAAGACAAGCTCAAACTCGATAAATATAAAGTTCACCACATTGATGTGGTCGTAGACCGCCTCACCATCAAGACAACGATCAAAAAACGTTTGACAGATTCCATCGAAACGGCCCTGCAGACGGGGAAGGGAGTTGTCATCATTGATTTTAACGGTAAAGAACCTGATAAATTTTTCAGCGAAAATTATGCCTGTGTCGACTGCGGGATCAACCTTTTGGAAGTGGAGCCGCGGATATTTTCTTTTAACTCTCCCTATGGCGCATGCCCGTCCTGTAACGGCCTCGGCACACGCATGGAGATTGACCCCGAACTGATAGTCCCGGATCCGGATCGGCCATGGGTATCCGCCATCGCGCCCTGGAAAAAAGGGAGACGAGGATACATGATGTATTACCGGGCGGTTATGCGGGAAATCGCTGACATCCATAAAATCGATAAACAAATCCCGTTTAGAGAGCTCAGTAAAAAACATAAAAAAACAATCCTTTACGGTTCCGATGATCAAATCTGGGGCAAAAAATATGAGGGAGCCATTCCCTATCTTGAACAGCTTTTCCAACGGACGGATAGCGACTGGTTAAAAGATGAAATATCCCGATTTATGTCCGAGTTGCCATGTCCAACCTGTTCCGGAGCACGCCTCAAAAAGGAATCCCTTTCCATCCGGGTCCAAAACAAAAACATTTCCGAAGTAAGCCGATTTTCGATAAAGGAAGCAAAACAGTTTTTCAATCACCTTAAACTTTCGAAAGATAAACAGGTAATCAGCGAACAAATCTTGAAAGAAATCCTCCGACGGCTTAATTTTTGCGTCAATGTCGGGCTGGAATACCTGACCCTGGACCGGAAAAGCGCGACACTGTCCGGAGGCGAAGCCGAACGCATCCGGCTTGCAACGCAAGTCGGATCCGGCCTGGTTGGCGTTGTTTATATTTTGGATGAACCGAGTATCGGGCTGCACCAAAAGGATAACGAAAAACTTTTATCAACGCTTCATTCCCTCCGGGATATGGGGAACACGCTCATCGTTGTCGAGCACGATGAAGATACCATCCGTAAAGCTGATTACGTCATTGACCTCGGGCCCGGAGCGGGAGAATACGGCGGAGAAATTATTTTTGCCGGAACCGTCCCCAAGCTGCTCAAATCCAAGAAATCCCTGACCGGGCAATACCTGAGAGGACAGCTAAAAATTCCGTTGCCTGAAAAACGCCGGGAAATTGAAAAAACAAAATTTTTAACCATCCGCGGTGCGAGTGAAAACAACCTAAAGAATATTGACGTCGCATTCCCTCTTGGCACATTCACCTGCATTACAGGAGTATCCGGATCCGGAAAATCAACGCTCATTGAGGAGATTCTTTATAAATCCCTCGCGCAAAAAATATACCGCTCACGGATTAAACCGGGCGAGCACAAAAAAATCGAAGGAATTGAGCATATCGACAAAGTCATTGTGGTTGACCAATCCCCGATAGGCAGGACACCTCGTTCCAATCCGGCGACCTACACGGGAGTTTTCAGTCATATTCGGGATATTTTCAGCCGGTTACCTGAAGCAAAAATGCGTGGTTATAAACCCGGGAGGTTCAGTTTTAATGTAAAAGGGGGGCGTTGTGAGGCCTGCAGCGGAGATGGCATTAAAAAAATTGAAATGCACTTCCTGCCCGATGTCTATGTGGAATGCGAAATCTGCCATGGCAAGCGCTTCAACGAACAAACCCTGGACATTGAATTTAAAGGAAGAAATATTGCTGCTTTGCTGGGGATGTCTGTTACCGAAGCCCTGCAATTATTTGATAATATCCCTAAAATTAAAAACATCCTGACCACGTTAAACGATGTCGGCCTGGGGTACATTAAACTCGGCCAGGCAGCAACGACACTCTCCGGAGGAGAAGCCCAACGCGTCAAACTGGCCAGTGAACTTTGCAAACCGGCAACAGGCAGCACGTTTTATATTCTGGACGAACCAACGACAGGCCTGCATTTTGCGGATGTCGATAAACTTCTGCGTGTTTTACAACGGCTGGTTGACCGGGGCAATACGGTCCTCGTTATCGAACACAACCTGGAAGTCATCAAGAATGCGGACTACATTATTGACCTCGGGCCGGAAGGCGGAGACCGGGGAGGGGAGGTCGTCTGCGCCGGGACACCGGAGAGAATATCACAGCACACCCAGTCTCATACCGGACGGTATCTTAAAAATTTCTTAAAGCACTGACAAACCCGGGGTTTTCACAAGGCGCAATAATCCGGATTGAAAAAACAGCCAAAGTTGTTATAATAAACCTCATGAAACTTTTCATTAAATTGTCGTCGAGAGTTTTATTAGCATCACTCCTTCTTTCGGTCATGGCGCTATGTGCGCTCCCCCGAATATCCTTCGCCGACACGAAAGAACACGAACTGTTTTTAGTTGCCCAAAAGGCCTTTGATGACGGCTTTTATGATGTGGCTATCCGCTACATTGAAGAATACCTCATAAAGTATCCGGATTCCAGCCAGCAGCCCGAAGCCAAACTCCTTCTTGGCCAATGCTTTTTTTTCAAAAGCCAATATCTTCAGGCCTTCGAGACTTTTCAAAGCATCGTTAAATATGCTGAAATTAAGGATGCAACGCTATTTTGGCTTGGTGAAACCTACCTGAAAGGGGCCGACCATGCCCAGGCAGAAAAGTACTTCAAGGAAGTCATCAATAACTATGCTTCATCCGTTTATGCTCCCCAGGCTTATTACTCGCTGGGCTGGACATTCTACGAGCAGAAAAATTATCAGGTTGCCCAAAGCACTTTCTTGAGTTTAACTCTAAAATACCCCAGCCACCACCTTTCGGAAGATGCTTTTTTCAAAGCAGCCGAATGCAATTACAACCTTGCCAATTATGATGCCGCCATCAAAAGCTTTCAGGAGTATGTTTTTCGTTATCCTCAATCAACCCGGCATGATCAGGCATATTTTTACATCGGAGAGTCTTATTATTACAAGGGAAGCTACCAAAACGCTTTGGAATATTATTCAAAGACAATTGAGATATCCAATAATACGACCCTTTCGATTATGGCAAAAGTCAGCAAGGGATGGTCGCACCTGAAACTGCGTCAATTCGAAGAAGCAGAACAAACCTTGGACGTAGCGCTAAAAATGGCCCAAGAGCGGAATATTATGCTTGATGATATCTATTTGGGGAAAGCCAATTTATTTACCGAGATGGGAAAAGCAGAGGAAGCCCTGGGCGCTTACACTGAAGTACTTGCGAAATTCCCAAAAAGCACACGGATTGCCGAAGCCTATCTCGGTAAAGCGAACATCCTATACTCCATGCAAAAATATTCGGATGCCATCAATGCCTACCAAACAACGATCGAGAAATTTGAAACAGACCCCGCTTTTCAGGAAACTATTGAAAAAGCCTACTTTGGCCTTGCCTGGAGCCACCTGAAACACGGGAACATCGACAAATCAATTGAAACTTTTAAAGCCGTTCAAAACAAAGCAAAAAGCGAATTTGTCAAAATCAGCGCGTTAAGCCAAATCGGGGATGCCTATCAAGACATCAACCAGCTCGACAAAGCCCTGGAAGTTTATGACCAAATCCTCAAAGATTTTCCAAAAAACATTTACACTGATTACATTCAATACCGGCAGGGGATCACCCTCCTCAAACTGGACAAAGTTGATGCCGCAATATTTTCACTACAAAGCATCCCCGTTAATTTTCCGGAAAGTAAATACATTAATGACGCACAGTATTATCTTGCCGTCGCCTATTTTAAAAATGAATCCTGGGGCAGCGCAAAACAGTACGCCGAGAAATTTATTCAAAAAAGCGACCCCCTGAATGAATTTCTGGCGCAGGCCAGTTATATCCTCGCGTTATCACAATTCAATTTAAACGATTTTGATGGCGCAATCAAAACCTTCGAAAATATCATTAAAGACCATTCCTCAGATCTTTCTTTGGTAATGAATGCGGAATTGGGGATTGCGCAATCCTTGTCACAACAGGGAAAAACCAAAGAAGCCATCAGCAAGTTTCAGTACATCATTGACAAGCACCCTAAAAATGCGGTTGCGGAAGAATCCTTGCTGCTGATGGCCGAGCATTATCTCGGGACATCCGAATATGACCAGGCAACGCGGTACTTTTTGCAACTGATCAAACAATTCCCTGATGGTGAAAAAGTGAATTTTGCCCGTTATGAGCTCGGGCAGACGTATGAACGAGAAGAAAAACTTGACGAGGCTTTAGAACAATACAAGTCCGTTACAAACCCTCGGGACCAGGAAATCGTGACAAAAGCAAAACTGGCCATTGCCGACATTTTTTCCCGAAAGATTGAAACAACAGAAGCCATTGCTCAATACCGTAAAATTGCGGAAAACTCACCTGATTTTAAGCGGGATGCTTTGCTTAAGATCGCCAAAATATATCATGCGGAAAAAAAATATACTGAAGAAATTGACGCATACGAAAAAGCTTTGAATTCAGCTATCGGAAGAAGCCGAATCAAGGACGTAGAATTACAATTCTATATTGCCGATTCGTATGAACTGCTCAATGAACCCGACAAAGCGGTTGAAGCTTATCTCAAGATTCCGTACCTGTACGCGGATGAAAAACTTTGGGCGGTCAAAGCCTATTTGCGTACCGCCCGTATTTTTGAAGACAGCGAAAAATGGGAAAACGCAAAAAATATCTACAATAAAGTAGTCCAGTACCATATGGATGAAAGCAAGTACGCCCAGGAACGGTTGGACTGGATTAAAAACAACATCAAATTAAACGACTAGCAATTCCGGATAGGAGGCAGCAATTATGAATATTTGGGAAATCAGTTTGTGGAAGCTTATTTTGGCCGGGGGGCCGATCATGGCCCCAATTATCCTGTGCTCGGTTTTTGCTCTTGGCATTGTCATTGAAAAACTGATTTATTTTTCATCCATCAAAACGGATACGATTAAACTCAAAAACCAGGTATTTGAACACGTAAAAAACAACAAGTTAAAAGAAGCCGTCGAACTCTGTGAAATCAATCCGGCTCCGGTTGCCCGGATACTTAAAGCAGGACTCCTGAAATCCGGGGCATCCAGGGATGAGATCAAAGAAGCCATTGAAGATGTCAGTTTGTTTGAAATACCAAAACTCGAAAGACGACTCAATGCCCTGGCCACAATTGCTCATGTTGCACCCTTGCTCGGGTTGCTCGGGACAGTCACCGGGATGACCGGAAGTTTTCATACCATACAAGTCCGCTCAACGACCCTTAATCCGGTTACGCCGGGAGACCTTGCCGGCGGAATTTGGGAAGCATTGTTGACGACTGTCGCCGGTCTGGTTGTGGCAATCCCGACTTTTGTCGCCTACAACTATTGCATCAGCCAAGTCAACCATCACGTCCTGGAAATGGAACGGATTGCTACTGAACTTGTAAATTTCTTATCTCAAATAGCCGAAGCGGAATCGGAATAAAGGGAGATACGGCATGCGATTTAAACGACAATATAAACTTGAACAGGGCGGGCTCGAATCCCTGAACATGGCACCGCTGATTGATGTCATCTTTCAACTTCTCATTTTCTTCATGCTGACATCATCATTCAGTTTTCAATCCGGCATTAACGTCAAGTTACCCCGGGCCATTACCAGCGACGTGGTGCAGACAGAGAGCCTCAGCATAACGATTACCAGCGAGAACGTCATGTACCTAAACTCAAAACTTCTTACAGTCAAAGAATTACGGCAGGAACTGACAAAGCCTCAGTATAAAGATTATTCTATCCTGATCAAGGCGGACAGGAGGGCCTCGCTGGGGCGCATCGTTGATGTCTGGGATCTCTGCAGGGAAATCGGCATTGAAAAAATTAACATCGCAACGAATCAAGAAGAATAACACGAGGGATGACCTTAAGCTCGGACACAAAACACCCCGTACGCACGGCAATACTTCTTTCTGTATTGTTGCACCTTTTTTTTGCCTGGGCACTCATCCTAACATTTCCTTTACAGCCAGTCGCCCTTAAACCGACTTTTGTATTCTGGGGGTCGATCCTGCAGCAACGCGACCTGTTTTTTGCTTCCGACACGGGAACAAAAAAGGCATCAACAGCATGGGCTGAAAACATCCGCCCTGCGTTAACGCACACTGACACCTCCGGCATCCTCAATCTGACAAAACCGGCGCAACCAATTCCAGAAAAAAACCGCGCCTCAAAATCGTACCAAACACTTAAGGATACAATGACAACGGAAACGGTCAATGATGCTGATGAACAAAATCTGGGGATCGATAGGCGTACCCCAGAACGCGAACCTCTTAAACTGCCTTTTTTATGGTAAAAATTGAATTTGGTACCGCGATTGCTGTTTTTTTGTTTTTTTTCGTTGCCCTTGTTATAGGGAGATGGATATTCTATAATTATAAGAGAAAGGACGATGTGTATAATAATTCGAAATATTTAAAACAATGCCCGTATTGTGCTTTGATATTTTTTAATTACCGGAAAAAAGACCAGGCATTATGTCCGCGGTGCAAAAGCTATATCACATAAAAAACGAAGGTTCCGCGGCAACAAAAAAGGGTGATAAAATGAAAAAGAAAAAACAATATATGAACAATAACTCAGGAATTGTATTGGTAACGGTTGTTATGGTAATCCTGGTCTTAACGGTGCTTACCATCAGTGTTATGAGCTCAAACGTCAGCCAGATCACACTCACCAAAAGTGTAGAGAACCGCATAAAAACCGAGCAATTGAGCAAGGGGGCCATGTGGTTAAACTATACCAACATTATGACAGGCGCTGCCGGAACGCAAACCGTTAATGAAACATTGGACGGTAAAACATACAATATTTCTACGACCCACAAACAAGGTGACGGAAGCGGGCCCAACACGACCGACCCGCTCCAGATGACGTCTTCCTACTAGATTCCAGCGTTTTATTTTTATCGTTTTTTCCCTTCCCAATAAAAATACACAAAAATAATTTGACACCCTACCGCAGTAAGTCTATTATGATTTAAGTAAATTTGAGTATGGACTTAATAAAAAACAATAAAATAATTTATCTCAAGTAACCCCATTATAAGACAATGCGACATCTTCTAAACGTTGACGAGCTGGCTCAATATCTGAAGCTTCGCAAACAAACCATTTACAACTGGTTGAATCAGCGAAAGATATCGGGAATTAAAATGGGCGGGGTCTGGCGGTTCGATAAACGCGAGATCGACAAGTGGCTGAAATCACAATCCAGGAAAGCAAACTAACCATGTCTGGAAAAAAACAGCTAGGTATTTTTTTCGGGAAAAAAGCGCTCAGTATTGTGGAAACCAACAATCAGGTGCCTGAACGTTTTGTCAGCGCGTCCCACGGAATGTTCGAAAGAGAGCCTGGCACGGGACAAGACCTCCCCGATGATGTTGCTTTAACCGCCATCATTCAAAAATCATTGCGAGAACAAAAAATATCGTCGACTGAAATTAACCTGTCTCTGCCGACGCGCGATGTCATTTTCCGGTCATTTGTTATCCCCTGGATGCAGCCATCCGAACTTCGGGGCGTTGTTGAATTTGAAGCGCGCAAGTATATCCCATTTAAACTGGAAGAACTGTCTTACACACACCACGCCGTTACGTTTGAAGATAAGGGAAACAGAAAACTCCGAATATTATTTGCGGCGGTCCGGAACGACATCCTTGAGAAATATGTCCAAATATTGACACAGGCCGGATTGGATGTCATTTTCAGTGAACCGGCGCCGATGAGCCTTATTCGCGCGCTCATGTTCCGCAATCAAATACCACCCAACCAACGCGTTGCCATCGTACAGGCAAACGAACGCGAAGGACGGATCATTATTGTCAACGAAGGCTTACCGCATTTCATCCGGGAATTTCAGTTTTTACCCTCAACCACACCGACTTCCGATATCGAACCAGGTGTATTAAATATGCGATTGTTTAACGAAATCAGAAATTCCTTATCTTACTACAGCCGTCAATACGACCAGGAACGAATTGATGGAATTATTACACTTTCGGTTGATGATTCGAAGGACCAGTTTGAAAACCTCGGCAAAGAAATGGGCATTCCGACCGTTTCCCTCAGCTCAAATTCAATCTTGGGAACAAGCTCCGTTGTTGACATTGATCTCTTAAACGGGTTCGGAATAGGACTGCGATCAACCGTTTCGCTTCCTGCAGATTTTAACTTGTCGGCGAAGCCGCTTAAAGGGTTTCACTTTTCTCCAGAATCGATTGATGTTCGCTCATTAATAAAAACTGCCTTAGTTGGCGTTTTTATTATTGCTCTCACCTTTATCCTCGCAAGCGGGGCAGCCAAAGAACAAAAACGAAAAATCGCATTATTAGAAGAAAAACAACAACAATTCCAGGGGCTTACCCTGCAGGATATTGAACAAAAAAATAAAGAAATAATGGAAAAACTGGTCAGTTATAAAAAAATCCCGTCCCAAAGTTCAGCGGCACATTTTTTAAGCGCGATTCCCAATGTCCTTCCGCAAGGGACATGGCTCGAAACTCTTCAAATTACTTATTCCGACGATACTTTCCCGAAAGAAAAAAGTCTTTTTCAGGATAAAAATCAACCCCAATGGCAACCGAAAGCAACTCTCAATCTGGATGGCTATGTATATCAGGAAGACGTTAATCAACAAATCAGGCTAATCAACGCCCTTGTCGCAGATTTAAAAAACAACCAGAATTTTGCGCCATTTTTTGAGTCTATAGAACTTGTCTCTGCCCAAACTCAGACTTTGGATGGTTATGTTGTGACTCATTTTCGCATTGCATGTAAATAAAGCAGTTTTAAGGACTTCAAAAAACTAATAAAAACCGAACATTGCCAATTTTTTAAAGAATATGATTGATGTTAAAAGTCTTCTAAATTACGATATAAAGAAGCTCAAGGAACTTGACCTGACCCAACTAAAGGAACGGTTGTTTCAGAGGCAGGATGTGCTTGTAAATCTGGCAGTGATAATCCTTTCGGTTATTATTGCCTTTAATATCTACAATCACCAGGTCCGTTCTGCCCAGACTCTTACCAGCGACATTGTTTCCTTAGAAGATAAACTGGCAAGCCTTGAGAAATTTGAAAACAGCCAAAAAGCTCTTGCTCAATATGTCAATTCGTTACCGCAAGGGATTTCGGCTGATGCGATCATTGAAATTGTTTCCGGCCTGGCCGCGTTTCACAATCTGCAGATATCGTCATTTTCGCCGGCAAACAAAGAAAACAGAACTCTTTATGAAACAACAAGCCTTAAGGTCAATGTTACGGCGAAAAATTATAATGATATTTTAAAGTTTATCGACGAAATTGAGCATCACAAAGCAACCCTAAAAGTCCGCAACTTTACCGGACGGATGGAAAAAACTTCTGCATACCAAAGACAGCAGGGGAGGATTCCTGACGAAAGTCAACCAGACTCATATATTTCGGCTGAAATTGAAATTAATTCCGTGGGATTCAAAAAATGAAAAGACTTCTTTTACTCATAATGATTGGCTCCGGTATTTTCATGGTGCATGGCCCGTGCGCCCACGGCTTGCCGGCAGAAGAAAATTCCAATCCGTCATTTGAGGAACACTTTTCAAAATTGCTTTATGGAAAATCCGGGGCCGGAGACGAAATTGCACCACCCAACGATCCAAATTCTTCTGGAAATCGCAACCCGTTTCAATCGCAATTGCCTCAAAAAGCTGAAGAACCGCCTATACAACAAGCTGAAATTTCCAGGCCCGGAATACCGGATCAAAATTTTCCACCTGATTTTCAACAACCGGGCAGAGAAATTCCCACGCCGCCGCCGGCCTTAACGATATCCGGCCTGATTTGGAATACCGACCGGCCGCAGGCAATCGTGAATGATCAAATCGTTGAGGTTGGAGACGTTATCCAGGAAGCTAAAGTCCTTGCAATCTATAAAACCGGAATCGATGTCCTTTATTACGAAAAAACTTTTACAATAAGTTCAACTCAAACCGCCAACGACCAACTTTAACGCATTATATGTTTTGCCAAAAACGACCAGCTATTTAAGGAGAGTAAAATGAAAAATGTCATCATTTATGTAATGATCGCAACAGCTTGTTTTTGGAGCGGGGGGGCGCCGATTGCCTTCAGCCTGGACATGGATTTAGCCAATAGCCCGTTTCTTTCTGTTGATGCCTCCAAAAAGATCTCCATGGATTTCAAAAATGCGGACCTGAATGACGTTTTAAAAATATTCTCTCAGCAATCCGGGCTTAATTTTATTGCAGCGGATGAAATAACGCAGAAAAAAATTACGCTTTATCTGGATAAGGTCCCGGTTGATGCCGCCTTGGATCGCATACTGCTGGCCAACAGCTTGGCTTACGAAACCGTCCCGGGAAGTGACATCATTATTGTAAAACCACTAATAAAATCCCCTGAACGGATAACTCGTATTTATCACCTGCGAAATGCAACGGTTGAATCCTCGCGGCTTAAGAAAACCATCGAAATTGACACCGTCCGGGATGATGCGACCTCATCCTCCGATACTCAAAACGAAGATTCTGAAAGCGGGACAACAGGCATTGTGGCCGCGATCAAAGCGGTTCTGTCAACAAACGGCAGCATAGTTGAAGACCCTAGGACAAACAGCGTCATCGTTACCGACGTTGCCATACAATTTCCCGTAATTGAAAAAACGATCGCTCGCCTGGATGTCGCGGTTCCCATGATCCTTATTGAAGTTGAAATGCTGGATGTTTCCAAAAATGACGCGGATCAACTTGGGATTAAATACGGCAATACGCCATTAACATTTACCGGGGGCCTGCGAAACCATTTGTATCCTTTCAGCCAAAACGACATTTTAAACAGCGAACGTTTTGCTTTTGATCCGTCGGCGGGTTCAGAAGACGGCGAATTTTCGGTAGGAACATTAAGCGCCGCCGGCTTGACCGCGACTCTTCAGTTCCTTAATACTTTAACGGAAACAAAAAATTTAGCGCGTCCGCGGATATTGACCCTCAATAATGAAACGGCTGAAATTAAAATTGCGACCAATGAAGCCATTGGTATTCAGACGTCAACCGATGCCGCACAAGGAGTCGCAACTCAAACAGTCGAGGCAGAACGGGTACAGACGGGTGTATTTCTAACCGTAACCCCTCAGGCAGATATCGAAAGTGGAGAAATCACGATGGCCATTTCACCGAAGGTCATCCAAGCCCGAACCGGCGCGACATTCAGCGGGCAATCATTTAAAGACCCGGAAGAACGCGGAACCCGTTCAATTCTACGAATAAAAGACGGGGAAACCATTGTTTTGGGAGGCTTGTTAAGAACTGACGACACCGACACACGGACAAAGTTGCCTATCTTGGGAGATATCCCTTTGATAGGAAGTGCCTTCCGCCATAAAGACAAAACCAAAGTTGACCGCGAACTAATCATATTTATTACACCGAGAGTCATTACAGGTAACCCGGAAACAAAACGAACCGCGGTGAACGCAGCGCCAATTATCCGAGAACAAGATCACCCCTCAGCGAGAACCGAAGCGATCGAAAAAGAATTAATAACGCTTGAAAATAGAAGGCTATAACAGTGGCGCATTTAAAGTTAGGGGAAATACTCCTACAACAAGGACTCATAACCGAATCCCAGCTTCAAAAAGCCATTGAAACGCAAAAACAAAGCGGGGAACGTATCGGAGAGACTTTGGTTAAACTTGGATATATCGACGAGGAAAATATTGTCTCCGCGCTAGCAAAACAACTTCTTCTTCCGTATTATTCCAAGAAATCCGACCTCCTGAAGCCGCAGACAGATCAAGGCCTTGACCGCCTTATCCCTTACGAGTTTGCCAAAAAGAGCCTGGTCTTGCCTATTTCCAAGAACATGAATTCCTTAACCTGTGCTGTTTATGACCCTCTGGATTTGTTGCTTTTGGATAACATTAAACGGCTTTCGGGTTGTGAAATAAACCTTGTCATTGCCACGCGGTCGGAAATCCTCAATGCGGTTGAAAATTTTTATCGGCAGAGCAAGGGGGCGGAAGGGAAGAGCTCTTTGCTCGGAGAAGCAATCCAAAGCACCTATGCCAATGAAACGCAAATTGTCGCAGATGACGATGCTGAAGCCCCGTCGACTTCAAGTGAAGCGCAGTTAAGCCTTGATGCCTTGATCGCCAAGGCAGGAGAAGCTCCGGTTATTAAACTTGTTGACCTGGTTATCCGCCAAGCCATTGAAGAACGGGCCAGTGATATTCATATTGAACCGTTTAAAGACAAAATTAAACTTCGATACCGGATTGACGGATCGCTTTATGAGATCCCACCTCCGGCACGTCACCTGCATTTACCGATCGTTTCCCGTATTAAAATCTTAGCGAAACTGGATATTGCTGAAAAGCGGCTCCCCCAGGATGGCGCCATTTCCGCGCGGCTGGAAAACAGGACTGTTGAACTTCGTATTTCAACTATTCCGACAGTATGGGGTGAAAAAGTTGTTATCCGTATTTTAGATAAAGATGCCGTTCCTCTTGACCTCTCGCAGCTAGGGTTTGACCAAAGGCATCTCGAACTCATCCGGAAGGCCGTCAAATCTCCCCACGGGTTATTTTTTGTAACCGGCCCGACGGGAAGCGGTAAATCCACAACCTTATATGCCGCATTATCAGAAACGCTTGACCCGACGAAAAATATCCTAACAATTGAAGATCCTGTTGAATACCGTATTGAAGGAATCAACCAGGTACCGATCAAGGCTGATATCGGCCTGACCTTTGCCTCAGCTTTGCGGGCCTTTTTACGACAGGACCCTGATATTATCATGGTGGGGGAGGTCCGGGATCTGGAGACCGCGCAAATATGCGTCCGCGCAGCGCTTACCGGACACCTTGTTTTAAGCACCCTGCATACCAATGATGCCGCCTCAGCGCTGTCCCGGCTTATGGATATCGGTGTCGAACCCTATCTCCTTACTCCGTCAATCCTGCTAATCGTTGCGCAACGATTAGCTCGCAGGCTTTGCCAAAAATGCAAAGAGCCCTATGAGCCGACACTTGAACAGCACGGGGGAATCAAATTCAAAAGCGATTTAATTTATAAAGCCAAAGGCTGCCCTGAATGCAACCAAACCGGTTATAAAGGACGCGTTGTCATTGCAGAGGTTATGGCCATTGATGATGATATCCGTGAATTGATCTCAACCAACGCGTCGTATACGAAGATCAGAGATGCCGCGCGTAAAGGCGGGATGGACACGTTATTTGAATCCGGTATTAAAAAAGTCGAAGAAGGGTTAACCAGTTTTGATGAAGTCATCAGTGTCACACGGACGTAAAAAGAAAGGATTTCGCGTTGCCGCAATTTTCATACGTAGTTAAAGACGATACGGGTAAAACAATAACAGATACCATTGACGCTATTGATCGTGATACCCTGATTAAAATTCTCCAGGAAAAGGGTTATTTTATTGTCAGCGTCCAGCAAATCAAGAAACCCGGCTCAGCACCGAAAACAGGCGCGAA
>Ga0066640_10001438_pt1 | contig 14237 bp, 12 predicted proteins | sample CryGeyCG2114_020_2_FD_59505 | JGI IMG/M metagenome (GOLD analysis project Ga0066640, IMG submission 59505) | Groundwater microbial communities from aquifer - Crystal Geyser CG11_big_fil_rev_8/21/14_0.20 | ecosystem: Environmental > Aquatic > Deep subsurface > Groundwater | place: USA: Utah... | reverse complement strand
ATATTGGTACGATCGCCATTCGCATGGTGGTTGCTGAAGTAGGCTCCAAAAACGAGATCCGTTACCTCGAAAATCTTCAAAAAACAGTTCGGTTTGGAAAAGATGTTTTTACGACGCGTCGTTTAAGCAGTCAATCGATGCGCGAAGGAATTTCCATTTTAAAAGACTTCAAATTGGTTTTGGATACTTACGGCGTGACACGCGTTCACGCGGTAGCAACCAGCGCGGTAAGAGAAGCGCTTAACCGAGATAACTTTATTGATCAAATTTATGTGCGCACAGGACTGGATGTTGAAATTCTAGATGGACCTGAAGAGAATCGATTGGAATTAATCGCAGTGGACCATGCGCTTGAAGATAAAATCGATTTGGCCAATAAAAACTGTTTAATTGTCGAAGTCGGTTCAGGCAGTACAGAGCTGATTTTAATGAAACAAGGACAGGTTGAAGTCGCTCGCACCTTGCCACTGGGATCCGTTCGATTGCCTGAAGAAATCGAAGTGGGTAAAACAGATATCGCCGTTATGCAGCGCGTTTTAAAACGAAATATTCGAGACGTTGTGATGTATGCAGCACGGGAATATAATCTCAATGAAGTGGATACATTTATTGCACTCGGTGGTGATATGCGCTTTTTAGCACACCAGTTGATTGATTCAATTGAAGACCGCTATGTAGAGTTAGATAAAAAGGCAGTTTCAGGTTTTGTGACCCGCATCAGTAAGATGACACCTGAAGAAATTACTAAAGAGGCGGGCATTCCTTATGCGCAGGCAGAAACCTTATACGCTGCTTTGTTGTACTATCTCTATTTTTTAAATGAAACCAAGGTTGAGAAAATTATCGTCCCCATGATCAGCATCCGAGATGGTTTGCTGTTAGAGATGTCTCAACTGTTATCAGGGTATAAGCGCACCGATTTGTCAAAACAAGTATTGAATTCAGCGCGTCACTTATCAGAAAAGTATCAATATGATAAGACACATGCAACGTGTGTAGCAGGCCTGGCTGTGAAATTATTTGACGCCATGCAGGTGGATCATGGCTTAAAAACACGTGAGCGTTTATTATTAGAAGTCTCAGCCATTCTACATGATATAGGCACGTTCATTTCGCCATCGAGTCATCATAAGCATTCAAGTTATATCATCGATGCCTCAGACATTTTTGGGCTGAGGAAAAGCGATAAAAATATTGTTTCCAATGTAGTTCGTTACCATCGTCGTGCTTTGCCTAAATTAACCCATGTGCCTTATGTGTCCTTATCAAAGCAAGATCGTGCTACGGTGTCTAAATTGGCCGCTATTTTGCGGGTGGCTGATGCCTTGGATCACAGCCATCAGCAGAAAATTAGGCAGTTTACGCTGAAGCGTTCGGAGCAGGGATATTTTTTGTGGATAGATAAAGAGGTAGGCGATATCGCGTTGGAGAGAGAGAGTTTGAAGTTAAAAGGGAAAATGTTTAGCGACGTTTTTGGTGCACCGATTCAGTTGCGTCAAGGCGTGCCAACCAAATAAGGAAATCATGTGGGCCAGTTAATTAAACAGAACAAATATTTTGATCGGGAGCTTTCGTGGATTGAATTCAATGCCCGCGTCTTGGCTGAAGGTATGCGTGATGATCTACCATTGCTTGAAAGGCTTAAGTTTTTGGGGATTGTCAGTTCTAATTTTGACGAATTTTTTATGGTACGTGTGGCTGGAATGAATGATGAAGACAGCACTTATCAGGATGTGTATGCGCGCGCATTTGAAGTGATGGCTCAGCGCGACAATTATTTTGCACAGATTTTAGTACCCGCGCTGCAAGAAGCGGGAATAAGGCGAGTGGGTCCCAAAGAGTTGTCTCCGCCTCAAATGGAATATATCAAAAATCTTTATGACCAGGAAATTTCATCGGTGTTAACACCGATTGGCATCCGAGAAGAACATCCCATTCCCGTACTTGTCAATGGAGCAGTGTATTGGGTGGTTGAGCTGAAGGACACTGAAGGGGGAGAGCAAACGCAGTTTGCCGTTGTTGAAGTGCCTAAAATTATGCCGCGATTGATTTCGTTGCCGGCGGACAAAGGCTATGCATTTATTCTAATTGAAGATGTAATTGCGTTATTTGCAAACAGCCTTTTCTCGGGTTTTGAAATCGTCTCTCAAGGTTTGATGCGTTTGACGCGCGGAGCAGAGTTGAGTTTGGATGAAGAAAAAGACGAGGATTTTGCCAAGGTTATGACCGAAGCGTTACGCGAACGTCTGCATAGCTTTATTGTACGTTTTGAAAGCAGTTTGCCTGATAAAATTTTAAATTATTTTCAAAAAAAATTAAATGTGCCATCTTGGCGCGTGTATAAGACGGAAACGTGGATGGATTTAAAAGCAGTTTCTCTGTTAAATTTCCAGCCCGGATTTGAGGAATTAAAACGCCCGAAGTGGTCTCCCCAATCAGTTGAAGAGTTTGATGACGCAGAGTCGATTTGGCATACATTACGTGATAAAGATGTGTTAGTTCATCATCCCTATGAATCCTTTGATGCAGTGCTTAAGTTTATTCGTGCTGCCGCACAGGATCCCGATGTGATTGCTATTAAGCAGACTTTATATCGAACGGCTTATCCTTCCGGAGTGATTCAAGCATTGGCCTATGCGGCTGAAAATGGAAAACAAGTCACTGCACTGGTGGAACTCAAAGCGCGCTTCGATGAAGAGAGAAATATTGATCAAGCACAGCGCTTGGAAGGCGTGGGAGCCACGGTGCTATATGGTGTTGCCAATTATAAAACGCACGCCAAAGCAACTTTGGTGGTTCGAAGAGAACCGGATGGCATTCGACGCTATGTGCATTTAGCGACGGGGAATTATAATGAAAAAACCGGAGCGCTTTATTCTGATCTTGGACTATTTACATCTGATGAGGCCATGACGCGCGATGTCGCGTCATTTTTTAATGTGATTACAGGATATTCTCATCCTGTTGGATTCTCTAAAATCACAATTTCACCCTTTAGCTTAAGGCGACAATTGGAACGTTTGATTTTGCGGGAAGGGATGCGGAAAAACAAGGAAGCGCCAGGATTCATCATGGCTAAAATGAATTCCTTGGTCGACCCTGACATCATTGAAGCGCTTTATCGTGCCTCACAGCAAGGAGTTAAAATTAAACTGAATGTCAGAGGGATTTGTTGTTTGCGGCCGGGTGTTCCTGGTTTGAGCGAGAATATCGAGGTGGTGAGTATTGTAGACATGTTTTTGGAGCATAGCCGCATCCTTTATTTTAGCAATGGTGGAGATGGCGAAATTTATTTATCAAGCGCTGATTGGATGCCGCGTAATTTAAATAAGCGACTTGAAATTATGTTTCCGATCGAAAACCCAAAGTTAAAAAAAGAGCTAACCAAGTTGTTAGAACTATATTTTAAGGATAATCAACAGTCTTGGCGTCTTAATGCGGACGGGAGTTATGAACGTCTAATGTCTGGGGATGCAAAACCCTTTAGTGTTCAAGCTCATCTGTGCAAGGAAATGCAATCTCGTCATCGCACGCTTAAAGAAGCTGTCGATGTGGATATTAAACCTCAGACGCCTAAAAAAGTTAATCAATAGGTTGATAAACACGCTTGGCGTTGACTTGAACGATTTGGCGTTCAGGAAGAATTACACAGCTGAGCTGCTTGCCATAGACACAGCCGGAGTCGAGCCCAATCACATTGTCACGCACGACTAAACCTTGCGCGGCCCAGTGGCCATGGATAATCAGCTTTTTTTCTTTATAGAATTCATACCACGGCTTATCTTCGGGTTCTAATTTGCGCAAATGTGTCAGGTCAAAAGGATCTTGTTTTTTTAACGGGATATTTGGTCGAAGTCCCGCATGGATCACAAGATAATCAGGTGTGTCAATAAAATAAGGCCAGGTATCAAGCCATTTGGCAAACTTGTCTAAGCTATCCTTCATTTCTTTTAGAAAATCCGTTTGATATGGTTTGTGGAGTTGCTCCAATTTTCTTTCCTTCCAGGATTTAAGTAAGCGCAACTCGTGATTACCAATGATGCATTGTAAATTAGGCATCCCGTAGGCTTTTTCCAACACCCGTTTACTCGAAGGACCTTTAAAAATAAGATCGCCCACAGCAATGAGATGATCTTGGGAGGTGGCATTAACCTTTTTGAGCAGCATTTCCCATTCGTCAAAACATCCATGGATATCACCAAAAATAATGGTTCTTTTCATGGGGGTATTATAAGGGAAGAGGCCAGATTCTAAAACAAGGAAAGCAGGAATAAGGACATTCAAAGTGCCTGTTGTTTTGGTCGATATTAGTAGGAACAGTTGGGATTCTCTATATATAGAAGAAAGAGTGATATGGAAGAAGAAGTACGTAAAAAAACCTCAGTTGCTAAAAATGCCCGAAAGATTTTACGGTTTTTATCAAAGAACCGAAAAAAAATTTCGCCACTTTTGATTTTACCACACAACTATCCTGACCCAGACGCCATCGCCAGCGCTTTTGCATTGAAGTATATCGTTGAAGAGGCTTATGGAATGAGCGCGAAAATTGGTTTTGGCGGTGTGATAGGTCGCATGGAAAATCGCGCCATGGTGAAGACATTAAAAATTCCACTAAGAAAAGTAAAGTCAAGTGAAGTGAAAAAAAGTAAAAATGTTGCCTTGGTGGACACGCAGCCTGCCTTTGATAATAATCCTTTTTTTCGCTCGCGAAATGCCACCATTATAATTGACCAACACCCTTCAGTTAAAAAACCGTCTGGAGAGTGTGTGGTGATTGATACCGAATGCGGCGCAACGTCTGTTATTCTAGCGGAGTGTCTCCTTTTAACAAAACTCCGCGTTCCGGTTAATCTGGCGACAGCGCTATCGTATGGGATCTTGTCGGACACGCAAAATTTCTATCGCTCACATAGTGTAGAAATTATGCAGATTTACTTAGATATTTTATTGCACAGTGACTTAAAGGCTTTAGCGCAAATTCAGAACCCATGTCGATCACGTCGTTTTTTCAAAACACTAGGTAAGTCAATTCAAAATGCGAGCGAGCATCGCAAAGTGCTAGTGTCCCATTTAGGGGCTGTAGATAATCCGGACTTAGTTTCTCAAATTGCAGATTTCTTTTTAAATTATGAAAAAACATTGTGGGCTTTTTGTACCGGGCGTTACAAAGGAAAAATGTATGTATCATTGCGTGGATCAAAGTCCAATTTGGTGGCGGGAGACGTATTAAGAGACGTGGTGCCAAAGAAGTCACAAGCCGGTGGGCATGGTTTAATTGCCGGCGGGAGTTTTCGAGTTGGAAAAGATGCTACTCCAGCTCTTTGGGCGCAAACCGAAGAGCAATTAGTACAGAAACTCTTAAAACGCCTGCGTGTGAGATATAAAAAGGATCAAAATTTTCCATTCCGTGATCGTGTGTTAAAAGGGAGCGACAAAGCATGAACGTTTTGGGACTCTTCCAGGAAATTACCCTAGGCGGATATTTGGATATCGCGTTTATGTCGTTATTGATTTATTTGCTTTTGGTGTGGTTTAAGCGAACGCGTGCTGCTTTTGTGTTGACAGGCGTATTGATTGTAGCAGGTATTTATTTGTTAACGCGTCAATTTGATTTACCTATGACAGCAGCGGTATTTGAAAAGTTTTTTGCGGTGATCTTTATTGCTCTGGTTGTTATTTTTCAAGAAGAATTAAGACACTTTTTTGAACGTATTGCCGTATGGAGTTTAAATCGACGTCTCACGCGACGCAAAGCGATTCGTATGACGCGAAATGAAGTAGACGTAATCGTTCGTACTTTGCTTGATTTAGCCAGCGAACGAATTGGTGCGCTCATTGTCATTCGTGGTCAGGATATGATTGTGCGTCATTTGGACGGAGGCATTGATCTCAATGGTGAGCTGAGTGAGCAGGTATTAAAAAGTATCTTTGATCCAAGCTCCGTAGGACATGATGGGGCAGTCGTGATTGAAGGTAAGCGAATTGCACAATTTGCATGCCATTTGCCATTATCCAAGGATTTAAAGAAGGTCGGAAAAGGGGGAACGCGTCATGCCGCTGCGTTGGGATTAGTCGAATTGAGTGACGCCCTTTGCTTAGTCGTTTCTGAGGAGCGTGGCGAAGTGTCGGTAGCTCGTAGAGGCAACATCGAAGTCATTAAAAGTCCTGAAAGGTTGCAAGTTATCTTGGAACGTTTTTATCAGGACATTCATCCTAGAGAAAAGTCACGACCTATTCAGGACTTGGTCACAAAAAACTGGAAAGAGAAAATATTAGCTATCATATTGGCTATGGCGTTGTGGTTTGTTTTGATTTACGGGGCCAAAACAACTTATCGTGTCATTTCAGTGCCTGTGAGTCATGCTCAATTACCAGAAGAATGGCAGGTTGAGAACATAACGCCTAAAGAAGTCGATGCCACCTTTTTGGGGCCTCGCAGTGCTTTTTACTTTTTGGGCAGAAAGCCCATTTCATTTCATATTAATGTCGACTTAAAAGAAGGCACACAAGAGATTCCGGTGTCCTATCGTGAGCTTTCGTATCCAAAGAATATGTTATTAGATCGGATTTATCCATCTGAAGTCTCCGTCAAACTTCATAAAAAAACAATAAAAGACAATGGCGAACCAGCCAAGGAATAATTAACAAAAGAGGAGGGCTTGTGATGAAACTGGTTCGAATTAACTTGTTTTTGGTTTTCTTTTCATTCATTTTTATTTTACCCTCTAATGCAGCTGAGACATTTCAGCTTATTAATGGCGATCGAATTAGCGGAGATTTCGTCAAGGAAACCGCTTCCGCAATTATTTTAAATACAGCAAGTATGGGGCAGATCGAATTGAATAAAGCTTATATCCAAGTGGATAGTATTCAGAAACCAGAAGCTAAAAGGCTGTGGGGTTGGCAATGGCCTGAATATTGGAGTGGTAAAGCCTCCGCAGGTTTTAGTGGCACACGAGGCAATACAGAAACGACGTCTGTGAATGCAAGTGTTGCCTTAAAGCGAAAAATCGAAAAGAAAAACGAATTTGACATCAAGATGAGTTTATCCGGACAGGATGAAGAGGGTGTCACCATTTCACAGAAAGCAGATGGTCTCGTGCGTTATGCGTGGAGTTTTGGACCTTCTAAGAAATGGTATAACTATTATTCGGTCGAGGTAGATCACGACCGATTTGCGAATATCCGTGTGAGACTGGTGCCGCAAGTAGGACTCGGGTATTGGTTTTGGGATACCGATGATATTAAATTAATGACTGAAGCCGGCTTAGGCGTTCAATATACTAAATTCAGAGAACCTGATGAAAGTGAAACAGAATTGATTGCTATTCCGCGAGCTTATTTTGAGAAGCGTCTTTTTAAAGATTCCACTTTTTCTCAAGAAGCGATTGCCTATCCTTCATTAACTGAATTAGGCGAGTATCGGCTGCATTTGGAAACCGCTTTTACAAATCCTATTTCTGATGAATTAGCGCTGAAAGTATCGTGGATTAATGATTTTAATTCAAACCCTGGACCGGACATTAAAAAACATGATATGGAGTGGCTGCTATCATTAGAATATAGCTTCTAAGCCAATCAGTTTTATGAAAAAAATTATTTTTTTCTTAGGCCTTCTCTGCATTGCTTTACCTTCCTTCTTCTTAATTCAGGCGGATCCTGATCTGTGGGGACATACCCAGTTTGGTATTGATCACATTCAAAATCAACACATTGCCTCTTCAGATCCCTATTCATTCATGACAGAAGGGAGAGCGTGGGTAAATCATGAATGGTTAACAGAGTTTTTATTTGCGAAACTTTACTTGGCCAATAAAGGATCTGGGCTATTTATGTTACGCGGGTTTGTTTTCGCTGCGATGCTTGTGCTGTTCTCTATCCTGTTACTCTTACATGGTCGACATGAGCTAGTTACGCTAGTCTTTCTTGTTTTTTCGGTGCCCGTATTAGGTGTGCTTGTAAATGTGCGTCCACACATGTTTACCGCGCTATTTACTGTTTTTTATTTGCTGACCATTCAATTGTATCGTCGAGGGCAATCGTGGATTATTTGGTCATGGCCTATTGTGATGGCAGTATGGGTTAACCTTCATGGTGGATTTGTGGTGGGTTGTATGCTGTTAACTTTGTTTTGGGGACTATGTTTCTTGAAGTTAGAGACAGAGCGACAACACGTCTTAAAAAAAATGAGTTTTGCTTTGCTGCTCACATTTGTAGCAACTCTCATCAATCCCTATGGCATTGGACTGCATGTTTATTTATTGGAAGCGCTGCGCTTGAAACGAGAATACATTACAGAATGGCAAAATCTGCCTCAGTCAGCGTGGTATGTCTATGTACTATTTTGTTTTATTCCATTGCTCTTGTCTGTCTTTAAGCGAAAAAAAATACCTCTGACAGAATCCATTGTGTTTGTGTTTACAAGTGTCTATGCGTTTTTTAATTCAAGATTAGTCGTTTTTTTGGTGCTTTTGTCGGGGATTATTTTTGTTAGAGCGATGGGTGGTTTATTTGAGGGCACCAGCGACATCAGATCGCGTCTCAGCTCTGTATCAACATTATTAATTGTGGTTATTGCCGTTGGCATGACTGGTGTTAGTCGTGGGTGGAATATTGCGCAACAGACAGGTGCGAATATACGCGTCAATTCAAATCGATATCCCGTTGAAAGCTTGCGGGTTTTAAAAAATAATCAATGGGGAAAAAAAATGGCAGTTAGTTTTAATTGGGGCGAATATGCCATTTGGCACTTATTTCCAGACTATTTGGTGTCGGTGGATGGGCGCTATGAAACCGTTTACGATCCGAGCTATGTCGAAAAGATCCTAAAGGCATCCGCAGAGGGTAATGCCAAAGAATACCTAGCGAATGTAAGCCCCGATGTGATATGGATTGAAAGTGATCGACCCTTGTCGCTAGCTCTTGAAAATGACTTAGCGTGGAAACTTATTTATAAAGATGACGTAGCCTCAATTTTTTTGCCTGCGGAATATCAACCTATGCCGGATTCCAATCAGTGGACTTCAGAGCGTTCTAACGCGCTAGCGGTGTTCCCATGACGCACTCCCTTTGGCAATTACCTAATTCAAGAAGACAAACAATTCTTTTTTTGTTTTGCTTTTCTGTTGTCGTTGTCTTGGCCCATTATGTGCTACAAGTGAGAGCGGATGCAGATTTGTGGGGGCACACTTTGTTTGGGTTAACACATCTCCAAAGCGGCCAACTTCTGAGAGTGGATCCGTATTCATTTACAGCAAACGGCAATCTGTGGATCAATCATGAATGGCTATCTGAATTGATTTTCGGGTTTCTGTATCAACAGTTTGGTCAATATGGTCTTTTTGGGTTAAGAGGGGTGATGTTAATCCTGACTGCGCTTTTGATGTTGCGCTTGTTTTGGTTAAAATGCAAAAACCCACTATTTACAATCGTCTTTTTTGTCCCTGCGATGATGTATCTTGCAACCATTTCAAATATTAGACCTCAATTATTTACAAACCTGATGGTTTTAATTTTTTTTATGATTTTAGAATCTAATTTACAACGATCAACAGGAAAAATTTTTATTTTTCCACTTTTGATGGTGCTATGGGTGAACTTACATGGAGGGTTTGCCTTGGGCGTTGTGATTAGCGGTGTGGGTCTTGGCTATACGTTTGTGAGTCGCCGTCTCAAAAAACAAACAGCTTTGCGAAGTGATTGTCTAATTCCTCTATGTTTTGCGCTTATTGTTGCTGCCACATTAATCAACCCTTATGGCATTGAATTGTTGCGTTTTATTCAAGAAGCTTTGCTTCTGCATCGTCCGCAGATTATTGAGTGGAATTCTTTGTCTGGTGAGCAATTGTACATTTATTGGGCAATTAGTGCACTGACCACGCTTGCTATTTTGTATGTCAAATCATGGAAACGATCTCTGGCGCCTGTTTTATTTATGGTGCTTTCAGTCGGGAGTTACCACAACATGCGTTTTTTTCCATTGTATTTCATATTTGCCACGATTTGTCTGTTGGAAGCTATTGATTATGTATGGAGCCATAAAGTTGAGACATCGCTTTTGTCAAAAAATTCACCCGTAGGGTCGCTTGTTATTTATGTGTTAATTGCGTGCGTTCTTTTACTTCAAGTTTGTCCGCAGACATTGCGCTACTTAACAAAAAATGGATTGCGTGTGAGGGTGGATAGCACTTTTTTTCCAGTTCGTGCTGTTGCTTTTCTAAAGCAAAATGCTTTGGGCCCGCATTTGGCAACGCGTTTTAATTGGGGAGAGTATGCCATATGGCACCTTTATCCCAATTACTTGGTTTCGGTCGATGGACGATACGAAACGGTGTACGATACAGATTGGGTGGAGCAGTCTATTGACGCAGAGTGGACAGGGGAGATCAAAGACTTTTTACACAGAGAATCTGTGGATGTTATTTTAGTTAAATCTAACGGACCACTTGCAAAAAACTTAAATCTGGATGAGAAATGGAGTCGTGTCTATGATGATAACTTAAGTGCGGTATATATTCCTTCCGGGAAAAAAGAAACTATCAAACCGCTTGAAGAAGACTTCGCTGTTTCCCCATTTTTTCCTTAGAAAAGACGATAACGAAAGAGAATGGCCACGGCAAAAAAGAAGTCGCGCGCTTTGATTTTCTTACCTTCTTTAGCTGTTCGCCCATTATAACCTATGGGCAGCTCCTGGATAGATACAGATTTTTTAGCAAGTAGTGCAGTTACTTCCGGCTCAAATGTAAATCGATTCGCACGTAAGGTAAGTGACTTTAAAACGGTAGCATCAAACACTTTGTAGCATGTTTCCATATCAGTGAGATGCGTTCCAAATAAAATGTTGGTCATGAGAGTTAATACGCGGTTTGCCACGTAATTGGGTAAAGCCATACCAGCTGGCCGTTTCTTCCCTAAAAAACGACTTCCATAAACAACCTTTGCTTGACCTGATATTAAGGGGGTGAGTAGTGAGGGAATATCTTGGGGATTGTACTCATCATCGGCATCTTGAATAATGATGATGTCACCCTTGGCTCGACGGATTCCTTTGCGAATCGAAAATCCTTTACCCTTATTAATTCGATTGCGAAATAAACGAATGTTGCCGCCCTTGTTTTTAAGTCTCAAGATTGTTTCTTTTTCATATGTACGATCAATGGAGGCATCGTCTACGATGATAATTTCATGCTCAATTGGATAATCAACGCTTTGCACCCGTTGAATAAGCTCTCGGATGGTCCTTGCTTCATTGTAAGTGGGGATAATAATTGAAAGTTTCATGTCGGCTTATGTAAACGTCTAACTAAGGGGAATTCTTGAACTTGTAGAAAGGCTTGTGAATTTTCTGTGGAGTGGTATGCTGGAAGAGATGAGAGGAGGGGAGTATGAAAAAAACAATTTTAACACTGATCGTATTTTCAGTTTTTCTCTGGCAAAGCCAAGCTGTGCTGGCTAAAGACGAGACGCATTTTTTTAATCCCATTGAAAATTTTAATAGAGATCCTAATTATGTCCCAGGTCAATATGATAAGCAGGATACCAATATGGCCGAGTCTGCTTATTACCTTAAGCAATCTGAATATGTCGATAAATCCAAAGGGTCTGACCATCTTGTCGTGTTAGGTGGTGGCGATATTACCTTTTCAAGCACCAAAAATGAATCAGCGGAGGTATTAGGTTATTTTCGCGAATACTATGGTTATGTGGATGTGGCCAACGATATGCCTAAGGCAATGTTTTTGGTGATCAATGTGAATTCATTGGACACAAGTGTTCCCGGTCGAAATAATCGGATCTTGGATCTTTTTTTTAGAAGCTTCGAGCCTGAATTGGGTAAAATCGTAGTGGAGTTTAAGACAATTGAGGTCTCTGGAAAAACGTTGTCGGAGTTATCTGATGGTCAAGAACATACTGTGGACGTGCGCGGTAATGTTTTCTTAAATGGGCAGAGAAAAGAAGTGAAAGCATCTGTGACGATCAAGCGCCAACAAGGGGCATGGCACGCCTATACAGCAAAGCCGATTACACTTTTTTTGTCCGATTTTAATTATGAGAAGGAAGTCTATGCGTTGATGAAGTCTTGTAACCATAAGTCTATCTCAGATAAAGTAGACGTGATGATTAATGTGTACTTAAAGTAGGTTACTTTAGAAGTTGGCGTCGCGTAAAAGGTATTTCTAATTTCTGTCGGATGCGTTCAAAAGTTTTAGGTCTTTTCTGGGCCAAAAAGACATATAGGTCTTTTTCATCTCGAAACAAGTGTTTTATTTGATCCTCGTTGGGTAGATCGATGCTTGCCTTATTCTCTTGGTCTTTTAGAAGCGTGTTAAACTGAATATACCATCGGTTTTTTACATCAATATAGACCCATATTTCTTGATGAAGTAAGAACCAGATGATTTGATCGTAGTTGCTTACAGTAGTCGGCGTATCAATTTGTCGCCAAACTGAACTCTTTTTGAGTAAGTGATCGAGACGCATAGCTGTTGAGATCTACGACCGAATAAAGTCCGACATTAAGTAAATTACAAAAGATAGCGATATACATAAGCGAAAGTCTCTGTGGTTCCTTGACTTTTCGAAATTGAACAGATAGTCTTTAAATGGAGCGCGCGAAGGGCGGCAATTGCATGACCAATACAGCGTCAACCTTGGCAAATTTTTATACTGCACAAGAGGTCAGCCAGGCATTGGGGTTGGCTCGATCCACAATCTACTATTTAACACAAAGTGAACAACTATCGGCTGTGCGTGTTGGAGGTCGATGGCGATATCGTGCTTCTGATATTGAAAAATATTTATCCACGGCTAGAAATTCGAGTGAAAAAATTAAGCAAAAAATAAGCGCGCTACGTGCCCAAGAAAGAAGACGCGGGCGACGTGTTTTGATTACCGTACCCTGTACAGTGACAGTCCAAGTGGGTGATCGCAAACGGATTATTGCAGATGGAGAGATTCGCGATGTGAGCGATAGCGGACTCTGTGTGGGTAAGTTACACGTCAAACAAAAGTTTGGCACCATGGAAGAGGGAGATCCAATTACAATTGATTCAGATACATTTGGCAAGCTCAAAGGTCGAATTCTCAGACTTCAACAAAATCGGATGCGCCGGATTATTTTAACGCTCAATGCAGCAGACAGTAATCTTGCCTCTAAAATAAAAATATAGTCCCAGGGAGGGAATATGATTCCTCGCAAAGCAATGACCGTGTTGGCCGCCTCTGCTGTGATTGGTATTGCTGCGTATTTAGTAGCAACACAGATCCAAACTTCACAACCTAAGTTAGATCCAGATATTTTGGCGCGATCACATGAATATGTGGAAAAGTTTGGAACAACTTCTTTGAATGAATTGTCCAAAGAGGATCAGCTCTTGCTTTTACATTCTTATTTTAATTTGAAGGACTACCAAAAAGTCGTGGAACTTGCAGAAGAGATGCTTGGATTAATTCGTTCATTGCCCCCGCAACAGCAAACGGCGTTTCTAGATATGATTCGGACTTCCTTTAAGAAAGTAGGTAAAAGTCGCGAAGGAGAGAACTTTTATCAAAAAGTATTGCCTTCAGAGCTTGGCCAGTGAGATAATTTTCTCAATTAACTGGGGATAGGTATAGCCGGATTTCACAGCAGACTCTGCAAAATCTTCCCACTCATCTAAAATTGGATTTGGATTGGCCTCGATAAAATATATTGTGCCGTCATTGGCAACCCGAAGATCTAATCGTGCATATCCGTTTAATGAAAGTAATTGATATATTTTTTTGCTAACCTTTTTAATGCGCGCTTCTAATCCATTAGGCAAGGTGCCTGTGAATTGGTTCCGAATACCCCATTTTTTACGATAGTTTTCATCCCACTTTGCACTGAAAGTCGCAATGCGTGGTTCGCCTTCAGGTACCTCACTAAATTTAATTTCACGAATCGGGAACACTTCAATGCGTGATTCCCCCAAAAGGCTGACACAAAATTCCCGTCCATCAATATATTCTTCTGCGATGATATCACAATTCATCGAATCAAAAATAAATTGAGCCCGCTCTTGCAGTTGTTCGTAATTATCGACCAATGACGCTTGAGAAATACCGTAGGACGCTTCTTCCCCAATAGGTTTGACAATGGCGGGAAATTTGAGGCGTTTTGATTTTCTAATTTTTCGTCCCTTTTTAAATTTAGCAAACGCTGGGATCTTAATACGATGATAACTTAAGATTTGTTTTGATAAGCCTTTGTCCTTACT
>Ga0066640_10001428_pt1 | contig 14295 bp, 11 predicted proteins | sample CryGeyCG2114_020_2_FD_59505 | JGI IMG/M metagenome (GOLD analysis project Ga0066640, IMG submission 59505) | Groundwater microbial communities from aquifer - Crystal Geyser CG11_big_fil_rev_8/21/14_0.20 | ecosystem: Environmental > Aquatic > Deep subsurface > Groundwater | place: USA: Utah... | reverse complement strand
AAGCCGAATTACTCTTTGGATAAATTGCGCAATATCGGGATCATGGCGCATATTGACGCCGGCAAAACCACGGTCTCCGAAAGGATCTTGTATTACACCGGCAAATCGCATAAAGTCGGAGAGGTGCACGAAGGCAAAGCAGTAATGGATTGGATGAAACAAGAGCAGGAAAGAGGGATCACGATCACTGCCGCGGCCACGACTTGTTTCTGGCACGATTTCCGGATCAATTTGATTGACACTCCCGGACACGTGGATTTTACCGTTGAGGTGGAACGCAGTTTACGCGTTTTAGACGGGGCAGTGGCGGTTTTCTGCGGAGTGGGCGGGGTGGAGCCGCAGTCAGAGACGGTTTGGCGGCAGTCGGATAAATATCACGTCCCCAAAATTGTTTTCATCAATAAACTTGACCGCGTAGGGGCGGATTTTTACGCGGTAGTCAAAGATATAGAATCAAAACTGGAAGTCAATGTTGTGCCATTGGTGATCCCCTTGGGCCAGGAGAACGCTTTTCGCGGCCTGATCGATCTAATCGAGATGAATGCTCATGTATATGTTGATGACGAGTCCTTGGGCAAGAATTTTACTGTGGAAGAGATCCCGGCTGACCATCAAGAAATCGCCCAAAAATACCGGCACCATCTGCTGGAAAAAGTGGCTGCCCTGGATGATAACCTGACCAAAAAGTTTTTAGAAAATCCCGCCTTAATTACCAAAGAAGAGCTGATCCCGGCGATCCGGCAAGGGACGATTTCCGGAAAACTGATCCCGGTTTTTGGCGGGACCGCTTTGAAGAATAAAGGGGTCCAGAAACTCTTAGACGCGGTAACTATGTACCTGCCTTCGCCAATGGACATCTCCCAGATCCAGGGCCATGATTTTAAGGATCCGGAAAAGGTACTGGTTAGAAAATTAGCGGCAGAAGAATCTTTTTGCGGCCTGGCTTTCAAGGTGCAGTCAGACCCGCATATGGGCAAGCTGGTTTACACGCGGGTCTATTCCGGATCTTTAAAATCCGGTTCTTATGTGCTCAATTCCACCAAAAATAAAAAAGAACGCGTGGCCAGGATCGTGCGCATGCATGCCAACCAGCGGGAAAATATTGATTATGCTTATGCCGGAGACATTGTGGCGATAATCGGCTTGACGAACACAATCACCGGCGATACACTATGTGATAATGATGATCCGATAATTTTAGAGGCAATGAAATTCCCCGCGCCGGTGGTTTCTTTGAGCATTACTCCTAAGACCAGGGCGGACCAGGATAAACTCGGACGGGCGCTGGCTCGCTTAAGCGAAGAGGACCCGACTTTTGTGGTCACCTCTGACGAGGAGACCAATGAAACCCTGCTCACCGGCATGGGTGAGCTGCACCTGGAAATAATTGTTGACCGCCTGAAAACCGAATTCGGCGTGGAGGCGATCGTCGGCAAGCCGCGGGTGGCTTACCGCGAGACGATCACCGGCAAGGCCCAAGGCGAAGGAAAATATATCCGTCAGACCGGCGGCCGCGGCCAATACGGCCATGTGGAAATGGATATTTCACCGGCCCAACCCAATGCCGGGCTGGTTTTTGTCAATAGTATTAAAGGCGGCGCGATCCCCAATTCGTTCATCCCGGCAGTGCAAAAAGGCGTGGCCGAGGCAATGAAAAGAGGCGTCCTGGCCGGATATCCGGTAGTGGACATCCGGGTCAACCTTTTTGACGGATCGTACCACGAGGTTGACTCCTCAGAACTGGCATTTAAGATCGCCGGAAGTATGTGTTTTAAAGAAATCTTTATGCAGGCCCAGCCAATCCTTTTGGAGCCGTATATGTCTTTAGAGGTCACTGTGCCGGAAGAATCGGTAAATAGTATTGTCGGTTATATCTGTCAGTGCCGCGGGAAGATCTTGAATATGGACACTAAAGGAAAACAAAAGATCGTGCAGGCAGAGGTACCCTTGGCAGAGATGTTCGGCTATGCCACGCAATTCCGTTCTTTATCCTCGGGCCGCGCCAATGCCTCGATGGAATTTTCTAAATATATGCAGGTCCCGGCGGAGATCACCCGGGAATTAATGGAGTTAAAAAGAAAAAAAGACCTTGAACAAGGGGGAAAAAGAGGCGATGTTTAATCTAAGGGGCCATAAAGCAGGGGCGCGGTTACCCCGCCCCTGCGGCCTGGTTTTGTTTTTATCTTTTATTTTTATTTATAATTTCGCTTTGGCTGCTTTGGACTCCCGGGAGGCGGAAATGGATATGCTGTTGGCCCAGGCGGTCCCCAGTGAGCCGCCGGTTAAGCCGCAGATCAGGGAGGACCTGCGTCAGCAGCTGGGAAGCGAAATACCCGAAGAACCGCCGGAAGAAGAGGCAATGGCAATTGAATTTTCCAATGCAGCGCGTTTCCTGCCTAAAAGCGGGGCCAATGCCATGGAAGGCGGAGTAAGTTTTGTGGAAAACGACGCCGAAGTAAGTTATGAATATAAAATTATGGAGAATATCCCTTTAGAAATTTATTTTGGCTCCAGCTACACGGGGATCAATAATTCCACCCCGGTCAATCTGCCGGCAAAACTTACCAGTATCGGCATGGGTTTAAATATCACTCTGCCGTTTTTCTTTGATAAGTCATATCTCTATTTCAGCGTTGAGCCGGCTTTTAATTCGGATAATTGGGTGATCAAGGGCTCGACTTTTCGCAGCCCCTTTACCACGTTATTTATTTATCAGCCGGATAATAAACTGACCATGGGCGCCGGTGTAACGGTAAGCCCGCATTATAAATTCCGTAATTTAGTTGCTCCGGTTTACGGTTTTATCTATAAGCCGGATGATAAATGGACGTTTAACATACTTTCCGATAATCCCGAAGTCAGTTATCAATTTAATCAGAAGCTATCTTTGCTGTTTGAGATCGGTTTCACGAACGAAGAGTATGTGGTGAAAAAGGATAATATCAAGGAGATCATCATCAGGAATTTTGATAACCGCTATGGCTTCGGCGCGGTCTATAAGATCAACAAGAATATTGAGGCCTCGCTATCTGCCGGTTGGGTGGTTGACCGTACCTTAAAATACCGCGATGATCTGGGCAAAGTAGCAATCGAACCGGGGATGTATTCACAATTCAGGATGGATATTTCAATATGATGAAAAACCTAAAATTTGATTTTAATAATTTATTTGACTCCTGCGTCGGATCAGAGCACGGCGTAACCTCCCAAGACATGCAAGAGATTGCCGCTTCCGCCTTAAAGGCGCACCAGCATCTGCAAAAATTATTTTCATCGCGCGAAAACCGTCTGCGTTTAAATTTAGAATGGGTAGAACTGCCCTATCAATCAACCCAATCGCTTAAAGAGATCAAAAATTTAGCCGCCCAAGCCAGAAAATACGACAATGTGATCTCTTTGGGCATCGGCGGTTCGTATTTAGGGCTAAAGGCGGCGCAGGACGCGTTATTACCGGCGTATTTCAATGAATTCAAATCTCTGCGCAAGCAGGGACCGCGGATCTATTTTGAAGGCAATAACCTTGACCCGGATACCTTGAGTATTTTGTTAAAAAACCTGAATCCTAAAAAAACCTTTGTCATCGTGATTTCTAAATCGGGCGAGACCACAGAGACCAAGGCCGCGTTTATGAACGTTGAGGCCTGGTTAAAGCAAGTGATCGGTAAAAACTACGCACGTCAGATCGTTGCTATTACTGACCCGGGATCCGGGGCCTTGCGTAAAAAAGTGGATCAGGCGCAGGCAAAAGATAAATTGAGCTTCCGGAGTTTGCCATTGTTAAAAGGCGTAGGCGGAAGGTTCTCTGAGTTTAATATGGGGCTAATGCACTTGGCAATTATGGGCATTAAGATTGAGGAGATTTTAGCCGGAGCGGCCAGTATGCGCCAAAGATGCTCACAGCCGGAATTAGAAAAAAATCCCGCTTATTTGTACGCGGCCCTACATACGATTCTTTATCGTAAGAAAAATAAGCCGATCGCGATCATGATGCCTTTTTCCGAGACCCTAAAGTCAACCGCGGACTGGTATTCCCAGCTTCTGGCGGAGAGTTTGGGCAAAAAATACGGCCGTAAGATAAATATGGGGCCGGATGGCAGAGAAGAATGGCTGGCGGATAAAAATAGAGTGGTTAATGTCGGCCGCAGCCCGGTAAGCTCACGCGGCACCAATGACCTGCATTCTATTCAGCAGAATAATATCCAGGGCGCCAATGATAAGGTGGTCACTTTTATCCGCGTAGAGAAATTTAAACAGGAAATTAAAATTAAAGGCGAACCAGCGGACCTTTTAAACGGGAAAAAATTTTCTGACCTGATCAAACTAGCGCAAGAGGCGACCGAGTGGGCGCTTTTGCAGGAGCAAAGGCCGAATTGCGCCGTCATTATGCCTGAGGTAAACCCTTTCTGCTGGGGAGAATTATTATTTTTCCTGGAAATCGCCACTGCCTTTGAAGGAGAATTATTGGAGATCAATGCCTTTGACCAGCCGGGAGTGGAGGGCTATAAAAATTATATGTATTACAAACTGAATAAGCCGGGCCTGCCAGTTGAGACCGTCGATCAGATAAAAAATAATCCCTTAAAAAAAGACCCTAAGTATATTCTTTAATGGACCTTAAAACTAAGCTTAACCAGTCACAGCTGGAGGCGGTCATTTCAGTTGACGGGCCGGTATTGGTAATCGCCGGAGCCGGCTCAGGCAAGACCCGTGTGATTGAGTACCGCGTTTTGCATTTAGTGCAAAAAGGGATCAATCCGGCTTCAATCCTGCTTCTGACCTTTACCCGACAGGCCAGCCGCACCATGCTTGACCGCGCTTCCCGGCATGACCCGCGCTGCTGTCAGGTTGACGGAGGCACGTTCCACTCTTTCGCTTACCGGCTGCTCAAGAAATATGCCAAGGTGATCGGTTTCTCCGATTCATTTTCCATTATGGACGATGCCGACAGCGAAGCGGCAATCGGACGCGCTGCCGCTGAACTGGGATTCTACGACCAGGAAAAAAGGTTTCCTAAAAAAGATACGCTGGCAACCGTGATCAGTAAAGTAATCAATAAAAATTCTTCCGTGGCCAAGGTTTTAGAAAAAGAATATCCCGATTTTCTGATCTTTGCCCAGGAGATCTCCGCCGTCGCTAAAAAATACGCGGAATATAAGATCCGTATGAACCTGATGGATTATGATGACCTGCTGGTTTATGCCAAGATGATTTTAGAGAATGGCGCGATCCGTGAAAAATTGAGCGATAAATACCGCTATATTATGGTTGATGAGTACCAGGATACCAATTGCCTGCAGGCGAATATTGCAAATCATTTGGCGCAGAAACATAAAAATATCATGATCGTCGGGGATGACGCGCAAAGTATCTACGGCTTCCGCGGGGCAAACCACGAAAATATCATGCGTTTTCCCAAACAGTTTAGCGATTGCAAAATCATTAAGCTCCAGGAAAATTACCGCAGCACCCAGGCCATCCTGGACCTGGCCAACGCGGCTCTGGAAAATATGGAAAATAAATATTCCAAGTGTTTAATTTCCGCCAGGCAAGAAGAGGGAGTAAAGCCGCAGCTGCAGTTTTTCAGCGATACTTACGCGGAGGCGGAATGGATCGCCAGCCGGATCAAGAATTTAAGGGACGAGGGGATCGAACTGGCTGACCAGGCAGTGCTTTTCCGCTCCGGTTATATTTCCATACCTTTGCAGGCGCAATTGAGCAAAAGAAATATCCCCTATCAAGTTTTCGGCGGGTTAAAATTTTATGAAACCGCTCACGTCAAAGATGTGCTGTCGCATTTGCGCGTTTTTGCTAATTACAAAGACGAGATGAGCTGGCTGCGCCTATTGACTTTAATTGAAGGTATCGGACCGAAAACGGCGGAAAAAGTCCTGAAAAATATTTCTGATTATTCTTCTTTACAGGAGGTATTAGAAAAAGCGCTTTTGGATTTTGTAAAAAAACCGAAATTCTCCGGCCAACTGCAAAAATTAAGGTCGGCGTTTAAAAAATTATCCCTGGAAACCGAAGATATCGGCATCCAGTTTAAAACCATAGTAGAATATTATTTACCGCTGATGAAAAATAAATTTGACGACTGGGACCTGCGTTTAAATGACTTAGAGGCCCTGGCGCAGATTGCCGGACGCTATGAGGACCTGGAAGAGCTCTTGGCGGATTTTGCCATTGAGTCGCCGGAAACCAGCGTCTTGAGGGCGGAGACAGCGCCGCGCCAGGATGAAAGGCCGCTTACGCTTTCTACCATTCATTCTGCCAAGGGCCTGGAATGGAGCCAGGTTTTTATTTTAGGGATGATGGACGGGGTTTTCCCGGTGAGCTTTGCTTTGGATGACGAGGAGGAAATGGAAGAGGAGCGCCGGTTGTTCTACGTGGCAATTACCCGCGCCAAAGATAATCTGGTGCTTTCTTTGCACCACGAGGCCAGCCGTAACGGGATCAGCCAATTTAATAAGGTATCACGTTTCCTGGACGATAAAAATGTGTTGTCCCTGCTGGATAAAGAGGTTATAATTGAGCCGGAATTTGAGGAAGCAGATATTTTTACGGATGAATTCCGGCCCGGGACTTACGATAAAAAATTTCTCTATAATAAGATCGCGGAATACTTCGATACATGAGCGCATAACTTACGGAATGAGCGCAGCGAATGAACGTAAGTTATATGCGCGAATTTATACCGAGCCTGCTCAAAAATTGCTATTGTTTCGTTGAGTAATTTTTGAGCGTTCAGGCGAGGTAGAGGGGAAAAATGTATAAGGTTGAGATTGATAGTGATTCCGGGTATGTTTTTAACGCGGTTGCCGGAGAGAGTAAGTATATTATGGATGCCAAGGCCAGCGGCGGATCTCCTTTAGACGCGCTTTTAGCTGCCTTAGGCGGCTGCCTGGGGGTGTATATCCGTAAATATGCCGAAGGCGCGAAATTAGATCTGGGAAAAATTAAGATCATGGTCCAGGCAGAATTGTCCAGCGAGCGGCCGATGAGTTTTAAGAAAATTCAAACTGAAATTGATTTAGGTCAAACTGTTCTTGATGAGCGCCGGAAAGCGGCCATGCTGGAATTTGTCAAAAACTGTCCGGTGCATAATACCTTAAAGGGTTCTCCGGAAGTGGAAGTAAAGATAGGCTAACGGGGTATGTTGATCAATGTTAAAGTCAAGCCGTCGGCCAAAAAGCCCGGTATTAACCAGATCAGCGACAAGGAATTTAGCGTAGCGGTTAAGGCCAGCCCGCAGGACGGGAAAGCCAATCAGGAACTGATTAAAATGCTCAGCGTTTATTTTGACATCCCGAAAAGTATGATTATAATAGTAAGAGGGTCTAACCATAGAAAAAAAGTAGTACAAATTGATAAATAAATGGAAAAACGGATCTATTATCACGATACTGACGCCGGCTCCGTGGTTTATTACGCCAATTACCTGAAATATTTGGAAGAGGCGCGCACGGAATTTTTTGAAGCGCGGGGGATCTTTGTCAAAGAACTTGCCAAGGACGGGGTGATGTTTGTGGTTGCCCGTCAGGAGATTGATTATAAGTGCCCGGCCTTTTACGCTGACCGGCTTAAGGTAAGTACTAAAATCGGCGCTCTGGGGATGGCTAAAATAGAATTTCAGCATGAGATAAGAAATCAGAATGATCAGCTTACAACATTGGCAAAAACCGTGATGGTTTGTGTGGATGCCGGAATCAAACCCAAAGCGATTCCCGAGGAATTAAGAAAGAAGCTATTATCTTAAAATAGGGAGGAAAGTATGCTTATTTTAGTTGGCCTGCTTTTTTTGTTGACCATCGGATTGGCGGTCTACGCCTTATTACCGTCAACCAAAGATAAAAAGATGGTGTCGTTGGCGGATGTTCCTAAAGAAACCAGTATTATCCGCCCTTGGCCGGAACCGGCAGTGTGCCCGCCTGCGCAGAATGTTGAAGCGGTTCCCCCGCAGGAAAATAACCTGGAAATTGAACTCAAGCAAATTAAGCAAGAGAATGCTGATTTGAAAGAAGACCAGGCCAGAAAAGCCGAAGGCCTGAGCAAAGAAAATTCCGACCTGGCCAATAAGATCAAGCTCTTAGAGACGCAGATCGAGACCTACAAAAAAGAAATGGCTCAATTAAATGAAGCGGCCGCGCAAAAACCTCAAACCACCCCGCAGCCAGCCGGAGAAACCGTTTCTAAAGAAGAATACGAAGAATTAAAAAAGAAACTGGAAGCCGCGGAAAGCGTGTTAAAGATAGTGCACGGCGAGATGGATAGCCAATAGCGGCATCCCAATTTTCTATTGACGTTTTACCTCTCTTGTGTTATTCTTGTCCCTAATTTTGTTAATCCATATAACCTGTAAGTGGGAGGATTTAGATGAACATTGATCTGTTGTGGCTGGCGCCGGTGGGTTCAATACTTGCCTTGGGATTTGCCTTCCTTTATCTCTTACCTTATATATACAGGCAGGATAAGGGCAACGAAAGGATGCAAGAAATTGCCCTGGCTGTAAAAGTAGGCGCCCGGGCGTATTTAAAGCGGCAATACCTGGGTGTGTCCATATTTTTCATCGTCGTATTCTTTATCCTGCTGGCCATGGCCTGGAAGAATTACCTGGTGATCTTTGTGCCGTTTGCTTTTTTGACCGGCGGATTTTTCTCCGGGCTTTCCGGTTTTATTGGCATGACCACAGCCACTGAGTCATCTAACCGCACTGCCGCCGCGGCAATGAAGAGTTTGAATTCCGGCTTACGGGTGGCGTTTTCCAGCGGCGCGGTCATGGGCCTGACTGTAGTCGGCTTGGGCCTTTTGGACCTGAGCATCTGGTATTATTTCCTGAATTGGTATTATAGCAGTAATCCCACTCCTTTAGGAATAGATAAGATCGCCGCGATCACTTCCACTATGCTTTGTTTTGGTATGGGCGCTTCTTGTATGGCGCTTTTTGCCCGTGTGGGTGGTGGAATTTTTACCAAAGCCGCTGATGTTGGCGCGGATCTGGTTGGTAAAGTTGAGGCAGGGATTCCCGAGGATGACCCGCGTAACCCCGCGGTAATCGCGGATAACGTCGGCGATAACGTCGGCGATGTTGCCGGTATGGGCGCGGATCTATATGAGTCATATGTCGGTTCGATCGTGGCTACTTCCGCTTTAGGCGTGGCAGCTGGATTAGGTGTTCCGGGTGTGACCGTTCCTATGGTTATGGCAGCAGTTGGCGTGGTGGCTTCAATTATTGGGACATTTTTTGTCAAGAGCCGCGAAGAGGCCAGCCAGAAAGTCCTTTTGGCCGCTTTAAGAAAAGGAGTATTCGCCAGTTCTTTGATCGTGGCAATAATTTCCTGGCCATTGATATATTTTACCTTAGGCCCGCAGTATATGGGGGTCTATTGGTCGGTTTTAGCCGGTTTAACGGCCGGTGTTTTGATCGGGCTTTGCACTGAATATTATACTTCCAGCGGTTTTAAGCCCACGCGTTCCATTGCCGATGCTTCTTTGACCGGGCCGGCAACCGTGATCATCGCCGGAATTGCCGTAGGCATGATGTCAACTGCTATACCGGTGATCATTGTCTGTATCGCCATCTTAGCCAGTTTCTATTTATCGGGTGGAGCGGCCAGTTTTAATTCCGGGCTTTACGGCATTGCCATATCCGCGGTAGGTATGCTTTCCACTTTAGGTATTACTTTAGCTACTGACGCTTATGGCCCGGTAGCGGATAATGCCGGCGGCAACGCGGAAATGTCGCATTTACCGCCAGAGGTGCGCAAACGCACTGATGCTCTGGATTCCCTGGGAAATACCACTGCTGCCACCGGCAAGGGGTTTGCCATTGGTTCAGCGGCTTTAACTGCTTTGGCCCTGATCGCCGCTTATAAGGATCAGGTTTTAATTTATGGCAAAGATATGACCTTGAGTTTGCTGAATCCTCCGGTTTTGATCGGATTATTTATCGGCGGAATGCTGCCGTTTTTGTTCTGTTCATTGACTATGGCAGCGGTTGGCCGCGCGGCGGGCTCGATTGTAGTCGAAGTACGCCGGCAATTTAAAGAGATCGTTGGCTTGATGGAAGGCAAGGCCAAGCCGGATTATGCCCGCTGCGTGAGCATTGCTACTGCCGCGGCGCAAAAAGAAATGATCCTGCCGTCAATACTGGCGATCATCTCGCCGATTGCGGTTGGCCTTTTGGTGGGTGTAGAGGGCCAGGCCGGGCTCTTGGCCGGCGCCACGGTTACCGGTTTTGTCTTAGCCGTTATGATGGCTAATTCCGGCGGTGCCTGGGATAATGCCAAGAAATATATTGAAGAGGGGCATCATGGCGGTAAGGGGTCTTTGGCCCATAAAGCCGGAGTAGTCGGCGACACAGTCGGCGATCCGTTTAAAGATACTTCCGGGCCCAGCTTGAACATTTTGATTAAGCTGATGTCCATGGTCTCCATTGTTTTTGCTTCGTTTGTGATCAAAAATACTCTGCTAAAGTAATTCCCTTTGGGAGTGGGGTCAGACCCCTGTGGATAAAGTAGCCCTAGTTATCCACAGGGGTCTGACCCCATTTATATTTTATCTTTATTTCTTCCGTTTTATGCTATAATTAATCCATGACTGATCTGGAATTTGTCCAGCAATGCTGCTCTGGCAACAAGCAGGCCTGGGATGAATTCGTGGATAAGTATTCCCGCCTGATCTATACCTATATAAACGCGATTTTAAGGCAAAATAGCCAGGATTTGCTCTCTCCGGAAAATACCAGGGACATTTTTCAGGACGTCTTTTTATCTTTGTCCAAGGATAATTTTCGTAAATTAAACTTATTTAAAGCCAAAAATGGCTGTAGTTTGGCCAGTTGGCTGCGCCAGATCACGGTTAACTTGACCATTGATTTCTTAAGAAAGCACAAACCAGCAGTTTCGCTTGACCAGGCCAATGAAGATGGTTTTGCTTTAAAGGATTCATTGACTGATTCTAAGCTTTCCGCCGGTCAATTAGCCAGCCAGGAAGAGAAGATTTCCGGGCTTAGGGGCTGTATCAGTGAATTAGATGCGGATGATAGGTTCATTATTGAATTTAATATATTTGGCGGCTTGGGCCTGGAAGAATTACGCCAGCTGCTACAGATGACCCGCGGCGCGATTGATATGCAAAAAGCACGGATCATCCAGCGTTTAAAAGAGTGCTTTAAGAGAAAAGGTTTTTCGTTAGATTAGCCGGAATTTTACGTCTATTGGTATAGAAGGGAAATTATGGAAGAAAAAATTGAGGAATTGATCCGCAGGGCTTACCGAAAATATAAGCTTGAGAGCGCTTCAACAGAGGGCAGCCACCCGGATGAAGAGGATTTTGCCTTATTTTTGCAGGGTAAACTCTCTGGCCAGGAGCAATCCGCGGTCAAAGAACATATTTTATCCTGTTCGGACTGCAGCCAGGTTGCGGCCAGCCTGCTGGCTTGCCAAGAGGATCTGAAATTGGAAACCGTGCCCCAAGATTTAATTTCCGCGGCCAAGGTTTTGGTCCCCGGGCACCGGGAAAATCTTTTAGAAATATTATTAAAGGTAAAAGCGAGTTTACTGGAATTGGTGCGGACCAGCGGAGATGTTTTGATCGGTCAGGAAGTTGTGCCGGCCGGGCTTTTGCGCAGCCGGAATATCAAAAGTTTTAAAGATGAAGTTACCATTTTAAAAGATTTTAACGGTCTCAGGGTAGAGATCAAAATTGAAAATAAAAACGGCTCCCGATTTGATCTTTTCGCCCTGGTCAAGGAAAGGCAGACCAACCGGGTGATCAAGGGCTTACGTATCGCCCTTTTGAAAGACAATTTGGAGCTGGAATCGTATTTGACCGAATCCGGCAAAGTTGTTTTTGAAAATATCGGGCTGGGAAAATATTCCATTGAGATAGCTAACCTGGACGCTAAATTAGCAGTAGTTATTTTAGAGATCAGGGCTTAAGCCATGCCAGAACCAGGCGCTTTTGTTTTGGAAGTATCGCGCTTTGCCAGTCAGTTAACAATGAGTTTATTTGAGCGCCGGGAAATCGCCTCCACGCTCAAATCCTGCAGCAAACAACGGATCATCCTCAGCCAAATTAATCATGCCAGCCAGGAGATCATTTCTATCCTTAACCAGGCCAACCGGGCCAATCGCGTTGAATCGGACCTCTTACCACGCTTAAAGAAGAACGGGCAATTTCTTTGGGACCACCTTTTAACTCCGCAGGTAAAAAATAAATTAAAGAACTTGCAAATTAAGGACCTGGTTTTATCTTTGGACGAAGAGTTAATCGATATCCCCTGGGAACTATTATTTGACGGCGAGAGTTTCTTTTCTTTGAAATTTAGCCTCGGCCGGGCGGTGCGCACTAAAGAACAGATGCCGGCAGTGCAATACCGCGGCTCATCCGGGACCTTGAAGATGTTGATCCTGGCCAATCCTACCAATGACCTGCAATCCGCGTATTTAGAAGGCATGCATATTAAAAACCAGTTTGACCGCCGGCGCGGCCAGGTAAAGATTGATTTTAAATCCACCTGTATTGACACGCTTTACGTGAAAAAGAACCTGCGTGATTACGATATTATCCATTTTGCCGGACATTGCGAATATGACCGCTCCAACCCGCGTAATACCGGCTGGCTGCTGGACGACGGTAAATTTACCACCGCGGATATTTTGGGCCTGAGCGAAAACCTTACTTTGCCTTCTTTGGTATTTTCTAATGCTTGTCAATCAGCAAAATCATCCACCGGCCTGATGGATCAGGATTACAAGGAAAAAAATTACAGCTTGGCAGCGGCATTTTTGTTTTCCGGAGTAAGGCATTATATCGGCACGGTCTGGCAGATCGCTGACCCGATGAGCCGGGCCTTTGCCGAAGAATTTTACAGCCAGCTGATCCGCGGCAAGTGCATTGGCGAATGCCTGCGTTTGGCAAGGATGAAATTGGTCAGCCAGGCGCCTGCCCAGGACTTGTCCTGGGCCAGTTATATTCTTTACGGAGACCCCAACCATATTCTTTTCCGTTTTAGCCGGCCTACGGTTTTGTCGCAGCGAGCAAAATTGAAAAAGCAGGCCTTAGGATTAAAAAAACATTGGAAAAAACTCGCTTTTTTTACGGCCATCGGCTTGGCCGCGGCAATCTTTTTGTTTTTACTGCCCTTGAAGAACCCCAACGCGTATAGATTATTTTCCCGGTCGCAAAACCTGCTGCGTAAAGGCAGTAATCTTCAGGCCGCTGAATTAGCCCGCCAGGCCATTACCAGGGCCCCGGGATTTTTAGCCGCTTATCCGGTCTTGGCCAGCGCCTACGAACGTATGGGCGATAAAGATAACGCGCTGAAGGCCCATTTTGATTATGCCTATTACAGCCAGGAAAAAAATAATTTCCGCGGCTTAGCCAGCGCTTACCTTAATATCGGCTGGCTTTATCATTTGCACGCAGATTATCCTAAGGCCTGGGAATTTTACGCTAAGGCGCTTGACTTGAGCGTGCAGAAAAAAGATAAATTAAACCAGGCAATCGCCTTAAGAAAAATGGCGGTCTGGTATATTGATAAAGAAGAATACGACAAGGCGCTGGAGTTATTGTTTAAATCGCTGGAGATCAACCGCGCCAGGCAGAATATTTCCCGCCACCGTTATAATCTGGCCAGCGATTATTTTGATATTGGCCTGGTCTTTGCCAATAAGGATGATTATGAAGCCGCGCGGGAATTCTACCGTAAGAGCAAGGCGATCTTCGATAAGTTTAACGCCAAAAACGAGCTTGCGGATTACTATTTTAATATCGGAGAATTATATCTATTGGAGAAACAATATAGCCCGGCCCTGGAGAATTATCTAAAAGGCCTGCGGGTTGATGAAGCGCAGCAGAATTTACCTAATCTGGCCAGCGATTATAATATGCTGGGAGAATTATATTTGGAAATGGGCAAAAGCGAAGAGGCGGGTAAATATTTTCATCAGGCGCTGGAACTGGCAAAAAAGATCAACCTTGCTCCGGAGATCGCCGCGGCATACTATAATCTCGGCTATTGGTATAAACAAAAAAAACAATTTAGCCAGGCGCGCGAATATTTCCGTTTCAGCCAGGAGATTTACCGCAAGATCGATACCCCGACTTATAAGCAAATCCGAGAAGAATTTGCAGATTGAGACTGTTTCTGGGGGGCTTGAAATTAGCCAGAAAATGTGCTATGCTTCTCTTGTAAGTAGATATAGGCAAGGGGTGAAACTACCAGCGGGCAGGCAATGCCCAACGAAGAGTAAAATTCAATTTCCCCCTTGCCTATTTTTTTAGTTAGATTTT
>Ga0066640_10001424_pt1 | contig 14315 bp, 14 predicted proteins | sample CryGeyCG2114_020_2_FD_59505 | JGI IMG/M metagenome (GOLD analysis project Ga0066640, IMG submission 59505) | Groundwater microbial communities from aquifer - Crystal Geyser CG11_big_fil_rev_8/21/14_0.20 | ecosystem: Environmental > Aquatic > Deep subsurface > Groundwater | place: USA: Utah... | reverse complement strand
TTCAAATACGCCATCGCCAATTTCTAGAACTGATACATCAAATGTACCACCGCCTAAATCATATACCGCGATGGTTTTGCCGTCATTCTTATCCAAGCCATAGGCGAGGGCAGCGGCAGTAGGTTCGTTGATGATACGCAAAACTTCCAATCCGGCGATTTTCCCTGCGTCTTTTGTCGCTTGACGTTGAGCGTCATTGAAATATGCAGGAACGGTAATCACCGCTTTTTCCACCTTCTCGCCGAGATAACTTTCGGCGGTTTCTTTCATTTTTTGTAGAATGAAAGCGGAAATTTGCGATGGAGAGTATTTTTCGCCACCGGCTTCCACCCATGCATCGTTGTTTTTAGCTTTTACGATTTTGAAAGGCACAAGCTCTTGATCTTTTTTGACCATAGGATCAGTAAAAATACGTCCGATAAGGCGTTTAATGGCGAATAAGGTGTTGGATGGGTTGGTGACAGCCTGTCTTTTGGCAGATTCACCGACAAGGCGCTCACCGCCCTCGGTGAAAGCTACGATTGAAGGTGTGGTTCTGCGTCCTTCAACATTCTCAATAACTTTTGGGTTTTTACCATCCATGATGGCTACGCAAGAATTTGTTGTACCCAAATCAATACCAATAACTTTACTCATCGTATAATCCTCTGTTTTATAATTGTTTTTTAGTTTGTTACGTTTTGTTGGTTGCTGTTATAGCATTAAAAGCCAAAATAGCCAAAAATTTCACTTTATATATGGTGTAATTTATTTGGGATACAAGATTTAGGGCAAAATTTTTTTAAAAAAAATGAGCGATAAATAATTTATTTTGAGCAGGCAAGAAAAAGGGCCGCCGAAGCGACCCTAAGATTCTGTAGTTTAAACTATTTATTGTAGATTACCTGTAGAAGAACCAATTCTGATTCTTAGCTGGCAATCATCTGAGTCATAAGCAACGTCGTAAACGGCTGTTGTTGAGCCTACACACTCACCGTCACCGCTAGTAGCATCAGCAGTTAGGGCAACATCGTTTAAGCCAGTTCCTTCAGCAGCCATCACATAACCGGCGCCAGCATTGCCATCATCCATTTTAGTGTCGATAGCAAGTGCAGCAGAAGGTTTGAATGCATCAGCGCCATTATCAAATGTCGCATCGCCCATAGCTGTCATGTTTTGTAGCTGATAGTAGTTAACTCCGGAAACTCCGAAAGCTACTACAGCAGCATTTGACCCTGCCTTCGCTTGTGGGGCAGTTGTATTGATAGTAACCGCACCTTCGGTAGCAGCGTACGCAGCTCCACCTTCATTTTTCAGACCGGTATTTGAAAGGTCATTCCAGAATTGTGCGATTTCACCACTATTCTCAGCAAGGGCTGTGCCGTCATCTTGGATAGTTCCATTTCCGTCAGCATCACCTGTAGCGTCAAAAAGTGTGTTATCACCCGGCAAAGCGTTGAATTTGTCTACAAACGTGCTTACGGCTGCGTCAAATTGTCCGATTTGTCTGGTTAATGATTGTATCTTTGTTGTTTCAATCATGCTTTGTGCAACCAGAATGCCGCCAATCAGCAAACCGATAATAACAAGCACAATCGAGAGTTCTACTAGTGTAAAACCTTTTTTGTCTTTGTTGTTCATTATATTATACTCCCTATGTAAAATTAATGCATTTATTAGATGCCATATAGTAATTCTTATCAATATGTTAGTAGCTTGTAGGCCGTAAAGATGTGCAGATTAATCTTATTTGTTGCATCTCTACTACTTGCAAGAAAGAAAGGGCGGTTATTAACTCGCCCTTTAATCGCTATAAATATTATTGATAATTCCCTGTTGAAGTTCCGATTCTAACCCGAATTGCGCAAGCATCGGTTGTGATGGCAACGTCATAAGTATCCCCACCAGCGGTTGTTGTGCAGTCCGTTCCGGTTGTAGCAACTCCAGTCCCGTCTAAGACAAGCTGATCGGAGGCTACAACATTTCCTGCGCCGTCATCCATTTTTGTATCAATGGAAAGAACTACTGCCGGAGTGAATGCTAAAGATAATGTATCCAAATCTTCGTCGGCAGAGCCATTTGCGGCAATGTGGTAGTAATTAACGCCACTAACGCCAAATGCGAGGACACCAGCTTTATTGCCTAGCTTCGCAGTTGGAATATCTGTTCCTACTACGAAAGCTGCATCACCGGCTGTATCATCCGGATAATTTGCACCTGCATCATTTCTAAGTCCGGTTTGGCCTAAATCATACCAAAAGCCACCGATTTCTCCGGCAAAATCCACGATAGCATCGCCATCATCTTCGATTGTGCCATCACCATCTCCGGCAGATATCAATGTGGAATCGCCCGGAAGGCTGCTATATTTATCTTTAAAATTTCCAACGGCTGCGTCAAATTGACCTAGCTGCCTAACCAAGGCTTGAACCTTAGTAGTTTCAATCATACTTTGTGCAACCAAAATTCCGCCAATCAGCAGACCGATTATCACGAGGACTATTGATAGTTCTACTAGCGTAAAACCTTTTTTAGAATTGTTCATGTTATTCCCTTTAGTTTGTTTGTTCTTTGCCTGTAAATTTGATAGCAAACTATATTATAAATGAAGGAGGTTAACAAAAGCTTAAGTGAGAAATTGTTTGTTAATAGTTGGATTAGCGCGGCACTGTGTATATTTTTCCTCAATATATGATTCAACTATCTGTTGAAATTCAGAAGTAATATGTTCGCCTCTTAAGGTCATTGCCTTTTTGCCGTCAATAAACACAGGTGCGGCGGGGTTTTCGCCTGTGCCGGGTAGGGAAATCCCAATGTCAGCATGTTTTGATTCGCCGGGGCCGTTTACTATACACCCCATCACGGCAACGTTGAGGTTTTCAACGCCATTATAGGTTTTTCGCCATTCCGGCATTCTCATTCTGAGAAATTTATGGATATCATCGGCTAATTCCTGAAAATATGTGCTGGTTGTGCGTCCACAGCCGGGGCAGGCGGAAACTTGCGGGTTGAATGAGCGTATTCCCAGACTTTGCAGGATTTCTTGCGCTACTTCCACCTCTTTTGTGCGCGGTTCATCAGGATGCGGAGTAAGGGAAACTCGAATAGTATCGCCGATTCCTTCCAGCAATAACGGTGCAAGTGCGGCGGCAGAGGCGGCGATGCCTTTGACTCCCATTCCGGCCTCGGTTAGCCCCAAATGCAGGGCATAATCCCCGCGTTTTGCCAAGTCACGATAAACCGCGATTAAATCGGCAGCGCGGCTGGTTTTGCATGAAATTATGATTTTATTGGCAGAAAGCCCGATTTCCTGCGCTTTTTCAGCTGAGGTTAGGGCGGAAATTATCATCGCCTCACGCAAAATTTCATTAGCGGGCTTGGGATTTACGGTTTTTGCGTTTTCATCCATCAATTTTGTGGCAATTTGCTGATCCAAACTCCCCCAATTCACTCCGATACGCACGGGTTTGTCATATTCAATGGCGATTTCCACCATTTGCTTGAATTGCGGGTCATGCTTTTCACCAAACCCGACATTTCCGGGGTTTATACGGTATTTTGCCAAGCTTTCTGCCATTTTGGGATATTTGCCCAGCAATGTGTGTCCGTTATAATGGAAATCCCCGACAATCGGCACATTAGTCTGCGCCACAATTTCCGGCACAGCTTCGGCGGCGGCTTCATTATTCACCGTAATCCGAACAATCTCGCTGCCCGCCTGAGCCAACTGATTGACTTGCTCCACAGTTTTGGAAATATCTGCGGTGTCAGTATTCGTCATGGACTGCACAACGGGCGGGTTATCGCCGCCGATAGTTATATTCCCGATTTTGACACTATTTCTCGCCATGTAGGTATTTTAGCGGTGGTTGCTAAATAGGCAAGTGTAGGTTTCTTTACTGATTGTATAGCGGTTGAGAGAAAGCTAAAAAGCATGAGCGAGTATCTCCCATAGAAATGTTATAAGGATTGTCAGGGTCATAGGATCCACCCGACACACAATTGTTGCCTGACCAACCAGAGCTATAATTATGCCCTGCTACAATATCACCCCCAAAAGGTTTGCCATCATCAAACTTCTTATCTATAGCCACAGATTGTGGAACGGTTAATACTGCGGGCTTTGTACAATCGCCACTAGCATAATTGATATGTAACGAATATATTCTGTTATCCAGATGTGTAGTGCCAATTATACCGCCACCATAATAAATATTCATACCCGCATTAAAACCTACATCAACTGAATCAACTCCTGGGTTTAAGGGCACGCAAACAGCGCCTGTTTCATATTTAGTATATTCCTTGTCCAGATAGCCCATCCACGAAAGATGAGCGGTAGCTAGCTCCCATTCTGAGTAAGTGTCAATATCTCCATTAGAATTTGTCTGGCAACCGCCAATCCAGTGTCCAGCACCAGGGAAGCCATAATTGCTACACTTGCTAACAAACCAAATATGCGGGGCATCTCCAGGGTAATAACCTGTATTGTCCTTAAACATCTTTATTGCGGCATGAAGTTGGTTAGCTGTGGCTCCCATTTTCTGAAGCCCTGTAGCCTCAATCATACTCTGCGCGACCAAAATCCCGCCAATCAACAGCCCGATGATGACGAGGACGATGGATAGCTCAACAAGTGTGAAGCCTTTTTTCATTGCGTTTGTCCTGTTTGGATGAACATATTAACCATCATACAGCATCCTATATCGCTATTAGTCAGATATGTATTATTTGCAGAGGAGGAGTAGCATGTGTCGGCTCCTGTCGGGCCGTAACCCAGAACGTTACCAGTATAGCTGTAGACATTAGGGCTTGTTGCGAAGCCTGTTATTCCATCATCCATTTTTACGTCTATAGAGAATGCTTGCATAGGTGTAAATATAGGACTTTGGTTTCCCCAGCTAGTCCAGATAAGTTCTGTCGTAGTCGTGCTCCAATCACAAAAGATGTATTTATACTTACCATAGCTATAAAATGAATGATAATATGGCAATATGCCTGCGTTTTTTGAGGAAGCGCCGCTAGCGGATGGTATATGCGTGCCAACAACAATTCCGGAGCTGGCATCAGCGCTTAATGTGGAGTATTCTTTTGCCAAGAAGCCATCTTGTTGCAAATGAACCCAGAAATTTGAAAATTCGTAATTAAAGTCTCTTACATAGGTTGTAGAGCCGGAATTGATGTTACTATCCTCAAGCTTATTGTCGCCATCTCCGGCTGCGCTGTGGAATGGGGAATCTCCGGGGAGATAATTATATTTGGTTTTGAAGTTGGAAGCGGCAATATTAATTTGTCCAATCTGACGGATAAAAGATTGCGCTTTTACGCTGTCTATCATGCTCTGCGCGACCAAAATCCCACCAATCAACAGCCCGATGATAACGAGGACGATGGATAGCTCAACAAGTGTAAATCCTTTTTTCATCTTGATATTATACTCTATAAAGGTTAGCTATTTGTTAAATGGTAAACGATATACGCATACACACACCAGAAGAATTCGCCAAAATGCGCGTTGCAGGCAAGCTTGCGGCGGAAACGCTGGATATGATTGGCGAATATGTCACGGAAGGTATCACCACGGCTGAATTGGATAGGATGTGCCATGAGTTCATATTAGCGAATAATGCGATTCCTGCGCCGCTTGGTTATCGCGGCTATCCTAAGTCTATCTGCACCTCGGTGAATCATGTGGTTTGTCACGGAATTCCCGATGAAACCAAGCTCAAAGACGGGGATATTATTAATATTGATGTGACGGTTATTGTTGATGGCTGGCATGGCGATACGAGCCGCATGTATTTTGTCGGTAAGCCAAAAATTCTCGCCACAAAGCTTTGTCAGGTCACATATGAAGCGATGATGCGCGGGATTGAGCAGGTGAAACCCGGTGCAACTGTCGGCGATATTGGGCATGCTGTGCAGGTTTTTGCCGAAAGTAATCGCTATTCCGTAGTGCGTGATTATTGCGGGCACGGCATCGGTGAAATTTTCCATGGCCCGCCGAATATCGTGCATTATGGCAAAAAAGGCGAAGGCGTGGTTTTGCAAGAGGGTATGTTCTTCACGGTTGAGCCAATGGTTAATGTCGGCAAAGAGCATACCAAGCTCAGCTCGCATGATGGCTGGACGGTGACAACCAAAGACCGCAAGCTCTCCGCGCAATTTGAGCATACTCTGGCTGTGACTGCTGATGGGTTCGAGATTTTTACCCTATCGCCCAAAGGGTTGCATCACCCTGAGTGGTAGGTTTTGCTTGACTTCCCGCAAGCTTGTAATAAAAAATTAACTTTACTTAACATCACGCACGCTTTATAACTCTGTGTGTTATTTTATCAAATATGGAGATGTATATGAGTTTAATAGTAAATGAGAAGACTGCGGCTGGTTGTTTTATACAAACTCTAGGATGCGGATGCCTGGTAGGTGTTGGGCTTGTATCCGGGGCGATGGCAGTGGGGTTGTATGCGATAATCAGCGTTGGTAGTAATTCTAAGAAAGCGGAAAAGGCTGACAAAAAACCTGCAAGTACTCTCCATCAAAGAGCCGAAGATTATGTGGAAGAAGCTACAAAAGGCTGGAAAGATTCCAGCATCCATAAGGTTGAGCCATTAAGCCCTAGCTTTGCGCAGCGTCAGGATGGTAAAGAGGGTGGTTTGGCAGGTAAAGCCACAGAACGCCTTGCGCAACAGCCAGAATCTTCAAGGGTTTTGGGCAGCTAGAATAGCTAAAACGGGCGGACGATTGCCAAAATTACAATCAGAATAAGTAAAACTGTCGGGGCTTCGTTGAGCCAGCGATAATATTTTGCCGAATGTTTGTTGGCGTCATTGGCAAATTTACGCCGTGCATTGGCGAGCATGGCGTGGACAATTTGCATCAATATCAAAAGTACTATTTTTGCATGCAGCCAACCTGCCATTTTAAAGCTACCCGAATCAATATAATACCAGAGCATCATCCCGCCGAAAACCCATGCGGAAATCATTGCCGGATTGATAATTAAGCGCAAAAGCTTGCGCTCCATGATTTTTAGGGTTTCGGAAAGTTCTCCACCTTTTTTGGCATCTGCGTGATAAACAAACAAGCGCGGCAGATATAACATACCAGCCATCCACGCAATCACCGAAATTATGTGAAATGCCTTTATCCAAGAATAATAATCAACTATAAAATCTGTCATGGTAAAAATGCCCCATTGGCCAAAGCCTGTTGGTTTGTTGCAGAATGAAACTTCGTTGCAGAGAATGCAAGAGATTTTGTCACGTCTGGGCAATCCGCAGCGCAATTTACCGCCGACTGTACATGTTGCAGGCACAAACGGCAAAGGGTCAACTATCGCTTTTTTGCGGGCAATGCTGGAGGCTGCGGGCAAAATTGTTCATAGCTACACAACCCCGCATATGGTGGAATTTAATGAGCGCATAACTTTGGCAGGAAAGCAGATTTCCGATGATTATTTATTTGAGATTATGGAACGGGTGCGGCTGGCGGCAGAGGGTCTGCGTCTGGGTTTTTATGAATCCACCACGGCGGGTGCGCTGTTGGCTTTTAGCGAGGTGAAAGCCGATTATTTACTGCTGGAAACGGGGATGGGAGGCAGGCTGGATGCGACTAATATCATTGAAAATCCAATAATAACGATTCTCACCACAATTGCTAAAGATCATACGAAGTTTTTGGGTGAAGATTTGCGTCTGATAGCGGGTGAGAAAGTCTGGATTGTGAAGGAAGGCAGTTTATGCATTTCCAGTTTGCAGGAAGATGAAGTTTATCCGGTGATTGAAAATTGGTGCGAAAAAAAGAATGTTCCGTTTCTGGCTTTTGGTGCAGATTTTGTGGTTGAGAAAATCGAAGATGGCATGATTTACCGCACGCAGCAAGGCGAGTGGCAATATCCCAAACCTGCATTATTGGGTGACCATCAATATGTAAACGCGGCAAGTGCAATTTGCGCGGCAAAAGCTTTGGGAGTTGGTGAGGGCGCAATCGCGGCGGGATTGCAAAGCGCAAAATGGGCATCACGCATGGAAAAAATCAGCAGGGGATTTGTGCCGGAGGGCTGGGAGTTTTGGCTCGATGGCGCGCATAATCCTGCGGCAGCGCATGCAATTGCCGGCTTTATTGAGGATGAGTGGGTTGATGCCAAGACGACTTATTTGATTTATGGCACAACGCGCGGGCGTGATACGGCAGAATTTCTGCAAAGATTTTATGGTCTGGTTGACCATATCGCTTGCGTAAAGGTGAATTTTGAGCCTGATGCTTATGATGGTGAGGAGATAAAAAATAGTATAGATTTTGAAAGTTCCTCTGCTCATGCCTCAATCCGCGATGCAGTAAAATATTTACATTCCCAAAATCCAGCGCCCGCCCGCATCCTATGTTGCGGTTCGCTTTTTATGCGTGGCGATATTTAGCTTGTTGAACCTTATCACTACATGTTATATAGACATTTATCATGGATATACCTGAAAATACACCACTTAGCCCAGCGCAAAAGAAATTGCTGGAGGATTTGCTAAAAGACGCCAAGCCTGAGCTTGTGGGCTGGCTTGCGGGTTATTTCGGGCATTTGCAAAAATCCATGCCGATTGCAGATTCGGGCGGGGCAAAAACTCCATTATATATATTATTTGGCACAGAAAGCGGTAATACAGAAGAATTAGCCGCCAATGCAGCAAAATCCGCTAAAAAACTCGGATTCGCTCCAAAGCTTCTTGATTTTGCCGATATTGAGCCTGCCGATTTAGAAAAATATGAAAATTTAATTGTTTATATCTCAACTTGGGGAGAGGGCGACCCACCGGAGCGTGTGGAAGCTTTTGATAAAGCATTCAAATCTGCAAAACCGGATATGAGCAAAATTCAGTTTGGCATTTGTGCGCTGGGAGATACTTCCTATACCGATTTTTGCGAGATGGGCAAAAAATATGATAAGCGTTTTGAGGAACTCGGCGCAACCCGCTTTTTTGACCGTGTGGATTTGGATGTTGATTATCATGACGGCGCGCAGGAATGGACAGATAATATACTCAAAAAATTTGTCACGGCATTAGGTGTTGAGCCAGCCGCTGCCATGCCGAGTTATGATTTTGGCGAAGTTGAAGCAAAGACATATTCCGGTAAAGACCCATTTACGGCAAAGCTAAAAGAAAAACTGGTTTTGAACGGTACAGGCTCTATCAAAGAAACTTGGCATGCCGAGATTGATTTGTCAGGTTCGGGAATCCGCTATCAGGTTGGAGATGCGCTGGGTATTGTTCCGAAAAATGATCCGAAAATGGTTGAGGAAATCATGCAGGCAACCGGAGTTACCGAAATTGACTTGCATGAATATGACATCAACGCGCTGACCAAACCGGTTATTGAAAAATATGCCGAAATTACCGGAGATAAAGGCGTTGCAAAGTTGCTGGATGGCGATTTGCAGGAATATATCTGGGGCAGGGAGGTGATTGATTTGCTGACCGAATTCCCGCATAAATTGAAATCCGACCAGCTAAAAACCATGTTACGTAAGCTTCCGCCGCGCCTATATTCAATTTCATCTTCTCAGGCGGCAGTTGGTGATGAAGTGCATTTGACGATTGCTGCTGTGCGCTATAATTCTCATGGGCGTGATCGTAAGGGTGTGGCTTCTACCTATATTGCCGATTTGGTTGCCAATGATGAGGACGTAAATATTTATCTCAAGCCGAACAAAAATTTCCGCTTGCCGGAAAGCGGGGATGTGCCGATTATCATGGTTGGGCCAGGCACAGGCGTTGCTCCATTCCGCGCATTTATGCAGGAGCGCGAAGCGGTTGGTGCAAAAGGGCGTAACTGGCTATTTTTTGGCGACCAGCATTATAATTATGATTTCCTCTATCAGCTTGAATGGCAAGATTGGTATAAATCTGGATTATTGAGCAGAATGGATGTTGCATTCAGCCGCGATAAACCGCAAAAAGTTTATGTACAAGACCGTATGTGGGAGCGCAAAAAGGAAATTTATGACTGGCTGGAATCTGGCGGGTATTTTTATGTCTGCGGCGATGAAAAACGTATGGCAAAAGATGTTGATGCAATGCTGAAAAAGATTGTTTCCGAGGTCGGCAATGTTGACGGTGAGGAATATATCGCCAAGCTCCGCAAAGAAAAGCGCTATTTAAGGGATGTTTATTGATTAGTCATAAACTGGACCATCTGGTTCCCATAGAACTTCTTCCGCAGCAGCTTCTCCCTCATCATCAATATCTTGTGTTAAGAAAGCTGTTATAACTTCTTTGATTCTGGCCTCTTCTTCTGGTGAGATTGCTTCACCTTCCTCATTCTCTCCCCATTTTCTTGATTCGGGAAACCATACTCCGCTTACATAGTGCTTATCTTCATAATCAAATAAATGCGTCAGCAAGAGTTTCCTGCCATCAGTGGCGATGTAAGTGATATATTCCCTTGGGCCAAAATAAATTATTTCTCCTTCTGAGCTTGTTGCGCCTATATCTACATCCCAGCTAAATTTTATACTCATAATCTTGTACCAATAAATTTCTACGCATTTTACGAAGCTTTTGCATTTGGAGCAACATCTAACTTTGTTGGTAATTAATCATTGAAGCAATGCTCAAACGATTATATAAGTTTGATTATGACTAAAAAAGACCTAACACCAACTGAAAAAAGCTCGGCAAACGAGCATATAAAAATTAAGAGTAATTTCTTAAGAGGTAATCTTGAGGAGGAAATTGCTGATGTCTCCAGTGCGGCGATTTCTGAGGATAATACTCAGCTCACAAAATTCCATGGCACATATATGCAGGATGACCGCGATATACGTGGGGAACGGCGCAAGAAAAAGCTGGATAAGGCTTATAGCTTCATGATTCGTATGCGGATTCCGGGCGGGGTAGTAACTCCGCAGCAATGGATAAAAGTGGATGATATAGCAACCACATATGCGAATGATACGCTAAAAATCACCACTCGCCAGACATTCCAAATTCACGGGGTTATCAAATTCAACCTCAAAGATACGTTCAAAGCAATGGATGCGGCGGCAATTGATTGTATTGCTGCTTGCGGTGATGTGAATCGCAATGTGATGTGCAATCCAAATCCATATCTTTCCAAAGCCCATGCCGAAACTTTGCAGTTGGCTGATGATATTTCTGCGCATCTTTTGCCGCGCACTAATGCATATCGCGAAATTTGGCTGGATGGTGAAAAAGTCACTCAGGAAGAAGAGGAAGAGCCGATTTATGGCAAGGTTTATCTGCCGCGTAAGTTCAAAATCGTAATCGCAGTCCCACCGAGCAATGATGTGGATATTTATGCTCACTGTCTTGGTTTTATCGCGATTATCGAAAATGATGAGATTATCGGCTATAACATAACCGTTGGTGGCGGGATGGGCATGACGCATGGTGATACCTCAACATTCCCGCGTACTGCCGATGTTTTGGGTTTTTGCACACCCGAACAGGCGGTGAAAGTTGCAGAAGCTGTGATGACAACGCAGCGCGATAACGGCAATCGTGAAGAGCGCAAACATGCCAGATTCAAATATACGGTTGAGCGTATGGGAGTTGATGCTATCCGCAAAGAGGTTGAGGAGCGTTCAGGCTTCAAACTCGGCGCAGCAAGGCCATTTAAATTTGATGATAACGGTGATAGATATGGCTGGACAGAAGGCGTGGATGGCAAACATCATCTGACTTTGTATATCGCCAATGGGCGTTTGAAAGGTAAGCAAAAACAAGGCGTGCGTGCAATTGCCGAAGTGCATGACGGTGATTTCCGCATGACAGCCAATCAAAACCTCATCATCGCGCAAGTTTCCGATGCGAAGCGTGCCGAAATTGAAAAGCTGGTCAAGGAATATGGCTTGGATGAATATGCTACCGCGCCAAAAATGCGCCGCAGCTCAATGGCTTGTGTGGCATTGCCAACTTGTGGGCTGGCATTGGCAGAAAGTGAGCGTTATCTACCATCTCTAGTGGATAAGCTGGTTGAAGAAAGCGGCTTGACCGAAGATGATATAATCATCCGCATGACTGGTTGCCCAAATGGTTGCGCTCGTCCGTATCTGGCAGAAATTGGGTTTGTTGGCACAGGGCCGGGGAAATATAATGTCTATCTCGGCGGGGCGTATAATGGTGAGCGTTTGAGCAAGCTATACCGCCGCGAACAAACCGAGGATGAGATTTTGGCGTTGCTAAAGCCGATTTTGCTATCATATGCCAAAGAGCGCAAAGATGCTGAGAGTTTTGGTGATTTTGTTATCCGCACAGGCATAATTGCCGAGACTACAGCGGGCAATAATTTTCATGAAAATTTAGCGGTTTAAGTAGATTAAACGAAATATCACGTGTAAGGGATTTCAAAGCCTTCGCCCACCGGTTTTTGTGGTGGAGGAAGTTCACTTGCCGGTTTTGGTGATAGTTTTTCACCCTCTTTCAATTCGTCTTGCTTATCTTCCTCTGCAGGCTCTTTTAGCCCCAATTCTTCTTCCGTTGGAGGAGGGGGTAACACTGCATCAGGATGTTTTTCCATAAATTCATCATGAGCTTGTATAAGTCTTTCCAGATTTTCTGTTCGCTCCCTAAGTTCTTCCCTGTATTCTTCTATCTTCTCCATCCTTGCCTCGAACTCTTTTTCTTCCTGTTCGGATTTAGCTATGAAAGCATCGTAAGATTGCTTAAATTCGTCTACGGAAATTGCTTTGTCGCCGTTGGAATCAAAATTTTCTGCGACAAGGTTTTTTGCTTCTTTTTCAATAATACCGATGGCCGCGCGCGGGATTCCCTGAAATTCCGGCACAAAGCTTGGCTTGAGGGCGTTCACCATATCTAAGGCGTTAACGTATTCTCCCATCAGCTCAGCTTTTAGCTCAGCTTTTGTTTCTTCGGGAAGTTTGATGCCATCAGTGATGCTAATAACTTCATTCGCAATTTTTTCAATCTCATTATCTCTTTTTAAGCGCCCTAGAAGGCTATCATCCTTAAACATGGCGATGGCTTCACCGGGGGAATCGAGTATTTCATCAATTTTTCTGCTAAATTCTGAGTAGCTTATTTCGCCATCTGTGCGCGAGCCGCCAAAGCCCTTTCTGCGGGTGGTGCTTCTTTCTCTGTCAGTATCGAATTCGTCAAATGCTCGTCTGGCAAGATTCGCCAAGGGGCCGACCATATCTTTGATTTTTAGGGTTTTATCGCCTGCTGCTTGTTTCAGAAACTCAAAAGATTCTGCGACTTCTTTATCTCCAATCGCACCTATAAGCGGCACAATTTTTTCCGTACTTTGGCTCAAAAACTCTGAGGATTTAGAAAAATCCTTGCTGACAAGGTCTTGATTCAACAAATCAACATATTCTCTTAAGATGCTAAGGCCTTCTTTGACTATTTCTGATTCTGATAATTTCTCGCCCATTTCCTTTCCCATATTGCATTAAGTAATTAGCAATATAACATAAATAAATAGCAATTAATGTTAATTTTTTGTTACATAAAGTTAACGATTATCTGGCTACAGTCAGTGCCGCGCCTGTTATTTCGTCCCGCTTCTCAGTCCAAAGGGTGAAACCTCTTCCGGGGAGGGAAATGCGGTTTTGTTCAGCTTCAATAGCACCTAGCGCTTTGGCGAGATTGGAGCTCGCTAAAACTGTAAAATGTATCGAGTTGTCGGTAGTAGGTCCTTCAACGCATCCATCACATTCTGCACGATGCAGCTTGCTCACGGCTAGGTCATGAACAGCTTTGTGGTCGGAGCCGGTAAGAGTTACTTGGATGCTATGTGCAGTTCTATTGGTACTAATATCGCAATCCCAATTTGACTTTTTAATATTTTCTATGAAGATGGTCAATCTATCTTGAAGTTCGTCATATAATGCTTGGATTTTGTCGTTTAGTTTGGAAGCCGCGCCTTCTAAGGCTGCAATCTCGTCACCAAGTTCGCCAATTGTAGCGCCTTTTAGCCCCTCTCTTTCACGCGTAATAATCTTTTCAAGAGCCTTCACAAAATCCGGATCACCACAGGGGAAGGTAACAGACCATTGAGATTCATCATCCCTATCATTACTTTCAAGAACTTCTCTATAGGCTGAAAGTTCATGATATCCTACTTTTGCAAATAAATCCTGAATGCGAATTATGGCTTTTGGCTTGTGCTGCTTATCTTCTCCGACAAATGGTATGGTGGCATTGCCGGTGCTAACAAACTCAGAAAAATCAGGGCGTTGATTGAAATGTTCAGCTAAGAATTCTAACAATCTTGTGCGTATGGCGTGGTATGGATTGCTATCGTTATTTTCAGACATATTTCCTCTCGAAGTTAATAAATTAGGTTATTTTGTTAAT
>Ga0066640_10001422_pt1 | contig 14328 bp, 16 predicted proteins | sample CryGeyCG2114_020_2_FD_59505 | JGI IMG/M metagenome (GOLD analysis project Ga0066640, IMG submission 59505) | Groundwater microbial communities from aquifer - Crystal Geyser CG11_big_fil_rev_8/21/14_0.20 | ecosystem: Environmental > Aquatic > Deep subsurface > Groundwater | place: USA: Utah... | reverse complement strand
CGCTCAATGCGCTCACGATCTATTTTGCGCTGTCGAAGAATATAGAGGCCTGTAAGTACGCCAATAATGAGTCCGCCAGTAACGGCAAGTAGAGAAGTCAATTCCATCGGCTAGTAGTATAACCTGCTTTTGCAAAAACACCAAAATGTTGCATTATACAAACGGGGAGTCTTCCCGAATCTGCTCAATAATTCCGGGCAGCTCTTCTATAAGATACTGCACATCTTTTTCGGTAGTGCCGCGCCCTAAGGTAACTCTTAACGTAGAGTTTGCCCACGCTTCAGGAACGCCCAATGCCTGAATTACGTGCGAGGGTCCGGGTCGCGCCTCACTGCACGAAGAACCCGCAGAAACTTCGATTTTTTTATCGTGCAATGCAACAAAAAGCGCCTCACCCTCCACGCCCTCAAACGAAAGATTAATATTATTGGGAAGACGTACCGCTGCGCTTCCGTTTAAACGCGACTGAGGAATCTTTGTGAGAAGGGCGTGAATCGCGTTATCACGAAGCAGCGATAATCGCGCAGACTCTTCTTCGCGAATTTCTTGTGTCATCTCTAAAGCCGCTGCGAAACCAATAATCCCTGCAACATTTTCTGTACCCGAACGCTTGCCCCGCTCTTGTCCACCGCCAAATAGACGCGGCGCAATTGAAATTGTATCTTTTATAATGAGTGCACCCACACCTTTTGGTCCATATATTTTAGACGAATTCAGCGTCATGGCATCAACATTTAACTCTTGCATATCCAATGTGAGATAGTTTGCAGCCTGGCACGCATCGGTATGAAAAACTATTTTTGGATACGCACTGAGCACGCGTCCGATTTCTGCAATATTTTGAATGATACCAATCTCATTATTGGCATAGATAATTGATACCAACATTGTATCGTCACGCACTGCATGTGCCACATCGTCCACAGCAACAAATCCTTCTGCGTCCACATCGAGATAGGTAACTGCAAAACCGCGCCGCTCTAATTCGCGTGCCGGCTCAAGCACGGAACTATGTTCAATTTTTGTTGTAATAATGTGTCCGGTGCGGCTTGCCCCACTTTGGCGGTGATGCTCGGCAATTCCAAAAAGTGCGAGATTATTTGCCTCGGTACCCGAACTTGTAAATATAACATCGCGTGAATTACATTGTAAAATACGCGAAATCTTTGCGCGCGATTTTTCAATTTCGTGTCGGGATTTTTCGGCACGCTCATACAAGGCGGAAGGATTCGCATAGCTTTCCGTAAGATACGGCAACATTGCTGCATACACACGCTCATCCAATGGTGTCGCGGCCGCATAATCCAAATATACAAATGAACTCTCCATAGGGCGTAAAGTCTACCACGTCAAAAAAAGCTAACACAAATTCGACCCCATAAATTGACTGTGGTGCAATTTAAGATATAGAATTGTTTAATTACAAAATAACCTCGCAGCTATGCGTCATTTTCCCAACAAGCATGCTCTTGGAACTGTTGTGGCAACAACGCTGGCACTGTGCGGAAACACACCGCCCGAAGGCGCATTTGTACGAATAGTAGTTATTAACAACGAAACGAGTTTTTATGTAAACGGAGTACTCACGCCCGCCGAAAATTTTGGAACTGCACTCGAAGCTGCGCATGCTACTACAACCGCAACACAAACAATCACCACAGAATCGGATCGTTCGCGAAATATGCCCGGATTTGAAGCCAAAAACGAGTCCGCCGAAACCGAACCCGCGGATGACAGCGTTCTCTACATTCCTCACGAAATAGAAAATCCGCTATTGCAGCCAAGAGAAATCGGCCGGCTGAAAGTTCCTGAATCCGCACGTCCCATTGTATCGACCCTTGATTATAACCAGGAGGCATATAGCCCGAGCGTTGCCGCACTCGCGCGTGAAGTTGGTGCGTGCGTACTATATGCAACCGGCTTCGACCACGAACTTCGCAACATACAAACACCGGATTCACATACCCGGACCGTCGTAATAGCTTCTTATGGAAGAGAAATCACGGCGACCATGCGCAACGATGACGGGTACCGTATGCTTGGAATACAATCGCGCCCAGAAGGCACACGTGATCCGCATCTAGTTGTTGTTGTGGGCGATACCGGCCCGGACAGCAATGCAGACATGGGCGCCAGAGGGGATGGCAGCGAAGTTTTCAAAGGACAAAATACTGCGAATGATAATGATCTTCGCCCTTTTTATCAGGAACGTTTTGAAGAAGAATTATTACGCCTTCACAATTCATGGCCTTGCGCTAAGCGGCGCATAAATAATCGTGCGGCAGAGATGCAGAGATGGGATGAAAAGGGCCGCCGGAGAAATGCACAACGCTCACCGGCACATTAAGTACTAGCTTTTAAAAAGCTTGGGCGGCAGCACAAACTGAATCGCAGTCCACAATATAAGAAGCAAAATCCAGGCAGCATCGCCAATAAATGGAGTGATGCTTTTAAGCATCCAGGCGGTCCGCTGGCTTACGCGCATAATTAAATCGAACATCGCAAAGAGTGCAAAAACGCGAACCGAAATTTGCATGCAGCGAATCAAAAATATGCTTGTACCCTCTTGCATATCAAACCACTGTTGCGAAAAACCAAATGCAACAACCGCATGTATAACAAGGGGAAGCATAAAGAGCAAGGCAAGCCAGCTCAATTTATACCAATCCGGATAAATATCCTGCAAAAAACTACCCATAAAAAATGCGCCGCAGAAAGCAACGAATGCGATCGCGCCAAAGAAAAACTTCACTTTTTTTGAATAGCCAAGCCCCATTCTTTTAAAGAGTCTATCATAGCTTGTTTTGACTATGCTAGAATTTCCCCACTATGAAGGAGACTGTGGCAATTCTGGGTTTGGGATACGTCGGCTTACCGCTGGCAGAGCTACTTGTAAAGCGTGGCAAATATCATGTACTCGGCATCGATATTGCAAAGCCGGCTGTCGCGCGGGCAAAAAAAACAATCCGTTCAAATAAATTTTCTGCGAGTCCAAATTTCACCGCAATCGCCCAGGCCGATATTGCTGTAGTTTGTGTGCCAACGCCCGTAAAGCGAAATTTTATGCCAGACTACGGGCCACTCAAAAAGGCCTGCGAGTCTATTGCACAGTATGCGCAAAAAGGAACATTGGTAATTATCGAATCTACAATTAATCCCGGGACATGCGAAGAAGTTGTGATTCCAATATTTCAAAAATACGGACTCGAATGCGGACGCGATTATCAGTTGGCACACTGTCCGGAGCGCATCGATCCCGGTAATACAAAATGGACGCTCCATAATATTCCGCGAAATGTTGCGGGCTGCGATGCGAAGAGCGGAAAGCGCGCGGCACAATTTTACCGCTCTTTTTTAAGCGGCAAGGTAAAGCTCCTTAAAACTTTAAAGGCGGCCGAGGCGACAAAGATTGTAGAAAATACATTCCGCGATATTAATATCGCCTATGTGAATGAACTTGCGATGTCGTTCGACAAACTCGGCATCGATTTGGTAGAAGTGATTGAAGGCGCCGCGAGTAAACCGTTTGCCTTTATGCCTCACTATCCGGGTTGCGGCGTTGGGGGCCACTGTATTCCGGTAGATCCGTACTATCTCATAGAGCGCGCAAAATATACCGGCTTTCATCATCCATTTTTGCGCATGGCCCGGGCAGTGAATAACGGCATGCCGGCGTACACCGTAGGACTCCTAAAAAAACAAATTAAAGACGCCGGACTTAAACGTCCAACCATAGGACTACTTGGATTAACATATAAAAAAGACATTGCCGATCAGCGCGAATCGCCGGCGGTAAAAATTCTGCAGCTGCTCAAAATGGCGCGGTTTAAAACCATCACTTTTGACCCTTATCTTCCAACTGAATCGAGCGCAACATCTCTGCAAGACGCGCTCAGTACATCCGACGCAATTATTATCGCAACGAATCATTCAGCATTTCAAAAAATTAGTGCGCGGCTGCTCAAGCAAAATGATATTCGAGTGGTTATCGACGGCCGCAACATGCTCAACAAAGAGGCGATTGAGCGCGCGGGCATTTTGTATAAAGGCATTGGCAGATAATGAACAAACAACTTCTTAAAAAGATCGCGACGAAGATTATTGGAGCTATCCTTATTATTTCAATTTTCTATTTTCTTGGAAAAGAACTCTCAGCAAATTGGGCGCAAATTCGTGCGTATGATTTTGACTTTGATATTCCCACGCTCGCTGCGGCAACACTTGCCCTAGCTGCAAGTTATGCCGTGCTGGCGTTCGGCTGGTTTTTGCTCCTTGTTGTATTTCGTCATCCCATTGCGCTGCACCGTGTAGTTCCTTATTTTTTTATTACTCAGCCGGCAAAATATATTCCCGGGAAAGTTTGGCTTGCCGTAGCGCGTCTGAAATTCTGCAACGCACACAATGTGCCGCCTAAAATTACATTTCTTTCGACATTCGAAGAAGGGAGTTTAGAGGCACTCGCCGGAGTCTATGTTTCGGTATTGGCGATTCTGCAAATGCCCGAACTCAGTAAATATTCTCTTTGGGGAGTGGTGGCCATCATATTATTTGGGCTCATTTTATTGATACCGCATGTCTTTTACTTTTTTATTAATCTCTATTTGCGGGGACTCCGCCATCCGCAAATCCCGCAAGAAAAATGGGTAAGCTTTGGGCAGCTCTTTATTTTACAGGTCACCTATGTAGTCGGTCTGCTTGGATTCGGCATTGCGCAACTGACTTTTCTCCAGTCGTTTGCGCCCGTCGCTGTACAGCACATCCCATTTTTAGTGAGCATCGGCGCACTTTCAATTGTAGCCGGAGTTGTTGCGATCTTCGCTCCCGGCGGCCTAGGCGTGCGCGAAGGCGTTTGGTATTTAGCATTACAATCAATTACCGCACCGCACATTGCATTAATATACGCGTTTGTGAGCCGCTTCTGGATGATTGTTATTGAGGCGCTGCTTGCCGTAGCGGCATTACCGATTGTCTGGTTTGAAAAACCGCACAAATAGTGTCAACTTCTCGCTCCCACCAAAATAGCATAGGCCGCACCGTAGAGCGGCAAGTGTCCAAGCAACTCAAACATGCCGAACATGGTCAGCGTTACAGTAAAAGCAAAAATTAAAACAGCGACAATAAAGCGGGGGAGCACACCAAAGAGCAACAGCGTTCCCAAAATGAATTCGGTCAGTCCCGCGCACAAAACGAACATGGCGTCGGTAAATTGTGTAAAACCAAGCCCCTGCATAAAATTCACCGGATGCGAGGCAACAAAGGCCAGGGCATATTCCGGCTGAATAATTTTATATAAGAGTGCGGGCAAGATGAGACTCACCGCCAGGCCGATTCTCAAAAAATCAAAAGCATATGGCTCAAGTTTTTTGAGCCAATCTTTAAAGATCGCAAAAACCAAACCCTTTCCTTTTACTTTTGGCATCGAACTGTCACCCAATATCAGCAGATACAGAAAAATTCCGGCATAAACAAAATAGGGAAGCATATCGAGCGGAGGGAAGATCACAAAAAGCGCGGCGTAAAGCAAAAATCCTGCAGCAGCCATAAGTCGCGGCACCACCCCGAGAATCAATCCCAACCCAATGAAGGCCTGCGCGTAGAGTAAAATTGTTCCCCACACCGGCGGCGCAAAAACGGTTTTCAAATCCGGCGCAAAGAAGAAGCCGATATAACTTGCGGTAAACATGAGCACGCCGGTAGTAAGGCGAACCACCGGAATACCCCACGCCTGCACGCGGTCCAAATCTTTATGCGCCTTTGCAATCGCCTTAGAGTTTTCTAATTTTTTATCCAGCCAAAATGCAGCACCGATTGCCGCCAAAGCCAAAATCCCCATAACAATATTCGTCGCATTCAAACCCAAAAAAAGTTCCGGCCGTTCAATCGTGTGATGATTGGTTACAAACCACTTCTCGTGCGCAAAAGCGGTGTGCGGAATCGCGAGCGCAGCCAAAACAAACAAAATCTTTTTCATCGGACGCAGTGTAACACCGTGCATAGCTTGTGCGCAAAATTGACTTTAATCAAAACGGTTTAAACGGGTCTGCAAATCGGCCAAGCGGCGTCTTATAATGTTTGCAAGTACTTCTCGATCTGCTGTAGGCATCACAAATTCTTCCCAAGCGGCCAGAATACGACCAATTAATCCACGAGTTTCTGTCTGCCGCGACTCTATTTTGTGACGCGCCTGAATCGCCCGGGTACGGCTAATCGCCTCCTCAATTGTTCGATGCTGCTCTTCTTTATAATTCATAAGAAACCAATTTTAATAAAAAAATCGAGAGCGTCAAGGCTCCAAATTTTTCGTGTATAATACACATCCATGTCCTGCCCAAAGCGTGCAAATCCATCGATGATGATTCAGCTGGTGCCGGGACGGCTCAAAAAGCCGGACTGGTTAAAGGCGCGTACAAAATTGCCGAATAAACGCTACGGAGAGATTAAAAATGTCGTGCGCAGCAGTGGCGTTGCGACCGTATGTGAAGAGGCGCTCTGCCCAAATATTGGTGAGTGCTGGGGCGGCGGAACTGCAACATTTATGATTATGGGCGACACATGTACGCGCGCCTGCCGCTTTTGTAATGTGAATCACGGCAGACCAAATGCGCTCAATAATGATGAGCCGAAAAAGCTTGCCGAAGCAGTAAGCAACATGAAGCTGGATTATGTGGTAATAACTTCGGTTGACCGCGACGATGTAGAGGATGGCGGAGCAGCGCACTTTGCCGAATGTATTCGTGCTGTAAAAAAGGCAGCACCTAAAATGCTTATAGAAGTTTTAACTCCCGATTTTCAAGGAAAAAAAGAAGATATCAAAAAAGTTATCGAGGCCGGGCCGCATGTCTTTGCGCATAATGTAGAAACCGTTAGCCGTTTACAGCGTGAAGTCCGCGATCATCGTGCCAATTATGAGCAGTCGCTGCATGTTCTAAAATATGTTAAAAAGATCAGCCCGAAAATGCGCACCAAGTCTTCTATTATGGTTGGGCTCGGAGAAAAGCCCGAAGAAGTTGACCAGGCCATGCAAGATTTGCGTGCAATCGATTGCGACTTTTTAACCATCGGCCAGTATCTGCAACCCTCTGCCTGGAATCTTCCAGTTAAAGAATACGTTCCCCCCGATCAATATGAATGGTATAAGAAGCGTGGAGAAGCGTTAGGCTTCCTCTATGTGGCTGCCGGGCCCTATGTACGCAGCTCATACAAAGCAGGGGAATTTTATATCAAAAGTATAATCAAAAAAGATGCCGCTCATTCCTGAATTTCCAAAGATTGATGACTCGATGATCCAGGTGCTCGCGCCTGACGGTACGGTTGTACGCGAAGATTTCTTGCCTAATTGGGACGAAGCCCGTCTGCGCGAAGTATATAAAGAGATGATTTTGATTCGGCGTGCCGACAAAAAATTTACAAATTTGCAGCGTACCGGCCGTAGCGGAACGTATCCTTCTATGGAAGGGCAGGAAGCGACACAGATGGGAATGATCTATGGTATCAAGCGCGACGACTGGATTTTTCCGGCATTCCGCGAACTTGCGGCCTGCTACTTGCACGGCGTGCCTTTAGAAAAAATATACTTATACTGGATGGGCGATGAGTGGGGGAGTAACTACGAAGCGAATGCGCTACCCGTTTCTATTCCGGTTGGGAGTCATCCGCTGCACGCGGTTGGTACCGGCTGGGCGTTTCGCTTGCAAAATAAACCGCACATTACGGTGAGCTTTTTTAGCGACGGTGCGACCTCCGAAGGCGCTTTGTACGAGGCGATTAATTTTGCACCGGTAGTACAGTCGCGCACCGTCTTTTGCTGCCAAAATAATGGCTGGGCAATTTCCACGCCAACAAACAAGCAGACCGCAGCCGCAACACTTGCACAAAAAGCCGTGGCCGGGGGATTGCGGAATATCCGTGTAGACGGCAACGATATTTTTGCGATGTACGCGGTTGCGCGGGAGGCCGCGGAACTGGCGCGTCAAAATATTCCGGTCTTTATTGAAGCCATGACATACCGGCTCGGCAACCACACCACTTCGGATGACAGCGGCAAGTATCGCAGCAAAGAAGAGGAAGAAGATGCACGCACCCGCGATCCAATTTTGCGTTTGCAAAAATATTTAGCGGCACAAAAAATCTGGACGCCGGAATTTGCAAAAGAGTGTGAAGAAGCAGCGGACGCAGCAATTAGCAAAGCCGTAGAAGCGGCAGAAAATACCAAGCAAAATCCCGACGACATTTTTGATTATCACTACGAAAAAATCACGCCCCCGCTTGCGCAACAAAAAGAAGAGCTCAAGAAATTCCTATAAACCTTCCCCTTTAATTCTCCCATGCCACAACGAACAATTGCAGAAGCACTCAATCAAGCACTCTTTCTGGAGATGGAGCGCGATCCATCCGTAATGATCATGGGTGAAGATGTCGGCATCGATGGTGGCGTCTTCCGCATCACCGACGGCCTCATTAAAAAATTCGGCGAAGAGCGGGTAGTCGACACTCCGCTGGCAGAGGCCGGCATCATCGGCAGCGCAATTGGCTTAGCTATGGCCGGCATGAGGCCTGTCTGCGAGATGCAGTTTGACGGCTTTGTCTATCCAGCTTTTGACCAAATTGTGAATCACGCTGCACGCATGCGAAATCGCAGCCGCGGCAAATACACCTGCCCGATTGTTATTCGCTTTCCATACTGCGGCGGCGTACGCGCGCTGGAACATCATTCCGAAAGTGCAGAGACCTACTACATCCACACGCCCGGCCTCAGAGTTGTCTGCCCATCCACTCCTTATGATGCCAAAGGTCTTATGCTCGCAGCAATCCGCGATCCCGATCCCGTCATCTTTCAAGAGCCAAAAAAATATTATCGCAATATTAAAGAGGAAGTGCCGGACGAAGACTACACTGTTGAAATCGGCAAGGCGCGCGTAATGATTCCCGGCGAACATGTTACGGTCATTGGCTGGGGAGCCATGATTCCGCTCATCCTTAAAGTGCATCCGCACTTTGCACAAAAAGGAATTAACTTAGAAGTGATCGATTTGCGCACACTCAGCCCGCTCGACACGCCAACAATTCTGGAATCCGTACAAAAGACCGGCCGCTGTGTAATTGTGCAGGAAGCACCGCGCACCCTCGGCCTGGCCGCAGAAATCTCCGCACAAATTATGGAAAACGCAGTGCAGTTTTTGCAGGCGCCTGTACAGCGAGTAACCGGCTTCGACATCATTCCGCCACTTCTAAAATTAGAAGAGTGGAACCTACCGGACGAAAAGCGGGTGATTGCGGGGATAGAAAGTATCTTAGAATAAGGCGCAAAATATTTGACAAAAACTAAATTTTGGATAAAGTCTCATTCTCTACAATTAATACTCTTGCATATGTCTAATCCAACAGAAGACACTTTGATTGAACTTTTTGACCGCCTAAAAGCCGGAGGAGTAGATAACGACGACTGGCTTTCTTCTGAAGCCCAAGCCGCAAGCGAGCGCTCAACACTCGATGCATTGCAAGCGGCAGCGGCACAAGAAACGCGCGATGAGGCTCGGGGAATTGTCCGCGATGCGACGCTTGACGAGAGATTAAAATAGGGTATTATGCCGTGCCATGAAGAATCCATCCCATCTTTCTGCTGTCCCAGCCTCTCCAGAAGCTGCACCGTTAGTCGAACAGGTTCTTAAGGAAGTTGAACTCGAGCCCATTGCGGAATATATGGCTCAAACACTCGACAGCCGCCTCTTTCATCCTGCACAAGAAGCTGAATTGAGGGATTTTTCGTTTCTCAAATTGCATATTCTTGGCCACCTTGTGCATATAAAGAACCGTCTGCTTGCCGGCAAAGAGAATATCGGCTTCATTGGCGGAGCCGAGACTGTTCTCACGGTTTTAATTGAAAAAACATTTAAAGCACTCGCAGAAGAAAGCGAGGCACTTTGCACCCCATACGATGTTACCAAGCTGCCAAAAACCATTCGGGATATTGCGCGTGAGCGCATGCTCGACATTATTGCCGAAGGCAAAGTATTGAATCCAGAAGAGACTGCATTTGTGCTGGGAACACTTTTCCCTAGAGTCGCACGCAAAGCGGCAAACAAAACACTTAAATTGACTAGGCAAAATCCGGCGTTAACTATTGAGGCGATTGGCAGAAAACTCTACGCGGCGATGCAAAATTTATGAAAAATAGCTGTAATGTTATAATGCCGACCAATGGCGTTTGAATTTAAATTTCCAGATGTTGGCGAGGGCATTCATGAGGGTGAGATTGTGCGCTGGCGCGTGAAGGCTGGTGATGAAGTAAAAGAGGACGATGTTTTGTGCGAGATGGAAACCGCAAAGGCGATTGTAGAAATTCCCTCACCAAAGACCGGAACTATTTTGCATTTGGAAGGGAATGAAGGCGACACAGTAAAAGTTGGAGCACTGTTGGCGGTAATTGGGGAGAAGGGGGAAGAATGGGAAAACAAGAATACGGGAAAACAAGAAGCCGCCGCCAAGGCGGGGCAGGCAGGAGAGGAAGCGGGAAACAAGAAGCAGGAAGCTGCGCCGGGCGTGGTCGGGAGCTTTTCGAATGACGTAAGTATAAGTCTGCCGGGTCGTGCGCCACAGCCGGCAGCACAGCCAGCAGTTCCTGCGGCAAAACAGCCGGCCACAAAAACCGGCGGCATTATGGGAGCGGCGCGCGGGCAAAGCGCGCAAGCGGCGCCAGCAGCAAGTCCAGTCTCATCGCCAGCTCCGGCAGCACCAAAGCATCCGCCGCTTCAAACTACCGGCCCTTCCGAGCGCATACCACTCAAAGGAATTCGCAAAGCAATTGCCGACCACATGACCGAGTCAATGCATACCATTCCGCACGTTACCCATATGGACGAGCTCGATGCCACACACCTTGTCGGCCTGCGGACTTCGCAAAAAGACGACGCTGAAAAGCAGGGAATTAAACTGAGCTATCTTGCCTATATTGTAGAGGCAGCGGCAGCTGTGCTCAAAAAGCATCCGAGTCTTAATGCTGCATTCGATGCCGGCACCAACGAAATCATCTACAAAAAATACTACAATCTTGGAATCGCCGTCGATACCGAAAGCGGGCTGATGGTGCCAACTATAAAAAATGCAGACGCGATGAATGTGTTCGATCTTTCGCGCACTATTCTCGACCTCGCTACCCGTGCACGTGCACGGAAACTCACTGGCGAAGAGATGCAAGATGCGACGTTTACCATAACTTCTATCGGCTCCATCGGCGGCATGTACGCAACCCCGATTATTCCGGTTGGCCAAAGCGCGATTCTTGGCGTTATGCGCATGACAGAAAAACCCGTTGCTATCGACGGCAAAGTTGAGGTCCGCCCAATGATGCCACTCGTCCTCTCATACGACCACCGCATCGTCGACGGCGCAGACGCCGCACGCTTTATGAATGATTTAATTGCGGAGCTGCAGAAATAAAAATAATTATTTCACTTTATAAACACTCTGCGACGGCTTTGGGCCTAATCCAAAAAGATACATATTATATCGATGAATATTTTCTCGATATGCTTTTTTATCGAAAGTATCATGAAATGTTCTGACTTCATTTGCATCAACATGATGTGGGCGAACTACAATAATGTTCTGGCCCTCTATCAGCCCGGCAAGATGCCGAATATGATTTGATCCAACAAGAAAAGCTTTGTCTTTTTTTGCTGTAGCCTCTCCATTAATAATGCCTGCGTATTCTGCATTACGCCCCTGAATAAGGTAATATCTTTCTTCAGTCGCTGCATCTAAAAATTTTTGGTATGAAGGATTATTCATTACAACTTCATCAATAAATGCTTGAACATCAAAATTAGGATTTTGGGCAACTCTCTTTCTCACCTTATTAACCAGGGTAGTTTTAGCATATTCTTGACTCGACCGAAAAAGCTGAGCATCGTATAGAATTTCTAAGCGGGCTAAAAGCTGGGGAAGAATCTCAAAAAGTGCACGATTAAAGGGTGCGGCATTAAAACGTTTTTTTATCTCAATGTGTCTTGAAACATCCTCCACTCCAACAGAACGAACCTCGTCTTCATAGACACCCTCAATAGCAACATTGGCACGATGGATGGCTCCTGTACTCCTATATTGGGCCATCGCATTGAGCGGATACTCTTGTACAGCTGAATATTTTCTATCATGTCGCATCTCAATACTTTTATCGATTCCCTCCATATATTGAGTTCTCACCCCAAGACGATATAGTTGATGAAAAATGTTTAACGCCTCTTGTTGTACTATCCATCCTTCCGGGTTCTCTTTTGCAACATGCGACATCGCAACTAAATAGAGATTCGGACGCGAAGGATCATAATCGAAACCGAAATCCACAACCTCTCCATACGGCTCTACAAGCTCAGCAAGGCGAGATGGAATTTCGGCACGATTAATCGACAGGGGAACTGCCGGATCAAAGATGTTTTGCTGGTGAGTTGCCTTTGTGCTTTCATTTGGTGCTGCAAGATATGCAGCCCCACCCCCTCCAATAACAGCCAAAATTGCTGTGGCAATTTGCCGTATTCGTAAATTTCGCACTGTATGCTGGGCATTAGCTAAGCGCCTTTTCTCTTTCTTTTTAAGATCTGTTCGGCTACTCAGCGTATCTACTATTTTCTTAGCTTTTGCTTCTTGTTCCGTGCCAGCAAAAAAATCTCTGAGTTTCATGTCTTTATATCGTCAGTGGGTAATGATGTTTATCTTGCGCAATGAGCGCCTTACGGATTGCTGCCTTTATTGCGCGCAATTTTTTACGAAGACCTTTTGGAGCACGACCACTACTATTTTTTTGGCGCGTAATTTGTACTGTTTTTTCAATTTTCTTCAATTCTTGCTCAAGCGCCACTGCCACTTTTGTATTCATCCTGGTACCAACTTGCTCCCACTTTTCAGCAAATAAACGAACACCAAAAGGGCCGTATCCTAGCCTCCTCAAAAACGGTTCGTACGTATTCGCTCTATAATGTGCAACGCCTTCTTCTGGGGTCTCCCATTCGGCCTTTGGCGGCTGTTGCCCGGAATGATATGCAAACATTTGTTCGATGTAATGGGCGAGTTCTTGTCCGCGTTTTCCATCTTCGATAGCATCTTTAATTATTTCACACAAAAAAACAGTACTATTTATATTAATTTTTTGAAGCAGAACAGCTCCTGCTGACAAATTGCCCTGGCCAGCTGCATACGCCAAACGATATGGCCCATTATTTTCTGCATAATTTGCAGCCAGAATAAAAACCGGCACACCACTCTGGACTCGTTTTTTAATAACCGGCTCTAATCTATCTGGCGTAGTACCAGTTGCAAAGCCGATCAAAATTATCGCTTCCGCCCGAGTAGTCATTACATCAAAATGCTCTGCAGTAAGGGCAGGGCTTGCTCTAACCACCGCAACGGATGACCGCTCCATTTCTCGCTCCTCAAAAAAGCCCAATTCACCAATATCGTCGGCTGCTAAAAGCCGCTGGCGTAAATCGTCGCGCAAGAAATCGGCTGTTGAAATTCCAATTCCTTCGGGGCCATATGCTTCAGCTTCATTTTCACCTAATGTGTACGGCTGTGCTATTGAATTTTGCATGGCTAAACATTTAGCCATAAAAGCTATAGTATGTCAACATGGAGTGCTTTCCGTATGTCCTTTCTAGAGAAGCTTCTAACCTGTTAATTGACACTCGATAGGCTTCCTAGGAAGTCCACTAACCTGTTAATTTGACTAAATTATATTTTTACAGAGCGATCATCTTATCGCGAAATCCGCGCGGCTGCGAAAAATCCCAATAAAGAAATCGCATACGCTCCAATGGTGCCTCCAAGCACCCCAAAAGCCGGAAACGTATAGATTGCCGCCACCGGATATATAGTAAAAGCCAAAGTTCCAAGCGGCGTTTTCTTCCAAACTTTAAAAAGAAAATCGCTGTCGTAATGCCAGTGCAGAATAATAAAGCTCGAAAGATAGACCGCCGGAAACATGCTAAAAATACCGCCCCAAAATGGACCGAGTGTTTTTGAGAGAAAAACCGTGAAAGTAATAACCGCTCCGGCAAAGGCTGCTCGTCCAAGTTTCTGGGCAAATGTGTAGTGCAGCCGCACATGATTGGTTCGAATCTGCGGACGCACAGTAATAAAATAGTAAGCAAAAAGAGCGAGCACAATGTAACCGCCCAAAGAGAGGAGGAGATTATTAAATTTATAAACTGCGAGCGGGATTGCAAGCAGCAGCCAGACCGAAGTAGCGCCGCCAATACACAGCGCAATCGCTGCACCTTTGTTGCGAATGCGAATTTTCGAAAGATAGAGATACACAATAGTAAAAAGCATAATTAT
>Ga0066640_10001416_pt1 | contig 14351 bp, 14 predicted proteins | sample CryGeyCG2114_020_2_FD_59505 | JGI IMG/M metagenome (GOLD analysis project Ga0066640, IMG submission 59505) | Groundwater microbial communities from aquifer - Crystal Geyser CG11_big_fil_rev_8/21/14_0.20 | ecosystem: Environmental > Aquatic > Deep subsurface > Groundwater | place: USA: Utah... | reverse complement strand
ACTTTCCTGGCAATTTCCAGCAGGACCTGTCCATCACGGGCAATAAAATAGAGTTTCTTTAGGCCCTTCTTCTTCGCCTCGTTCAAGATCCATAACGTGAAACTCAAAAGTACCGGCGCGACAAGGCTGGCCCCTAAATCGTACAGGATCGGACTGCCTCCCGCATCGGACAGCCCCCGCAACCGCGCCAGCCGCGAAGCCCCCGCTGTCAGCTCTAATCCCGGCGAGTGTTCTTCGGGCAACCTTCCCATTTCGATAAGAGTTTCTTCATAACGATTACAATGAGTTTTCCTAAAATAAAGGCATTTAAGCCCCTTTTTCATCGCGAGTTTAACATCCGCTTGCCAATTGTCTCCCATGTGCAGGATTTGGCCCGCCGGGCACCTCTCCTTCGCGATGACTTCGTCATAAAGACCGCCATCCCACTTGGTCACGCCGTATTCATTTGAAACATAAATTTTCTCGCCTTCCTTGTAACATCCTGCTTTTCTTAACATCGACTTGATCATTTCAGAACTCCAATACATATCGGAAACAAAAATAATCCGGGCCTTTTTCTCCCGAAGTTCGTTCAATACTTCCTTCAGGAGGGGCACCGGCCTGATATGTTCCATTTCCGTTTCAAATTCCAGCTCGATAAGCCTGTGGCACACCTCCTTGGGAATGCGGAACTTGTCGGACAGGTATCGATAAATGTCATGAATACGGCAGGCCTTCAGGCCATATTCCTTTCGCGCTTCCTTCTCAGCCGTCTTTCGTATCTGATAAAAATTGTTTATTGTGCCGTACCGGCCGTTGCCTGAAGCTCTGATCTTCCGGTCCAACAGCGAAAATATCCCGTCGGGCGTGGGAGTTGCCCGGGCCAGGACAGTGTCAAAAACATCAAAACTGTAAATCGCAGCTTTATGTCCATGAATGTCCTCGGCACAATTTAGTCTTTTAACTTTCATAATGACCGCCCATCATGATTCCGCAGAGAAACAGCTCTCTTAGAGTGGAGCACCCAACAAAGGCCCATCCTTGGCAGGAATACCCAGCCCATTTAACAACTCCGCGGAACACAATTTTTCGTTATAATTTTGATGTATTTCATTGATCAAGGCGCGCTTTATTTGACCTAAGCCTTCCTTCTTTATAGCAATGACTTGGCGGATCTTCCTGGCGTAGGCAAAAACGTCCCTTTCCGAGATCAAGACGTCTCCAATCAGCTCACCGGAACCTGGCGTGCGAGTCACAACCGGGATAACACCGCTCGCCATGACCTCTTTAATGACAGTGCTTTGCCCCTCTTTATCGCTGGCCAAAAGCATAAAATCGGAACCACGAATAATTTCATGCACATTTTGCTGATGCCCAAGAAGCGTCACGTTATCCCTTAATAACCTGTTCTTAAATATTCTTTTTTCAAACATCCCTTTCAAGGGGCCATTCCCAAGGATTAAAAGGCGCGCGCTGGTATTCGCTCGAAGAAGCAACAAAAAACTGCCCAGCAATCGGTCGATCCGCTTTTCTTCGGAGAATCTCACAACGGACAAAAAGAGCACCGCTTCTTCAGGACAACCATATTGGGCTTTTATGCCGGCCTTCTGTGATTCTTCATGAAAAAACAAACCGAGATCCACGCCGCGCCTGTAAGTCGTAATCTTTTTATCCGGCAATCCCCATGCTTGGACAAGTTCATTCTTTACATCATCGCTGATGGTAATGATCCGCCGCACCATCGCATGCTGGATTGCAAAATCTATTCTTTGCATATAGCGCATAAAAGACCGGAGGATCGCCGGCATACTATTGATCATCTTGTCAAAACTTTCATAGCTCTTCGGAAAATTATGGTGGTCAATAAACACATCTCCTCTTGTATAAAGGAACGCCGCGAAGGATTCTGAAAACGAAAAATCCCCCACCTGATTGTAAAGCCAGACGACTTTCCGCGCGTTAACCTTCCTAAGAAATACAATCATGCGCACAAACCTGAGTAAACCACGGCCATACACCGGGAATCTCCTCAGCAAAACTTGCGGAACTTGTTCTTTAAACACTTTCCAGTAAGGACCTCTATGAGCGGCCACAACGATGTTATAAGCATCGCCGTTGATTAATCGCGTTAAATTAAGAGTATTCCGCTCCATTCCCGCAAACGATCCGCAAGAATGAAATATAAAGACCACACTGTCCTTGCCGGGCGGATGAAAAAAGACAGAGATGACATGCGCATACCGGCGCGCCTTTGTCTTGATAAACTGGAACATTCCCAGAATTTTCTTTCTCCAAACTGCTTGCATGATGAATTAACCCCGCCTGCTGTTTATAAACTTATTTTATAACTTCGCCTAGATCTGCTGTCATGTAAACTCTTGCCGAAGCGCTCCTCACTATTAATAATGCGCCGCTAGGCATTTTCTGGCGGACCGAACCCCCTGCCCATAAACCTTCCTCTCGCATTTTTAAGAAGCTCTCCGGCATTTCCCGCGATCTTGCCTGCCGGCTGTACGGCCCCGGCAACGACGCCGACAGTCACTGCGCTCATCACATTAACCTCAACATTGTCAGCGCTTGCGCGCATCTTTTTTCTATATCAAAATTCTTCACAACATGATCCCGCGCCTTCTTTCGCATCAACGTTTTAGCCCCATTGTCCAGACGCAATGCTTTTTCCAGGCCCTGGAGAACCCCCTCCTCGCTGGTTTCGACCAGAAAACCATTCACGCTATCTTCTATAATTTCTGCCGGTCCGGGCGTTTTTGTTGCGACACATATCAACTCCGCCGCCATTGCCTCGATCACGGCAATCCCCAGCCCTTCAATGTCGGAAGGCAATACATAAATATCGCTCATCATCAAATAGGGAGACACGTCATCCTGAAAGCCCACAAACTTCATCCGGGGTGCTGAGGTTTTGCTTTGGGCCAGCTTCTTGAGCCTCGCTTCGTCGGGGCCTTCCCCCACGATCAACAGCCATATGTTGGGGTATATACCTGCCAAACGGTCAAACGCGTTGATTAACCGGTCAATGCTCTTTTCCCTGGATAGCCGGGCAGAGCTAATGATAACGATGTCATTTACGGGGATAGCGTGCTTCTCCCGAAAAGCCTTTCTGACATTATTGTCAGCGTGGAATTTCCCATGATCAATGCCGTGGTAAACGTTCGAGACACTTTCCGCCGGATAGCCATACCAATCGATCAGCCGCCGGCTCACTTCCTCGCTCACCGTCAAGACTCTTCGCGGGATCCGGCCCCGCAGATAGTATTTAAGATGCACCCAGAGCCGCCACAAACCCACCCCGCATATTTTGCGGCGAGGGGTCATGACTTCCCTTGTTTTGGGCAACGGGGCGCCTAACACTTCGATAGCATACACATTGTCCATCGTGATAAACAAGCCGGCCAGGTAATCGCTAAGCTTGAAATCTGTAAAGGCTCCTTGCACGAAAATAACGGCATTCGGTCTTAGAGACAACAGGAACTTAAATATTCTTACAAAAGCATTCCGGGGGCGATGGTACGCGTCAAATGGAAAGTCGACCACATTGACCGGGAGGCCCTTTTCTTTCAGGCGCGCGGAATAAACATCTTTGGTGGTGGCTAATGTTATCTTGTACTTCGCGTAATCCACCCTTTCAAAATAATCCAGGAGGTTCTGCTCACAGCCGCCCCATCCACAATCCGGGGGAATCATCCGTAAAAACAAGAAATGACGCATTGATTAAGCCCTTCTCAATTTATCATGCACCGAACACAAGATCTCACCTTTGAGCATTCTCATAAAGAAGAACGGGTGGCTTGTCGCCAGGCCCTTAAGGATCTTGGGCATGTGGAAAGTACTGTCCCATACACCGCCTTTATTCCTTAACGCGCAGTAAAACCCGTCAAGGCAGGCATCGATAATGTCCCGGCGGCCGAGCTCCTTGCTGTGGCCGATCTCTTCTAGAATTTGTATCAAATAAAACCGGAGAAACCTCAGTTTTCTAAAACCCTTAACATAGCTTGCCCAAAACCAGAAAACATTACGTGTCTGGTAAAAGTAATAATGCAGCGGCATGTTCTTCCTGACCCCTTTATTGATCTCATGGCACTTATGATATATTTTTGCTGACAAAACAACTTTCGGGGTATAGCCGTTTTGGCGGGCCCGCATCGCGTATTCCATGTCTTCACAGTAGACAAAATACTCCTCGTTATAATAACCGGCCGCTTCGAGCAATTCTTTCTTAATTAAGAGCGCTGTTCCCCATAACCACAAATTATTTTCATCAATGGCATCTAGCTCCCGGACATCGCAAATACTTCTTACGGAGAATTCCGGCCAATTGAAAACCGACCCCGCGTGCTGCAGCTTTTGCGGGTCAAGGTAATAATAGATCAACGGTGTCAATAAACCCGCGGCGGGATCCATTTGGGCGGCACGGACCATTTCAGAAAGACAATCCGGCGTTATTTTCGTGTCCGCGTTAAGCAGCCAAGCGTAATCCGCTCCCCGCGCGAGGGCGGCCTTTATTCCCAGATTATTTCCCCCTCCCCAGCCAAGGTTCTCCTTGCTTTTAATAAAAACGATTCCAGGGACAGTCTTTTCGATCTGCTCTCCCGAACCGTCCGGAGAGGCGTTGTCCACGACAATGATCTCATAATTGATATAATCCGACGCCTTGATCGAATCAACACATTCGACAATGTCATCGTAACTTTTCCAATTGATGATCACGATCCCGACTTTCGGCCCGTTTACGCCTATACTCATAGAATTAACCGCCTCCCTGGTCCAGCTGCCATTTGAATTGCGGCAAGAAAATGGCTCCCGAGGCTGCTGTTGCCTTATCAGAAACGACCTTAAAGACATCCTTGCTGCGGGTGGCGTAGGGATGCAGCATGTCCCGGTCCCATATGGCGATCTTGGCGACATAGATCCCGGCGGAGAACGGAAGCGCTCCCATGTCAATACTCACCGTGTGCTCGCCGGGGTTCAAGTCACCCACAAGACCTGCGGACTTGCTGTCGGCGGAGCAGCAGACCACGCCGTCAAATCTCATGATGTCCAAACAATAGGTCGGGTTCTCAATCTTTGCCGCAATCTGCAGGTCGACAGATACCCGGATCGGTTCCCCCGCGCCGAAACTAGTGACGGCATTGCCGGATGCGCCTGTCAACCTTACCCCGGAGATGATGACCGGGGTGTCTTGCTTGACGCTGACCTTAAAATCAGATTTCGCCAATTTCTGCCGCAACTCTTGTTCTTTTTGATTAAAAACGATCTCTTCATAATGAGGGAGCACTTCGTGGGGAGGGCCTTCTTTTTTGATCTGCCCTTGATCCAGAAGCATCACTCTCTGGCACAGGCTTTGAATAAGAGAGAGGTTGTGTGATACCAGGATGATCGTCGTTTCCATTTTTAGCATTTCGCGCATTTTTTGCGCGCATTTGGACTGAAAAGAAATGTCCCCCACGGAAAGGACTTCATCGACCAGCAGGACATCCGGGTTAACGTGTGCCGCGACAGAGAACCCCAGACGCGAGTACATCCCTGACGAATACCGTTTGACCGGCGTGTCAATGAATTCTTTCAAGCCGGAAAACTCCAGAATATCATTAAACCGTTCATCGATCTCTTTACGCTTCATCCCCAAAATGGTCCCGTTCAGATAAACATTTTCCCGCCCCGTCAACTCAGGGTGAAATCCTGCCGTGACCTCGATCAACGCTGATAACCGGCCCTGGATCTTCATGTCCCCCCTGGTCGGGCGCATGATCCGGGACAATAACTTGAGAATCGTGCTTTTCCCCGCCCCGTTGGGCCCGATAAAACCGACAACCTCGCCCTGCTTGACCTGGAAGTTCACATCCTGCACGGCCCAGAATTCCTTGGACTCCAGCTCTCCCTCCGCTGCTTTATGGGTCAAATTTTTGAAGAAATTAGGAATGCTGTCCCTCAGAGAGTTAAATTTCTCCCCCTTCTTGAATTTCTTCCACACTTGATTGAATTCAATAGCGTTACTCATTGATTTACCTTTCTTATACGATTTGGCCACCGGGTCACACGTCACATGCCACATGTTAGTTTTCGTTCTCTGAAATCTCCATGTGGCCCTGCCGTCAGGCAGCCCTGTGACTTTGTGACCTTTATATATTTTCCGCGAACAATGGTTCTTTCTTGTCAAAAACACTGTAGCCGACAAAGAACATAACGACCGAACAAATGGCCGCATACGAAAGCCAGAAATAATTCGGCGCTTGCTTTAGAACAACAACCTGGTTTATTATTTCCAGAATACTGCCGACCGGGTTCAACAGCAGCAAGGGCTCCCAGTTCCCGAAAGCGCTGGCGCTGTAAAAAACCGGCGTAAAGAAGATCCCGAACATCAATATGATCTCCACGACATATTTGACATCCCGAAAGAACAGATTGGCCGCGGAAAGCAATAACCCCAGCCCGGCCGTGAAAAGAAAAAGCATAAGAAGCAATACGGGATACCATACCAGGTGAACGCTGACCCCGAGCTTGACGATCATGAGAACAACCGTTAAGGCAATAGTGGCGATGGCAAAATCGAACAAACACGCCAAGATCGCAGCCAAAGGCAAAACCTCTTTGGGAAAATAGATCTTTGTGACAAGCTCCCTGTTACCCACCAGGCTTTGGACCGCGAAACGCAAAGCACTGATAAAGAATGTCCAAGGCAGGACTTTGACCGAAATGGAGACAATGCCGAGCATATCGACATACTGCCCCGAAACGACCGCCATGGCCTTTTTGATCAGGATCCCGGCCGCGACCGCGACCAGCGGCATAAAAAGCGCCCAGACAAACCCCATGGCCGCCTGCTTGTACCGGATCCGGATGTCTCTTAGCGTCAGCATAAAGAGCAGGTCGTGATACTTGATCACCTCTTTGAACATTGCGAACATAACAGTAACTCCTTATTTTTTGTTCTTGTTAAACTCTTAATGATCCTATTCAGGATATAAGGTACAAATAGAGCCGTCAACAAAATTGAGTTTCTTTTTCGTATATATGGAATGCCCCCTTTTACCTGGGCAGCGCATCCCGCGCTTTATTCACCACTCTTCGCTTGCGCCACTTAATTCCTGTCCACAGGAGATCTGCCTGCTGGCAAATCCAATCCACCCTAACGCGCGGTGCTTAACTGGACCGGATCCAAACTCCCGGCTTTTTCAAAAATACCCTCCCGCTCCATTCGCCTCAATAATTCCTTTACAAACTCTTTCGCGGCCCACTCATTCAAATGAGAGGAGTCCGAGAACAATCCCGGATCTTCGGGGAGAATATCCTGCATATTAAAGAAATAAGCGCCGTTTTGTTCTGCTATCACGCTCACCCGGTCCCAGTGATCTTTGATGAGCCCGAGCCCGGGCTCACCCTCTTTATAATGTTCCCGGAGGGGCTGCTGCGCGACCACCGCAATAATCCCATTTTGTTTCAGGCTGGCCAACAATTTATCAAGGCCCTCATAGGCGCTTTCCGTATATCGTTTTGCGTCAACCTCATCCTTCCACTTCTTCCGGGTAATTTCGGATTCCTCGGCAACATGAATAGGCACTCCGCCGGCCCGGTCGAACTTCAGGGAAACCTGAGTATCGTTCATTTTTCGATGCCGCAGGACCAGCCCTATTCTCTCGCCCAAAGCGCTTTTATGATACTTAAAGTAATACCACAGAGGGCTGGCGCCATTCAGATAGCGCTTAACATCCGGGTAGTTAAAGTCGGGGATCTTATCCTCCCAATTATTAAACCCGCCAACGTCGATCGGGATGATCACAACCCTGGGACGGACGATCTCCTTTATAAAATTCCAATAATACAAGTGCCCTTCCATGTTCAGCCCCCAGGCCGAATAATTCAGGTAATTCCCGTTGATCTTCGGATGTTCCAGCATGGCCTCGCTGGGAACATTATTTAACCCCGTTGATGAACCCAGCACAATGTAATCCGCCTGGAGCCGTTTGTTTATACGTAAAAACCTGAATTTCTCGTCTAAAGAAAGATTGTTAGAGAACATCGGAGCGGGCATATTATCCGTCAACTTCAGGAAGCAGGCCCCTGAAAGAATGGTTATGAACACCGCCAGGAGAGCTGCCATGAGCGCCTTGGGATATTGACTAAAATTGAAAATAGATGAATTCATCGGACCCGTAATCTCCATAAAATATGATGAACATGAAACATGCGTAATAGAACACAGCCCTCACCCACGCGGGCGAACGAAAGACGGCCATTAAATCCTTCTTCCAGAACTGCGCAAGCTGGACAGCGATTAAAATCCAGGTATAAAAAAGTATTGTAAAGACAACCTTCCCGGCACCCGGGGGAATCGTGAAATTAAAAAACACGGCCTTTAGCATAAAGTATATTTGGGAAGCGTATTCAGCCCGAAAGATCAAATTCCCAATGACAACAAGATGGAACATGAATACCATGCGCGCAAACACCCAAAGTCGCTCTCCCCAGGGGCTTTCGGGTTTTATCCAGCTGTGACATCGCGTGCGGATAACGATATATAAACAAAGAAGAACTCCGTAATAAAAACCGAAAATGCCAAACGTCCACGCCGCCCCATGCCAGAAGCCAATAAGCACCAATGTAATCATTAAGGAGGCATAGATTCTAAGATTTCCCTTAACATTGCGGAGCCCGCGGAACAGCGGGAAATACACATAATCCCGCAGCCATGAGCTTAAACTGATATGCCACCTGTTCCAAAAATCTTGCACGTTTGTAACAAAGAAAGGGAGATTGAAATTGATCATAATGTCAAAGCCCATGATCTTGCCCAGCCCCCTGGCCATATTGCTATACCCGGCAAAGTCACAAAAGATCTGGAATGTGAACGCGTAGGAAGCCAACAGAACATCGACGCCGTTATACGGCGGGGCACCACGATAAACAGGGTTCACAATATCCCCAAGATTATCGGCAATACAAATTTTCATGACAAGGCCCCAAAAGATCAGAAAGCAGCCTTCGTAAAATTTGTCTAACGTCACTTGCCGCGGAAGAATGATTTGCGGAAGAAGTCTTTTCGCCCGTTCGATCGGGCCGGCAACCAGCTGGGGGAAAAAGGTGACAAAAAGGGCGAAATCACAAAAATTCCTTGTCGGCTCAATTTCCCTCCGGTGAATATCGATCGTGTAGCTCATCGTCTGGAATGTATAAAAGGATATCCCCAGGGGAAGGATGATATTGAGAAAAACAGGGGGGATCGTAACCCCGAATGTTTCCAATAAACGCTGCAAGTTAAAGGTGAAAAAGTTAAAATACTTAAAAATACCCAGGATGGAAAGATTTGCGATGATGCTTAACAATAAAAACCGCTTTTTCCGTTTTGGATCAGGTGATTCATGTATTTTCAGGCCGCAGAAATAATCTAAGACCGTTGAAAAAAAGATCAAAGATAAAAACCGCCAGTCCCAGGCCCCGTAGAAAACATAGCTGGCCGCAAGCAGCATACGGTTCTGCCGCTTATGGTCAAGCTTGAGATAAAGGCCATAGACAATAACAATGAATACGGCAAATTTCAGGGAATTAAACAACATGGGTGTTAACCTCTGCCGGCGAAGGATATACTTTTTCCATTTTCCACGAAAACAAATCCCCCGCTTTATTCGGCTGCAATCCGGATGCCTTTAGGAATTCCAGGCATGGCCTGCTCTTCGGTGCCGGGATATATTTGGCGCTCAGTTCTTCGCCCAAGTAACTAGAAAATTTATCCAGATTAAAGTCCGATACCAATAATATTTTTGTTGTCTTCTTGTCCATAACGCCGACTTCGCTCCCTAGGCCTTCTCCAACAGTTCAATTAACCCGATATGTTGATTATACATCCACGCTATTTTCCGGCCGCAAAAGGCCACAGCCGCGACAGGTTGACACAGCAATGAGTACTTTTTGCTCCTGAAATCCGTTATTGCCTGTTCGATACGATCCACTTCAAAACACACGTGATAAAATCCGGTCCCTGATTTATTGACAAGCTGACTCGTAGGTCCATTTTCGTCAAGATCACAAACAAGTTCAATCAGCGGCCCGTCGGGCGGCCTGATAAAGGACAATTGGACCTTCTGTGTCGGGTCAACGATCACATCACCGACCTCATACCCAAGCAGTCGAAACATCTCCATGCTCTTTTCTATGCTTTTTGTCGCCAGCCCGTAATGATTTATCTTCATATGTCAGTTCCTTGCGTTCAAATCGGAGACGAAAACCTCGCGCAAGCCCCTTTTATTCTCAAGCGCTTGATTTTTCCCCTAAGAGCTTCGTAATATGGCCCGCTATATTTCGACGTTCCGGAACTAGCTGTGTTCCTAGGACAGCGGCATCAACCCCAAGGGAGCTCTTGTCCATTAATCCAGCACGAATAATTTCCTGAATTGCTACCCTGGCTCCAGAGAACAATCTGAATGAGAACGAATCGCCGGCCCCTTTCTCAACAATGATATTTTTGCGCTCTTGCAGTGGCGTTAACAGTAAAGAGCCGACTGCGGGATGTTGTTCTTGAGGTTGCCCGGCTGTGATCTCTTGCGCATGCGCGGGACTAATGTCATAATGCAATCGCACTTTTCCCTTTGTCACTGTCGCCTTGGAAGCTGCATGAACAATCTCGGATTCAAATGTGGCCGTATCCTGGCCCGACTGAACTTGGTCCATAACAAGACGCAATTCATCGCCCAAAAACCGGTTTTAAAAATGTTCCTGACAATTCTTTGACCCGTTCCCTTTTCCCGGCTTCCAGCAAATGGATGGACTTAGAATAAAAAGGATAGGCAACTTGTCGGGTGCTCCCGTCGTGCAAAACGCCGAGGCCCGACCTAAGTCAGCATCCATGTGCAGCGAACTGAAGTCGCCGGTGAAGTTGGCGAATGATTTTGTCATCTCAAGGGATACGGTCAACCCCACCTCCGGGACAGGATCCCCATAACCGGATCTCGAAAGCTTATTTGGCGTTAGCGGTTGATCCATCAAAAAGATCCATCGTTAGTTGTTGAGGAGCATCATAGTCCTGTTCCGTGTCCCAAGTAAAAATATGAGGTTCAGCCTCTTTTAATCCCAAGCGCCGCAGGAATTCAAGGCACGGTTTATTTTTAGGTGTCGGCAGATACCTGGCCTGCAATTGTCTCACCCCGTCCTTTTTCGCGTAATAATGAACAATAAAAAACATCAGGTCCTCGATCTTGCGGCCAAATACCCGGCAGCTCAAAATAAAATCCGTAATTCGGCCTATGTTGCCGTCAATCTCGAGGCTGGCGATCCCCGCCAAGCCGGAATCCCCGAATTTATCGGCAACCCGGAACGTCCATAATCTTCGTGATGGATGATCGGCCCATTGCGCTAATTCTCCCTCAGTCATCCGGCGGGTCGTCAGATTCATCTGGTTGGTTTTATTAAGTAATTGGGCCGTCCGGGCCAAATCCACGTTTAACAACGGGGCGACCTTGACCTTGATGTCCAGTCCTTTAAGCCATTCCTCGGGCGATCCGACCTGCGCCATTACCTTTTGGCGGTCGCGCTCCTGCGCGTACATTTTGGAACGATTCATATCCTCGGCAGTGACGTTCGGACTGTCAAAACATCCCAATGTCAGCAACGACTGACGCGAGAGAAGCGCATCCTGCGGCCAATCCGGGACCAGGACGTCCGGAAGAGTTTCCCTGACCCGGGCCCGCTCGACCGGATTATCATCGATAAAAACGACGGAGGAAAGTCCGAGATTGAGTTCCGACGTCAACTCGGCAATATTTTGTGCCTTGTCCATCCAGTTGATCTTCCAGCCGGAAAAATCCTCCTCTTTCAAAATCATTTCCGGATGGCGGCGGATGGCCTCCAGGGCCACCGACTCCTCGTTCTTGCTGATGATCCCCAGTAAAATACCCTGCTGTTTGAGCGATTTTAAAGCACGCTGAAAGTCCACGAAGGCCTCGCCCATGGGGTCATGTCCGCCCAGACAAATATTTTCCCAACCATCATCCCCGACAATCCCGCCCCAAAGCGTGTCATCCAGATCCAGAAGGATCAGTTTGCGGCTTAAACCCTTCAGTCCCCTCAAGGCCGCCTTGATGCCGCTGGCCGCTTCCTTGAATACCTGGGGATCAAAAGGAATCTTTCCCATATACCATAGCTTTGGATTGAAAGCATTGCGTCCCACCGTTTCCGTCCAGACCCGGGTATCCAGCACATGGATCGATCGGGAATCTGCGACATTTTCAACCAGCCGGACATTCATTTTCATTAAACAATAGGAAAGCCCATGCCGCGTTTTCATATCCTGGAGGATGTTCATTTTATGCTGATACGGCGGCAACATCCACGTTGCAACAAAAATATTCGCCGTTGTTTTCTCCCAGGGGCGCAGCAAATGGCAGAACTGATCGACTTCCTGCAATATTTCATCAATCGAAACATCTTCAAATTCTAAAAAACGACGGAATGCATCAAATAACCGCTCCGGCTGGGTCCAAATAAACAAGAAATCCTTTTGCTGATGGGAGGGATCACCCGGACTCATCAAAACCGGCATGACCTGATTAAATGCCGCGGCCGATACTTCCACCGCGGGCAAACCTTCCAAATTATTAAGGTAGTTGGCCAACACTTCGGCCGTAAAATCCGTAACTAACAATCCCCGCAACATTGGATTATCCATTTTGTTCAGCCACCAGTTTAGAAATGTAGCTTGCCAGAGTGCTCACATTCTTAAACGGGCTCCCTTCCATATCCATAACGGCATCGTTGACAAGGGTCACCCTCACGCCTAACTCCTTTTCTATTTTTTGTTCAAGGCCGACGATGAGGAGGGTCAACCCCAAAGAATCGACCGCCCCCGACTGGTCGAACAAAGACGCCTGAGGGGATTTTTCGATCCTACGGTCTTTGGGGAGAGAATCATTCAAGGCGTCGATCGCCCCATAAATAACATCGAGAACTTTTTGTAAATTTATCTTTTCGTCCATTGGAATCTTATGCCTTTCCTGCCATCGTTGACTTAAATAATCCTGTTTATGAATCGCTTTACGGCTTTTCGGGTGCTGCCTATGGATTCCCGAAGTTTTGATTGGATTTGCCCTCTCCATCGTTGCCCGGTCGACAAATAATCCAGAGAGAAATCGTATCCCAGATTTTCCAGGTCCGCATGACCCTGAAAAGCCTTGGCGATTCTGATCTGTTCCGCCAGCGTGAGTTGTGATTTCCATTTCTCAATTTCCTTGACTTCAGGGTCACGGTTGTATTTCTTGGCGTCATACCATGGGGCGGCCTTCTCGCTGGTCATGGACCTTTCCCCGGGGTGCTTGAATTGTCCCGGATGTTGCATTCGTTCAGACCAATTGATCTTCAGAAATTCGCATATCCGCTTTGTTTCTGCTTCTGGATTTAACACCAATTGCCGGTAAACGACAACGAGATTTTCTTCAGGCGCTTTTTTGACCGCGTTAAAACCGCTTTCCAATAGCTGCCGGTTGAATTTGATGGCCGCACGCACTCCGTTAAAGTTTTCCGTATATTTGATGATTTCCGCGTCCTTACTCTGCATCAAGACTTTCTTTCTGACCTGCAATAGAGATGAAATGACGGCCCGCGGGTCGCGCACGACAAGAATAAAACGCGCCTCGGGAAACAATTCGACGAGCTCCGAAAATACAAATATATTATCGGGTGTTTTTTCGCTCAAATATTTGCATTTATGCTCGGCAAAATGCGGAGCTAAAAACATGTTGACGAACTCCCTGAAATTCCGGTCGAGGTCTTCCCCCGAACAAAGGCCGGGGTCGATCATGCCGCCGGTTATCCAAACCCGCAACATATTTCTTAAGCGCATGATCGGGATGAGGATTTTAAATTCCGGCAGCCCATGGATGTCCGGATGCGAATCCAGCATGTTTTGGAGCAGGGTCGTGCCTGATCGGGGAACTCCGCCCACAATGATAAGATTTTTCCCCCGAAAATTATTTTCCACTTTTCACAACCTTCCTGCCATAGGCCATGGACGCTTCCGTTTTATATAAACGGCGGTAATCATCTACCACCATTCTCAAAAATTCCTTGTCCCCGCAATATTTGACCAGAGGCCGCAACTCGTCCAGCGCAAACGATGACTTGAACCACCCCTGCAAATAGCGCGCGCGAATTTGATCGAGGCTCTTTTGAGCTTCCCGTTTGTCTCTACGGGTGACGTGATATTTCAGATTGGCTAACTCACCCTGGAAAGCGGCGTGAAACTGACGGACGATCGCCCCATTAAAATGATTCCGTGCCGCATTAAGAACCACGTTATTGTCGTCTTTGATTCGGTATTCGGACGTGTCTTGGTTAATATGCTTTAAATCCATAACAGCGGCACAACGCAG